>Ga0078972_1003713_pt1 | contig 44586 bp, 36 predicted proteins | sample YelNatPaOPGAMG01_FD_67568 | JGI IMG/M metagenome (GOLD analysis project Ga0078972, IMG submission 67568) | Hot spring thermophilic microbial communities from Obsidian Pool, Yellowstone National Park, USA - OP-RAMG-01 (SPADES assembly) (version 2) | ecosystem: Environmental > Aquatic > Thermal...
CAAGGAACTGGGCATTTTGAAGCGTCGGCGCAAATCCGCACGACCCGATTCGCTCACCATCCTTTCAAATTTGACAAGTTGTCCCGACCCTTAACTTGTAACCAATGGGGTTAGGTGAGGTCAGGCGCGCCGCGTAACTTTTTGGCCGACATGGTGAATTGGGAGGCGCAGAATGTGGATGCTGTTAGGTGAGGTCAGCCGCGCCGCGTAACTTTTTGGCCGCTGGCGCATTATAACGTATAGTACAAGCACTACGCGCGGCCTCTCTTGAGATTACCCCGTCGGGCATCGGCAAGCGGATTCCCGAGCCTGTAATCGGAGCGCCCGCCGAGGCCGTTGACGCCCGAATCCATGTGAGGTGAACCTATGAGAATCCTTCTGATCTACCCCGAGTTTCCGGACACGTTTTGGAGTTTCAAGCACGCGCTGAAATTCATCCGGCGGAAGGCGTCGGCGCCGCCCCTGGGCCTGCTGACCGTGGCCGCCATGCTCCCCGCGGAATGGGAGAAGCGGCTGGTGGATGTCAACGTGCGCAGGCTCACCGACGCAGACCTGGCCTGGGCCGACTACGCCTTCATCAGCGGCATGGTGGTGCAGCGGGAGTCGGCGCGCGAGATCATCGCCCGCTGCAAGGCGGCACATCTGCCGGTGGTGGCGGGCGGGCCGCTGTTCACAAGCGAATACGATCAGTTCCCCGACGTGGATCATTTCGTGCTCAACGAGGGCGAGATGACGCTGCCCGCGTTCCTGCGGGACCTGGCGGCGGGCTGCCCGCAGAGGGTGTACACCGCATCCGAGTTCCCCGACATTCGCCAGACGCCCGCGCCCATGTGGGAACTGGCGGACCTGCGGCAGTACGCCTCCATGAGCATTCAGTACTCGCGGGGGTGCCCGTTCAACTGCGATTTCTGCAACATCACGGCCCTGCTGGGCCACGTGCCCCGCGTGAAGACGCCGGCGCAGATCATCGCCGAACTGGACGGCCTCTACCGCCTGGGGTGGCGCGGGCCGGTCTTCTTCGTGGACGACAACTTCATCGGCAACAAGAAGAGCCTGAAGGCAGAACTGTTGCCGGCGCTCATAGAGTGGCGCAAGGGGAAGCGAGGCATCCCCTTCAACACCGAGGCGTCCATCAACCTGGCCGATGACGAGCCGCTGATGCACCTGATGGCGGAGGCGGGCTTTGACACGGTCTTCATCGGGATTGAGACGCCCGACGACGACAGCCTGGCCGAGTGCAGCAAGAAGCAGAATCGGAACCGCGACCTGGTGGCCGACGTGAAGCGCATCCAGCGCGCGGGGCTGCAGGTGCAGGGGGGCTTCATCGTGGGCTTTGACAGCGACGGCCCTTCCATCTTTCAACGACAGGTTGATTTCATCCAGAAGAGCGGCATCGTAACGGCCATGGTGGGGCTGCTGCAAGCGCCGCTGGGCACGCGGCTCTACGAGCGCCTGAAGGGCGAGGGGCGCATCCTCGCGTCCATGTCGGGCGACAACGTGGACGGCACGACGAACATCGTCCCCAAGATGCCCCTGGAAGCCTTGCGGGAGGGATACCGGCACATCCTGTCGCAAATCTACTCGCCCGAACCGTACTACCGGCGGGTCAGGACGTTCCTGCGCGAGTACAAGGCGCCGCGGGTTTCGGTGCCTCTGGACAGGGAGTACATCCTAGCCCTATTCCGGGCCATCTACCGGTTGGGCGTGGCAGGGAAGGAGCGGCTGCAATACTGGCGGCTGATGGGGTGGACGCTGTTGCGGCGGCCGCGGCTATTCCCGCTGGCCGTTACCCTGTCCATCTACGGGTACCATTTCCGCCGGGTGTGCGAGTTGCACGTGCTGTAACGGTTGCACCGGCACCTCACCGTTTCCGCGCCTGCCATGCCGCCAGCACGGCCGCGCCTGCGACGATGCACACGTCGGCCAGGTTGAAGGCGGGCAGCGGGCCGATGCGAATGAAATCCACGGCGCCGCCGAGCCGCACGCGGTCCAGCAGATTGCCCGCCGCGCCGCCGACGATGAGGCCCAGCGCCGCGGCCATCGGCGCTGCCATCGTCGGCCGCCGCAGGTACAGCCCCACGATGCACACGATGGCGAGGACCGCCGCCCATACAAAAACCGCCCCGGCCCCCTGAAACAGGCCGAAGGCGGCTCCCGTGTTCGCCCCGACGCGCAGGTTCAGCCACGCCTCCGCATGCGGAAACGGCGCCCAGACCGCGCCGTCCGGCAGCGCATGGCGCAGCAGGACCTTACTCCCCTGGTCGGCGGCAAGCGCCAAAACCGAGCACAAGGGCAGTACCCATCTGTGTTTCGTCAAAGGTGCCAACCTGTTGGCGCGCGGCCTACCGTGTTTCCTGCCGCCGCTGGCAGTGCATGCACAAGGCCGCCTGCGGATGCGCCTCCAGGCGCGCCCACTCAATCTTTTCCCCACACCGCAGGCAGAGGCCGTACGTGCCCTGCTCAAAGCGGTTCAGCGCCGCCTCCACCTCTTCCAGATTGCGCCACAGACTCTGCAGCAAGGAAACATTCGCCGCCTGGTCAAAAACGTCCGTCGCGTCATCTGCCGCGTGATTGCCATATCCGGCGGGAGTGCGTTCCATAACCGGATGCTGCGCAATCGCCGCTTTGAGCCGCTGCTGCTCTTTCAACAACATCGTGCGCAGTTGCTCGTAACTTCGGACTACCATTGTCGTCTCCCCTGATTCTCAGGGCAGGCATCCTGCCTGACTGGCAGGCCCAGGGCCTTCCAGAGGTCGGTGCCCCCCGACTGGCACGCCTGCTGGCCCGCTTCAGCCGGCGGCCCCGACGTACCCGGCCCCGCAGGCGCAAGCCCCGACGGACGCGATTCAACCGGGCTTCGCGCCTCCGATAGCCTGGGACTAGGGTTGTTGCGTTGTTCCTGCATGGTTCGCTTCCGCGCGACTTCCCTCCTCTGGATGACCGCCCTTCCCTCTGTCGGTTGTCGTGTACAGCCTTCTACCCTTCTATCCTCAGCAACCCCAAGACCAGGGGTTCGCCGTCCAGGTTGTGCTCCTGCAGGTGGGCGCCCTGTGGGGCGTCGCCCTCTGCCAGTTCGTCGGCCAGCGTCTCCTGCCGGATGTAGTCGCCGAACTCCGCGAACACCGCCTGCAGCCCCGCGCCGCAGCGGTAGAAAACCCGAATGTGGTCCTCAATGCGGAAGCCGGCGTCCTTGCGCTGCGTCTGGATGCGGCGCACGACTTCTCGCGCCATTCCTTCGCGCACCAGCGCCTCGGTGAGGGCCGTGCTCACTGCCACCACCAGGCCGTTCTCCTCGGCGACCGAGAAGCCTTCCTTGCTGTGGACGCGCACCTCCACTTCCTCAGGGAGGAGTTCCACCTCCTCGCCGTCCACCGAGACGCGCACGCTTCTGCCCGCCTGCAATTCGCGGGCCAGGTGGGCCGCAGGCAGCGCCGCGACCGCCGCGCGGAGTTTCGGGAACCGCGCACCGTGCTTCTTGCCCAACACGTTGGGAAGCAGGCCGATCTCGTAGCGCACCAGGTCGTCGGCCTGGGCCACGACCTCCATCGCCTTGACGTTCAGTTCGTCGGTGATGACCGCCGCCATCCGCTCCACGATGGCCCGTGCGTCGTCATCTCTGGGCTTCACGATGACCTTCGCCAGCGGCTGGCGCACCTTGAGGTTCGCGGCGTTGCGGGCCGCGTGCCCCAGGCTCACCACCTGCCGCACCAATTGTACATCGGCCACCAGGGTGTTGTCAATTGCGGCGCGGTCGGCGACGGGGAAGTCGCACAGGTGCACGCTCAACGGCGCGTTGGGGTCCACGCTCCGCACCAGGTTCTGGTACATCTCCTCGGACAGGAACGGCGTGAAGGGGGCCATCAACTTGGCCAGGGTTACCAGGCACTCGTAGAGCGTGAGGTAGGCCGCGACCTTGTCCGTGTCCTCGCCGCTCTTCCAGAATCGGCGGCGGCTACGGCGGACGTACCAGTTGCTCAGCCCGTCCACGAATGCCTCAATGGCGCGGGTGGCGCCCGTTACGTCGTATGCGTTCAGGGACGCATCCACTCGCTCCACGAGCAGGTTCAACTCGGCCAGCACCCAGCGGTCCAGTTCCGACCGCTTGTCCAGCGGCATGGTGTGCTCCATCGGGTTGAAGCGGTCAATGCGTGCGTAGGTTACGAAGAACGAGTAGGTGTTCCACACCGTGAGCAGGAAGCGGCGCAGGGTCTCGCGCACCAGTTCATTGCCGAAGCGGCGCGGATACCAGGGGGCCGCCACCGAGTAGGTGTACCAGCGCAGCGCGTCGGCCCCTTGCTCGTTGAGGATGGGCCACGGGTCCACCACGTTGCCCACGTGCTTGCTCATCTTGGCGCCCTTCTCGTCGGTGCCGAACTCGGTAACCAGGCAGTTCTTGAACGCCGGGCTGTTGAACAACATGGTGGCCACGGCGTGGAGCGTGTAGAACCAGCCGCGGGTCTGGTCAATGGCCTCGCAAATGAAGTCGGCCGGGAACTGCTCCTTGAAGATATCCTGGTTCTCAAACGGGTAGTGCCATTGGGCGACGGGCATGGAGCCGGAGTCAAACCAGGCGTCGGCGACCTCGGGGATGCGGCGCATTTGCCCGCCGCATTCGGGGCACTTGAGGACGACGGCGTCCACGAACGGGCGGTGCGGGTCCAGGTCCGACAGATCGCGCCCGGCCATCTGCCCCAACTCGGCCAGACTGCCGACGCAGATGCGGTGGCCGCAGTCCTGGCATTCCCAGATGGGCAGGGGCGTGCCCCAATAGCGCTCGCGGCCCAGCGCCCAGTCCACATTGGTCTCCAGCCAGTTGCCGAAGCGCCCGTGCTTGATGTGCTCGGGGTACCAGTTGATCTGCTCGTTGGTCGCCAGCATCTGGTCGCGGACCTTGGTGGTCTCAATGTACCAGGTGGTCTTGGCGTAGTAGAGCAGGGGCTGGTGGCAGCGCCAGCAGAAGGGATACGAGTGCTCGTACTTGGCCGCGCGGTACAGCAGGCCGCGGGTCTTCAGGTCGTCGGTGATGAGCGGGTCGGCGTCCTTGACGAACATGCCGCGCCAGGGCGTTACCTCGTTCACGAAGCGCCCGCGCAGGTCCACCGTCATGAGCACGGGCAGGTTGTACTCCTTGCCCACGTCCAGGTCGTCGGCCCCGAAGGCCGGCGCGATGTGGACGATGCCTGTGCCCTCCTCGGTGTTCACGAAGTCCGCGCCCACCACGTAGGCGTAGTCCTTGTCCACGGGCAGGAAGGTGTAGAGGGGGCGGTAGTGCTTGCCGATGAGTTCCTTCGCCTTCACCGAACGCAGGACCTGATACTCGCCGCGCAGGGCGTATTCCAGCAGCGCTTTGGCGAGGATGAGTTTGTCGTCGCCCTGCTGCACCAGGACGTACTCCACATGCGGGTGCACCGCCAACGCCACGTTCCCAGGGAGCGTCCACGGCGTCGTCGTCCACACCAGGAAATACGTCCCCGGCTCATCGCGCAGGGGGAACTTGACGAATACCGACGGGTCCTGCACGTCGCGGTAGCCCTGGGAGACCTCGTGGCTGGAGAGGGACGTGCCGCAGCGAGCGCAGTAGGGCACGACCTTGTACCCCTGGTAGATGAGCCCCTTGTCCCAGAGTTGCTTGAGAATCCACCAGAGCGATTCCACATACTCGGTCTTGTAGGTGATGTAGGCGTTCTCCAGGTCAATCCAGAACGCGATGCGCTCCGTCAGTTGCTCCCACTCTTTCACGTAGCGCCACACGCTCTCGCGGCACTTCTCGTTGAACGCCTCCACGCCATAGGCTTCAATCTCGGCCTTGCTGTTGATCCTGAGTTCCTTCTCTACTTCCAGTTCAACGGGAAGGCCCTGGGTGTCCCATCCGCCCTTGCGCAGGACGTAGTATCCCTTCATGGTGCGGTAGCGCGGGAAGAGGTCCTTGAGGACGCGCGGCAGGACGTGCCCGGCGTGCGGACGGCCGTTGGCCGTGGGCGGGCCTTCGTAGAAGACCCAACGCGGGGCGTCCTTGCGCAGTTCCAGGCTCTTGGCGAAGACGTTGTGCGCCCGCCAGAACTCCAAGATGCCCTCTTCCATCTTCGGGAAGTTGACCTGTGGCGAAACCTCACGAAACATGCGACCCCTCCGAGAAAGCCTTTAGCCGTTGGCCGATAGCCTCTAGCGAGCAGCGGTCAGCGGTCGGCGGACACGGGATTGCCTCGGCGTGCCGACGGCAGACCGCAGTATGCGAACCGCTGCAACAAAAAACTCCCGCCCCATAGGGACGAGAGCGATCTCCCGCGGTACCACCCTGCTTGACAGGCGAGCCTGTCCACTCTGTGGGTACGTGTTCATACCCCCGCCGCTGTAACGGGCGCGCCCCGGCCAAGTCTACTGGGAGTTGCCTCCGTTCGGTTGGCGGCTCCGGAAGGATTTTCGTCGGGGTTCGCGCATCCGGCTCCCACCGGCCCCGGACTCGCTGGGCGTCTCCGCCCGACTACTCGTTTCCATCACAGCCTTTGGTTGGCGTATTCGGTTGTCCATATTTTACCACAGGCATGGGTCTATGTCAAAAGCAGGCGGGGACCCCCTCACCCTGGCCCTCTCGCCGCAAGGCGGGGCGAGGGGATTGGGCCCCTCACCCTAGCCCTCTCCCCGCGAGCGGGGCGAGGGGAAGTATTCCCAAGGTGCAACGCACTTCCGGAAGTGCGTTGCACCTTGGCGTGCCCCCGGCTTCGGCGGCTGTGGAAAGCCGCCCTACGTGTCTGCATCCATTCTGCCTTCGCGTGGATTCGTGTTATTCGTGGATAGCGGTTAGCGAGCGTAGGGCAGGTTTCCATACCTGCCCCCGGCTTCGGCGGCTGTGGAAAGCCGCCCTACGTGTCTGCATCCATTCTGCCTTCGCGTGGATTCGTGTTATTCGTGGATAGCGGTTAGCGAGCGTAGGGCAGGTTTCCATACCTGCCCCCGGCTTCGGCGGCTGTGGAAAGCCGCCCTACGTGTCTGCGGACAGCGGGTCTCGGATACCCTTGGGGTCTTGGCGTTGCCCCCGAACCGAAATGCAGCGAGCCGGCGGGGCTGTTGCGCTTGGACCGAAAGCGCGCTATACTGCATTTGTGCGATGATGCACGATCGGCGATGAGGCATGGGAGTGGAACGGATGGCAGAATCGGGGCTTCCGAGTATGAGCCTGGCCTATTTCGTCTCGGGGTTGGCGTTTTTCGCGCTGGGCCTGGCTGTGGTGTTGCAGATGGGCCGCGCTCAGGATTACCCTTATGGCCGGCCCCTGGCGCTGTTGGCGGCGGCGGCATTCCTGCGCGCGCTGAAGAAGTGGCTGGATGTGGCGGCGCTTGACCGACTATCGCCCGGGGCGCCGGCGGCCGAGAGCACGGGCGTGCCGCAACTGGCGCTGCTCGCGGGCGCGTGCCTGTTGCTTGCGGCCTACGGGCTGGTGGTGTGGCGACAGGTGGAGCCGCAGCGCGACAAGCGGCGGTGGATTCTGCCCGGGCTGACGGCGTTGTGGCTGGTGGGGGCAGTCGTCATGCGCCTGGCCCTGGCGGACACGGGGACCTGGACGCGGGCTGCCGATGTGTGGGCGCGCTACACGCTGGGGTTGCCCGCGGGCGCGCTGGCGGCCTATGCGTTCTGGTTGCAGCGGCGAAAGATGGCCCCCAAACTGGGTGCCGCGTTCGGGAAGTACATGCTCATTGCCGCCTGGGCGGCCATCTGGTTTGCCATCCTGGACGGCATTACAGGCCCGCGCAGCGTGCTGTGGCCCGCCTCGGTGGTCAACGAGGTGTGGTTCGTGGGTGTGCTGGGCCTTCCGGTTCAGTACCTGCGGGCGGCGGCGCTCGCCGCGGAGGCATATGGCATCGTCCGCGCGCTGGGGGTGGTTGAACAGGCCGAACGCCAGGCACTGCGGGACGCGCAATTGGTGGTGCTGCGCGCCGAAGAAGCGCGGCGACGGGAGGCCGAAGAGCACAGCGTCCAGTTGTCGCGCCTGGCGAGGGAACTGTCGGCCCTGCTGGAGACCACGCGCGTGGTGGCGTCTCACCTGGACATGGACGCGCTCGCAAAGGAAGCGATTGAGCGGATTGTGGCGCTGTTTGACGGCGTGGAGTGCGGGTGCATCCTGGTGCTGAATCCATCCACCGGCAAACTGGCGGTCAAGGCGTGCACGGGCATAGATACGCCCTGCCTGCGGGCGCTGGAAATGGCCGATAGCGTCATGCGGTCGGGGCGGGGCGTTACAACGGGGGGCGAGGAACTCCCCAGCCTGATCTGTGTGCCGTTGCGCTCCGAGAATTGGGTGCTTGGGGTCATGAGCCTGTCCAACCCGCACGAGGCAGGGCGGTTCACGGATCGGGAACTGCAACAGGCGCAGGCGCTGGCCAATCAGGTGGCGGTCGGGATGGAGAAGGCCTGGCTGTACCGCGAGGTGCAGCGCCGCGAGCAGATGCTCCGTCGGTTGCTGGAGCGGGTCGTCGCGGCGCAGGAGGAGGAGCGGCGGCGCATCGCACGCGAGTTGCACGATGAGATGGGCCAGGCGCTGACCGCGCTGGTTACGGGCATGAGCGCGCTGGAAACCATCGTCGTGTCGGATCCGCGCCTGGCCGAGCAGCGGCTCAAGGATTTGCTCCGCGTGGGGTTGCAGGCCATGGACGAGATTGACCGGCTCATCGCGGACCTGCGGCCGACGCTGTTGGACGACCTGGGGCTGGTGGCGGCGCTGCGCTGGCTGGTGGAATCCAACAAGGACCGCCTGCCGCCGGTGGATTTGAACCTTGCGCTGGGAAAGACGCGCCTTCCCCCTCATCTGGAAGTGGAACTGTTCCGAATCGCGCAGGAATCGGTCAAAAACATCATCCGCCATGCCAATGCCAAGCGCGTTCACATCTCGTTGCGGAGCGAGTACGGGCGGGTGATCCTTGAGGTTCAGGATGATGGCGCGGGGTTTGATCCGGAGGCGGCGATGGATCCGCTGTCGCCGCGACCGGCTTGGGGGCTTCTCGGGATGAAGGAGCGCGCCGAGGGGCTGGGCGGGACGATGCTCATTGACTCGCGCCCGGGCGCAGGCACGCGCATCCTGGTGGAAGTGCCCTTCGCGCAGGAGGTGGGCCATGAGCCCGATACGCATTCTTTTGGTGGATGATCACGCCATTGTCCGCGCGGGCGTGCGCATGTTGCTGGAGACCGACCCGGAACTCCAGATCGTAGGCGAGGCTGGCGACGGACGCGAGGCGGTGCGTCTGGCCGACGAACTGAAGCCCGACGTGGTGGTGATGGACATCGTGATGCCCGACATGGATGGGTTTGAGGCCACGCGGCAGATCAAGAAGAAGCACCCGGAATGCAACATCCTGGTGCTGAGCATGTACGACAACGAGCAGTACTTCTTTGAGATATTGAGCGCGGGCGCGTCGGGCTATGTGCCCAAGAAGGCCGCGCCCATGGCCCTGGCCGAAGCCGTCCGCGCGGTGCAGAGCGGCGGGGTGTACCTGTATCCCACGGTGGCGCGCTCGCTGGTGGAAGACTACATGCGGCGCGTGCGCGAAGGGGGCGAGCAGGAGACCTACGACGGCCTGACGGAGCGAGAGCGCGAGGTGCTCACCCTCATCGCCGAAGGGTACACGACGCAGGAGATCGCCCTGGAACTCCACATCAGCACCAAGACGGTGGAGCGCCATCGCTCCAACATCATGGAGAAACTCAACCTGCACAACCGCATTGAGTTGACGAAATACGCCATCCGCAAGGGGCTGATTGAGCCGTAGTCCGCGGGGCGTGTGGTTGGGGCAGCAGGAGGAGCGGCGCCGTGTTCGGAGCGCCGCTCCTCGCGCTTTCCGTCAGGGCGTCTCGGGGATGATCTGAATCTGCGTGGCGGTCATCGTGTCGCCCTGGGTCTGGCCGCCGATGATGATGCGGTCGCCCACCTTGAGGTCCGAGAGACTGCCCCGGGTGGTCATCGTGATGCGGGTGTCGGCGGTAACCTGCACCTTGAGTTCCTGCTGGGCGGTGCTCACGACGAGGGTGTTGCCGTTGATGGCCTTGATGGTGCCGGTTGCGCCGCGCCCGGGGACGCCGGTGCGACCGGCCCCGCCCTGGAACATGGCGCCGGGCGTGCCCTGGGCGGCCGGCCCCGTCGCGCCGAACCGCTCGGCGATGAACCGCTCGCGGACGCTGGCCGCCTGGGCTTTGCCCTGCTCCACGCCGAAGAGGTAGCCGCCCACGCCCGCGCCCACGATCAAGACCACGGCCAATACGATCCACAGGATGTTCTTCTTCATGTGTCCTCCTCGCGCTCCAGCGGTCAGCGGTCAGCGATCAGCAGTCAGTCCCGATCGCTGCCCGCTGCCCGCTGATTGCTGTTCGCTGTTTGCTGATTGCTGATCGCTGTTTGCTGACTGCTCGCCATCGGCTACTCGTACCTCAACGCCTCAATGGGGTTCAACTCGGCGGCGCGCTGGGCCGGGAAAATCCCGAAGAACAGCCCCACCGCCACCGAGAAGAGCGTCGCCAGGAGCACCGAGTCCAGGCCCACGACGGCGCTAATCTGCGTGTTGCCCAGGTTGATGCCCGTGATGAACCGCGAGATGCCGTACCCGACGAGGATGCCACCCACGCCGCCAGCCACGCTCAACAGGGTGGCCTCGGTCAGGAACTGCGCCAGGATGTCGCGCTTGCGGGCGCCGACGGCCTTGCGGATGCCGATCTCGCGGGTGCGTTCGGTAACGGAGACCAGCATGATGTTCATGATGCCGATGCCGCCGACCAGCAGCGAGATGGCCGCGATGCCGCCCAGGAACACCGTCAGGATGCCCGTGATCTGGTTCGCGGCCTCAATGGTATCCTTCTGGCTCGTGATGGTGAAATCATCCTGGTAGAGGATGTTGTGGCGCTCGCGCAGGATGGCGCTGATCTCCTCAACCGCCTGGTCGGTTACCTTCTCGCTGACCACCTGCACGTTGATGGTCTGGATGGTGTTGCCGCCACGGAACCGCCCGCTGGACGCCAAACGGCTTTGCAGCGTCGTGAGGGGCACCAGGATTCGGTCGTCCACCACGCCGAAGCCGGTGCCGCCTTTGGCTTTCAGGACGCCGATGACGCGAAAGTTCTGCCCGTTGATGCGAATGGTCTTATCCAGCGGGTCTTCGCCGTTGAACAGTTCGGCGGCGACGTTGGCGCCGATGACGGCAACCGGGCTGCGCGCGGCGACATGCTGCGCCGTGATGAAGGAGCCGCTCTCCACCGGCATGTTGCGCACCTGCTCGTACTCGGGCGTAACGCCTGTAATCTGGGTGTTGATGTTGTTAGACAGGTACACCACCTGGCCGAAGGCCGACGCCTCGGGCGCAACGGCGGCCACCGAGGGGGCGCGCACGGGGTCGGCCAGGGCCAGCGCGTCCTCGTAGGTCAGCGTCGCCGCCGATCCCTGCGCCATGCGGACGCCCCCCTGGCTGGCGGCGCCGGGGCGCACGAAGAGCAGGTTGGTGCCCATGCTGGTAATCTGGCTGGTGATGGCTGCCTGGGCGCCGCGCCCAATGGAGAGCATGGCGATGACGGCGGCCACGCCGATGATGATGCCCAGCATGGTCAGGAACGACCGCAGTTTGTTGGCCGACAGGCTGGTGATGGCCGTGCGGAGACTCTCTTGCACGTTCATGCGGCTTCCTCCTGTGTGCCGTCGCTGTGTACCAGCGGGGCGCTGTGCGACTTCAAGTGGCAAGGGTTCATCTGAAACTCCTCGTCATGGGACTAATCCACAATGGTGATTTGCCCGACAACGGCTTGGTCATCGGGCAGACGTTCGCCTGAAACCGTCCGCGCGTCCAGGCGCTCCAAATCGTGTGGCTCGTACATGCCTACGGCGATACGGTAGTTGCCGGGCGCGCTCCCCGCTGGTACCTGGAGGGTGTGCGTGTCGGCCACTACCTCTCCCGTAATCCAGCCCGTAGTTGGGCGTGTCCAGTTGGCGGGGGCAGCATCGCTCTGCGACACGATCTTCCCATCGGCGTCAATAAGATGAACGAAAACCTTGTATTCGGCATGGATTATGGTCAGCGCGCGCCAGTAGAGGGTCAACGAAGCCGGCTCGCCGGCAGACAACACTTCCTTGTCCAGGTCGTAGCCCAACAACTCAATCTGGTTCCCCAGGCGGAACGGTTGGGCCAAAGGATGGCTCATGGGCGGCGGGGTCATCATCCGTGTAACGCCGGCGATGCGAACCGACCCAAGGGAGACCGCATTGGCCTGCCCAGGCAAGGTCATCATCAACGTGTACACGCCTTCAGCGATGTCGGCGGGAAGGCGAAGCAAATAGCGTTGGCGAACCACTTCGCCGACTGCCCAGCCCGCGGCTGGATAGTCCACGGCCAACGGATACTCCCAGGACGCAGGTACATCCCCCGCCGAGTCAGCCAGCCAGAGACGCGCCGACGTGCGCGAGGTGGTGGGTTGGACGGCTTGCCAATCCACTTCCACGAGAACCGTCTCACCAGGGCGCCTCTCCGCGTCTGCCAGCGTCCATCTGGGCACACGCACAGCGCCCAGTGATGGCGCAGAGGCTTGGATCGGCTGTAGCCAACGCTGGCCGACGGCGATGGCAACCTCCCCTGCGTCCACGTACACACCTCTCATTGCTCCCTGCGCGTCCCGCACGGGGAGCGGTATGGCCTTGTCGCCGGACAGAATCAGGCGGGCCATGTACGTGCCAGGCGCCAGCCAGAGGTCCAGCGGCACGTCTAGCCACTGCCACACGTGGTCGCCGGGCTGCCACTCGCTTGGCAGGTAACCAATCTCATCCGTCTGCGCCCAGAGCAGGTCCTGCGCATCCACGAGATGAACGGCGAAATTCCGCGCGCCACTGGCCGGTTTCAGCACCTCCCACTCTATGCCCACCCGCAGGGGCTCTCCGCGAGTCGCCTTGCGCGGCACCTGCAGACCCCAGAGTCTGACTTCATCGCCCAGCGTGGCGACCGGGGAGTCGGGATGTTCTGCGGCTGGCGGCCTGCAGATGCGGTACAGCACCACACCCACGTCTCCGACCCTGTTTCGGAATTCCTCCTTGGAGCATGCGACTCTCTCAATGACCTGCAACGCAGGCGTGATGGGGTTGGCATGGGCCACCGGCACGAAGTAGTCAATTTCGCGCCCATCCCATGCGGGCAAGACCGCCAGTTTCTTGCCAACCAGCCATTTTGCATTGACGGTAACAGGCTCGGTGAAGACTGAGGAAGGATGTTTGTAGTGCTCGGACGCGATGATTACGGTGTGCCCGGCGGTCATTTCCGCTTTGGCCAGGTGCGCAATCTGGACGTAATCGCTGTGGAACCCGTAGTACACGGTGCGGCTCGGTGCCCAGATGGTGAAGTAGTGGATGCCGTTCCAAATGCCCTCGGCGGCCAGGATCACCCCCGCGCATAGCGCGGCCGCTTTCCACCACTGGACGTGCGCTTTCAGCCACCCTAGCAGGACTAACATGCCTACTGCTGCGAGTCCGTAGATGGCGGGAATCACGCCAAACATGCGCTGGCCCACGGGCATGGGCTCGGCCGTCAGAATCGGCGGGAGGCTCATGCCCAGCCACCACAACAACAGTATCCCGTATGGTTGCTGTCTCCACCGCCACAGCGCTACGGCCACACCCAGCAGGAAGAATGGCCCGATCAGAATGTCAAAGACCGGCTTGCCTTGCAGGCTGTAACGGGTACTCATGTTGAGGTGCGGCAGGTAGGTGATGCCCATGTGGTAGATGTTCTCAGCGATGATGGACAACGGGCTACGCTCACCCGCCTTCGCCCAGACGCCGACTTGATTCGCGCGCTCCCAGAAGTCGTGAGAGTTCCTCAGGTAGTAGATGCCCAGGGGCGCGAAAGTGAGCGCCGCGGATGCCACGGCCAGGGTGATGCCCTTCCATTGCGCCCGGAAGCGCTGCCGATCCACGATGAACAGGTACAGCAGGATCAGGAGCATCGTGAGCGGGAAGAAGCGCGCCGCCAGGTATATGTAGAGCGTGCTTCCGGTAGCGATGCCGCCCAGGATGAACAGCCACTTCTTGCCTTCGTGGTAGCCGCGCCATAGGAAGTAGATCGCCATAGTCTCCACAAGCGGCATCAACGTCCAGCAGAAGCCGGTGCGCGTTACGTTGAAGTGCCAATAGGCGGTGGCCGTGATGAAGGCGCCGACAAGTGCCACCCAACGGCCGAACATCTGGCGGAATGCCAGGTAGGTTATGGGCACGGTCAACGTCCCAATGAGCGCAGAGGCGAGCCGCAATCCGAACGTGTTGGGCCCGGTGAACAGATAGACGAGGGCCACCAGATACATATAGAATGGCTCGCGCCCTGTGTACGACTTGAAGAAGATGGGAAAACTACCCCGGTAGATTTCTTCGGCCTGCAGGCCGTAAACCGCCTCGTCAAAATGGACGCCGGGTGGGAAGACACGCAGCAGGTACGTCCGAAGGAAGGCAGCAACAAGGGTAATGGCTGCCAGCGCAGCCCATTCCCAACGGGCCCATCTTTTGGGCGTATCCGACGAGGTGGTGAAATCCTGCCGCATAGCGAGTGCACTCCCTGCTAGAGATCGGGCCGACGCACGTCCGGATACATTCTACGGGATGAACCTTTCTCCGCCAATCTGGGGTGTGCGTTCATGCGGCTTCCTCCTGTGTGCCGTCGCCGTCCACGATGAGGCCATCGCGCAGGCGGATGATGCGCTGGGCCTGGGTGGCGATGAGCGGGTCGTGGGTAACCAGGATCACCGTCTGGCCCTGCTCGCGGTGCAGGCGGTGGAAGATGGCCATGATTTCGGCGCCCGCCTTGCTGTCCAGGTTCCCCGTCGGCTCGTCGGCCAGGATGATGGACGGGTTGTTGACCAGGGCGCGGGCGATGGCCACGCGCTGCTGCTCGCCGCCCGACAGTTGCGTGGGCAGGTGATGGGCGCGCTCGCTCAACCCCACCGACGCCAGAAGGTTCAGCGCGCGCTGCCGCCGGTTGCCGTTGCCCGAATAGATCATCGGCAGTTCCACGTTGGCCAGGGCCGACGTGCGCCGCAACAGGTTGAACGTCTGGAAGACGAACCCGATCTTCTGATTGCGGATGCGCGCCAGGGCATCGTCGTCCAGGCTCCCCACATCCACCCCTTCCAGGCGGTACACGCCCGACGTGGGCTTGTCCAGGCAGCCCAGGATGTTCATCAGCGTGGACTTGCCGGAGCCGGATGGCCCCATGATGGCGACCATCTCGCCTTTCTCTATCGCGAGCGATACTCCGCGCAGGGCGTGGACCTGGACTTCGCCCATGCGGTACACTTTGGTAACATTCTCAATCTCAATCAGCGCCATAGGGCTTTCTCCCGTCGGGCCGCCAGAAGCGGCGCGATGATGCGATCACCTAAAAAGGCCCCATGGGGCCGCCGACGATGCCGCCCACGCCCGGGATACGGCCGCTGGTGGTTGTGGTGGTGGACACTACCACCGTATCCCCTTCTCGCAGGCCCGTCCCCGTAACTTCGGTCATGGTGCCGTTGCTCAGTCCGATGGTAACCGGCAACTGGATGATCTGCCCCTCCACCATGACCTCCACGTAGTAGCCCTGGTTGCGGCCCAGGGAACGGATGGCGCGGTTGGGCACCATGAGCACGTTCTTCCGCTCGTCCACGATGATGTTGATGCTGGCGGTCATCCCGGGCTTCACCGGCAGGTCGGTGGGGTCAAGGTTGATGGTTACCGGATAGTTCACCACCCCCTGGGTAACGGTGCCGATGAGGGCGATTTTGGTAACCTGGCCGCTTATGGTCTGCGTGGAGATGGCGTCCAGGGTGATTTGTGCGCGCTGGCCCACCTTGACCTGCACGGCGTCCACTTCGGGCAGGTTGGCCTGAATCTGGAGATGATCCAGGTCGGCGATGGACATGGCGACGGTGTTCGCTGCCACCGTCTGGCCCGTGATGATGTTGATGGCGGTAATGGTGCCGTCAAAGGGGGCCTTGAGTGTGGCGCTGTCCAGATTCTTGCGCGCGGTGTCCAGCGCCAGTTTCGCCTGGGTTACCTGGGCCTCGGCGCTGAGGAGTTCCTCCTCGGTGGGCCCCGCCATCAACTTGTCATAGGCGTCCTGGGCCTGGAGCATCTGGGCGTAGGCGCTCTTGATGGGCGCGTCGCTCACGCTGGCCATGGCAATGCGGTAGTTGTCCAGCGCGGTCTGGTAGGCTTCGGTGGCCTGCTGGAGTTGGGTGGCCTGGGGGAGCATGGCGATATTGGGGCGCCACGAGACGGCGTCGTAGGCCGCCTGGGCTTCCTGGAGCGTCTTGCGGGCCTTCTCCAGGGCGGCCTCGGCCTGGGCGATCTGCCATTCCACTGGCTTGGCCTTGGCGGCCTCGTAGGCGGCCTTGGCGCTGGCGAGGGCCGCTTCGGCCTGGGCGATTTCCGTCTTCGTGGGCGGGGACTTCAGGTCCGCCAGGTTCTTCTCGGCGAGGCGCAGCGACAGTTCGGCGCTGGCGACCTGCGCCTCCAGCGTCGTGGTGTCCAGGCGGGCCAGCGGTTGCCCTGCCGTAACCTTGTCGCCCTCGGCCACCAGAATTTCCACCACCGTGCCGGCGATGCCGAAGGTGAGGTCCATGGACTGGGCCGCGCGCACCGTGCCGGAAGTGCCCACGATGGCCTGCAGGTCTCCGCGTTGCACCGTGGATGTCTGCGGCGCGGCGCTGCTGGCCTTGCGGGATGCGTTCCAGCGGCTGAATCCGAAGATGGCCGCAGCCACCAACACAATGACCAGGATGATCCAGATGGTTCTCTTCTGCATGCCGCCCTCCATCTCAATCTGGCGCGGGGTTGCTCCCTGCGGCAACACCGCAGCGCGAACTGCTATTATTGTATCATGAATGAGGCGCGGCTACATGAAAGGCAGATTAGAGGCCTGTGGTGAAAGTGTAAAATCCACGCGAAACGGGCGGACAGCCTTTCGTGGGGGCCGTCCGCCCGCAGGAGGGGAAGGTGGCAACCTAGTGCGTCTCGTGCGCGCCCTCTTCGGGGAAGACGGGCAGGTATTTCGCCGCCAGGTAGAAGGCCAGCACGCCGAACCCCAAGAGGGTAACGGTTACGACCAGTTCCATCCACGAGGGGCTGTAGATGTTGCCGGTGTACGAGAGCAGGCCGAGCCACGAAACGTTGAGGCGGTTGAGCGCCACGCCGAACAGAACCACGAGCCACGCCGCGCCGTACAGCACCTTCGGGTTGCGGCGCAGCGATGGCACGGCGAACAGGATCATGGGGGCGATCACGCCCAACGCCATCTCCACCCAGAACGTCGCGGCCTGCAGCGTCGGCTCAAAGGCGCGGGGCCACGCGCCGCGCGCCGTGATGTCCACAAACCGCGCCGCCAGGTACACCGCCAGGACTACCGAGGCAATCTGTCCCAGTTCGGCCAGCAGGTGCTGCTCCAGTCCGCGCTTGAAGGCGCGGGAACTCAGGTTGGACTCCACGATGGTCATGGCGAACCCGACCGCCACCGCCGACAGCCAGAAGAAGACCGGCAGGTACAGCGAGTACCACAGCGGGTGGAGTTTCTGCGGGACGATGACCCACAGGGAGCCGAGCGACGACTGGTGGAGCGTGGACAGCACCACGCCCAGGATGATGAACACGATGGACACTTTCTTGAGCCAGCGATAGAGGGGCACGGTGGGCAAGCGTCGGGTAACGGCCTCAATCTGGTTCACGCGCTCCAGGATGACGGGCAGGAACTCCACGAACAGGACGACGGTGTACGTGGCGACGCAGATGCCCACTTCCCAGAGCACCGAGTGGTACTGCCAGTGCACCAGAGGCCGCCAGACGTTGTAGGGCCGGCCCAAGTCTACCAGGAGCGCGGCGATGACCAGCAGGTAGCCCAGGAAGGCCGTGAGGATGGCCGGGCGCACCAGTGGCTCAAAGCGGCGGATGCGGAAGATGTGCACCGTGGCGGCCATGACGAACCCGCCCGCCGCCAGCGCCACGCCGCTCATCACGTCAAACCCGATCCAGAACCCCAGCGCGAAACGGTCGCTGAGGTTGGTTACGGCGCCGAGGCCGAACATGAACCGCACCAGGATGATGGCGGTGCCGGTGGCCATGACGCCGATGAGCGCCAGGTCGCGCAGCACCTTCCAGGGCGAGCGCACGCGGGGCACCGTGATGACGATGCGCTCGGCAGCGGCGGTGGCTGCGCCCTGGGAACGCCCTGCCAGGCGCAGGGCCAGGAACCGCGCGCCGACGAGGAACGCCACCGGAATGCCGATGCTCAACGCGGCCACGATCCAGAACGCGGGGTAGGCAACGATTTCGCCCATGGGCTACTCCTCCTTGTCCGGGGCATCGGTCGCGGCGTCGGCTTCCACGGGCACGGCAACCGCGGGCTTCCGATGGGTGTAGAGCGCCGTGCCGGTCATGAACGCGGCCATGCCGAAGATCACGTAGGGGAGTTTGTACAGAATCTTCTCGGTCTGCTTGGGCGGCGCAACCAACGGCAGATTCGCCGGAAAGCCGAGCCGATCAAAGGGCACGTCGGAGAGGTAGAGCACCGAGGTGCCACCGACCTCGGATTCTCCGAAGACGTGATCCACATAGCGGTCGGGGTGCGAAGCGATGCGGGCATGGGCCTGGGCCAGCAGGTCGTCGCGCCTGCCGAAGCGGATAGCGCCCGTGGGGCAGGCCGCCACGCAGGCAGGCTCCTCGCCCTCCTTGAGCCGCTCGTAGCACATCCAGCACTTGTTGATGGTGGGCGTGATGCTGTTGTCCCAGTTGAAGCGCGGGATGGCGAACGGGCAGGCGACCTCGCAGTAGCGGCATCCCAGGCAGCGGCTGGCGCGGTAGATGACGGGGCCTTCGCCGCTGCTGTGCATGGCGGCGGCAGGACAGGCCGACACGCACGCGGCTTCCAGGCAGTGCATGCACTGTCGCTTGACATAACGGGTAACGATCTCCCCGCGCAGGTTGGCCACCTGGAACGCCTCCACGAAGGTGTAGGTGTCGGCTTCCAGGGCGGCGGGCACCTTCCCCGGTATCTGCGGCAGGCCGTTGGCTTCCTTGCACGCCAGCGCGCACGAGTTACAGCCGGTGCAGCGGGTGAGGTCAATCAGCATGCCCCAGGTGGGGCCTGCGGGCGCTTCGGCGGCCAGCGCGGTGGTCTCGGGCAGCAAGGACGCCGCCGCAGCCGCAGCCGCGCCCAACCCCAGACTCTTCAGAAAGTCGCGGCGGGAGATTCGGGCTTTGTCTAGATCGTCCATGGCTTGCCTCTCCTCTGGGCAATGTAGCCAATCAGCAGGATGGCAACGACACCCAGTACCCCGCCGATGCCCAGGCCCACGCCCAGCGTTACAATCGCTAGGTTGCGCAGGGTGCCGTTGGCGCGCTCCGCGGCCTCCAGTTGGTCGGCCAGGACTTTGGCGGGATCGGCCTGGGCCGCCGTGCCCGACGTGGTGGGCACGGTGCCTTTGGCATGGCAGCCGACGCAGGATTCGGCCGGCGGGGCGAAACTGTGGTCGGGCGCGTTGCCCCCGCCTTTGGTGCTCACCAGGCTCACCCCTGCCTCGCGCGAGCGGCCGACGGGGACGTGGCAGACCGTGCACGCAATGCCCAGGCTGTCGTGCTCGGTGTGGGGGAACGATTCCAGTTTGGCGCGGTGGCACGACGTGCAGAGTTGCTCTGCCGGCAGCCGCAGGGCCTGCGAATGGGCGTTGTGGCACCCGATGCACTGGACGTTCATCTGGGCATGGGGCGTGGTTTCCCACTGGTCGTAGGTCTTCGCGTGGCACTCCTGGCACGCGGCGGAGTCGGTGGGAAGTTTCATCAACGCGCTGCGCGGGTGGCCTTCCACATAGGGCCCGTGGCAGGCTTCGCACTCCACGTCTTTGTAAGCGCACGTGCCGTCGGATGCGTTGAAGGCGGTGGTGTGGCACCGCAGGCAGGCGCGGTCAGCATCGGGCGGGACGGACGACGTGGCCTTGGCGTGGGTAGAGTTCTGCCAGGCTCGCGCCTCGGCCGAGTGACATGCGGCGCACTGGTCGGGCCCCTTGTACGTCGGGGCGGGTTCCTGGGCCAGCGCCGCCTGCGAGAGCGCCAACAGCATGGCCAGAGCAAGGACGCAGCCGACGATCAGCCCATTGAGCAGGGCATGGCTGCGGTACGGATGACAACGAGTGTTCATGCAATTCCTCCATGTGCAGAATGTAGTGGGTGAGGCCCTTCGCGCTCAAGACCTCGCGGCGCGACTCCCGACTATGCCGGCGAGCGGTCCACGCGATTGAGCAGCACCGCCGCCAACGCCAGCATCAGGATGGGAACGCCCAAGCGCACGAGCATCATTCCCAAAATCACCAAATCGTCCATTATGGTCATCATCTTCCACCTCCTATATGGTGTGAGGGATCGGTGTCCCTCTTTCTCCACTTCTAGCGTATCACAGCGAACCGTGGAATTCCATACGGAATTGCGTCCATTTTGCAGTGGGAAAACCCCCCATTGGTCCTCCCTGTACGCGGGAACTGCCGACGCAGGGCATGGGGAGTTCTGCTCATTGGAGAATGGACATAAGACCCGATAGCCTTTCGCGGCTGCATCGGGTATCCTATAGGTGGAACAGAAGATTGTAGGCCGTGTAGTGCCCCCTCGGGGGCGGTGAAAGATTAAGGAGGTCGGCGATGGAAACAGTACTTGCGGTAATCGGGTTGTTTGTGTTGCGGTTGGGGGTGCCCATCGTGGTGATGGTGCTCCTGTCGTGGGGCGTGAGCGCCTACGTGCAACGCGAGGAAGCCCGCGCCCTGGAGGCCGAGAAGAGGGAGGCCCTGGCCCGCGCGGTGGCCGAGGCTGCAGTGCCCCAGGCGTGCTGGGATGTCAAGGGGTGCAGCGCCGAGGACAAGGCCGACTGCCCGGCTGTGCGGCGGCCCGACCTGCCCTGCTGGCTCGCCAAGCAACTGGCTGTCGGCAGGCTGTCTCCCGCCTGCGAGGCGTGCCCGATGTACCAGAGGAGCCTTGCCGCAGCCCGCGCCTGACCTCCTGTTTGGCCATAGCAGTTTGGGCGATGCGCGAAAGCAGCCCCGATGCTGGGGGCTGCTTTTGTTTTGTCCGGGCACTTGACGATGCTCCCGTCGGGTGGTATAAGAGAGTTGTGTCGCCGCGAGCGCGGGAACGTTCGCGGGTTCCCGATGGCTTGCGAGTCCCAACCCTGCGGAGTTGTGTACGATGAACGTTCTGATCTCGGTGGACATGGAAGGCATCTCCGGCGTGGTTACGACCGATCACGTTACCGCCACCCACAAGGAGTACGACCGCTTCCGCAAGTTGATGACCGCCGACGCCAATGCCGCCGTTGAGGGGGCGCTCGCGGGCGGGGCCACACGCGTGGTGGTCAACGACAGCCACGGGGGCATGGCCAACATCTTGCTGGAGGAGTTGAACCCCGCCGCCGAACTCATCTCGGGAAGCCCCAAGCCGTTGAGCATGATGGAGGGCATCGGCCCGAATGTGGACGCGGTGTTCTTCGTGGGCTACCATTCGCGCATGGGCACGGGCGGGGGTGTCCTGGCCCATACCTACGCAGGGAGCATCGTTACCGAGTTGCGCCTGAACGGGCAGGCCGTCGGCGAGACGGGGCTGAACGCCGCCGTGGCCGGGGCCTACGGCGTGCCGGTGGTGCTGGTAACCGGCGACCGTGCGGTTACCGAGGAGGCCCGCGCGCTGCTCGGCGACATAGAGACGGTCGCCGTCAAGGAGGGCGTGGGGTGGAAAGCCGCGCGCTGCCTGCACCCCGATGTGGCGCATCGGCAGATACGGGAAGCCGCCGAGCGCGCCATGCGCAAGAGGGTGGCGCCGTTTGTGGTGGCGACGCCCGTGGAGGTGCGGGCCGTGTTCCAGCGCCTGGCCCAGGCCGATATGGCCGCGCTGATTCCCGGCAGCCGCCGAACCGACGGCCTGACGCTGGAGTTCACAGCGCCGGACATGGAGACCGCGTACAGGACGTTCCGCGCGATGGTGGCGCTGGCCGGCACGGTGTGAAGTACGGACAGAGTAGGGATGAAGTCAAGACTTGAAGAGACCGAGGGGAGAGAGATGAAAGGATTAGCAAAAAAGAAAGCACAGCCACAACCGTCGGCAGAGCAGGAAGAACCCAAGAAATCCAAGCGCCGCGCCCCAAGGGTGGTCGTGGACCCACGCGTGATGGAACGGTCGCTGGCGCACGTCCACCGCGTGCTGGAGGAAAGGGCTCCCGAGACTCCGGAGGAAGCGCAGGCCATTCTGGACGAGTTGATGGCATCTGGCGAGATTCCTCAGGTCCCCCCGCGGAGCCCGCTGGAGCAAGCGCAGGAGATCATGTACGACGCGTGGGAGGCGAGGGGCGCCAAGCGGGCCAAACTGGCGCGCGAAGCCCTGAAAGTCTCGCCCGACTGCGCCGATGCCTACGTGCTTCTTGCGGAGGAAACCGCACGTACCGCGCAGGAAGCGCATGACCTGTTTGAGCAAGGGGTGAAAGCCGGGGAGCGGGTGCTTGGAGCCCGCATGTTCCAGGAGGAGGCGGGGAACTTCTGGGGGATTCTGGAGACCCGGCCGTACATGCGAGCGCGCGCCGGCCTTGCCTGGAGCCTGTGGGCGATGGGGAAGCGCCAGGAGGCTATAGATCATCTTTGGGACTTGCTCCGCTTGAACCCCAACGACAACCAGGGGAACCGTTACGCGCTCATGGCCTGGCTGTTGGCCACGGGGGACGATGCAGGGGCGCGGAGGCTGCTGGATCAGTATGCCGACGACCCCTCGGCTGGCTGGGCCTACAACCGCGCGATTCTGCTGTTCCGCAAGGTTGGCGACACGGCCAAATCCAGCCGCGCTCTGGACAAGGCGCTGGGCATGAACCCCTTTGTGCCGTTGTACCTGATTGGGGTGAAGGCGATGCCCTCGCGCATGCCTGGGTTCGTACAACCGGGCGGTGAAAGCGAGGCCATAGAGTATGTGGGCATAACATGGGAGGTGTGGTTCGAGACCCCAGGCGCGCTGGACTGGCTTGTGAACGCGCTTGACCGCAAGATAGCGGCATTGGAAGCCAAGGTACGCCGTTGAGCAGACGCCTGGTAGCGCGCCTGGCCGCCTGACCTGCGCGCCCTTGTGCGCGGCTGCGTGGCGGGGCGTGCGCGCGTTGACAATCGGCCCCTCCGCACATATACTTGTGCCTGACGGGTAGGTGCCTCCTCACGTTGCGCGACGTACCTGGCAGGAATCTGCGGCGTCGTCGTTTGCCCCAGGAGCGCCGATACCCCGCGTGGACCTGTGCGGAGGGCAGATTGCGTCTCAAGCGGCTGGAACTTCAGGGATACAAGACGTTCGCGTCCAAGACCGAATTCGTGTTCAACGATGGCATCACCGCCATCGTTGGCCCCAACGGCAGCGGCAAGAGCAACATCGCCGATGCCGTCCGTTGGGTTCTCGGCGAGCAATCCTATCGTCTCCTCCGCGCCAAGCGCACCGAAGACATGATCTTCCACGGCAGTTCCCAGCGCGCCCGCGTCGGCATGGCCCAGGTCAGCATGACGCTGGACAACTCCGATGGCTGGCTTCCTCTGGATTTCAGCGAGGTTACGATTACCCACCGCGCCTATCGCTCGGGCGAGAACGAGTACACCATCAACGGCAGCCGCGTGCGCCTGAAGGACGTTACGGAACTCCTCGCCAAGAGCGGCCTGACCAAGCGCAACTCCATCGTCATCGGGCAGGGGCACATAGACGCGGCCCTCTCGCTGCGTCCCGAGGAGCGGCGGACGCTCTTTGAGGAAGCCGCCAACATCACGCTCTATCAGTCCAAGCGCGACGCCGCCCTGGCCAAACTGGAGGCGACCGAGCAGAACCTGGTGCGCGTGCGGGACATCCTGGCCGAGATTGAGCCGCGCCTGAAGACCCTGCGCCGCCAGGCGCAGCAGGCCGAGGCGTACCATGCGCTGAACCGAGAACTGGAGGAATTGCTGCGCGTCTGGTACGGCTACCGCTGGCGGAAGGCGAGCCGTGCGCTGCAACAGGCCCGCGAAACGCTGAACCAGGCGCGGCAGGCCCTGCAGCAGGCCCAGACGCGGCTAGAACGCCTGGAAGCGCAGGCGGCGTCGGCCCGCGCGGATCAGAACGCCCTTCGCCAGCAACTGGCCCAATGGCATCGGGACAGCGCCGAACTGCACACGCGCGCCGAGGCCGTGCAGCGCGATTGGGCCGTGCGCCAGGAGCGCCTGCGCCTGGTGGGCAGGTTGCTCACGGAAGCGCAGGAGGAGATGGCCCCGCTGGAAGCCAGCCGCGCCGCCCAGGCCGAACGCCTCCGCGCCGCCGAGTTGCACCTCCAGGCCCTTGTGGCCGAATGGGAGGGTGCGATCGCTGCCCTGCGCCGCGTGGAGGCCGAGCACGAGTCCCAGCAGCGCGCGCGGCAGGAAATCCTGTCGCAGATCACCGCGCTGCAGAACGAATTGTTTGAGATCGCGACGCAGGCCGCCGACCGCCGCAACCGCCTGACACAACTCGCGGAGCGGCGCAAGGAGCAACTCGCCGAGAAGGGGAGCCACGAAGCCGCCATGGCCGCGCAGCAGGGCGAACTGACGGCGGCGCGCGCCGAGCAGCAGGCGCTGCAGCAGGCGCTGGCCGAGTTGGAGCAGGAAGCCGCCCGCGTGCGCGACGCCGTGGCGCAGGCCCAGCAGCGCATCCAGGCCGCCCAGGCCCAGGCCCGCCAGGCCGAACAGGACATGGCACGGGTGCGGGAAGAGGCCGCCACCGCCCAGGCGCGGCTGGACATGCTCCGCCGCATGCAGGACGAGGGCGCGGGGCTGTACGCTGGAACGCGGGCCGTGCTCGCTGCCGCGCGCGAGGGCCATCTGCGTGGCGCGCTGGGCGTGGTGGCCGACCAGATTCAGGCGCCGCCTGAGTTGGAGAAGGCCATAGAGACGGCCCTGGGCGCTCACGTCCAGGACATCATCACCGAGACATGGGCCGACGCGGAGCAGGCCATCCAGTACCTGCGCCGCGAATCGGCGGGGCGCGCCACGTTCCTGCCGCTGGAGACGCTGCGCCCGCCTTCGCCCGTGAAGCCGCCCGAATTGCCGGGCGTGCTGGGCGTTGCGGCGCGCCTGGTGCAGGCGCCGGCGCGGTTGGCTCCCGTGCTGGATTTGCTGCTGGGCCACACCGTGGTGGTGGACGACATGAAGGCCGCGCGCGCATTGTACCGCCAGATGCGCGGCGCGTTCCAAATCGTAACCTTGGACGGCGAACTCATCCGCTCCACGGGGGCCATCACTGGCGGGGCCGAAGCCCGCAAGGCGCCGGGGCTCCTGTCGCGGCAGCGGGAGCGCGCCGAACTGGAGACCGCCCTGCGCGACCTGGGCCGGCGGCGCGAGGCGCTCCAGTCGGCGCTGCAATCCGCGGCACAGGCCGAGCAGGCCGCCCGCGACCAACTGGCGCAGGCCCAGCGCCAGGTGGACGCCCTCGCCGCCAGGCAGGCGCAGGCGCGCGCTTCGCTGGCCGCGCTTCAGCGCCAGGCCGACAAGAAGGCCCAGGAAGTGGAATGGCGGCAGGCCCTTGTTCACCAACTGGATCAGAACCTGGAAGCCCTGGCGGACAAGGAAGCCCAGGCCCACGCCGACCTGGCGCAACTGGCCCAGCGCGAGACCGATGCGCGGGGCCGCCTGGCCCAACTTCAGGCGTCGCTGGACGCCATGCCCGACTCGTTGGCCGTGCCGCTGGCCGAGGCCAGGGCTGCCGTGTCGCTGGCCGAGCAGAACGTGGAGAACCACAAGGCGATCGTGCGCGGCCATCAGCAGTCGCTGGCGCAACTGGACGGGCAACTGCACAGTCGCCGCGACCGGTTGCAGGCGTTGCAGACGGAGCGCGACGAACTGGAAGCCGCTGAGCGCGACCTGCGCGCGCGGGCCGAGGCGCTGGCGGCCCAACTGGAATCCCTCGCGGCGCAGATTGCCCCGGCCGAGGCGCGCCTGGGCGAGATGGAAGCCGCGCAGATGGATTTGGAAGCGCGCATCCAGAAGGAACGCGCCGCCCTGCGCGAGGCCGAACAAGCCCACAACCAGGCGCTGCTGGAGATGGAGCGCCGCCGCGACGAATTGGCCGCCCTCAAGCGCCAGATGGAGAGCGACCTCGGCCTGATTGATGTGGAGATCGCCGAGGGGCTGCCCGCCCAGCCCCCGCTGCCGCTCCGCCCCATCGTGAGTTCGCTGCCCGAGGTGGAGGCCCTGCCCGACGGCCTGGAGGAGCAGATTCAGCAGGTGCGCGGGCAGATTCGCAGGCTCGGCGCCATCAATCCCACCGCGCCCACCGAATACGCCGAAACGCTGGAACGCTACAATTTCCTGACCGCGCAGTCCGAGGACCTCCAAGAGGCCGACAAGTCGCTGCGGGCGGCCATTGCCGAACTGGACCGCATGATGAACGACGAGTTCATCCGCACCTTTGAGGCCGTGGCCGAGCAGTTCACGGTCTATTTCACCCAACTCTTTGGCGGGGGCACGGCGCGGCTGACGCTGACCGACCCCGACAACCCGATGGCTTCGGGGGTGGACATCGTGGCGCGGCCGCCGGGCAAGCGCACGCAGAGCCTGGCGCTCCTGTCGGGGGGCGAGCGCGCCCTGACCGCCGCGGCCCTTATCTTCGCCATCCTGAAGGTCAGCCCCGCCCCGTTCTGCATCCTGGACGAGGTGGACGCCATGCTGGACGAGTCCAACGTGCGGCGGTTCCGCGCCGTGCTGGAGGAACTGGCCCGCGAAACGCAGTTCATCGTCATCACCCACAACCGCGGGACAATTGAGGCGGCCAGCACCATCTACGGGGTCTCCATGGGCGCCGACAGCGTGTCGCGGGTGCTTTCGCTGCGCCTGGATCAGGTGGAGGCGAAGGCGTAGCGGGCGGCCGGGTTTCTGGCCCGCTGCGCGCGGCCTACTCCACCGCTCGGGCGTTTGACGTTTCCCGTCGGGTTCGCTAGACTTGGCGCAGGAGGTAGGCGATGGAATTGCCTGCGTACATGCGCATCCCCTCCCGTTTCGGGGCGCTGGGCCTGGTGTGGTTGGGCACTCCGAATGGCCCTCGCGTCCTCCGCATCTACCTGCCCAACGAATTGCCCCGCGGATTGCCGGCCGTCAAGGCCCCATCCGATTCCCCCATTGCGGAACTGGCCGCTCGCATAAAGGCGTATTTGGCGGGCGAGCCGGTCGTCTTTGACCTGAGCCTGCTCCTTTTGGAGCAGTGCGCGGAGTTCCAGCGCAAGGTGCTGGTGGCCGAGTGCGGCATTCCGCGCGGGTGGGTAAGCACCTACGCCCGCATCGCCGCGCATCTGCAAGCGCCACGGGCGGAGCGGGCGGTTGGCACGGCCCTGGCCCGCAATCCCTTTCCCATCGTCATCCCCTGCCACCGCGCCGTGCGCTCCGACGGGAGCCTGGGCGGCTACCGCGGCGGCCTGCCCATGAAGCGGGCGTTGTTGGAGATGGAGGGCGTGCCTTTTGAGGACGGGGGGCGCGTGCGGATGGACAAGGTCTGGTACTAGCGCCGGCCCCTGGCCTTGAGTTGGGCCTGTTCGCGCCTTCGCTGTGGCGGCATGATGTTGTCCTGTGCCGGTCGGCGCACGCCAGCGCCGCAACCGACGGATTCTTGCAAAGGAGGCAAAGGAGGGAGAGATGGGCGCTATCATGGGTGCTGATGTCCTGGTCAAATGCCTGATTCAGGAGAACGTGCGGTTTGTGTTCGGCATCCCGGGCGGGCAGTTGTGTCCCATTCTGGACGCCATACGCCGCTTCGGGGGCGACGCGGGCCTGCAGTTCATCATGACGCGGCACGAGCAGGCCGCCGCGCACATGGCCGACGCCTACGCCCGCGTTACGGGCGAGCCGGGCGTGTGCATGGGCACGGTGGGGCCTGGGGCCGCGGACCTGGTGCCCGGGGTGTACGCCGCCTGGGCCGACTCCATCCCGATGGTGGTGCTCACGGCTCAGAACCAGACGTGGAAGTCGTATCCGGAGCGCGGCTCCATGCAGTCGCTGGACCAAATCGGCCTGTTCCAGCCCATCACCAAATGGAGCGCGCGGGTGGCCCACTGGAAACGAATCCCCGAACTGGTGCACGCGGCCTTCCGCGCGGCGGTGTCGGGGCGGCCCAGGCCAGTGCACCTGGATTTGCACGTGGACGTGATGGTGGGGACCGGCGACGAGGAGTCGCTGGACATCTCCCCGCCGACCCGCTACCGCGCCGACCGGGGGCCCGTGGCCCAGGCCGATTTGATTGAGCAGGCGGCGCGGATGCTGGTGGAAGCCGAGCGCCCGCTGATTCATCCGGGCGGCGGCGCGCTCCGTTCGGGCGCGTGGGACGAGGTGCGCGAACTAGCCGAGTATCTGTCGGCGCCCGTTACCACCAGCCAGGGCGCGTGCGGCGTCATCCCCGAGGATCATCCCCTGTGCCTGATTCCGGGCGGGTTCGGCGCGCTGGGGGCGCAGGCGATGGCCGACGTGGTGCTGCTGGTCGGCGGGAGGCTGGGCGATGTGGACTTCTGGGGCCAGCCGCCCTACTGGGGCGAGCCCGACGCGCAGAAACTGATTCAGATTGACATTGAGCCGCAGGTGGTGGGCTTGAACCGTCCGGTGGATTTGGCCCTCATCGGCGATGCCAAGGCGACCCTGCGCGCGCTGATTGACGCGGTCAAGCGCCTCACGAAGCCCATCCCCGAACGCCCCGACATGGCCGAGTATCGCGCTACGCAGGATGCCTGGCTGTCGCAGTTCGCCGCGGATGCTGCGTCGGACAAGACGCCGATACACCCGCTGCGCCTGATGCGCGACGTGCGGGCCTTCTTCCCGCGCGACGCCATCACGGTGGTGGACGGGGGCAATACGAACGTGTGGGCGCACTACCTGAACCGCGTGTACGCGCCGAGGTCGTTCCTGTGGGCCGCCGACTCGGGCCAACTGGGCACGGGGCTGCCCTTCGCCATCGGGGCGAAACTGGCCGCGCCCGACCGCCCGGTCTATGCCATCTGCGGCGACGGGGCCTTCGGCCTCAACATCCAGGAGTTGGAGACAGCGGCGCGGCTGAAGTTGCCGTTCGTCGTGGTCGTCGTCAACGATGGGCAGTGGGGGATGATCAAGGGCGCGCAGATGGCGGCCTACGACGCGCGCTACATCGGCGTGGACTTTGACGATGTGCGCTACGACCTGGTGGCGCGGGCGATGGGCTGCCACGGCGAGCGGGTGGAGGAGCCGTCGCAGATCATGCCGGCGCTGGAGCGCGCCGTCAAATCGGGCAGGCCCGCCGTGGTGGATGTGGTCGTGGACAAGTGGGCCAACCTGACGCCACCCGACCTGGAGAACCTGGACGCCGTGTGGATGGAGGGCTGCGAACTCCCGTGGTGAGACGCGGAGGCGCAGCAGGCGCACGGGGTGAGAGGGGGGTTCGGCGCTGTGAGGCGTGGCCCTCGCATCCCGCCTTGTGCGCCGGGTTTTGACGGGTTTGGCGCTCGCCGCTAGAATAAGTTATCACGGATCGCGCCCGACGCGCCAGGAGCGGCCATGTCCACACCCGTTCGGCGACAGTATCTCGCCATCAAGAAACGATTTCCGAATACCATCGTCTTCTTCCGCCTGGGCGACTTCTACGAGACGTTTGACGAAGACGCGAAGACCGTCGCCCAGGTCTGCGACATCGTGCTGACCTCGCGGCCTGTGGGCAAAGACCAGCGCGTGCCCCTGGCGGGCGTCCCGTATCACGCGGTGGATGGCTATCTGGCGAAACTGATCGGGGCCGGCTACAAGGTCGCCATCGTGGAGCAGGTGAGCGACCCCAAGGAGAGCAAGGGGCTGGTGGCGCGCGAAGTCGTGCGGGTGGTAACGCCCGGCACCGTGGTGGAGCCGACGCTGCTGGACGAGCGGCGCAACAACTTCCTGGCGGCGCTGACGCTGGAGGACCGGCGCGCCGGCCTCGCCTACGTGGACATCACAACGGGCGAGTTTGCGACGACGCAATTCTCGGGCGACGACGCGGCGCAGGAGGCGCTGCAAGAACTGGCGCGCCTGCAGCCCGCCGAATGCCTCATCCCCGCCCGCCCCGACGCGCCCGAGCGGGCGGCCCTTCGCGGCGTGGAGTGCCCCATAACGGAATGGGACGCCTGGCGCTTTGACGTGCAGACGGCGCGGGAGGCGCTGCTCCAGCATTTCGGCGTGGGCACGCTGGCCGGCTTTGGCTGCGAGGGACTCCCCCAGGCCATCCGCGCCGCGGGCGCCATCGTCCAGTACCTGCAGGAAACGCAGAAGGCGGCGTTGGCGCATCTGGACTCCCTGACGACCTACAGCACCTCGCGCTTTATGACGCTGGACGCTTCCACGCGGCGCAATCTGGAACTGGTGGCGACGATCCGCACCGGCGCGGTGAAGGGGTCGCTGCTGGGCGTGCTGGACCTGACGCGCACGTCCATGGGCGGGCGCATGTTGCGGCAGTGGCTGCTTCAGCCGCTGGTGGAGAAGGCGGCCATTGAGCGGCGACTGGACGCGGTGGAGGCGCTGTATAACGCCACGCCGCAGCGCATGAAGATTCGCGAACTGCTGGGCGGGGTGGGGGATTTGGAGCGGCTGACCAACCGTCTGGCGCAGGGGATTGCCACGCCGCGCGACTTGCTGGGCCTGGCGCGGGCGCTGCGCCGCGTGCCCGACGTGGCCGCCGCGCTGGATGCGATTCTGGCGGGGTTGCCCGGCGGCCACCCGCTGGCGGCGCTGCGCGACAGGCTCAACCCATGCCAGGCCGAGGCCGACCTCATTGAGGCCGCCATCGCCGAGGACGCGCCGGCCACGCTGGCCAACGGCGGGGTGATTCGCCCGGGCTACTCCGACGAGTTGGACGCCATCGCCAGGGCCTCGCGGGACGCCAAGCAGTGGGTCGCGGGGCTGGAGCAGCGCGAGCGCCAGCGCACCGGCATCAAGTCGCTGAAGGTGGGCTACAACAAGGTCTTCGGCTACTATATTGAGGTCAGCAAGGCCAACATGGACCGCGTGCCGCCCGACTACGTGCGCAAGCAGACGCTGGTCAACGGCGAGCGGTTCATCACGCCGGAGTTGAAGGAGTACGAGTCGCTCATCCTGAACGCGCAGGAGCGGCGGCTGGAGTTGGAGACGCGCCTGTACAAGGAACTGTGCGAGCGGCTGGCGACGGCGCGGGGGCGCATGCTGGACACCGGGCGCGCCCTGGCCGAGTTGGACGTGCTGGCGTCGCTGGCCGAGGTGGCGGTTCGCAACCGCTACACGCGCCCCGAAGTCGCCGAGGACGGCATCATTGACATCCGCGAAGGCCGGCATCCCGTCGTGGAACTCACCCAGAAGGACGAGCCGTTCGTTCCCAACGACGTGCGGCTGGTCCCTGGCGAAGGCGAGATCATCATCCTGACCGGCCCCAACATGGCGGGCAAGAGCACGTTTTTGCGGCAGGTGGCGCTGATTGTGCTCATGGCGCAGGTGGGGAGTTTCGTCCCCGCCCAGCGCGCGCACATCGGCATCGTGGACCGCATCTTCACGCGCATCGGCGCGCAGGACGAGATCGCCGCCGGCCAGTCCACGTTCATGGTGGAGATGGTGGAGGTGGCGAACATCCTGCACCACGCCACGTCGGCCAGCCTGCTCATTCTGGACGAGGTGGGGCGCGGCACCAGCACCTATGATGGCATCTCCATCGCGTGGGCGGTGGTGGAGCACATCCACAATCACCCGCGCCTGCGCGCCAAGACGCTGTTCGCGACGCACTACCACGAGTTGACGGACCTGGCGGGGACGCTGCCGCGGGTGCGGAATTTCAGCATGGCGGTGGCCGAGGAGGGCGACCGGGTCATCTTCCTGCGCAAGGTCATCCCGGGCGGGGCCGACCGCAGTTACGGTATCCACGTGGCGCAACTGGCCGGGTTGCCGAAGTCGGTGATCCATCGGGCCGAGGAGTTGCTGCGCGAGTTGGAGTCGGGGCAGAACGGGGCGGCGATCAAGCCCAGGGCGCCGCGGGCGAAGCAGTTGAGTTTTCTCACGGAGTCGGACCCGGTGCTGCAGGAGTTGCGCGACCTGGACATCAGCGCCATGACGCCGCTGGAGGCCATCAACAAGTTGTACGAATTCCAGCGGAGGGTGGGGAAGGGGTAGGACGCCCCCGGACTGACTAGAATTCTCACACAAAGACACAAAGACACGGGGAAAAACCTTTGTGTCTTGGTGCCTTTGTGAGGGGTTTTCATTCTCACACAAAGACACAAAGACACGGAGGAAAGAACTTTGTGTCTCCGTGTCTTTGTGTGCGGATTGATTCTCACACAAAGACACAAAGACACGGAGAAAAACCTTTGTGTCTCCGTGTCTTTGTGTGCGGATTGATTCTCACACAAAGACACAAAGACACGGAGAAAAACCTTTGTGTCTCCGTGTCTTTGTGTGCGGATTGATTCTCACACAAAGACACGAAGACACGGAGGAAAAAACTCTGTGTCTCCGTGTCTTTGTGTGCGGTTTCATTCTCACACAAAGACACAAAGACACGGAGAGAATTCTTTGTGTCTTGGTGTCTCTGTGTGCGGATTGATTCTCACAGGCTGTCTATTCTATCGTGCCATTGATGATCCGGTAGATGCCGCCCTTCATTGTGGCTGCGCCAAAGTTGAGCAGGTAGCCCAATTTCATGCCTGTCAGTTTCAGGTAAGTGAGCACCTGCTTCTGGTGGGCTGGGTGAACCGTCTCAACTGACTTGAGTTCAACGAGCACCTTGTCTTCCACCACGAGATCGGCGCGGAAACCCTCATCAAATGTCATCCCGTCGTACTCTATGGGAATCCCGACCTGGCGCTGGACTCGCAGCCCTGCTTTGCGCAACTCGTGCGCGAGCAGCGTTTCATATACGCTCTCTAGCAACCCAGGTCCCAGCGCCACGTGCAGGCGTACCGCGGAGTCCACGATGATCTTGCCGATTTCATTTTCGTTCATAGCGGCATGCGCTTTCTCACACAGAGGCACAAAGGCACAGGGGAAAACCCTTTGTGTCTTGGTGTCTTTGTGTGCGGATTGATTCTCACACGAAGACACAAAGACACAGAGAAAATTCTTTGTGTCTTGGTGTCTTTGTGTGCGGATTGATTCTCACACAGAGGCACAAAGGCACAGGGAAAACCCCTTTGTGTCTTGGTGTCTTTGTGTGCGGATTGATTCTCACACCAAGACACAAAGACACGGAGAAAATTCTTTGTGTCTCCGTGTCTTTGTGTGGCCTCCCGCTCTACGCCTTGAGCCGGAGGAAGCGGCGCTTGCCCACCTGGAGAATGGCCTCGCGCGGCTCCACCAGGCGGTCCACGCTGTCCACCGTGGCATCGTCCAGCCGCACGCCGCCTTGCTGGATGAGCCGCCGCGCCTCGCTCTTGCTGCCGGCCACCCCGGCCTGCACCATCAGGTCCACGATGTTGATTCCGCCCGCGGGCACGGCGAACTCCGGCATGTCCGTCGGCAGTTCGCGGCGCTGGAACACGCGCACGAATTCCTCCTCGGCGCGGGCGGCGGCCTCCGGCGAGTGGATGTAGCCCACTACCTCGCGGGCCAGGCGCATCTTCACGTCGCGCGGGTTGACCGTCCCCGCGCGCAGGTCGGTGGCGATCTGCTCCAGTTCCTCGTCCGGGATGTCCGTAACCAGCGTCAGGTAGTCCATCAGCATCTCGTCGGAGATGGACATGAGTTTGCCGTACATCTGATCGGGCGGCATGCTCAGGTCCACGGTGTTGCCGAAGGTCTTGCTCATCTTGCGGCCGTCGGTGCCGGGGAGCAGGGGCACCAGGAACACATCCTGGGGCCGCTGGCCGAGCATGGCCTGGAGTTCGCGCCCGGCCAGGATGTTGAACTTCTGGTCGGTGCCCCCGAACTCCACGTCGGCCTCAATGGCGATGGAATCGTAGGCCTGGAGAAGCGGGTACATGAGTTCCATGAGCGTCAGCGGCGACCCGCTCTCCCAGCGCTTGCGGAACGTCTCGTGGGCCATCATCTGGGCCAGCGTGAAGCGGCTGGTGAGGTTGAACACGTCGGCCAGGGTGAACTTGCCAAACCACTCGCTCTGCCAGCGCACCTCGGTGCGGCGACGATCCACGATTTTGAAGAACTGATCCATGTAGGTCTGGGCGTTGGTTCGCACCTCTTGGGGCGTGAGCATGGTGCGCGACTCGTCGCGGCCCGATGGGTCGCCGATTTGGGCCGTCCAGTCGCCGACGATGAGGATGACCTGATGCCCCAGGTCCTGGAGTTGGCGGAGTTTGCGCAGGCCCACGGCGTGGCCGATGTGCAGGTCGGGCTTGCTGGGGTCAAACCCCTGCTTCAGGCGCAGCGGCCTGCCCGAGCGCAGTTTCTGCAGCAGTTCCTCCTTGACGATGATTTCTGCGACGCCGCGTGTGAGGATCCATTCCAGATTGTCGCGCATGGTTCCATCTCCTCGCCAGGGTTGGGTTCGGCAGGACGGCAACGCGCCAGCCCGATGGCTTCATTATAACGACGGGCGCGGGTTTGAGCAAGAGGCCGTCCTCCGCGCTTGTGATCTGTTCGCGGGTGCGGTATAATACGTATGGTCGGAATTGTCCTTTGCATTGAAACGTCGGGAGGAGAGCGTGTCCAAAGATGACATTTTGGCGCAGAGGCGGCCGGTAACCATCAAAGATGTGGCGCGCCTCGCGGGGGTTTCCCCCAAGACCGTGTCCAACGTGGTGAACAATCGCCCCGTGGTGAAGCCCGCAACCCGCCAGCGGGTGCTGGATGCGATTCGCGCGCTGGACTACCATCCGAGCGCCCTGGCGCGGGGGATGGTAACCCGTAGCCGTCGCCTCATCGGCCTGGTGCTGGCCGACATCACCAACCCCGCATATCCCGAAATGGTGGAAGGGGTGGCGAGTCTGGCGCGCCAGGCCGGCTTCATGGTCATGCTGTGCAACACGGGGCGCGATCCGGATGAGGAGCAGCGCTACGTGCACCTGCTCATTGAGCAGCGGGTGGATGGGGTGATAATCGCCAGCAGCCGCATGGACAGCCAGGCCGCCGAGATGCTGACATCGGCGGGCATCAAGGTGGTGCTGTTCAACCGCCACCCGCAGCAATACTCGGTGAGTTTCGTGGGCGTGGACAACGAGGGCGGCGGCTATCTGGCGACGCGGCATCTGCTGGACCTGGGCCATCGGCGGATTGCCTTCATTCGCGGGACGCGCGGGGCGTCCACGAGCATTGAGCGGGAGCAGGGCTATCGTCGGGCGCTGGCCGAGTACGGGATTGAGCCGGATCCGGAACTCATCGGCTGGGGCGACTATCACCCCGAGGTGGCCCGGACCGCCGCCGACCTGCTGCTGCGGATGAAGAATCGGCCGACGGCGGTGTTTGCGGCCAACGACGTGATGGCGCTGAGCGTGATTGATGCGGCCACGTCGCTGGGCCTTCGCGTGCCCGAGGACCTGGCCGTGATGGGGTTTGACGACATTGCCATCGCGTCGCACCGGCTCATCGGCCTGTCCACCATCCACGGCGACCTGGGCCAGTTGTCGCGCGAGGCGACGACGCTGCTGCTGGAGGCCATCAACGGCAACCTGACCGAGCCGGTGCGCAAAATCCTGCCAGTGTATCTGGTGGTGCGGCGGACCTGCGGGGCGCAGAGGCTAACCGCTATCCACGAATAACACGAATCCACACGAATGGGGAATAGTAGTTCGTAGGGCGGCTTTCCCTAGCCGCCGGAGGCGAGCCGCTATCCACGAATAACACGAATCCACACGAATGGGGAATAGTAGTTCGTAGGGCGGCTTTCCATAGCCGCCGGGGGGGCAAGCCGCTATCCACGAATAACACGAATCCACACGAATGGGGAATAGTAGTAGGGCGGCTTTCCATAGCCGCCGACGGCAAGAGGATGCCATGAGGGCCACCGCAACCGCAGGCTCCAACATCGCCATCGTCAAATACTGGGGCGCACGGGATTTGGCGCTGAACCTGCCCGCCAACGGCAGCATCTCGCTGACACTGGACGCGGCCCGAACGACGACAACCGTGGATTTCGCCCCCGCCTACGAGGCCGACGCGCTCGTCCTCAACGGGCGCGAGGTGGGCGGCACGGCGCTGGCCCGCGTCTCGGCCCACTTGGACCGCCTGCGCGCGCTGGCCGGGGTCAACCTGCGCGCGCGGGTGGAGACCGCCAACACCTTCCCCGAAGGGTCGGGCATCGCCTCGTCGGCGTCGGGGTTTGCGGCCCTCACGGTCGCCGCGGCTGCCGCGCTGGGCCTGCGCCTGTCGGAGCGGGAACTGAGCCGATTGGCGCGGCTTGGGTCGGGGTCGGCCTGCCGCTCCATCATCGGCGGGTGGGCCGAGTGGCTGGCGGGCACCTGCGACGAGGACTCGTATGCCGTGCAGGTCGCGCCGCCGGAGCATTGGAATGTGCGCGATCTGGTGGCAGTCATCAGCGCCGAGCCGAAGGCGGTGCCCTCGGCGAAGGGGCACGAGCGGGCCGCGTCCAGCCCGCTGTTTGAGGCGCGGCTACGCCAGGTGGAGGAGGCGTTGCCGGCCGTCCGCCGCGCCATCCTGGAGCGCGACTTCCACGCGCTGGGCGTCCTGGCCGAAGCCGACGCCCTGTCCATGCACGCGATTATGCTCACTTCGGCGCCGCCCCTGCTCTACTGGCTGCCTGCCACGGTGGAACTCATCCGCCAGGTGTGGCAGTGGCGGTTGGAGGGGCTGCCGTGCTACTTCACCATAGACGCCGGCCCGAATGTGCACGTTCTGACCCTGCCGCAGGCCGTCGCGCACGTGGCGGAGCGGCTGCGGGCGCTGCCGTTTGTGCGGCAGGTTATCCCCTGCGGGCCAGGGCCGGCCCCGCGCGTCATCCCTAGCGGTGCCTGAACTGGTACGCGCGCCCCTTCCACACCGTGCCCGCGCCGAACAGCGACGACGCGATGGAGTTGAGGCAGAACAGCGCCGCCATGATGACGGTTAGCCCCACCAGCATGGCGTAGCGCCGAGGAATCGCGAACCGCCCGTCTATGAACCACATGGCCACCCACGCGAGGATGATCTGCGTGAGGGGGAGCGAGAAGTGCGCCAGGTCGGTCAGCCCGGTGCGCCAGGCCTGGTACACCAGCGCGTAGGGCCACAGGAACAGCGCCAAGAAGGCGGTGATGGCGGCCAGCGTGCCCACGAGCGAGTAGTCAAGGGCGGCGAAGGCGCTCTTGCTCAGCCCGTTCCACGTCTCGCGGAAGCCGTTGTAGAAATCCACGCGCAGGGTGTCCACGCCGTCGGCTAGGGCGATGCGCCCGCCCACGCGCTTGACCCAGCGCGCGATGAACACGTCTTCCACGATGTCGCTGCGCACCGCCTCGTGGCCGCCGAAACGCTCGTAGGTCTCGCGGCGGAACAGCATGAACGGCCCGATGGCCCCCGCCAGGACGGGCTGGCGCGTCCGAGTGAACACGAAGTGCGGCACGCACCCCACGAACACCAGGGGAATCACCGACATCATCACCCGCTCCCAGAACCCCTTGAGGCCCATGTCGGGGATGAGGCTCAGGAGGTCCAGGTTGCGCCCGCGCACCATCGCCAGCGCCGACGAGACCGAGTCGGGGCGATGGCGGGTGTCGGCGTCGGCGAACAGGAGCCACTGGCCGCGCGCCGCCTGGGCCAACTGGTGGCAGGCCCACGCCTTGCCGTGCCAGCCGGGTTGCAGGGGCTGGCCGCGCAGGAGCCGAATGCGCCCGTCCCTTCGCGCCATTGTCTCCACGATGGCCGCCGTCGCGTCGGACGAATCGTCGTCCAGCACCAGTATCTCCAGGTTGGGGTAGTCCTGGGCCGCGAGGGATGCCAGGCACGCGCCGATGTTCCGCTCCTCGTTCCGCGCCGGCACCAGCACCGATACCAGCGGCGCGGGTTCGGGCAGCGGATCATCGCCAGGGAGGCGCGGCATGTAGCGCAGGTTGTACAGCGTGGTCAACAGGATGTAGAGCATGACGACGCTGGCGAACGCCTGATACCACAGGAACATGGCCGGGTCTCCTATCCGCGTCGTGCATGCTGGTTGCGCCGCTCGCGCACATGATCCAGCCCCTCAATCCACCCGCTCTTGGCGCGGATGGCTCGCTCGTGGGGCAGGTCTATGACCTTCTTGAGGCCGGCGATGCCCAGGAACAGCACGATGAACAGCAGCCCCTGGAGATTGTTGCCTTCCAGGAACGTGAGGATGGGGAGCGCGACCCCCGCCACGGTGAACGCCAGGTTGAAGTCGGGGATGAAGAAGCGGGCCACCAGGAACACGGCCCCCGCGCCCAGCACCGAGTAGGGCCACATCTGCAAGAGGAAGCCCGCCGCGGCTGCCAGACCCTTGCCCCCGCGCCATCCAAGCCACACGGGGAACCCATGCCCGAACATGACGGCGAACCCCGTCAGGTAGAGCGCCATGTCGCTGGAGCCGAAGCGTCGCGCCACCCAATAGGCTGCCGCGCCCTTGGCCGCGTCCAGGAACCCCACCAGGAACCCGGGCCCGCGCCCTACGACGTACATCACGTTGCGCGACCCTACGTTCCCCTCGCCCTCATAGCGAATGTCCTTGCCCGTGAGGGCGCGCGTAACCAGATAGGCGAACGGGATGGAGCCGAGGAGATAGCCCGCGGCGATGACCAGGAGATCCGTCCACATGATTCCGTCCCTCCGCTGATGAGTTTGGCCTGGCGACTGTGGCTTTCAATATAGCAACACCGCGGAATAAGGCAAGTTGCGCCTGGGTGGAATCGCGCGCTGGCCCCGCGCAACCCGCCAGGCCGCTTCGGGGATTCGCGCCTAGGGCTTCTCCAACTCGCGGATTACATCGGCGGCGATCCAGCGCGCGGGTTTGGCGTCCATCTGGCCGATCTCGCGGGCGGTGTCCAGGGCGGCGCGGCGCAGGTTGGCGTTGCGCTTGCCCGCCTGCCGCAGCGCCCATGAGACCGCCTTCTTCACGAAGTTACGGCCATCGGTCGCGCCCGCCTTGATGACGGGGAACAAGCGGATGAACGCCTCGTCGGGGGCCGCCTTGTCGTGCCAGGCCAGGCAGGCGATAAGGGCAAACGCGGCTCGGCGCACGAATTCCTCGTCGCGCCGCGCCCACTCGCCCACCTTCTGCCAGGCCAGGGGGCTTTTGTCAAACAGGTTCATGCACACCTGGTCGCACACATCCCACGAGTTGAAATCGGCGACCCAGGCTTCCATCTGGCTGTCGGTCAGTTGGGCGGGGTCGTCCACCATGGACGCGAGGATGCGGGCCTCGGGAATGCCCGTCTCCCACAGGGCCAGGGCGAGCGCATGATCCCTGCCGACAGTCTTGGCGATGCGGCGCATGTCGGGGACCGACACGCCCATGCGGGCGTCGGGCGTCATGCCGAAGCGGGCCATGCCCTCCACGTTGTCGGGGTGGGCGTGGGACTGGAGCATGTGGAGCACGTCATGGACAGACGCCATGGTGGCCTCCTTCGGGGGCTGCGCGCGGGTCGCCCGCTGCGCCCCTCTCACGATTGCATCTCACGGAACAGGAACCACTGCCCCTTGCGGTCGTCCGGACCGCCAGGAGCGCGGTCGTAGTACAGGTCAAAGATGCGGCCCGCGTCGGTGCGCACGCGGAAGTAGAATCGGCCCACGCCCCAGGAGCCTCGCGCCGTGGCGGTGGCTGCGTGGCGCGGGCTCATGTTGCGGGCCATGCGTCCGCGGCGGGTGTAGTCGTGCCAGGCGGCGAGTTCCTCCGCGACGCGGTAGGATTCGCCGCGCCACACGAACCCTCTGGGGCAGTCGGGTTTCTTCTCTAGCGCGGGCGGCTCGTCAAAGACGACTTCTATCGGTTCGCCGATGAACCGCAGCGGTTTGACATCCATAAGCGCCTCACCGCCAAAGGGCACGCGCTCGGGCGCGGGTGCAGGTCACAGCAGGCTGCGGCCTTGTAGGCGCGGCGGGGCTGGCTGCGCTCACGCCTCGGCGACCACCGCGTTCATCTTCTCGTAGCACTCGCCGCAGATGCCGTGGGAAATGGCCGGCAGGCTGCGTCGTTGGAAAAGCCGCAGCCGTTGGATGGCTTCCTCTACCTCCACCCATTCGCCGCCCACGAAGAACTTCTTGCACCAGCCGCATGAGCGCAGCAATTCGTCGGACCGGTCGGCCTGGGGGTCTAGCAACAAAGGCGCTGGCCGCTCCTGTTCCAGGAGCGTGCGGGTGCGGAACTCCACCGCGCCGCCTTTCTGGCCGACGATGATCATCTCCAGAAACCGCCGTCGCCAGGGGGCGTCGCAGCGGAAGGTGAATTGGATGACGCGGCCCGCACGGGCCTTTTGCAAGAGCAGCCGATAGATTTCCTGCGTGGACAGGTCCGTGATGAAGTCCCAAAGTGGGCGATGGAGAACCTGTTCGGAAACGACGCTCTCCCCGCCATTGGCTGTGGCGAACTGGTCCCAGTCTTCGCTCACGAAGACAATCTCGTCGTTCTCGTTGACCCTGTAGACGAGGTCTGGCGTTTCGGACATTGTCCCCTCCCCAAATGGAAATGCGCCACGGCCGGGCGGAAACGCATGACCATACCGCGTGGCTAGCATGTGCATTATACGTGTCGCCGACGCCCCCGGCAAGAAGGCTGGCCGCAAGGTTCGGGTTCGTCTTGCATCGGCGACGCGAGGTGCGACGCACCTTCCACAGTGCGCCGCACCTATCACGCGCACAGCGCCAGAGCGCCCGCTACCGCAGTTGTTTCCACACTTCCTGGACGAACAGGGGTTCGGGGTAGGCGCCCTCCACCGCGATGGTCTCGTTGATGACGGAGCGCGGCACGCCCTGCACCTGGTACTTGATGGCCAGGTCGGGGAACTCCATCGCCTCCACCATGTCGGCGCGGACGCGGTCGCTCTCCAGCGCCATCTGGAACGCGAGCAGCACGGCTCGCGGGCAGTACGGTCAGGTGGGGGTTACGAACACCTGGATGTGCAGGTCTTGCTTCAGTTCCGCCAGGGCCTTCTTGGTGGCGTCCTTCAGCCCGCTCTCGCGCCGCGATACCATCATGATGCTTTCCACCAGCGACGAGAACTCGTACCCCGACGGGATGCCGTAGAAGCGGATGCCGTAGTCCTTCTCGCCGATGACCGCGATGGCGGGGATTCGCGCGATGTTGTACGGCGCGATCTTGTCCTTGTCGGCGACGAAGTCGTACACCTCAGCGGTGATCTTGTCCGAGAGTTCGGCCAGTTCCTCCACGATCTCGCGGGTTTCCTTGCAGAAGTCGCATTCAAAGTCCTGGGTTACCATGATGAGTTTCACGGGATGTACCAGTTTGGCCGCGAACTCCTTTTGCAGGTACTCGCGGTCTTTGGGTTGAATCATCGGCATGTGTTGCCCTCCTCACAGAATGTTGTGGGCGCAGAAACACGGGGAGTTGGAGATTCCCCGTGTTCCTGCGCGGGTTGCGTCATTTGGTCGCGATGCTAATCTTGCGCGGCTTGAGTTCCGGCGCCTTGGGCAGGGTGATCTTCAGGATGCCGTCCTCGTAGTGGGCCTCAATGTTCTGGGCGTCCACCTCCATGGGGATTTGGATGACACGGCGGTAGGTGCCGCTGGTGCGTTCGCAGCACAGGTAGTCGGCCTCCTCGGGATACGCCTTGCGCTCGGCGCGCAGGGTGAGGGTGTCGCCCTCCAGCGTAACGTCAATGGAGTCGCGGTCCACGCCGGGGAGGTCCGCGTAGATGACCAGTCGGTCGCCCAGGTCAAAGATGTCCACCGGCGGCGCCCAGGTGCGCTCCTCGGGTTCTTCGCCCCAGGGTTCGCCGAACTCGCCCCAGGGGCCTCGCCGCGCCCATCGCGGTCGGAACAACGGGTACCACATACAACCACCTCCTGCATGTAATCCCAGCGTTGCGCAGCGCGCAGGCGCTGGAGAGTATTCTGAAATTTAGATGCAGGAGGGAGCGAAAGGATTCAGGAGGCGGACACAGAACGAACCACAAATGGACGCGAATCTTCGCGAAGATTGATCCACGAATAACACGAATCTGACAAATGCTCCTGGTCGTGCGCCTGGCGCTTCGCAACTGCGGCCGGTGGCAGCGATCCCTGCTAGATCACGCACTCGGCTCGCTCCACCTCGCGCTCGTACAGTCGGATCAGCGCCTCGTAGTCCAGGAACTGCATTCTGTCCCTGATGGGCTCAAAGGCGCTGCGCCGCTTCTTGTCTTCAAACTCGCGCCTGCGCCTTGCGTCTGCGACGATCACCATCCGCACGTGAAAGTCCTGCAATTCGTAGAACTTGAGCATGGCATTCTGCATGTCCGTGGAATGCTCCACCTCAAAGAGGCTGTGCGGCATCTGTCGCGAATTGAGCCAGACAACATCTATCGTCTCGCAGTAGTGCATCAGGTGATCGTAGGTAAACCGCGGGAGCGTTTGGAGCGTCGGCACTTCTCCGAGGCGCTTGTTGAGGAACGGCTTGTTCCTGTCCTGCTGCGGGATGTACGTGCCCAGGTTGCGGAGATTGCCGATGGTGGCGAGGATTCCCTGGTAGTAGGCGTGGCCCTGCTCATCGGGTGCGATTTCCCTGGCCTTCCCGTACTCCGTCAGGCCCAGTCTCTGCTGGTACGCGCGAAGCGCCCAGAGACCCGGGCGCACCTTGAAGATCTCGGGGCGGGTCTGAACAATGCGGCGGATGGAGGCGAAGGGGGTCTTTGTGCCCCAGACGCACCCTTCCAATTTCATAACCTCTCGGTACAACTGCTCCAGGGTGGCCTGTCCGCCAAGCCGCTCCAGCGCGAGGATCACGGCCTCGTATTGCTTCATGCTCTCATCCCCGTGGTGTTCTGCCATCATTATACACCCGCCCCGCCTGTTGTCCAAGCCCCCGCCGCGTATGGATTCGGTTCCGCCTCGTGTTGGCGTGCCCCCTGGCTTCGGCGGCTACGGAAAGCCGCCCCACGTGTCTACTGTAACCGCGAATCCACGCGAATCCACGCGAATGGAGAACAGCCCCTATCCTCCATTCGTGTGAATTCGTGTTATTCGTGGATAGCGTTTAGCGAGCGTGGGGCGGGTTCCCATACGTGCCCCCTTCGTCCGGCGGCTACGGAAAGCCGCCCTACGTGTTTGGGTCAAGCCCGCTTGACACGCCGCCCCGCCGCCCGTACAATGCCGGCGAAGAATCCCGTCGGAGAGGCGCAGTGAAATCCCCGCGAACGCAAATCCTCACCGTGGCGGCGTGGCTGGCGCTGGGCGCGGCCCTGGCGCCCTGGGTCGGCCCCTTCGGCCGAACGATGCAGGGCGCGCTAGGCAAGGTCTCGTGGGACTTCACCCTGTGGGCCACGCCGGTGTGGGCGCTGGCGGTGGCGGCGTGCGCGGCGCTGGGCACCCATGAGGTCATCGCGGCCCACCCCAAGGCGCGCCGCGGCGAGTTGAGCCACACCGCCCACTACTGGCCCACCCCTGCCCTGGTGGCGGCTGCTGCGGTCGTCCATGCGGCGCGGCTGCGGTCGGGGGCGGCTGTGGAGGGGCTGGCCGTCGGCGTCGGCGCGGCCGTGGCCGGCGTCCTGTGGCTGGAGTGGGCCACGGTGGACGCCGCCGAGCGGCCTTATGCCCGCGCGCGCTGGGCGCTGAACGTGGCCGACTACGCGGCGGCACTGGCGGCGTTCACGGCGGCGCTCACCGGCAACCCGACGCCCGCGCAGGCCGGCGCGTTGTGCGGGGTGGCGGCGGGACTCGGGACGCTGGACCTGCTGCGACTGCCCGACCGCACGCCCGACTCGGTGGCTCTCTACGCGCCCCTCGTGGGGGCCATCGTTGGGGGCGGGGCGAGTCGGATGGCGCAAGGGGGGCTTTCCCCGACGGGCGCGGCGCTCATCTTGCTCCTCGTGGCCTATGCGCTCACGGGCATCCTCCAGCACCACCTTCGCCAGCAGTTGACATGGCGGGTGCGGCTGGAGTACTTCGGGCTTCTCGTGCTGGGGACGCTGGCGCTGCTGCGCTGGGTGGCGTGAACGGCGCTACGGCAACCGCCGCGCCGCCCCGATGTTGGCGCGCAGAAACGGCTCCTCGGCGCGCAGGTCGCCGTAGCACACCTCGGCGGCGGCCTTGCACCCGCCCTGGCATGTGTCGCGCAGGGGGCACGGCTGGCAGAACGCCGGAGTCGCCGCCGCGAAGGCTGCCATCGCCTCGCCGCCGATGATGTCCGCGAAAGGGCGCTCCCACACATTACCCAGCACCGTCGCGCTGTGGTTGCACGGGCGGACGTGGCCGGCGCGGTCCAGGGTGTAGTAGGCGCGCTCCGTGCCGGCAGCGCAGAAGCCGAAGTTCAGGTGGGGATAGGCATCCAGGGCCACCAGGCACGGCTGGATGGGGATGGAGACCGCCACCGAGAGGCCCAATTCGGCGGCCAGGGCATCGGCGACGGCGAGGGCATCCCGCACCTGCTCCAGCGTGGGGAGCAGGTCCAGGTGGGCCGCGCCGCGCCCGCCTGGGTTGAAGCGGTTGAACTGCACGCCCCGCGCGCCAAAGGCGAAAGCCAGCCGTAGGGTATCGCGCAGGTCGGCGATGTTGAGGCGGGTGGCGACGAAGGCGACG
>Ga0078972_1003714_pt1 | contig 44582 bp, 41 predicted proteins | sample YelNatPaOPGAMG01_FD_67568 | JGI IMG/M metagenome (GOLD analysis project Ga0078972, IMG submission 67568) | Hot spring thermophilic microbial communities from Obsidian Pool, Yellowstone National Park, USA - OP-RAMG-01 (SPADES assembly) (version 2) | ecosystem: Environmental > Aquatic > Thermal...
CCTAAAGCCTCCCGCCTACGGATAGCTCCCGAAGACGGCTACTCACCTCCCCAGAGGCGAGGGGCACTCTACCCTATCCCCTCACTCCCTGTCAAGAGGTTTCTTCGACGTATCGAAATTCTACCCCGAAAAACTAATTACTTGATCCAAAAATCTGACCTTGGGTTACTTCCCCTGGTAGAGAACACTCATTGACGAAAGAGCTGCACGAGACTATCGATGGACAAATTGAAGGTCAGTACCTAAGAATCGGAGAAAAATGCCCACCGATACAATTTATTTACGACAGTTTGTTTATGGGTTTGCGATAGTGAGCTTATTCATCTCCTATTCATTCAGCATGAGAGTAGCTGTATTGATTGACCAAAGTTTCCGAAGTCTTACGGTAGCGCTCATAGTATGCATTATATGCGTTATGTGTTTCAATGTCGGGTTCGATTCTCTTTTTTTTGCGGACTGTTGTGTGGACGATCTCAGACAGACCCTTCCCTGAAACGGCTGAAATTGCCAATAATGCGGCTCCGTATGTAGATGCGTCGTTGTACTGCATCTTTACAACTGGCAACCCAAAGACATCAGCTATGATCTTAGGCCAGAGCCGGCTTTTCGCACCACCTCCACAGATCCTAGCCTCGGCAACCCCTTCCCAGTCTATCTCAGATAGGCAGTCTCGTAACGAGAAAGCCACCCCTTCCTGAACGGCCCGGAAAAAGTGCGCTTTTCCATGATCTAACGTAAGGCCTGTAAAACTACCCCGTAGGTTGGGGTTCCAATGAGGAACACGCTCTCCAAGAAGGTAGGGATGGAATAGAAGGCCATCACACCCAGGCGACACCCTCTGGGATAAACTATCAATCCTAGCGTAAGAAAGTTTTTTACTACTGGATGAAAAAAGGTTTCGAACCCAGAGAAGGGATGTCGTGCAAGCGTTTGTACTAGCTTGATAGTACCAGAGGGGTTTAATGGGATGGGGATATGCTAGGCAATTTTTCCTATACCTTCCATTCCTCTTTATAACCATAACCCCTCCCGCGCTTCCGAGTCGGACAACTCCGACGGTTTCGTCCAGGGCACCGACACCGACAAGTTCCGCGGCTGAATCCAAGAAACCTATAGCGACGCATGTGCCAGGAGATAGCCCCAAATCCTGAGCAGCCTTATTCGTCAATTGACCTGCTATATCTGTAGGGGATAGAATCTCTTAAAGCATTTCCAGCCGTAGTCCTGCCCGCTCAACGAGCTGAATATCCCAATTCAACCTATTGGCATCCACCATCAGGGAGCTTACAGCGGATGAAAAATCCGATATGATTCTTCCAGTGAATCGGTTTTCGTCGATCAGCATGACCTTGACACTTCCCGTGCCGATATCGATTCCCAGGTAGAAAGGTCCAGTCTATTTCATACTGTGCTCGATACAGCTCCGCCACATACGTTGGATCGGCATGGTTGATACCCGATGGGATTCCCCTCGATGCGCATGCACGAACCACCTGCAAGATAACCTCCTGCAAATCAGTATCCCGACCTTTTACGGTAAGTGTGGGGCTCTATACTGTGAATCCCTTTTCTCTCAAAGCACCTTAGAGAGACCGGAGACGTTGTTCCTTTTCCTCGATCAAGCGTTTCGTTTTCTCGATCTCCTGGACCAAGGATTCAATCGTTGCATTCCGGGAGAGGGTTTTCTTCCCCGCTACAAAGGCATTATAGGCCTCTACACCCAACTTCCCCAGCAACTGTGAGGCTTGATCTTCCAAGTGCTTTATCTCGAGCTTCAACAAACCTTTTTCTCCCAGCTCCTGGGCCTTGTCTTTGGCCTTCGAAAGTACATCCTTGGAAAGGGAAATCCCTTTATCGAACAGATCCTGCAGTCGTTGATTAAAATCCATATAAATAATATATGACTCATTGACAGGCTTTTCAATTCTCCTTTATTCTCCTCTCACCACAGAAGGAGAAGATCATGAAATTCGTTTTTCTCGGACCTCCCGGAGCGGGGAAAGGGACTCTCGCAAAACAAGCATCTGAAAAACTGAAACTCTCTCATATCTCCACCGGAGACTTGTTTCGTGAGGCCATCCATGCGGGTACTCCTCTGGGAAAAGAAGTCCAGTCTATCCTTGCCAAAGGGGATCTAGTGCCCGATTCGTTAACGATTGAGCTTGTGAAAGAACGGCTCGATAAAGATGATTGTAAAGCCGGTTTCATACTGGATGGGTTTCCTCGGACTATTCCGCAGGCGAAAGCCCTTCAGGGGTTTGCCGCTCTTACGCAGGTAATCAATTTTCTGTTGAGCGAGGAAGAAATCATCAAACGACTTTCAGGCCGAAGGAGTTGCCCCCGCTGCGGCGCGATCTACCACATGGTGTTCAATCCGCCGAAAAAAAATGAACTCTGTGATTCTTGCGGGGTTGCTTTAATCACCCGAAAGGATGACACGATCGAAGCGATAAAAAATAGACTGCAGGTGTACAATACACAAACCGTGCCTTTGATAGATTTTTACAAGAGCGCGGGGATCCTTACGAATATCGACGCTTCTCCCTCTCCCCAGGAAGTGTTGGAAGCGTTCCTAAACTTGATCAAGAAATACAATAAGAGTTAATTCTGCTCATACAGGTTTTTGAGAAAACCGTCCAACTCTTCTTTCGAAAAGGCTCCTGTGCGAATAAAGACGGTGGTCACCTCCTCCAGATAACTTAAGGGGGTCTCTACAAGGAGCATACGGAATTTTTGAGGATCTTTGAATCCGAGGGTTAATGCCTTTGTCAAAGCATCGATACCTGCTTTCTTTTCTTCTGCTTTCGTCAGGAGCACGAAAGCTTTCTCGAACCATAACCGGGGTTCTTCTTTTTTCTTTTCCAGCTGAGCATCCAGCGTCTTGAGAGCTTCTCCGTACCTTTTTTGGTCGATCAAAATTTTGTACACGGCGAGCCCTGTTTCCAGATCCTCCGGCTTCCGAGCCAAATAAGGGAAAAAGTACTGAAGAGCATCGGAAAATCTCTCCCGTCGAACCTCTATTTGTCCCAATAGTTTCAGGGTATCGAGATCCTGCGGATCGATCTCGTATAAACGGCTCAAATAAATATAGGACTGCTCATACTGTTCCATCTCGTAATGAAGCACACCTAGATTATACAGAGCGTTGGTGTTCCCTTCGCTATAGGATAGCACTCGTACATAGTACTGAATGGCTTCATCCCTCTTGCCGGATTTCGCCAGCCCGTAGGCGATCGTTTGCAGGAGAATAAGGTTCTCCCCCCTGTCGGTTTGCAGGCGGCGCAGTATGTCCAACCCCTCCTCGTATCTGCCTAGCGCAAAATACACACGGGCTAGATTGAAGTTCCCTTCTGCAAGATCCGGATCGTAGGTTAGGGCTTTTTGGTAGGATTCAACCGCCTGTGCATACTTGTTCAGGGAGAAATAGGTATTGCCGATGTTGTAATATTCGAGAGCTAGATTCCGCTTGAGGGTTGGGGTAAGACAACTGAGAGATAGAGAACATAACAAAACGATTCCCACTCCCTGTTTCCCCATCGAAATGCCCTCTAGCAACTTTTTAAATGCCCAAAACGGTTCGCTCGATCTTCCTCACCTGGGATCGATAGAGTTCTGCAATGTTTGAACCATAGTCTGCAATCAGCTGAATGATATTTCTAGGCGAGTCTTCAGGATCAGGCCCGTTCAATCGATCCCCTGCATCCCCCAGCCCCGGTAGAATGTATGCCGCGGTATTCAATACAGGATCCATCCAAAGAGTGTAGATCTTTACATTTTTCAGTGCCCGCACAATTCTCAACGCACCTTTCAACGCAGAGATCACGTTGAAGAACTGAATGGACCTAGGAGAGATTCCCTGACTTTCCAAATATTTGATTACCGTCACCAGGCTTCCCCCTGTGGCATTCATGGGATCGGCAAATATCAGATCCTTTCCTTCCAAAGCGGATGGATCGAAGTAGGATCGTTCCAGGTCCAGAATGTACTCCATATCTTTTTCCGATTTATGCTCATCCCGCTTGATCCGGAACAAGGCAAAGGGGGTCACATACCCTGTGGAGGAGTATTCCTGCATCTCCTTGGACATGATCATGGAGGGAAGTAGGGCCCCCCGTAACATAACACACATGACAGCGTTCTCGATGGATTCGTCTACATCGGGGATCTTGTGTACAGCGTAATTCTGTACAGGCGAGGTAACGGGTGTTCGCACAATGAGATAGTTCTTGCTTGCGCTGGTATCTTCTGTATAGGCAAAATTGAAGAGCATCTCATAGGCACGCTGCATGTAATACACGAACTCCTGACGTTGTGTTCGTACGTCGCGAAGTTTGGCGATGAGACGGGAAGCTTGCCCGTGATTCTCCCGGGGAGTGACAAACGAATACACCCGGATGGACGGCTCCTTCCTGGTGATTTCCTGCATCAGTTTTCCCATGGAGGTGTACAACTCGATCAATCGGGATTTCGCAGCCTTTAGCCTTGCTTCGTTTTGGGATGAGGAAAGGATCTCGAACGCCTGAAGTGCCTCTCCGTACAGACCATCCATTTGGGATAGGTACGCTTTATCCTGTTCGGTCAAGAACCCATCCAGTTCACTAGCCTTCAACACAAACTTCGACATCTGTTATGTAACTCTCCTCTTCAACACTTAGTATAGTATACCCTTAAAATCGATACTTGAATCCCAAATCGGCTCCCAACCGCAATCCCAACTCAGGCAAGACTTCCAGCATGGGAACAAGCTGGAAAAACAATTCCCAATGCCTCGCCGGGAGGAAGGATAGACCTGCGGGAACCCGGGCACCGAGGGCTACATCGACATCACCCTCGTTGAATGTAATGCCTCCATACCCACCTCCTCCCAGGTAGTATCGAAGGGGAGTCTGTTCGATGCTTCCATCCGCCACTCTCCAATCTCCAAAAGCGCCTAAGGTTTGTTTTCGGTCCAACAGAGACCAGGTGAGCCCCAAAAGCGGCCTTTCTTTCCAGGATAGCAAAATCCCCACACCGGGCCCCATTGTCCCCGTGGCATTTCCTGCCAGGGAAACATACACGCCTAACGCGCTCGTTTGAAGGGGACCTTCGTCACATCGAACATTTTCACCATAGAATCCCACAAGTAGAGACAGGCACAGGATAATCTTAAAAGACCTACGCATAAGAACCCCCTAACAGTATGTTGGCCATTAAAAATACATACCACCTTCGAAATCCACCCTGCAAGGTCGAATCTCGGTTTTAGATCCGAGAGCCATGATCGGATTGAATATACTAAGGGGAACATAGAAAAAAAGCCCGAAAAGGTACCTTTTCGGGCCACATCTCCTACGGGAGTCGAACCCGTGTTGCAGGGATGAAAACCCTGTGTCCTAACCACTAGACGAAGGAGACTTACGCCTATACTACTACAAAAAAAGCGGCGTTTAGTCAAGCGTTTCTCCCAGAGTAGCCTCTCCGAACTACCAGAGGGAGGTATCAGGCTAAGATTCCCTCTAACGGAACTGTCCATAACGGCTCAGGTTTCAAGCCTTCCTTCCGAAGAATTCGATTGGCTGCAAGAATTCCCGAGGATGCCGCCGCCTCCATCAGCATGGCAGGAATCGGAAGCTTCACCCAATCTCCGGCAACGAGAAAATCATCCAATTTTTCGGAAAAAGTCGGTCGATTTCCATACGATCCAGTGTGAAAAGCGGTGAAATTCGTGTTCATGTGAAAACTTTCCGCCCATGCCCGAAATCCCTTCAATTCAGGAAAGATTTCGACCAACTCTGCACGGAAGGCATCCTTCATCCCCTCCTCGTCACCCTGCAACTCTTTCGGTACCGCATAGCAGTGCAACTCGAACACTCCTCCTCCCTGTGACTCGGACCAGGCCTCCGCTTCCGAATCGATCTCGTGAAACTGCGTACATGCATCCAACACTCGCTCCCTATCGACGATGAAAAAGGGTGGATATTCAGCCTGTAACTTTTTATCGATCCAGATCTTATAGACCGCATATCCTTGGGAACCCTTCAGCTCCAGGAGCTGCCTCCACCACCCGGGATCTTCCTCCTGCAAAAAGGTGGACCTGGAAACCAGCCGGCTGGCAGCGGGGGCATCTACCGCCAGGATCACATACGGGAACCGCTGACCTTGCACAATGTATTCCCTCGAGTTCCTCTCGATAGACTGTACCTCCTGATTGGTCAAGATCCTTGCCCGATACTTTTCCAAAAACTGAAGGGCGGGTTTGACAAGCAACCGGTAACAGTCACCTTTCAGATACTCGTAATTCACCCCGAAGTCATGGCTGAGGTAAAAGAAATGGAAACTTTTCATCAGTTCAGCCGTCGACATGAGATCGGGATCGGCAAAGAAAGCCCGCGTAAAAGAGGTGAACATGGTACGCATCTGTTTTGGGATCCCCAGCCGGTCGGAAAACTGCTGAAAGGAAGTGGTATCGTACTTTTCAAAGGTGCGGTCCGGCGAGTACTTCAAGAGCTCCATCAGTTCCATCAAACGGGGATTGAAGAGAATATCTTTGATATGAAATATCCCCTTCTCCCGCATCGCCAGGAGGTTCAATACAGGGGTAGTTTCTACATCTTTGAAGCTCAGGTGAATCTGCTTTCCATGTATCAGATATTCGGGGATGGGGACCAAATTGTTCAGAGCCCCAATTTTCCCCAAGAAGGTGCGCAAATTGTAATACTGATAGAAGAAAGCATGGAACCCATGGTCAATCCAGGTCTTGCCCACACCGGGCAGTTCCTTCTCCCAGGCTCCCAGTTTTCCCCCTAGATAGGAGTTTTTTTCGAAGACGGTAACCTGGAAACCCCGTTGGGCAAGAACGGAGGCTGCCACAAGGCCTGAGAGCCCGCCTCCTACAATCGCAACCGGTACGGGCTTCGATAGTTCTTCGGGTAATGAAGGATCTATCGCTTCCAGTTGTCTTCGATAGGGCTGCAATTTCTTTTCTACCCATTTCCTGATGATGTTTTTCATAGGTACCTACTCACCTCTTTTGGATCTCCGACCAAATGCCCCTTTTCCACATGCAACTGGTAGGGAGCGTCATTTTCTAGATAGTATCTGCGCTCCGCATAGGCTGCATCCTCTTTCCATAACCGGGCCATGGAACGAACCATGAACGGTCGAATGAGGAAAGCCATCTTGCGGGCCATCTGGAATCCCTGTCGGGAAGATTGGGCAATGGTGAGTTCCGTGAGCAGGGTGTACCCTGGCGCAATGGGTGTAGCGTGAGTTTCTACAACGGAACCTTGCCCCTCCCCTTCCAAAATCGTCATTACGATGGTACGCGGATCCGGGCAATGGAACTGTGCATCCACTTCGATGCAGAACCTTTTCCATACCCTATACGCTACCCGCAAGAACAGAGCCTCCTCGGTTTCCTTGTACACCCATAACCGAGCGAAGGTATGCGGATGAAAATGCGCTCCATGCCAGGGATCTAGCCGATTCTGAATCACCTGTTCTGGAGAACACCTCAAGACCTTTTGATATACCGCAGCGATCCCCTGGGGGGGCCGATCGCAGAGGTAGGGTTTTTCTGAAGAAGGTTCGTTCGATGGAAGCTGTACCCAAAGAAGGTATCCGTCATCGTAGAGAGGCAGATGGCTACCCGTGTGGGGGGAGCAACAATCGAGTGAAAGACCGTGCCAGGCACAGGTAACGCGCCCGGCATCGAACCGGCCAATGGACAATGGAGCACCCATGTGGGGGCAAAAATTGGAGATACAGCAGAACTGTTCCTCGTTTTTTATAAGGAGCAGTTCTTTCCCATTGACGAAATGAACCTCCCGCCCTTCCTTCGAACAGAGTTTTTCCTTTCCTCCGATCACGTACCAGTTACCCGACGGCTTCTGCAAAACTTTCTGGAGGCTATTGCGTATTTTTTGGGGATCCGCGGAAATCCAATCCGATCGCTTGTCAGCTTTCGCCTCGAGGGTTTTAAGGGGTGGGAGAGATTTCCCCACGATAATCAGATTATTTGACATCTTAAGTAAAGCTTGAGAGAGAATCGTGCATTTGTCAAGAAGAAGACCTATGAGCCGCACAGGATTCGAACCTGTGACCCACGCCTTAAAAGGGCGTTGCTCTACCTCCTGAGCTAGCGGCCCGAACGAGGGAGCACTATATCAAGGATTCCAGGGGGTGTCAAGGACGGCGTCGTACCTATCACTTTAGAGTGATTTCCAGACCGAAGGCAATGTTGAATACCGGGCGAATGCCTGGTTCCACGGACTGTTCCGTGCCATAGACAGCAAAGTTCACCTGAATCACTCCGTAGTCCAGACCGAACCCGCAGGCCAATAATCCCTGCGAGATACCGGCGCGGATCCAGAGTACTTCCAGTACCTGTACTTCCGCTCCGATGCCCACTTTCAGGACGGGGTTTACCGCGGTTGAAGGATGAGTTAGAAAATCGAAGGAATCATTGTAGTCCACCATGATACGAAGTTTTCGGAAGTACAGTTCCATCACACCCAATGAAGGAGCGTACTGAACTCCTACCGAAAGATCCATCGGCACGTTGCCTTTTACCGCAGGGGAAGGCTGTTCTTTGGATAGAAACGCATCGAGAGAGGTATAATCGCTCCTGGTAGTAGGAGTGAACAGGTTGCGCGCCACTATACCGAGCTTTACACAGCTACTGAGAGGGAAAAGCACGCCCGCGTCTATTCCAATCCCCGAGGTAAGGGAAAATGGGTTATTCATCAAGAGGTCAGCCCCTTCTTTTGCCAGGTCGGGGATCTCGAGGAGGGTCCGTTGGAACGCGGTGGTGCCCTGCACGAAGGTTTTCAGATTGATACCTGTATCCACCGGAGTGTCACCGAAGGGAAACACTCTGAACGCATATCCTCCATACAGAAGAATCCGTTCGGACACGGAGAATCCAAACGTAGTGCTTCCCACGCTTTTTGCCTCGATCGAGCTCCCGTTCAGGATGGCAAATCCCAACCCTTTCCCCACATACCCGAAGGAAATGGGACCCGCCATATCGAAAGAAGTATAGATCCCCTTCACCAGGTCCAGAACAGCGGGATCCGTTAAAAGAACATCCACATCCTCTCCCCCCGCCGCCCGAAGGAGGATATTCGAAAGGGAGAATACCGGTCCGCCCAAATTGAAGGCAGCCTCTGAGATCCTGAACTGGCTCTCTATTGCATACAATCCTGCAGGATTATTCCATAGAGTAGTAAGATCCTCCGCCATGGTGGCATGCAAGCCCCCCAGGGCAGCCATTCGGGGACTTTTCGGATAGAACACTCTCTGAGGCACTGTCTCGGCAAAAAGGATCGCCTTCGGCCCGGAGAGGCTCAAAAGCAGAATGAACAGCAGGACCCAACCTCGAAAACGCATCCAGTACTCCCTCTCCTTTTGCGACTCAGAAGTATCCACTGAAATCATTCAATAGTTTGGCCGCTTCGCTATCCGGTGCAAACTGATCTTTGGCCTTGGTCAGAAAATCTATGGCCTTTTGCCCCGCACCCGTGGAGGTGTCGATTTGAGTCACATCCCCACCGGCATCGTTCAAGGCAACCACCAACAATCCTACTCCCGTGATGAAGTACTGATCTGCGGTTATGGTTCCTCCCCCGCTTTCTGCAGAGGTCAACAGAGCGGAGGCTTCCATGATCAAGGTGAGATCTTTTTCAGAAAAGGATTCGAAGGCTTCCTGGAGCGCTGTTTTGATTTCATCTTCGGAACTGCCCGCTGCCACCTTTCCGAGCACGGTGCTTAATGCATCCTTCACTCCCGCGGCCCCCACGGCAAGTTCTGCTGCCAGGGGTTGTAACGTTGGATCCGAGGTATCCTTCAAGGCATCGTACGCCTTTTCCATCGAATCTCTGTCTCCGGAGGCGAGAGCCTCCTGTGCAAAGTTGATTTTTTGGGCTCGATTCAACTGAGAGGGATCCCGTTGCGCCCATTCCACAAGGCTCGTGGTGAACACTCCCTCGCAGGAAAGGAATATCCCTACACAGAGAAAAAGCAGGAGGGTTCTCCGCATAGATTTTCTCATCCTCCTTTCCTCATCGACAAATCTTTAGAAAAACTCGAGTACCTTTGACCCCTTGGAGGGCTATCACCATCGGATAGCCATCTCTACACTTGCGGCCGGCACTCTCGAACTTCTTTCCGCTAGTTCCACCTTTCTCGTGAAAAAAGCCACATTCAGCTCGAAGATAGCGAATTTCAAACCTCCTCCGTAGGTAGGAGCTCCACCCTCGAATCCGGCCCGTAAACTCAAAAACGAGAATAGGTTCCCCTCGCATCCGAGGCGAAAAGAATCCTTTGCAACGGTCCAGGTGGAATCGTGGATGAATCTTCCGGGGTTCTCCCATTCCCCATGGATCCTTCCCCGGAAGATATGCTTGATTGCATCAAACACGAGATCGTATCCCAGTCCAATGGTTACGGACATGGGGATTATGTACACCGCATTGCCGGGTACCGAGTTCACGGGGGGTAACCCGCCATTCCCCAGGGCACTTCGGATGGATTGCAGGTCATTCCAGGAGTAGAAAAGCTGAGTATCGAATACATCCCTAAAGACTACCCCGAAGGAAAGGGCGTTCCACTGAAGCGAGCTCCCTATATCGAACCCGATACCCGACCCATTCAGCGCGAAAGTTTGGGAGAAGAAGTCCCCTGTAGTAGGTGAGATTTCTGTACCTAGATATTCGTGAAGGAGTAAAGATGTTTCGTACTCCTTCAAGGGAGCATGGATGCGTACGATAGGACGGATATCCCCTCCAAAGGCTACCTTCAAGGCTCCAAACTCTTTACGAACTGCATACCCCACCACCAACATGAACTGGGACATCCCTTCACCCTGAAGCCCGTTGGGGTACGTGTTACCTAATGCAATGGTATCGAACCCTGCCACCAATCCCAATCCCAATCCTCTTCCCACATACCCAATCCCCAGGGAACTTCCTATCCCCAACCCTTTTCCTGTGAGTTCCTTAGACAGCACCTCCTCGTCCTGTTCACTCTCAGAAGCCCTGAGGAGGGATCTCAAAAGGGGAATTCGTGCGTGAGGATTGGAATAGAGGGTAACTCCCCAGCTCAACAGATTCATTTCCTGTTTGGGAGAGGCAAATCCTGCGGGATTTGAAAGAAGAGCCCCAAAGCCATCCGCATACGCAACAGAGGAGTTGCCCTGGGCAGCATAGGCGGGAAACCAGAAAGGAAAGGGTTCCTCCTTTACCGTATCCGTAGCCTTCAAAGAAGAGGTAAACAGGAAAAGCAGCAGAGCTAGAAATCCGAGACTTTTCATCCTGACACCATTGTATCCCGGAAGGGAGAAAAATCCAAGAGAAGAAAAATTAGACAATCATTCCAATTAATTTTTTATCTCTAATCTGGAGGATCTTGCAGAGCACCCTTTCCCCTTTCATCAGAGTCGTAGGTCCACCCCTCTCGGAGGGAGCTTCTTCGGGGGAGAAGGGGATATGAACAGAAAGATAGTTCTCCGATGTCCCTTCCCACCCTTCATCTGAATCGTGTTTTTCCAAAAGGACTTCCCTAACCTGTCCCACCTGCCTCTCTACATAGGCTCGGTAAAAAGCGGTCGAGAGGCCCGTCAGTTCTTCCAACCGTTCACGGGTCACTCGTTCCGGCACCCTGGGTTTCAGTTCGCACGCTTCTGTTCCCGGCCTAGGGGAAAAGGGAAAGAGGTGGAGATCCGTGAACGCGTTGGCCTGGATGAATCGCAGGGTATCCCGGTACATTGCATCCGTTTCGCCAGGGAATCCAACGATAAAATCTGCCGCCAGATACGGGTCTCCCTTGACTTTCCGAAGCGCTTCCACTACTGACTGGACTTTCTGTGCGGTATAGGGGCGCCTCATCCTCTGTAGAATGGGATCGGACCCTGACTGGACAGACAGATGGAAATGGGGGCAAACACGGTTGTCTCTGACTGCATCCAGGAAAGAGGGAGTTATACCTTCCGGTTCCAAGGAAGAGAGACGGATCCGAAGGTCTAGAGGGAGTTCCAACAACAGTTGGAGTAGATCCCCCAGGCTCTTACCCTCCGAACGGTACTGGGAAATGTTCAGCCCTGTAAGTACGATTTCTTTGTATCCCCTCGAGGCCAACTCCAGGCACCGTTCCTTCACCCGTTCCCAGGGAAGGGACAAGGAGGGGCCTCGGGCCAATCGAACTCTGCAGTAGGAACATCGATGATCGCAACCGTCCTGTATTTTCAAGGAAGCCCGGGCATGAAACTTGAATCGCGGGGAAAAGAACCGAAAGGGTCTTTCCGTATCCAGGGGGAAAGTACCGCACGCAGCAGATTCCATCATTTCCCCTAGGAAGTTACCCGTACTGTCCATGCACCGGGGAAGATCCAGGAGGACATCCTTCGCACTTCCCGGGACTACCACCACTCGATCCCCGAGGAGTTTCAACTGTTCTCCCGATAGTTGCGCATAACATCCTGTAACCACCACTCTGGCATGGGGATAGGTCTCCAGAAGATGGCGAATCACTCTCCTCGCTTTCTGTTCGCTCTTAGAGGTAACCGTACAGGTATTGATCACGTAGAGATCCGCTTCCTCTTGCAAGGAAACAGCCTCGTTCCCACAGGATACAAAGGCGTCCAAGATAGCTTCGGTTTCCGTTTGATTGAGCTTACAACCGAGAGTGTAAAAACCTACTTTCATGTCGTGAATGTATACCGTTTAAGGGCGGTTTTCCGGCTGCCCCATCAAACCCTGTAAACGCTGCCTGCCCCGAAGAGCATCGCTCAAGTTCGGATTCAATTGAAGGGCTTTCCCGTACGCTTCCATGGCATACCGATAATCCTTGGCCTGCTCCCTGGCGTAGGCGAGGCGAGCCCAGTAGAGGGCTATGCGTGGGTTGTGGAATACCGCCGTACTCAACGCAAGGTCCGCTCGATTGTACTCCCCCAACCGAATGAAGATTTCCCCCATCTGATAGTACACTTCCCCGATGAGATCCCCTGTGGGTGCAATGACCGTGTACTCTTCAAGATACTTCAGCGCTTCCTGGTTGTTTCCTAAATAGTAGTAGGCCTCTCCCACTATCTGAATCACCCGAACATCGTACCGGGAAACCTCCAAAGCCTTGAGGCCATACTCTAGAGCATCCTTGTACCTGCCGAGTTTGATTAGACTCCATCCGAGAACCACGTAGGAGTTCATGTTTCGGGGAGTTTCTTTCAGTTCATCGAGACAGACTTCGGCAGCGCGTTGGTAGTTCCCGTCCCGATACAGTTGCAAGGCATCGGGCCTTTCCTGCCCCAGGAGGGGAATCGCCATACCCACAATAAGGAAACCGAGGGTAAAGATCGACCGCATCCTATCCATTCCCGTTCCCCCCGGAGGCAACACGACCCGGCATGGTACAACATCCGGAGAATCTGCAACCACTTTGGATCATCAAATCGGGTGTGGCAATGTTGCCTTCCAATTCAGCTCGATCCAGCAGTTCTACCTTTTTTCGTGCGGAAACCTGCCCTTTCACCCTGCCCCGTAGGACCACTCTCGAGGCCTCCACCTCCGCTTCTACCTCGGCGGATTCTTCTATATAAACGACAGAGTTCGATTTAAGTGTCCCTTTCAATTTCCCCTTGATCAACAGGGGCTCTTCGGTCGACATTTCCCCTTCGAAAAAAAAGTCTTCCGAAAGGACCGTACCCAATTCTGCCTCGTCCACATAGTCCGATCTGAAATCTGACATGAACCCTCCCCTTAGAAAGTATCCTACGTGTGTCCTTCCCCCCTGTCAAGGCTCGAAAGAATCCGTTGAAAAGAGGTCTGCAACTGGGTTCGCATTTCCTTTGTGTAGGGATTGTACTGCTGGAGATCCAGAAAGAGCTGCCAGGGATCATTGCACGTCTGTTCCACAATCTCCAGGAGTTTCCTGTACCCCATCGTCGCAATGGGACTCGGTTTCAGGTTCATATCCTTCAGCACCCTCCCAATGAAATGGGTAACGCCCTGTGTAAAAGCCGCCTCCCGATCATGATCCTCCGCCGACATCTTCACTACCCGTAACCCAAAAGCAGTGAAGGTTTCCTCCCAGAAACGGTAGGATTCTTCCGAGATTCGCGCAGGGGTCAGGATCAAGGGCAATCCCGCAATTCCGTTCTTCGAAGAATCGGGGCCAAACATAGGGTGCGTGCCGAGGATAGACACGTAGGATGGGAGGATTTCTTGCATCATGCGTATGGGGTAGCTCTTTACCGAGCAGGTATCGGCCACCAGGGTACCCGGTTGCAAGAATGGAACCAGTTCCTTGAGCACCTTCTCTATAGAAGAAATCGCTGTACAGAGAAAAATCGTACTGCACTCCCCGAGCCGCTCGAGGGGAACGATCGTTACAGATTCAAGATTCCAGGATCGCGGAGTTCGATTATACCCATACACCTCGAACCGTTTGGAAATGATCGAAGCCCAAAGAGTCCCGAATCTGCCGAGACCATAGATGCCCACCTTCATAAGGCTAGCAGTGTATCGATTCCGAGGGTTGGAAACAAGCGTTTCGGTCAATTACGTATTTCTTTTTTCCCGCCTTTCTGCTACTATTGAATAAAATATTCCTAAGAGACAAGGAGAATCACTGCCATGAGCCTGATGGATAATTTGGTTGCAAAAGCGAAAAGCCTGCAGAAGCGGTTAGTGCTTGCCGAGGGCACTGAACCTAGGACCGTTCAAGCCGCCCGGATCATCCTCGATCAGAAGATTGCAAAAGAAGTGTTCCTCGTGGGGAAAAAGGGGGAAATTCAGAAAGTGGCGGAATCGGTGAAAACGGATCTGCGGGGAATCACCTTGATCGATCCATGGGACAGCCCCCTATTGAAAGAGTTCGCCGAAGAGTTCTACCAACTGCGCAAGCACAAGGGAGTGACCCTGGAAAAGGCCCTCGAGATGATGCAGGACCAGTTGCGATGGGGTGCCATGATGGTTCGAAAGGGCATGGCAGATGCCATGGTGGCGGGGGCAGAGAATACCACGGGGAACGTGATCGTGGCGGCAGCCAATATCATTACCACGGCCCCTGGAATCAAATCGGCCTCCTCCTGCTTCATCATGGATACGAAGAACCCCAAGTGGGGGGTGAACGGCAGCTTGATCTTTGCCGACTGCGCCGTTATTCCCGATCCAACCCCTGAACAACTTGCAGAAATTGCCCTAGCCTCGGCAGCTTCCTGTAAACGATTCCTCGGAGCCGAGCCAATCGTCGCCCTTCTTTCCTACTCTACCAAAGGATCGGCCAGCGGTCCCAGTGTGGAAAAAGTACTGAAGGCATTGCAGATTGCCAGGGAGCGCCGTCCGGACCTGACGATCGATGGAGAAATGCAGGCCGATGCCGCCCTGGTAGCCAGTGTGGCCGAGAAAAAAGCCCCCGGATCCAAGGTGGGGGGGAAGGCGAACGTACTGATATTCCCCGACCTGAATGCGGGGAACATCGGGTATAAATTGGTGCAGCGGTTGGGGGGTGCCGATGCCTTCGGTCCATTCCTCCAAGGATTCGCCAAGCCCGTGAGTGACCTTTCCAGAGGCTGTTCCGTAAACGACATCGTGAACACGGCCGCTGTTACCTTAATCCAGACGGAGTGATGCCATGAACGTCCTGATCATGGGATACGGGAAAATGGGACACGAGATCGAGGCAGTCCTCCGGGAACGGGGGCATCGAATCGTGGCCCGAATCGATGAGAAACCCGGACTGGGGGATGCAACGATCCCTACGGAAAAACACCTTACCGAGGCGGAAGTGGCGATCGAGTTTTCCCAGCCCCCGGCGGTAGTCCCCAATGCAAAGCTCTACGCAAAAGCGAAAATTCCCGCTGTAGTGGGAACCACTGGATGGAAGGCTTCGGAAGAAGAGGTGAAGCGGATCGTTCTGGATGCGGGAATCGCCTACCTACGGGCATCGAATTTTTCCATCGGTGCCCACCTATTCTTCGCCCTTGCGGAAGAGGCGGCCCGGATGATCCAGTCCCTACCCCAGTATGACGTTCTCCTGTACGAGATCCATCACAACCAGAAGAAGGATTCCCCCTCCGGCACCGCCTTGACCGCAGCGGACAGGATCCTCCACGCCCTTCCCCGCAAGAAACGGATTGTGACCGAGAAGCTGGATCGGAAAATCGAACCGGATGAACTCCACGTAGCCTCCGTACGGGGCGGTGCGGTACCGGGAATCCATACGGTTCTCCTGGATTCCGAGGCCGATACCATTGAAATTACCCATTCTGCCCGTAGCCGGAAAGGATTCGCCTTAGGCGCCGTGCTGGCGGCGGAGTGGATCATAGGGAAAAAAGGATTCCTCTCTGTAGAGGACTTTATCAAGGATCTATTCCTGAAAGGAAGGTAAGTATGTTTAAGGGCGTTTACACGGCACTCATCACACCCTTCAACAAGGATGGTTCCATCGATGTGGAAGCGTTGAAGGATCTGGTGGAGTTCCAGATCGAGGAAGGGATCTCCGGTCTTGTACCCGTGGGTACTACAGGGGAAAGCCCCACGGTGAGTCACGAGGAGAACGTGAAAGTCGTTCAGATCGTGGTGGAACAGGCAAAAAAGAGGGTTCCGGTGATCGCGGGAACAGGATCCAACTGCACTTCCGAAGCGATCGTAATGACAAAAGCTGCCTACCAGATTGGCGCCGATGCCACCTTGCAGGTAGCTCCCTACTACAACAAACCCAGTGCGGAAGGGTTCTACCGCCATTTCACTACGATTGCCGATGAAGGGGGGTTGCCTGTGATGGTGTACAACATCCCTGGCCGAACGGGGAAGAACATCGACAACGACACGATGCTTCGACTCAGCGCGCATCCTAACATCGTGGCGGTCAAAGAGGCCAGCGGCGATATGGCTCAGGTGATGGATCTGTGCCGCAGGAAACCGAAGAATTTCGACGTACTATCGGGTGACGACAATCTCGGGCTTCCCATCATTGCCCTGGGGGGCGTAGGGATCGTATCCGTAGCGAGCAACGCGATTCCCCGACAGATGGAACAACTCGTGCGTCTTTGCCTGGAAAACAAGTACGATGAAGCTCGGGAGCTCCACTATCGCCTCCTTCCCTTCTTCAAAGCCATCTTCATCGAAACGAACCCGATTCCCATCAAATACGTGATGCATCTCCTCGGCCGTTGTACGGAAACTTACCGCTTACCTCTCTGCACGATGGACGAGGGAAAGAAGGAACAGGTAAAGAAGGTTATGAAAGATCTGGGGATGCTTCGGTAGGTGTAAGCTGGTACGATAGCCGGGCTATTCCTGAAGCTGCTGGATCGCCGTTGTAATTCTCAGAAACTCTTCGCTTGACAAAGTCTCCCCCCGACGGGCTGGGTCGATCCCAGCCCTATCGAATACCTCGCCAGCGTCCAGGTGCAAGGAGTCAAGGAAAGGGCCCAGGGTATTCTGCAGTGTCTTTCTTCTCTGGGCAAAGGCAGCCTTCAACACACCCACGAAAAGTTTCCCATTTTCCACAGGGAGAGGTTCTTCCCGAGCTACCATGCGAAGGAGGGTAGATACTACCCGGGGGCGGGGATAGAAAGCTTCCGGCGGAACATCGAACAGGATCTGAATCCGGGTGAAAGTCTGACACAGGACAGAAAAGGAGGAGTACTCCGAGGAACCTGGAGGTGCATCCATCCTCCTTCCCACTTCCTTCTGCACCATGAACACCCACTTTCCTGGTAAGAACCGATGCTCCAGAAAATCCCCGATCAAGGTAGCACCGGAGGCATAGGGCAGGTTCCCGAATATTTTCTCCGGCATCTCCGATCGAAAAGCTTTCCACGTTTTCACCGCATCCCCGGGAACGATGGAGAATCCCTCTCGGCCCCCATACCGTTCCTGTAACACCCGCACAAAGCCATGATCGATCTCGAAACACCGGAGTTGCACTAAGCTATGCAGGATCGATTCCGTCATGGCTCCTAGGCCTGGGCCTATCTCCCATACCCGTTCACCCGGATGGAGATCCAGCTCGGCCAGAATCCTGCGTCGCACGTTGGGATCGATAAGGAAATTCTGTCCGAATCGTTTCTTCAAGGCCAACCCTCTCTCCGACAGGAACCTGCGGAGTTCGGAGGGAGAATCGAAGAATCCCATTCTTTACCACCCCTCAAGGAAGCTGCAGGGCGGGAGCCTGCGCAAATCCTTCTGCCACATACAGAATGACAGTATAGAGGAACTCGAGGATTCCTTGAAGGCATGGATCTAGAAACGGAACGCTAGGCGTTACTAGGGAAAGAATCCCTATCCACATAAAGAGGGTAATGACGGGAGATAGCAGGATCGAAGCGAGCCACCCGAACAGGGGAAGGCGGGAGAAAAACCACAGGGTAAGGGGAGCTGTAACGATCTGGGCACCCAGAGATACAGAGAAAGCAGAAAGGAGGGGATCGAAGAGGAATCTACGGAAGTACCGTTGTAATGGCCGGGTGAGCCACAGGATCCCCCCTACCGCCGCGAAAGAGAGGATATTCGAGTAGGAAAGGACAGAACGGGGAAGCAGAACACAGGAAACTACAAAGGTATGGCAAAGAAGATCCAGGGGATGGATCCTCCTTCCCCAGAAGAGGGCTATCGTATAGATACCGTACATCAGTACGGCTCGAACTAGGGAAGGGAAGGGCCCAACGAGGATACAATAGAGGAAGAGGATGAAACCAATGATCACCTTGGCCATAAAGGGGTTCACTACCGGGCTCAGTACAACTTGTAGAAGCAGAACGAGGATTCCCACGTGCATTCCGGAAAGGGCCAGAATGTGGGAAGTGCCCGATTTTCGGAAGGCTTCCGTCAGTTCCCCTTCCAGTCCATCCTTGATGCCGAAACAGAGAGCCTGTAAGAGGGCTACAGGCTCCCCCTCCTTACGGAAAGTCTTTCCAAGAATGGCACTCCGTAGGAAGGCGGGTAGGGTTCGATCACATAAAACCGGAACCTCCCCGCGAAAAATATCCTTATCGGGGAGAAAGGTACCACGAATACGAAGGAGGTCTCCCGAAAAGTATTTTTCTGTAGAATGGGTGATTACGGTAAGTGCAAAGCGAGCGGAATGCCGATTTCCCCTCCGATCCTCTACAGAATGCACTCGAAGGGAAAGAACCGATCGCCCGCCCCTTCGGTACCCATCCTGCTGTAAGGTCCCTTCCACCACACGAATCTCTTTCCTGTCCATTCCCTCAAAGGTTCGAGCGTTATCATAGTTCACCCTTCCGATGGAGAATAGGCCTACCCCAATCCCGATGATGATTCCCAGTAGAGAATTCCTGTAAGGTCTCAACCGCACAAGATGCTCAGGGCCGTACAGGAGGAATACAGTTCCATAGTAAAGGAAGGGGAGGATGACCCAGAAGGTAGCGGGATGGAAAACCCATCCGAAATGGGCTCCCGCTGCATAGGAAAGCCCGCATCCGAGTGCACTGGCAAATGAAAACCGTTGGAAAAGTCCCACATCTTGCTATACGAGATCTTTCTCTTTCTTGATTCAAAAGACACACTTCAGGTAGAATATATGCATGAACAAGCACAAGTCATGGTATCGAATCGGAATCGGTTTGTCCGGAATTGTTTTACTTTTAGCCGGCTGCGCCAGCACTCCTACACCCGCTAAAGATGGAAAACAGGAGGCATCCACACCTTCCGCTGCCTCCCAACCTGAAAAAAAGGCAAAGACCATCCTTCTTCGAATCCCCCGGGTCACGAAGGAAAGTGTTCAATTCCCCGATGGGACGGAGGATGAATACACCCTCTACACGTACAGCCCGGATGGCAAACTGCTGTTGAAAGAGGAACTGTACGACGCTGCTTCCAAGGACATCCTGGAATCCCGCGAATACCAGTACCAGGGAGATCAGGTCATCGAAAAGCGGATTTTGGACGGCCAGAAGAAGTTGAAATCCCGTCGAGTCTATCGGTACACCAACGGCCTCCTCACGGAAGAATCCCAGTTCGACAAAGAGAACGTCCTGCAGGCTCGCCTCACCTATCAGTACGACGCCCAAAATCGAAAGATCGAATGGAAAACCCTCGATGCTTCGGGTTCCGTGGTGGGAATGAGCAAGTACTACTACAATGGAGAAAAAGCCCCCATCCGCACGGAACTCTATGGCCCCGGGGGTAACCTCGAATTGGTGATTTCCACTACTTATACGGAGGGGAAAAAGGCCCGAGAAGTGTTTGCTTCTCCCGACGGAAAGGTTGAAAAGGAAGTGGTTTACCGCTACGATGAAAAGGGAAGGCTCCTGGGACAAACCGAATATTCTTCCACCAAAGCCAAGCTCGGTTCCGTCGCTTACGAGTATCCCGCAGATGCTTCTGTGCCCAGCAGGGAACTCCTTCTTGATGGAAGGGATAAACCCAAAAAGATGGTGGTATTCGAGTATGCCTATAGAGAGGAAAGCAAGGTGATCTATGAATAGGAATTCTATTAAAAAAGTATGGTTCGTAGTGCTGGCGGGATTTCTAGCGGTCCCCGTACTGTGGGCAGGGGAAGCTTCCGAAATGTGGAAACGACTCTACCAGCGAAGTACCAGCCTGGAGCAGAAACTTGCCGTCATGCAAAATTTGCTCGAGCAAGACGATCCGAGTTTGGTTCCTGCCTTGATTGAATCCCTCACAGAACTGGTGGTGGGGAGCAAGAATCTCCGTTCCTCCACAGAGAAAGAGAACTGGACCCAGCTTTGCCGATTGATTATCCGAGCATTGGGAAACTACAAAGCCACAGAGAGTGCCAACGCGATCTTCCAGTGTTTCGAAGCGGCAGAAAGCCCCATCCTTAAATCCGAAGCTCTCACCGCGATGGGTAAAATTCGAGCCACCGAGTATACCGAACGGATCACCCTTCTCTTGCGGGATCTGAACCTGAAACCAGAGGGGGATGCGGTCTCCCAGGAGATCGTCGCCTATGGCTGTATCAATGCCCTGGAAAAATTGAAGGGGAATCAGGCCTATAAGCAGGTCTTCCTTGCCTCCCAGGGTTGGTACACCAAGCGGATCAAAGACCGTGCCTCCGCTGCCCTTCCCCTGATGAGCGAAGATCCCACCGAAGTGCTCGCGGAGCTGCTGCGGGAATCTCCCCCCGAAATGAAACTCCAGGCGCTACAAACAGGGCTTACCTCCAGTGCTCCCCAGGAGAAAAAGATTTCCCTCGCTGTGTTGGCTCTTGAGCAAGGGCTCCTGGAACAAACAGGGGATGTACGCCTGCAGGTTCAACTAGGATCCCTACGGTCTAACGCAATCAACGCATTGATCAATCTCCAAAGCAAGTCCCCCGCTTCCCTAGCGCCCCTACGAAAGGTGATAGAACTGAATTATGACGTGAACGAACGGTTGAACGCAGTGATGGCGCTGGGAATCAACGGGAGCGATGAGGCGACGAAAATTTTATCCACCTTTCTGGATCAACAGAATCAACGCCAACTTAGGGGGACTCAGGAGGCCGATAATCGATTCACCATTGCCCTGATCCGTGCCCTGGGCATGACAAAGAATCCTCTCGCTCGTCCGGTGCTCCAAGCTGTGGAATACTCCAACTACACCCCCGCGATGGTAAAGATTTCTAAAGAAGCTCTCCAACAGATCGAACAAAAGTGAATTGATTACGAGGAGGGTGAGGCGGGAGTGTTGGAACCTTCCAGCACATTACCCCCCTCAGGAGTTGCCGGTTTGGGGGGTAGTGTTTCTTTTTTACTCGCGGGGGCGGGGGTGGAATCCTTGAACAACCCATACACGTAGGTGAGAATATGAACTTTCGTGGGGATACTAGGTTTCACCGCCTGTACATGCAGGATACTTTGTTTCTTCTGTTGGTTGAAGGTAACTCCCTTTACCGTCCCGCACATCACGACCATTTCCCCATCCAACTCGAATTGCACCTTTACTGGCAGCCCCGCTTTGGCCTGCCCCCCCACGATCACCGCAAAGCCATCTTCCGAAATGTCCAGCATCTTGCACCGATAGCCGGGCGAACTTTCAGGAACCTCGCTTGCCTGAGAGATGCTTTTTAAGGGATACAAGCTGGCAGCACCCGAAAAGGGAGCCCGAATGGAGCCCCTTCGCTGATTCCGGATCAGATTGTCCGAATGGGCAATATGCAGAATGGGATACTTCCGGTCCAGGTAATCTCCCAACACCTTCGACTCGAAATAGTACCCGGCATCCTCGGGCCTCCAGAAGTATACCTGGATCTTCTGCCCTTCCCACGAGAAACCAGGAGGCAGGGCCTTACCCTTCGGATAGGCAATGGCGAGGTACTTACGCATGTTTTCCACGATCTGTGATTCATACACCCCCGCTCCCGGGAAAGGAATGCGAATCCGCTGGCCAGGAGGGATGTTTCGGGTGGAGCGAATGCCCACTCGGTACTTCGGGAGGCTGAACTCTACCTGCTTCCGAAAATCGAACAGCTTATTCAAGAAATCCAACGCCTTTGGATTCTGCATTTGATTTCGGGAGCGGAATCGAATGATGGTGCCCCGGATACAGCGGTCCAGGACTCTTTCCGACCAGAACAACGATGCGGGATCCTTCAGTTTGTTGTCCACGGCAACATGCCGGAGCAGGTTGATCTCTTGCAGACGGAACCCCGATTCCTTGCCGCGAACGTAAAACTCTAGCCAGGGGAAACTGAACCCACCTCCCCGCAGTACGAAGAATAAAAACAAACCTGCCGCTACCAGAAACCCGATTAGGACAACGCTCATCTCAATAGTCCTTTTCCCCTGTAACCATTTTCGGCAAATTCTTATAGAATGAAAACATGTTCGATAAAAAAATTGTAGTAGAAACCATAAGGCGGTGTAAAGAGCCTGTGCTGCTCTACTGTTTGTTCTTCCTTCCTCCCATCCTGCAATCCCGCACTCCCACAGGGATGGAGTTCAATCACCCGCAGTTTCTTTTAATCACAACCCTTACCTCTCTATTTCAGATCCTTCTCGTGCTCTATGTGCTTTCTTCTGTGGGAAACAGGAGGATAGAACTATATGGATTCGTTTCCTTCCGGGCGAAGGATGTTTCCTGGGGACTAGGGGGGTGGATTTTACTGTTAATCCTCGTAGGCACCCTGTCCCTTACGGCACAGGATCGTGTCGACATTCCCTTCCAGTGGCGGTTCTTCCGGTTTGATCTGTTACCCCTTTTAATCCTTACCCTGGGGATGGGGGCTTTTTTCGAAGAACTCTTCTTTCGAGGGTACCTGTTTCAAGAACTACTATCCTTATCCGTTCCCCTGCCGGGGGCGTTCGGGATTACCACCCTGGCCTTCGCAGGGGGACATGGATACCAGGGATGGTGGGGAATCTTCCTCTCGTTTTTACTGGGAGCGGTACTTTTAGCTCTGCGTATTCGTACAGGATCCCTCTGGGCCCCCACGATTACCCATGGGTTGTACAATCTAACGGTGCTTCTCGTGAGTGCCTTGATCGGCATCCCCTGAGCATCGCGCTTCCAGTAGATCGGTAACCTTGTATTTCCTCGAAAAGCCATGTATATTAGTAAAGAGGTATATTATGAAATATTTATATATAGTCTTGATTATTTTACCTATCTGGGGAATATCAGTGGGAGGACTCCTTACGGGATGCGACTCCGGGCGATCCGCTGCCTCGACACAGCAAAAACAAGATACCCAGGAAGCACTTAAGAGCGACGGTACATCGGCGGTCCCATCCCCTCAAAACCCCGCTCCTTCTTCACTACCTTCCACTCCCCGAGCACTAAGCTCTCTTGCGGAGCTATTCCAGCGAGCGGGATTGAGCTATATGGGTAACAGGGGAATCCCGGCTCCTGATTTCTCCGTGAAAAGTATCGAAGGGAAACAGATAAAACTTTCTGAGTTCAAGGGAAAGGTCGTTCTTCTAAACTTCTGGGCTACCTGGTGTCCTCCCTGCCGGGCAGAAATGCCTTCCATCGAAACCCTCTATCAAAAGTACAAGACCAAGGCTACCTTCCAGATCCTGGCGGTCAGTGTGCAGGAGGAACCTTCGGTGGTTAAAACATTCTTGGCCCAGAACCCTTACAGCTTTCCTATCGCCCTCGATCCCAACGGGGAGGCTGCCCAGTTGTATGGCATTCGGGGAATCCCCACTACCTTCATCATCGATCGAAAAGGCACTCTCCAGGGAGCTCTGGTAGGGGGGAAAGATTGGACTACCCCTCAAGTCTATGACCTCATCGATGCCTTACTGGCGAATTAAATAGTTCACCGGGGGATTGAGTCAATGGAAGGAATAGCGAATATACTGGTCACTTTCCTGGCAGGGATCGTGAGTTTCGCTTCTCCCTGCGTGTTTCCCTTGATACCCTCGTTTCTTTCCTTCATTGGCGGTACGTCTCTCAAGGAGATACAGGCAGGGAAGGGGCAGAGGAATCGATTGATCCTTCGAACCCTGGTGTTCATCGGAGGGTTTTCCACTGTATTTGTCCTTCTGGGAATCCTCATCTCCAGTTCCATTGCCCTCATGGGCGGTATCAATCGCAGGATACAGCAGGTTTCAGGTGCCATCGTAATCCTTTTAGGTATCGGTGTGCTGTACGATAGAATCCCTTTCCTCAACCGTGAGTGGAGGATCCACCCCACGAAAAGACCTGCCAATCTCCTGGGAAGTTACCTGGTGGGAATGGCCTTCGGAGCGGGATGGAGCCCCTGCATCGGACCCCTGCTAGGAGGGATTCTCCTTCTAGCGTCTCAGGAGGGGAATCTAGCGAAAGCTATCCTGCTTCTCACGATCTACTCCCTCGGGCTGGCCTTACCCTTCCTGGTCGCTGCCTTTTTTCTCAAACCCCTTCTGGAACGCATGAAACAGTTTCAGCGGTACCTGCCCGTAATACGTATTGGAAGTGGATTCCTATTGATTGTACTAGGTATTTCCATCTTTTCAGGAAAGTTCCAGAACCTTTCTCGATGGATCCCCCAATGGGGTCTATCCTTACAGCAATTCGCTCAAACCAACCCGAAAGCGGCCTACTACCTTCCCCTGTTCCTTTTGCCCCTCATCGGGCTCATTCCCACCGCCCTAGGGCTGGCAAAAAAGAAAGCATCCCTCCCCCTCTGGAATAGAGTGATTCTGATCGTTACCCTCCTCCTTACCCTCGCCCAAGGGTTCGGCCTGATCGACCTTTTGGATATCCTGGCCCGCTGGCTTCTGTTTCAGGGGTGGTGAATCCCTGTTTTATCGGCCAGCGGCCGAAAAAACTCTTGCCAATCTCCCTACCCTCCTCTATAATGAGACCCATGAAAGATATCAAAGAATTGCTACCCCATCGTGAACCTTTCCTCTATGTGGATCGGTTGGAAAAAGTAACGAAAGAGGAAATCGTCGGCTACCGAACCTACACGGACAAAGAGTACTTTTTCAAAGGGCACTTTCCTTCCTACCCAGTCGTTCCGGGTGTAATTCTTATCGAAACGATGGCGCAGACAGGAGGGGCAGGAATCAAAGCGTTGGACATCGTGGGAGACTCCCTATTTTTCCTCGCAACGGTGGAAAAAGCGAAGTTCCGAAGGCAGGTACGGCCCAACGAAGAGGTGCGGTTCGTCATCACAAACCTTCGGGTTAGTCCAAAAATGATCCGCCAGAGCGGTAAAGCCTACGTGGGCGAAGAACTTGCCGCAGAAGCCGAATGGCTCTGCCTTGTGGGGGACAAACCGAAAGAATAAATGGTGGAAGAATAATCGGTCTTTGCACCCGCAAGGGCTTCCCAACAATCTCTAGGGAACGAGAAGGAGAAGAGCGTATGGTAGAGCATGAAACCCTGCCCAAACGGTACCTGAAAGTAGCCGAAGGATATCCCGAAATCCCGATCCTCTACATCAAGAACTCAGAAGGCTCCTTCGATACCGTTACCTACAAGGAACTCTGGAAACGGATCAAAACGGTAGCCGCAGGCCTCAAGGCTATCGGCATCCAGCGGGGGGAGCACGTGGGGATGATGAGTGACAATCGCCCCGAATGGATCATCACCGACCTGGCGATCCTGTGTCTGGGAGCCGCAGATGTACCTCGGGGGTCAGACTCTACCGCCGAAGAGATGGCTTACATCCTGAACCATGCGGATTGCAACGTCACCATTGCGGAAAATCGGCAGCAGGCAGAAAAGATCCTTTCGAAAAAAGCTGCAATTCCCCGGTTGAACACTCTGATCCTTTTCGACGGCACGGGGAAAGAAACTTTGCAGGAAGCCCATCCGGGGCTTCGGTTCTTCACCTATCAGGAGGTGTTCCAGCTGGGGGAAAAAGCCTTTGCCGAAGATCCTCTTTCCATCGACCGGGAAATCGAAAAGGGAGACACCGACGACCTCGTAACCATCATCTACACTTCCGGTACCACAGGGGAACCGAAGGGAGTGATGCTCCATCACCGATCGTACATCTTTCAGCTGGAGGGAGTTCCTGCCCATCTGGATCTGCATCCTGGAGAAATCTTCATCTCCATCCTTCCTATCTGGCACTCCTTCGAACGGGCGGTGGAGTACTACATTCTGGACAATGCCGCTTCCATCGCGTACTCCAAACCAATTGGGAAAATTCTTTTGGAGGATATGGAAAAAATTCGTCCCCAGTGGATGGCCAGTGTTCCCCGAATCTGGGAAGGGGTTCGGAGTTCCATCTATCGAAAGGTAAACTCGGAGAAGGGAATCAAAAGGCTCTTGTTCCATTTCTTCGTAGGTGTGGGAGAACTCCACGGCGTCCTCTCTGACATGCTTCTAGATCGGATGCCCCAATTCATCAAACGAAGCAGAATCCTCGATATAGCGATCGCCATTATTCCCTGGATCGCGATTCTTCCCTTCAAGCTTCTGGGGGATATCCTCGTGTTCAAGGCGATCAAGGCGAAACTGGGCGGAAGGTTCATTGCGGGGGTTTCCGGAGGGGGTGCCCTTCCACCTTACGTAGATCGGTTCTTCAGAGCCGCGGGAATCCTCCTTTTGGAAGGATACGGACTTACCGAAGCGGGTCCTATCCTCTCTGTACGAAAACAGAAGCATCCCGTAATCGGCACTATCGGTCCTCTTCTGCCGGGAGTGGAGTACAAGGTGGTGGACGAAGCGGGAAACTCCCTTCCCCCAAACCACAAAGGTGTTCTTCACGTGAAAAGCCCCCAGGTGATGCTGGGATACTACAAGAAGCCTGAGGTAACCGCCCAAGTGTTGAAGGATGGTTGGTTGAATACGGGGGACCTGGCAGTCTTTACCCATCGGGGAGAGTGCAAGATCGTGGGAAGGGCCAAAGAGACCATCGTTCTACTCGGAGGAGAGAATATAGAACCCACTCCCATCGAGGAGACCTTGGTCCAATCGGACTACATCGATCAAGCCATGGTGGTAGGACAGGATAGGAAGTTCCTAGGCGCCCTCATCGTTCCCAACATGGAGAAACTGGAAGGCTTTGCCGCAGAGCGAGGAATCAGTTACGTGGCGAGGGAAGAATTACTGGACAATCCGGTAATCCAGGAACAGATTCACGATGAAATTCAGCGGCTGATCAATCCCAAGAACGGGTTCAAGGTGTTCGAACGGATCTACCGCTTCAAACTCCTTGCGAAACCCTTTGAAGTAGGGAAAGAACTCACCAACACCTTGAAGATTCGACGGAACGTGGTACAGGAACTCTACAAGAAAGAGATAGAATCCCTCTTTCATTGAAGCCCCAGCATCTTTAAGAACTCTTCCTCCGTCACGATACGAATCCCGAGGGATTTTGCTTTATCCAGCTTGCTTCCCGGAGCCTCTCCCGCCAGGAGATGGGTAACGGCACCCGTCACTGAACTGACTACCCTTCCCCCCCGTTTCTTCACTTCTTCCATCGCGAGGTCACGGGGTTTGAAATGCTTGAAGCTTCCGGTGACACACCAGGTCTGTCCTGCACACACTTGGGGTAGATGCTCTTCTGTGCGGTGGTATTCGGTGGCAAACCCTAAGGATGAGAGGGTGTGCACCAGTTGCCGGAGATCAGGGCGGGAAAACTCTTCGATCAATCTTTCCGCTGTTTTGGGACCTATCCCCGGGATGCGGAGAAGGGCTTCGTAATCCTTCCGATCCGCAAGGCCGAACAACTTGTCAAAAGAATCGTACCCCGCATCGATCAGCAGTTCCGTTACCTTTGGCCCGAGTTCCGGAATCCCCAGGGCGGGAAGCAGCCGTTCGAAAGGGGCCTTCTTGCTTTCCTCGATTCCTCTTCGGAGGAGTTCAATCTTTTTTTCCCCGAACCCAGGGTACTCGTACAGTCGTTCCCACGGGATGTGGTAGAGATCCTGGATCTTCCGTACGAATCCCTCCCTCCACAGAAACTCGATCGTCTCCTCCCCTAGATACTCGATATCCAGGCCGTCCTTCCCGGCAAAGAATTGCAGCCTCCCTTTCAATTGGGCCGGACAGGAGTTGGTATTGGGGCAGAAACTGTGGGCTCCCCGGATCTCGAGAGTCGACCCGCAGGAGGGACAGGTTTCGGGAATCTTATAGAGGGGGGCTTCCTCATTCTTTTCGAGAACCTTCTCTATAGCAGGGATCACATCCCCCCTTCTGCTGACGGCAACGATATCGCCTTCGGAAAGTTCCAGGGCATCGATATAGTCCTGGTTGTGCAGAGTCACGTTTTCGATCGTTGCTCCCCCTACCTCCACCGGTTCGATCCTGGCCACCGGGGTGATTCTGCCCGTACGACCCACCTGAATTTCGATCCGTTTCACCCTGGAGACCCCGTAGGGAGCTTCGAATTTGTAGGCGATGGCCCAGCGGGGATGGTGTTCTGTGTATCCCAGAGCCTCCCGGACCCCGATCTCGTTCACCTTGAACACCAGCCCGTCGATCTGGTAGGGAAGCTCTTTCCGCTCCCGGGTGAAACGATCCACAAGGTCCCTCAGTCGGGGCAGCTTTACTTCCTGGGCCGGGATGAACACGTTTCGAGGATTCACCGGGAATCCCAGCTCTTTCAACCGCTGGGTAATAACGCGGTGTTCCGGGGGGGAAGGTTCGAAGAACCCATCATACACGAAGATCCGAAGGGGGAATTCTGCCGTCTCCCGACTCTTTTTCCTTCGGAGAGCCCCCCCTGCCAGGTTCCTCGGATTCGCGTAGGGGGGATCCATCCGTGCATTGAGGATTTCGAAATCGGCCACGGGGAGGTAGATCTCCCCTCGCACGAAGAAGGGTGCCTCGAATTCGACCCGTAGGGGAACTTCTCGGATGGTTCGCACGTTGGGGGTAACATCGTTCCCCACATACCCGTTTCCTCGAGTCACTGCCTGGTAGAGGTACCCTCCCCGGTAGTACAGCACGATGGAAATGCCGTCGATCTTTTCTTCCAGCACGAAGGAAAGAGCTTGCCCCACAGCCTGGGAAGATTTCCCCATCCATTCATAGACCTCTTCCGGCGTATACGCTTTATCCAGGCTCAGGATGGGAACCGAATGACGGACCTCGGGGAACTCGGAATCCAAATCAGACCCTACCCGGTGAGTGGGAGAATCGGGGGTTTTCAGTTCGGGGAACTGTTTCTCCAGCTCCACCAACTGATCGAACAATCGATCGTACTCTCGGTCGGATACAGAGGGTCGGCCCTCCAGGTAGTACTCACGCTGGTACCGGAGAATCCGTGTTCGAAGGTCTTGAGCTACCTTTCTGGCTTCTTCTAACGTCATGGTGAGAATCAGTCGATCTTCACGAAAAAGGCATCCTTCAGTCCAAGCGCTTTGAAGGTTTGATAGAGAACTCCCCGTTCATCCCCTTGCAACGGTCCTACCAGGACCCGGAGCCCTACCTCCTCTTTCAAGACTACCAGGGGATAGTCCCGATGAAACCGTTCCCAAAGGCTTTGGGCCGATCGGGGTTTGACAAACATTCCTAGTTGCAGGTAGTAGAATCCTCGCTGCAGAGCGCTGGGTTCCTGAATGGGAAAAGAGAGCTTGGAAGCCGCATCGGCAACCTCGGCAGTCGCGGAAGGGGCCTTTTCTTCCTTAAACTTTTCTTTCCCGCCCCCTTCCGGTGGTTTGGGACCCGTAGGTTCCAGGGCAAGCTGAAGCTCCGTCTGTGTTTCCCCTTCCGAAGCGGGAGGGCCTGCCACGGGGCCGGTTTCTTTGGATTCGGGTTTCACAGCCTCCATGGGAAGTTCCGCTACCCTAGGAGCTTCGGCGCCCGCCGCTTCCGCTCCGGGCGAAGGCGTTGGCGAAGGCGCTAAGGGAGGGATGGCAGGGGAAACGGGAGAGAGGGCCTCAGCACCACCTTCCTTAGGTTCGGCTTCCAGTACCATGGAAATTCCTGCAAAAGCCGACTTGTCTCGCTTCGCCAGGGAGGCTTCTAAACCGGCGTAGGGATTCGCTGCATCCGGCTCCTTCCAGGCCCCTTCCGATGGGGTTACAGCTGGGGTTACAGCGGGGACTTTCGGGGTAACGGAAGGGGTCTCCACCCTAGAGGGTTCAGGAATTGCGGGGGCTGGGGATGTGGCAGAAGGTTCGGAAGTTGCGGGTCCCGTAGGAGGGGAAGGAGCTACAGGGGAAGTAGAAGCTACAGGGGGAGTTCGTGGGGTTTCGGAAGACGAAGGGGGACCGGAAGCCGGAGACTCGGATGCTTTCGAAACCCGGGCGGAAGGATTGATGTCCGGGTCTGGACTTAAGGGCAGTTCCGGTTTTACCAGGGAAGGATCGATCCCAGGGGTAACCACGGGGGATACGCGAACCCTAGCCACGTCGAACTTACCTATCCCCAATTCGGCTGCCACCTGTTCCGAAACAACCAGGAATTGGGTGGGATCCGATACCCTCCCTGTAATGATGATACGCGCCCTTTTCCCGTTGGAAAGATTCTCCACATCCACGATGGAGTTGCGTTCGAAACTGTTGGATGCCCCATACATTCCCGAGGGCGGGAACTCCCCGTACCGAGCGACTGTCGCCGTTCCTTCCCAGGTGCGCTGTGCAAAGGCAACTCCCCACACCAGGAACAGCAACCCACTTACCCATCCGATCCGTTGTATCATAGTGGAAACTCCTTCTTACATTTTCGACGGTTCATTGGTAGCCCTTGACTACCCGTTGGGCAGCCTCCTTTCCCCAGCGGTCCGCATACTCTTCCCAGCCTTCCGAATCCAGCTTGGGCAACTCCCCCGCCTCTATGTTACCCTGTACCAGGATTTTCCTATCCGCTATCCGCAGGAGCCAGTAGTGTAGAGAAACGGGAAGAATGGGCTCCTGGGGAGATTTCTGGGTAACCACAGCCTCCAAAGCCATCAAGAGGGTAGCTCCCCCTTCCCGAGCCGCCTGGAAATCCGAAAGGGGAGGATACACGCCGGAATCGGTATGAAAGGTTCCGTTGAACACGATGAATCCCGCATCGAAAAGAACTTCCATTACCCCACCCTCGATAGCGGAGAGCACGGGTCGGCTTTTCCCTTTCAGACTTACCATCACCGTTTCTCCCCAAAGGGGAGAAAGGAACAGACTGAGGAATAGAAAGCACCCGCACAATCTGGGAACATATTTCTTCATAGCTACCATTGCTATCGGCAAATTATCTAGTTTATTTATTTCACTTGCATAGGTAAAGTACCTGTGTTATGTATGTACATCCTATGGCCTACTTTGCGGTCCAGGTAAAAACCCGTGAAGAATCGAAGTTCATTACCCTTACAAGGAACATGAATCCAGGGCTTGCACTGGACATCCTGTGCCCCCGAAGGAGCCTTACCATTCGAAGGCGGGGAAAAACCAGGCAGGTAGAAGCCCCCCTATATCCGGGATACATCTTTCTACGAGCACCTTCCATCGATCCTGAGTTATACTGGGCCCTCAAGAAAACCCCCGGTTTCTTCCGGTTCCTGAAAAACAACACCAACATTCAGCCTCTGGAAGGGAAGGATCTGGAACTTCTCCTGCATTTTCTACACTACGGTGAAGTTATCCATAAGTCGCGGGCAATTTTTGACGAAAATAAGCGTGTGGTGATCCTGGAAGGACCGTTAAAAGGGCTGGAAGGAAGAATCGTCAAGGTGGATCGCCGTAAGGGAAGAGTGAAAATCAAATTGGAACTCCAGGATGAGCTCTTCATGGTAGATTTGGGTGTAGAGTTTATCGGTGAGGCGCAGCATGCAGAATCATGACCCTAAGAGTCGGATCTATATCATCGGTGCAGGATTTGCCGGTCAAACCATCGCGAAAGAGATTAAAGCCAAGGGGATCTTTGGGGAAGTGGTAGCCTTCCTCGATGACGATCCTGCAAAGATCGGCACCCGTATCGAAGAAGTTCCCGTATTGGGCCCCATACGGGATGTGGTACAGCTCCTCCGTCAAACCCCTGCAGACGAAGCCCTCATCGCCATTCCCAACGCTTCGAGGGAGAAACTGAAAGAGATCTACAGCCTGTTGAAAAAGGCGGGTTTCACCAAGATCCGTATCCTGCCGGGAATCTCCCAGATTCTGGAGGGAGACGCTCACCTGATCCTCACCCGGCAAATCCACCCGGAGGATCTCTTGGCCCGAACTCCGGTAACCATCAATTTGAGCAAGAGCCTCGAGTACCTACGGGGGAAACGGGTGTTGATTACGGGAGCGGGAGGAAGTATCGGAAGCGAACTGGCCCGGCAACTCCTTTCCGGTGGCGCCGAAAGGCTCTACCTGTTCGGTCATGGGGAAAACAGTATCTATGAAATCGATCACGAACTGAGGATCCTCCAGGAAGAGGGGGTGGGAGAGAAAGCTACCATCGTCCCCGTGATCGGCGATCTGCAAGACCGAGACTACATGATGTTTATCCTCAAACGGCTTCGAGCCGAAGTGGTGTTCCACTGCGCTGCCTACAAGCATGTACCCATGATGGAGGCCAATCCCGTAGCAGCCATCAAGAACAACGTGTTCGGTACGAAGAATTTGGTGGATGCCTCCCTAGAGGCAGGTACGAAGCGGTTCGTACTGATTTCCACCGACAAAACGGTGGAACCCATCTCGATCTACGGAGCGTCGAAGAAGATAGCCGAAGAAATCGTGCTCCAGGCGGATGGGAAATCCCGGGCTTTCATGGTAGTACGGTTCGGGAATGTGCTGGGTTCCCGAGGAAGCATCGTACCCCTCTTTCGAAACCAGATCCTCAAGGGAGGTCCTGTAACGATCACCCATCCGGAAGCAAGTCGGTTTTTCATGACCATACCGGAGGCCGCTTCTCTAGTTCTCAATGCGGGGGGTGTAGGGACAGGGGGAACTCTCTACGTCCTAGACATGGGAGAACCTCTGTTGATCAAAGACCTGGCCGAGCAGATGATCCGCTTTTATGGGTATGAGCCCGAGAAGGAGATCCCCATCGTTACGATTGGCCTCCGCAAGGGGGAAAAGGTGAAGGAATCCCTCTGGGAAGCGACCGAATCGATCGAGCCTACCGGATACCCGAAGATCAATCGGATCCTTCGGAATGGTCATGTGATGCATAACCTTCCCCATCTGCTGGAATCCTTGAAACCCATCTGTTTCCTCGACCCTGCCCGTCCAGAGCTGTACCGAAATCGAAGACGCTTGCGAGAAATACTCAAACAAGCCATTCCCACCCTGGAAATACCGAGCGATGAACCAGAATACTGATTTCATCCCCTTTGCCCGACCCTGCCTGGGAGTAGAGGAAGAAGAGGCAGTTATCCAGGTGCTCCGAAGCGGCTGGCTCACCACGGGGGGGGTTACCAAATCCTTCGAGGAAGAGTTCGCTCGCTTCTGTGGTTCGAAGTTTGCCCTGGCGGTAAATAGCGCCACAGCGGGGCTCCACCTTTCTCTGGAAGCCCTGGGTGTGGGCCCCGACGACTGGGTCATCACCACTCCTTACACCTTTACCTCCACCGCAGCGGTAGTGAAACACCTGGGTGCGAATCCCCTCTTCGTGGATATCGAAAAAGAATCCTTCAATATCTCTGTCCAGAGGATCGAAGAAGCTTTACATAAGCATGGAGGTTCGAAACGTATCCGGGGAATCCTTCCCGTTCATGTGGCGGGGCATCCTTGCCGCATGGACCACATTATGTCCCTGGCAGAGGAAAGAGGATTGTTCCTCGTGGAAGATGCAGCCCACGCATTCCCTTCCCGCTCCTCCTGGGGTTTCATCGGCACCCTGGGAACTCTGGGAGTCTACTCCTTTTATGCAACCAAAACCATCACCACGGGGGAAGGAGGGATGGTGGTCACAAACAAGGAAGAGCTTGCCCGGAGAATCTCCTTGATGCGCCTCCATGGAATCGACAGGGAAATCTGGAATCGATACACCTCCCCCACTGCATCTTGGCAGTACTCGGTGGTGGAACCTGGCTTCAAGTACAATCTCACCGATCTAGCTTCGGCCATCGGGAGAGCCCAGCTCCGGAAAGCGGATCGATTTTTAGAGAAACGAAAGGCTATAGCCCGTATCTACACACAACACTTTCAGGATCGTTCCTACCTGACGATTCCCCCGGAGGCAGATGGACATGCCTGGCATCTGTATCTGCTTCGGATCGTTCCCCATAAACTACGGATAACGAGGGACGAGTACATCGAAAAACTCCGGGAGAAAGGAATCGGCACTTCTGTTCACTTCATTCCCCTCCACCTACACCCATACTGGAAACGTACCTATGGGTTCGAACCGGAGGATTTCCCCGAAGCTCTGAAAAAATACAGGGAAGTGATCAGCCTTCCCATCTATCCCTCCTTGACGGAATCCCACATTGAACGAATAATACAGGCGGTCCTTCAGATTGGGGATGCCCATTACAAACAATAACGGATACCGGAAAGATGGAAGATCTATCGGAGGTTCGGAAAGTTCTGCAGGGAAAAAGTACTTTCGTGGGCGACATCCTCGACCCAAAGGCACTCTGGGTAAAGGTCAAACGGGCTACCATTCCCCATGGCAGGATTCAGGGCCTCGTCTTCCCTCCCTTCCCCCCTTACGTACGGATCATCCGAAGCAAGGATATTCCAGGAAAACGGACGATCTCCTTTGGAAAGGTAGAGATACCCCTGCTGAACGAATCCGAGGTTCGATATGTGGGGGAACCCATTTTGCTCCTGGTTGGACCTGATCCAGAAGAACTGGAAAAGCTTTCCCAGCAGATCGTTGTGCTGTACGAAGAATTGCCTGCGAATTTCGAGATCCCCCTTGCCGAGGAAGGACAGAAGGAATCACTATATCTGAAGGAATCACTATATCTAGAGAAAACCATCCAACGGGGGAATCCGAAGGAAGCATTCGAACAGTCGCACAGGATCCTCGAACGGGAGTACTCCACAGGTTTCCAGGAACATTACTACAGTGAACCCCATGGCGCCTACGTGCACTGGGACGACGAGGAAACCACCCTCGACATCCATATCGCCAGTCGCTGGCCCTTCCACGTGCATCGGGTGGTGAAAGAATCCCTTGCCCTGCCCTGGGAACTGGTATCGGTTTCCATCCCCCCGGATCCCGATACCTCCCTCGATGGGAAACTCTGGTACCCCTCCTTCGTTTCGGCCCATGCTGCCCTTGCCGCATGGCTTACCCGTAGATCCATCAAGTATCTCTATAGCCGCCAGGAAGATTTCCTCTTTACCCCCAAACGAGCTCCCTCCACCGTTCGGATGAAGGCGGGACTCGATGGGGAAGGCAGGCTGCAAGTTCTTGAGGCAGAGATCCTCTTCAACATGGGTGCATACCCTGTATTTGCCGAAGAACTTCTCGATCGGGCAATCTATGCCCTCGGTGTGTTGTACAGTTGCCCCCACCTTCATATACGGGGCCGGGTTTTCACCTCCTGTCTACCTCCTGCAGGCGCCTTCAGCGGAATGGGAGGCAGCCAGAGCTTGTTCGCCCTGGAGGTGTTTACCGATGAAATCAGACAGGAGTTGGGAGTCTCCCCCACCGAATGGAAAACTCGGAATCTTGCCACCAAACAGAGGCCAAAACCCTGGGGAGCCCATCGGAAACAGTTCTTTCCCCCCTCGGCCCTTTTGGAAACTGTCCTGCAAGCATCGGATTTCGAACGCAGACACGCCACCCTGGAACTGCTCCGCAAGCATCGGGAACAGAATCCGGAATCCTTCACTTCCCCTGAGTTCTGGGAAGGTATCGGCATCGCGTTGGGAGCGCAAGGTTCAGGCTTCTTCCTGGACCGGGAACACCGATCGAAGGTCGAAGTACGGATGACAAAAGATAAAAAAGTATCGATTCATACTTCGGCCGTTCCAGGAAGTTATGCGCTGAAATCGATTTGGAAAACGATAGCTTCCGAGTCTTTAGGGGTTCATCCATCCTCGGTATTCATCGAACCCATCAGGACCCGCTCTACGCAGGATAGTGGCCCTTCGATCTTTTCACGAAACATCACCCTCACAACGAAATTGATCGAACAGTGCTGTAGCCAATTGAAAAAGTCTCTACCGGCAGGGCTCCCTGCGCAGGGGGTGAAAAGTTTGGACCCTCGCTATGCCCGGTCCTGGAATCGAGAAACCTTTTTAGGCAACCCCTTTACCGCTATCTCGTGGGCGGCTGCGGTAGTGGAAGTGAAGATCGATCCCTTGAGCCTTGTCCCCCAGATAGAGCATGTATGGATGAGTATCGATGCGGGACGAATCCTGGACGAGAAGGAAGCTCGAAGAACGATTGAATTGGGAATCGCGCAGGCAGTGGGTTGGACCTTACTGGAACATGTGTTCTATGTAGAGGGAAGCATTCCCCATCCCCTATTCTGGAACTATAGAATCTGTTCCCCCTCTGATCTACCCACTCCCCATATCGAGTTTCTCCCTTCAGAGGATCACAAGAATGTAAAAGGATTGGGGGAGCTGGCCTTGAACGTGATCCCCGCGGCCCTGATCAATGCCCTTTCGCAGGGTTTGGGCAAGAGGATCCGGGCCATTCCCAAAAGGGAAGAGGTGCTTCTATGATCATCACCCTGGATCTGAACGGAAAGGAAGAGACTCTCGATATAGACCCTTCCTTACGACTGATCCATCTCCTTCGCAACACCTTCGGTTTACTGGGGACCAAGGAGGGGTGTCTCCATGGTCATTGCGGGTACTGCCTCGTGTTCTTGAACGACCAGCTGGTTCTCTCCTGCCTGACCCCCGCTTTTTCCACCCATAGGGGTAAGGTCGTTACCATCGAAGGGTTTCGAGGTACTCCGGAATACTACGATATAGAAAAAGGTTTCCTGGAAGTACAGTACACCCCCTGCGGTTTCTGTGCTTCTGCCCGAGTACTCTTGACACACGCTATCCTGCAAGAGACCCTTCACCCCACAGAACAGATGATTCGTAAACGCTTCACCGCAATCCTTTGCCGCTGCACCGATCCCAGCCGATTGGTAGCAGGGGTACAACGTGCGGCTGCGATCCGGAGACATAGACAACATGCGGTATAATCTTGCCGAACCTTCCATCTTCATGCCCACCACTCTCACGGAAGCTCTCGCTTGGAAAGAACGACACCCCCACGCTACCGTGTACGCCGGAGGCACGTATCTGCTCTGGAACCAATCGGGTAGACTCTTACAATTGCCTGAATCCATCCTTTCACTACGAAACATAAAGGAACTTAATCGATTTGGAAGAACGGAATCTAGATTGGATGTAGGGGCTACCGTGTCGATCCAGCGGATCCTGCGGGCAGGGCCCAAAGTACTTTCCCCCCTATTGGCAAAGGCCCTAGAGGGGATCTGTCCACCCAGTGTGACGAGCATGGCGACCCTAGGGGGCAATCTCGGTGTGCCAGACCGATGTATGGCCTCCTTTCCCGTGATGCATGTGCTGGATGCTCGGTGCGAACTGCGAAGTGCCAAAGGTACCCGCTGGGTTCCTGTCACTGGGCTACGGTCCGAAACAGGGCAACTTCAGCTCCAACCGGTGGAACTCATTACGAGGATCCAGATTCCCATGGAGGAATGGAATTTTTTCATCCATCGACGGATCGGTTCATCCCCCTACGGGATCACCCCGGATTCCCTCGTCATAGTCCTCGTAGGAAAGACATATCGGGGGATGATCACGGAGTTTCGCTTCGCCTTAGGGAATTTCTCTTCCCACATGTATCGCAACCGGGACCTGGAAACTCTCCTTATAGGGACACGCCTGAGCCGGGGAAAAAGTAAAGACCTCAAGGCATTTCTCTACGCTCTGCAGGAAGAGTTGCAAACCCGGAAGTTCCTTTTTTCCCCCCTACAGATCGAACGGGTCCTTCGTATATTGGAAGTGACCCTGTCGAACCCCTTCCAGTATACCTGATTCTTGGCAAAAGCGGCCTTCCATAGTAAGATTCACCCCGTGCCGGACTTTGTACATCTCCACAACCATTCCGATTACAGCCTTCTAGACGGTGCCGCCTCTCTGGAACGCCTGACCGAAAAGGCCAAATCTTTCCAGATGAAACACCTCGCTTTGACCGACCATGGGAACATGTTCGGAGTTCTGAAGTTCTACCAGCTCTGCAAGAAGCAGGGAATCAACCCCATCATCGGGAGCGAGTTCTACATGTCTCCCGGATCCCGACACATCAAAACCGGGACGGAATCGGGTAACAAATACTACCATCTGGTCCTTCTGGCCATGAACGAGGCAGGATACAAGAACCTCATGAAACTGAGTTCCCTCAGTTACACCGAAGGGTTTTACTATAAACCTAGAATCGATCAAGAGTTACTGGAGCTCTACCATGAAGGGCTGATCTGTACCAGCGCCTGTATAGCGGGAGAAATTCCCTCCTTGATCATCCAGGGCAACGAGGAGGAGGCGGCACGTCGGGCGGGTTTCTTTCAGGATCTCTTTGGGAAAGGGAACTTCTACCTGGAGCTGCAGGACCATGGGATCCCGGATCAGCGTGTGGCAAACCGCGGGATTCTCTCCATTGCCAAACGTCTCGACATCCCCCTCATCGCAACCAACGATATTCACTATGTGGACCGGGAGGATGCGGTTGCCCAGGATATCCTCGTCTGCATCGGAACGGGTAAGAAGAAATCGGAACTCAAACGTCTGCACTTCGAGGAACAGGAGTTCTACATGAAATCCCCTTCCGAGATGGCCCGGATCTTTGCGGAAGTTCCGGAAGCTCTAACGCGGACGGTAGAGGTTGCAGAAAAATGTCAGTTGACGATTCCTCTCCCGGGGCCCCAGCTTCCCGATTACCAGATCCCGCAAGAGTTCCCCTCCCCTGAAGCGTACCTCCGGTATCTTGCCTACGAAGGCTTAACAAACCGCTACTCTCAAGTGACAGAAGAACTGAAAAAAAGACTCGACTACGAATTGGATACCATCATCCGGATGAAGTTTACCGGATATTTCCTCATCGTATGGGACTTCATCCATTTTGCCCGCAGCCGGGGAATTCCAGTAGGTCCGGGAAGAGGCTCCGGCGCTGGAAGCCTCGTGGCCTACTGTCTACAGATCACCGATATCGACCCGCTGAAGTACGGACTGCTGTTCGAGCGGTTCTTGAATCCGGAACGGGTGTCAATGCCCGACTTCGATATCGACTTCTGCTTCGAGCGGCGGCAAGAGGTAATCGAATACGTGACCGAGAAGTATGGGAAAGACCGGGTGGGGCAGATCATCACCTTCGGAACTCTCAAGGCAAAAGCCGTCCTGAAGGACGTGGCTCGGGTACTGGATATTCCCTTTGCCGAATCGAACGAAATCGCCAAATGGATTCCCGAGGGACACAAGATGACCCTTTCCAGGGCTCTGGAGGAGGAAGAAAAACTGAGACAACTGGTCCAGAAGGGGCCCATCTACCAGGAATTGATCGACACGAGTTTGAAGTTGGAGGGATTGTCCAGGCACGCTTCCACCCATGCAGCCGGGATCGTGATCGGTAAATCTCCCCTGACGGACTACGTTCCCCTGTACCGAGACCCGAAAACAGGTACCATCAGTACCCAGTACACGATGGAACAACTGGAAGCCTGCGGTTTGGTAAAGATGGACTTCCTCGGTTTGAAGACCCTGACCCTGATCGAGAATACGGTAAAGCTGATACGGAAGCGGGTCCCCGACTTCGACATCGAAAAAATTCCTGAAAACGATCCTGCTACGTTCAAACTGCTGGGTGAAGGGAAAAGTGCCTGCGTGTTCCAGTTCGAAAGTCAGGGGATGCAGAGCATCCTCAAACGAGCGAAACCCGAAAGTATCCAGGATCTCATCGCCTTGAACGCCCTCTATCGACCGGGACCGATGCAGTTCATCGATCAGTTCATCGACGCCAAGTGGGGACGGGTGCCCGTGCAGTATCCCCTTCCCGAGCTGGAACCGGTGTTGAAAGAAACCTATGGGGTGATCGTGTACCAGGAACAGGTGATGGAGATCGCCCGAATCGTAGCGGGGTATTCCCTAGGGCAGGCGGATATCCTGCGCCGAGCCATGGGAAAAAAGAAACCCGAAGAGATGGCTAAACAGAAGAAAAGCTTCATCGAAGGGGCCATCGCCAGAGGCTATTCGGCCAAGAAGGCGGACGAGATCTTCGAACTCCTCGTACCCTTTGCCGGGTATGGGTTCAACAAGTCCCATGCAGCGGCCTACTCTGTCCTGGCCTATAAGACTGCCTACCTGAAAGCGAACTTTCCGGCAGAATTCATGGCAGCCAACCTCACAAACGAAATCAACGATACCGATAAACTGGCAGAGTACATCGGGGAAACCCGCAAAATGGGAATCGACATCCTTCCCCCCGATATCAATGTCTCGGAAAAATACTTCAGCGTAGTGAACGGTAAGATCCTCTATGGCCTTCTCGGCATGAAGAATATGGGCACCAATGCCGCTGAAGAGATCCTTAGGGCCCGCTCCGGAGGAGGACCTTTCCGTTCGTTTCTAGATTTTCTCGATCGAGTGGACCTGAAGATCGTGAACCGGAAGGTGCTGGAAACGGGGATTCAATGCGGATTGTTCGATTCCCTCTATCCCAACCGCGCCACCCTCCTGGCCAACCTCGAAGGGATGGTAGCCTTTGCGGAAAAGAAGAAAGAAAGTCAGAGCTATGGGCAGGCATCCCTCTTCGGAGCCAGTACCGAAGAGTTTCCAGAACCTCAGTGGGAGGCAGCCCCTGATTGGCCGGAACGGGAGAAACTCCGATTCGAAAGGGAGATCCTCGGGTTCTATTTCTCCGGGCATCCCCTGGAACCCTACAGAACCGCATGGGAAAAATCGGTCACCATCGATCTAGAGCATCCCACCCGCGCGAGTAAAGACACCACCCATAGGCTACTGGGGATTATAAAGAATATCCGAACGGTTCCTACGAAAACGGGGAAGAAAATGGCCTTTGCCCTGCTGGAGGATTTCGCGGGATCCATAGAGTTGGTCATCTTTACATCCGTACTGGAACAGTATGGCCACAAACTCCAGGAGGACGCCATCGTGGGAGTGGTAGGTAGAATCGATCTTTCCCGAGATCGACCCAGTTTTATCGTGGAAGAGGTGAAAGAGCCAGACATGTTAGAAAACAAAGAAATCTCAGAACTGCACATCGCGTTGAACGGTTCCCTCTGCAACGAAGAGGATTTCTACCAGCTTCGGTCCTTTATCATCGAGCATCCGGGACCCTGTTCGGTGTACCTGCATTTCAGGGATCCTGGGAATGGAGAATCGGAGCGGATTATCCGGGCTTCCGCCCAGTTGAAAGTCAGCGGTAAAAAAGAGATCCAGCTTCAACTTCAGGAGCTTCCGGGAGTGGAAGAGGTCTGGGTACGTTGAACTGAGATTGATCCAGGGAGGAGACGAGTATGGTAAAAGTATTGATGAGCACCCTTAGCGCCCTTATTTCTTTCTACACCCTTATCGTCGTTGTTCGAATCCTGCTTACCTGGTTTTCAAGTCCTTTAGGGTACGGAAGGGTGTATTTCTTCCTCACTCGCATCACAGACCCCTACCTGAACTATTTCCGACAGTTTCCCATTTTCAAGGTAGGAAGATTCGACTTTTCTCCGGTGGCCGCTCTCATCGCCCTCTCGGTAGTGGGAAACATCTTTCATTCCATCGCTCTCTTTGGAAGGATTACCCTCGGAAGCATCATGGCCTTTACCCTGGAAGCTGTGTGGTCTGCAGTATCCTTCTTTCTATTCCTCTACCTTTTGATGATCGTCCTGCGCCTCCTGGGGATCCTTTTCCATTCCAATACCACCCGTCCCCTTTGGATGACCCTCGACATGCTGTTGAGCCCCGTTCTGATCCGGATCACCCACCTGTTTACCAAGAAACCCGTTGCCTACATCCAGGGTTTGCTTCTAGGGTTCGCCTTTCTCCTGACCGTACGGATTCTGGGAGGCCTTCTGGTGGGGCGGCTTAATGCCCTTTTGTACCGTTTGCCTTTCTGAAAATCCATGTACCTGGAGGAGCTTTCCATACCCATTGCAAAACTCCAGGGGGTAGGTCCTTCCCTCGGAAAAGACCTGAACCGTTTGGGAATTTTCACTGTATCCGATCTCCTGCTCCATCTCCCGAGGCGGTACGAGGATCGCAGTAAGCTCATACCCCTCGTAAGTATCCTAGGCCAGGGAGGAAGAGGATTCGTAAATACCGTCGCCTTCGTGGAAGCTCACGAGTACTTTTGGTTCGGATCCCAAAAGACGCTTAAAATCCTCATCAGGGATACTACAGCCTCTGCAGAACTGGTGTGTTACGGGAGGAATTTTCTAGCTAACAAGTATCCCCCGGGTACGCAGATAAGGGTTGCCGGTGTCTTTACTCACCAGTACAAGAGGATACAGAGTTCTTCCTTCGACCTGGACGACCCTACCCATCCTTCACAGGAGTTCTCTTCGATTTTGCCTATCTATCCCCTGTCGGGAAGACTTTCCCAGCGGGTTCTTCGTAAGCTGATTCGTCAGGGGTATGCCAAGTATGGTACGAATCTCCAGGACGAACTGCCAGAATCGTTCCGGGTTGCCCACGGCCTTCTTCCCATGGCAGAGGCTTTACGGGCCATCCATTTCCCCCAAACGATGGAAGAACCGGAACAGGGCCGGAGGAGCCTTGCTTTTCGGGAACTGTTCTCCTTCCAGATCGAAGTGATTCGACGGGGAAAGGAAAGGAAAGTCGCGGTACGATCCCCTCGAAAGCTACCCAGAAGCCTTCGAGAGCGGGCGATTCAGCACCTTCCCTTTTCTCTCACGGAGGATCAACAAACTTCTCTGGCAGAGATCGATAGGGATATCGAAGGATCCAGTCCCATGGCCCGACTCCTCCAGGGGGATGTGGGGTCGGGGAAAACCCTGGTGGCTCTTCTCGCAGCCCTACGGTTCACCGAAGGAGGAATCCAGTCAGCCTTCATGGCTCCTACCGAGCTACTGGCCCGTCAGCATGCAGACAACGCCGCCAGGCTTTTGGAGCCGCTGGGGGTTCGCCTAGCCTTCTATTCGGGCAAGATCCCGTTGAAGCTCCGCAAACCCCTGCTCCAGGCTCTATCCACCGGGGAAGTGGATATCGTCATTGGAACCCACGCCCTGTTCTCCGAGGAAGTTCGATTCGCCAATTTGGGCTTTGTGGTGATCGACGAACAGCATCGTTTCGGAGTGGAACAGCGAAAAAGACTCGCTGATAAAGGGATGCACCCCGACATCCTTCTGATGAGTGCTACCCCCATTCCCCGGACACTGGCCCTTTCCGTGTTCGGAGATCTGGATATCTCCGAACTCAAGTCATTACCTCCGGGCAGAAGACCCGTAGAAACCCATCTAGCTCGAATGGGTAACGAGGAGAAAGTGTATGCCTGGGTAGAGGGAGAACTGAAAAAGGGACACCAGGCCTACTTCGTCTATCCTCTCATCGAGGGAGACGGGGATCTGAAGGATGCGGAAACGATGTATCGACGACTGCAGGACTCCATCTTCCCTTCGTATCGGGTAGGGCTGATCCATGCTCGGCTTTCCGAGGAGGAGCAACGGTCTACGATGGAAGCCTTTGTAAAGAATCAAATCCACCTTCTCGTCGCCACCAGCATCGTGGAAGTGGGGGTGGATGTACCCAACGCTACCTGTATGGTCATAGAACACGCGGAGCGATTCGGCCTGGCGGCCCTCCACCAACTTCGGGGCCGTGTGGGTAGAGGCACTGCCCAAAGCTACGCGTTCCTCGTGTACGATCCTGAGCTGACCGATCTGGCAAAGGAGAGGTTACTGGTATTGAAACAGACCACCGACGGATTCCGGATCGCCGAAGAAGACCTCCGGCTCCGGGGCCCCGGGGACATGGTGGGGGTGCGCCAGTCAGGGCTTCTGGACTTTTCCATCGCCCAACTCCCCCAGGACATGGAACTGATGGTGGAAGCTCGTAAGGAGGCTTCACGGTTACTGGCAGAGGATCCTGGACTCCTCAAGAGCGAACACGCGGGCCTTCGGTGTATCCTGGAACTCCGATTCAAGAACACTTCTGGGGGGGTGGCTCCCTAAGGGTATGCGTATCACAGGGGGATTCCTCAAAGGCAGAAAGATCCAATTCCCATCTGGTGAACTTCGACCCGCGATGGACCGCATGCGGGAATCGATCTTCGCCATTCTGCAACCGGGACTGGCAGGAGCTTCTTTCCTGGACCTGTTCTGTGGCTCGGGGATCATCGGGATCGAAGCGGACTCCAGGGGGGCTAGTAGGGGGGGGGTCGTAGAGAAGG
>Ga0078972_1003715_pt1 | contig 44581 bp, 56 predicted proteins | sample YelNatPaOPGAMG01_FD_67568 | JGI IMG/M metagenome (GOLD analysis project Ga0078972, IMG submission 67568) | Hot spring thermophilic microbial communities from Obsidian Pool, Yellowstone National Park, USA - OP-RAMG-01 (SPADES assembly) (version 2) | ecosystem: Environmental > Aquatic > Thermal...
CAACGCTACCAAGGAGGATGGTGCAGTAGCTGCCGCTCGTCGCAGCGCTGGATAACCGTACCGCCTTTGACCTGCCATTGCCAACATGGCTTACCGTGCCGCTGCTGCAGGACAGTTCCCATCCGTAGGTGCCTATGCTGTTCGATGTGGTTGCTTTATTCGGGAAATTCTCACGATACCAGAGAACAGTCTCGTCCAGCGCGTTGAAGCTTCCCCCACCACCACCACCCACTGTGGCTGGCTTCCACTGCGACGCGGCAGCGTCCCACACCAGGGCCTGCCCATCGCTCGGCGCAGCGCTGGACACGTTGCGGCCCTGGAGCCGAACTACAGTAGTGGAGCTGACATCTCCAGTAACATCACCCGCCAGTGTGTGCGTGTGTCCATCCACCGCGCACGCGCCGGAGGCCACGGTGAGCGACTGGCCGTCTGCGGACGACTGAATACAACGCCCGCCCGTGAACGAGGTGGCCCCAGTACCACCACGGGCCACTGGCAAGGTCCCAGTTGTAATCGCCAACGCGTCATGCTCATGGCCTTCCACGGATAGCGTAGCGTTTGCTGCCGGTACGGTAAGGGTAAAACTGGACGATGTATCTGGTGCCTGAACGGTAACGCTGCCGCCAGACGCACTATAAAGCACTATTGCACCAGCTTCGGATGACTGCGACTCGATCCCTCCTGTGACTACCAAGTTCTTCGCAATCGTAACTGCGTCCTGACCTTGGGTAATTGCCGAATTCCCCAACGTAGTCGAATCGGTCCACATGGCAATGCTGCCTGCATCGCCACTGCCGCCAACGCCGCCGCTACCGGTTCCGCACGGCCCCGATGCGCTTTCCAAACGCGTACCATCCGCAGACACCTGCACGCAAGTACCCGCTACCCACGTACTCTGGTTCGTGCCGCCGCGCGCAAGCGACAGTGTACCAGCGGTAACTTGGGATGCATTTATAGTCACTGTTTGCGGGACCCACCGATTAAGGCTTGCACTCCACGTCAGCACTTGACCGTTAGTAGCATCCCCACTGGCGATTTGCGAAGGCTGTATGGTTAGTTGTGGTGTTGGCGGTTGGGCTACGCGGACACTAGTTACTTTTACTGGCTCCGAACTGGTCGGTACTACCCAATATTCTGTCCACCCCGTACCACTCTTAGGCCGGTAGATTACGGTATAGCTAGTGCCAGCAGGCTGCGCCGTGTCGTTAGGCTCTAGGCGTATATCCAGATACCCGTTTACTACGGTAAGGACACCCGTCCACCTTACAATAGTGCGCCCATCTGCCGTCGTCATGGACGGGCCTTGGATAGTTATAGTGCCTTCAAACAGTTTGCCATCAAAAGGCGTGTACAGTGTGTCCCTAATCCTGGTAGCCTGCGCATCCACTAAGCAAGATACAGTTAGTGCTAATAGTATAAGCCTGCACACTTTACCCATTCGAACCTCCCTACCAGTTAGCGGCTGCTTTTATAGCCCAAGCTGCTCAAGCAAAGGCTCAAGCCACCGGCGGGTGCCGGCAGCTTCAAAGCCATCCCAACTGCGCAGCACGCTGCGCAGGCGCTCGACCTCTTGGTCCGACAGTTGGAACTCCTTGTCGGGCAAGGCAGCTTCTGAACGCCACAGGCGGATCTCCTGCCCGTTGATCAAGCGCACCTCTAGGCCTATGGCCTGCTTTTCCTGCTCGTCGAGGTCGAACTTGTCCTGGAGTTTCCACAAGGCGCGGATTGTATCCAGATTGCCGCGCTGCGCCCCTAGCAGGGCAACTAGGTTCAACCGTTGGACATGATCCAGGCGGATGGTCATTGCACCTCCTTAGTCTGCCGTACCAGTGTGGGTGTGATAGCCATCTTCCGGAACCTGCCCACCATGGGTATGGGTGCCGGTATACTCTAGTGTCACGGTGTGGCTATGGACACGATCGGCCTTGTTTTGGAGCAGACCATCAACTTCATACTCGCGGTAGTAGATATCGTCATGGGTATGGCCGGCGGGGGCAAACAAGGCATTACACTGCGCTTTGGTGTAGTAGCGATCATCGTGGTTGTGGCCCACTACAGCGTAGGTATTACTCAGGTCTGGTATGTGGGACTGGGACAGCATGTAGAACCCAGGCATGCCCCCAGTCGGAGGCGTGCAGAACACCGTATTAGGCGACTGGTCGGCAAACTGTAGAGAAATAATACGACCTGTAGAGTTCTTGATTGCCAGCGGCCTAGCGTTGGTCCAGCCGCCCCAGCCATTGCCCTCCGATGTGAGCAGGAAGTACGTGATGTCACCATCGTTACGGATCATAAACCCAAAGCTGTTTGTGTCTCCATTAACAAGGCGTAACTGGCAAGTCGTGGTAATGGGGTTGGCATTAGATTGCAACTCTCCGTTCGACACACGACAATTCCCGTAGACATGCAAAGCAAGACCGGTTACGGGTGTGGTCGTTCCAATGCCTACCCTGCCATCATTGGTAATGTACATCCTTACCTGTGTCCCAGTTGCAAAAGCTAGGCCAGCATCGCCAATACCAGCATCCATCCCATTCACGATGTATTCACCCCAATACTCGCCCTTAGGGATTATCTTGCCCTGCGCCTTTATGTCCCCCTGCACGTGCAATCTAGCCGTGGGATCTACTCGGCCAATACCAACATAACCACTTGCGCCTAAAGCGATATAAGCACCTGCTGCCGGTGTATTGTCAACATCCATCTGGAGCAGAATGGCAGTGCTATCCCAGCCGTTGCCGGCACTTGTCCGTATAGCCCGAATGCCAAGGGCACTGTGGTTTGTAGAGTAAAATCCAAAGCTTGCCACGGCAAGGCTATCGCCTGCGTTAGTGCCAAGCGTGCCAGCATTGGTACGAATTGTTAAACTATGCGCTGTGCCAAGCAATGGTTCATTATTGTTGTACCACACATTGAACCGCGCCGGACTATATTGGCCATGCACGACAACTGAGCCGTCTTCATAACAAGCAAGTACGACTCTATCGTAGGCCTGATTGATTACCTCTAGCCGATTGCCCGACAAGCGCAAGTATTTCCATTGGCTGTAGTCGTAGTTAGTAAATATCAGATGTGGCTCTTCACCAGACTTGGACTGCACCATCAAATGCCCTTGAATGTGCATCCGATGCAGGGGATAGCACCCGATGCCGACATTTCCAGTGTCGGTAAAGAAATGCGTTGGTGACGCTATTGCATCATCAGGCTTGTAAAAGGCAAGGGCACCGTCGGCAGTATTGTATGCGATGGTCCACTTTTCCTGACCATTCAACTGGAGCGACACCGATGCGACCTTACGCCCACCAGTGTGGCTGCCATCCGCAATCACAAACGCGCGGCACAAGCCTGTTCCAGAAGTCTTAGCCTTAATTACTGCCGTCTGGTCGTTAATTGTATTGTATGCCTCTACCAATGCAGTAATGCTGCTACCTGACCGGTAAAGGTGCAGCTCGGCAGACGGTACCGTACCGATCCCGACTTTGCCATCTGCTGCGATCTCAACAACTGACAGATTGTCCGTGTAATTCTGCACATTAAGATTGCCTACGCGACCAGTTACAGCGCTGCCCAAAGCGCGCAAACGCCATTCCTTACCACCCGTACTCTGATTGCGCAAGATTAGGCCGGTGTGGGTAGTGTCACTACTAGCAACAGAAACAAGGCTGGACTCCTCGGCCATGATCGAGTCGGCCAGCGTAGTCGTGTCCGCCCATTTGGGTATTTTGCCAGCCGTGCCTGAGCCGCCCACGCCGCCACCACCTCCAGAAACGACAACCCACTGACTGTCGCCCCGTAGGAACTTTGTATTGTCCGGCGTGCCCGATCCCAAACGCTCCGGTGCGATAATGCCGGACACGATATCTGCAGCAGCATGCGTATGGGGGCCGACTGTAACTGTAGCCCAGGTACTGTCGCCACGGAGGAACTTGGAACTGTCTGGGGTCCCAGACCCAAGACGCGCTGGGGCGATAATGCCGGATGTGATGTCCGACCCAGAATGAACATGGGCAAACGTTGCCCATTGGCTGTCGCCCCGCAAGTACTTGGTTTGGTCAGCTGTCCCAGATCCTAGCCTAGCCGTACTAAGCACGCCGCTGACGATGTCTGCAGCATCGTGGGTGTGGGGTCCAGGGGTTATAGTAGCCCAAGTACTGTCCCCGCGGAGGAACGTGGTTTGGTCTGGGGTCCCAGTGCCCAGGCGCTGAGGCTGGATCACGCCGCTAACGATATCGGCAGCCGAGTGGGTGTGGGTAGCGGAGGCAAAAGCAAAATTCCCCGTAGTCCCGACCGTCTGCTGAACGGCTATGATTGCCTCCTGCAGCCGCTTGATATAGCCAGCTACCATAAGGGCGCGCACATACGTGCCCTTTGAGTGCCCCATAGCTGTAGTCCCAAAAGCTCCCCGGATACATCCTGTAAAAGTAGTCGGTGTTTTGCCCGTGTAGATGATCAACTCATCGTCAATGGAGAGCACGCCATAGCTGTCAGCAAAGCCCAAATCCGTGCTTTCGACGGCTATAGTGGTATCGCCCGGCATGACAAGTGTAGTGGTTTTGGTAGTAAGCGGGCGATCGCTGAACCGGTCTACAGGATTTAGCAGAGTACTGGCGTCATCAATTTGGTTAGGGTATTTGGATGGCATCAGTCTTCTACTACCATGTATTCCACGTCAACGTCAGCCGTGTCGGCCACGGCGTAGATATTTGCAGTGGCAAAGCGCCCTACGGAGAACTCCCCCGGCATCAACTTAAGAAAGTCGCTTCCCGATGCACCAACGCGGAAAGTCACAGAATTTGCCGTGCTAAGGTTAGCCAGAAAGTACCAGCCAGGAGTAGTAATCTCGCCAAGGTTTAACTGCTCTGGCGTAATCCCAACGGTTTGGACTCCGCAAACGTAGCGGGTGCCATTGACGTTGAACTTTGCCTGCGAACGCTGGCGGTTAATGGCCTGAACGCCGCCCTTGGCAAACTGGAGCAGGCCAGTGGCTGTGATTTCCTGGGCCATAAGGTCACCTACTCTGACTCACCGTCTCGGCAATGCCTTGGGACGCTTCCGAGTACACGCTAGCCAGGGTATCGGTAAGGAACCGGACTGCCAAAATCAGTCCGACCCCGACAAGGACCACTAGCAGGGCATACTCGACAAGATCCTGACCATGGGTGGATTTTAGGAAACTCTTCACGATGGTCATCGTGCACCTCCTTTATGAGTATTATACGGACTCGCCAAAGGCAACTTCGTTCAAACTGCCAGTGTTGCCTTGGGATGATGGCTCTGGCCAGTCCACAGACTCGCCAATGGAGACAAACCTGCATGGACGACGGCGTGGCAGCCAGAAGTCGCCCTGACCTTCGCCTGTGTGGTAGACATCTGGGGCTGACCAAATAGTTAGGAACGGGTTCAGGGACCGCGGTTCGGGGTCAGTACGGTATTGCAGAAAGTCATCGGCAAAGTCGCCGAACTCGATTTCAATAGTCACACCGGTAGTCGTTGCCGCTTGCCGCACGCCGACCTCGAATATAAGGTAATCGCCTTCTTCCGTTCCGAAAACTTTTGACACTCGGGCACCGTTTTGTGTATAGCCGCCGAAGGTGTGCGTTCTCCAACTAGAAGACCAGTAAGACGATGCCACGTAGCCTTGCTCCTGCCTTACGGCACCGCTGGATGATGCAATGCGATAAAGTTCACGCGAATACACGGTACCAGAGGTAGAAACTCTGCGACCACGGATCAAGCTGCAAACATGACCAGTGTAGACCGTAGTTGGGTAGTACTTCTGGTTGGCGTTAAAGCACCAAAATCCTTTCGGCATCGGTCCGTACACATACTGCCGAATAAGCACATCTGTAGTGCTGCTACGCCTAGGGAGTTCAAGTTGTCTTACCTGCCACATGGTCCTAGGCCGGCTTGTTATAGGAGACATCCAGACACGGTCGGCGTATGAAGTATCATTCCAAGTTGGGCTGTAAGGCACTTCTATCGGCGGATATCCCTCCGAAGGCAAAACAAACTTCCACAGGAACCACTCACTTACGCCTTGGCCGGCCTTGATGTCACTTAGGTTCCAATAGTGCGTAATGTGACTGCCTGTAACAGAGCCAACATATGGTTGGTCTACGATGAACAGCGCCACCCTATCTTCCTGGATCATGCCCATTGTGTCTTGGAAGCCGCCGCCGTCCTCAAGCTCAATGTCTACCCACTCAAAAGCGGGGTAGTCGTGCAAAATCTTCGTATGATAAGGTTCCTTAATCATACAGCGACTTCCACCGTAAGATCCGTCCCGGGTGTAGTATTGCCAACCTGCGTGATGTTAATGCCCAATTGATCGCCTGGCGCTAGCCAAGGCACAGGCCACGTACTGCCATAAGGCAGCTCCCGCATATGGGGATCAAGGTCATCGCTGCTCCAGCTTTGCGTCTTCCCGTCGGGTATAGTCAGGGTAAACAGCTCCTGCCATTCCGTTTCACCGGAAGGCAACCGTACAACTTTTATCCCCACGTTTGCACCGCTGGGCGCTTCCGCGACGGTCGCGAATGCCACGCGGATTGAGGTAGCTAGCTGCACGAGCTTTGCCGGCACAGGCTGGTTTACAACGTACAAGTCGCCGCGAACTACAAACGAATACGTACCTCCTACATGCGTGCGCATGCCGGGTAGCTCAGCCGTGGAAAGATTGTAGTTTGTCCAAGGCCCATAGCCCGTGCGGTTCCACACAGCCGCTACCACGCACACAACGCATGCCGCTGGTATGGGCATGTCGAACCGGCCCGGGATGTTACCGGTGGGATCGTCCCATTTGCCTGCCGGCGCAGGGAATGGAAACTCCCTGACCTGAAGCTTGAAGATCTGCGTCCCTGGGTCGTGGTAGTTCATAAAGCTTTCGAATGTAGCACGGCCAGGATCGGTACCAGGGTAGTGCCTGCGCAAGGTCCACAGATTTCCCGACATGTCAATAATCTGGCAGCACTCGTATTTGCCGGGATCATTAAAGATCACGTAGTCGCCCACTTTAAAGTCTAGAACCTCAGGCGGAGTGCGACGATTCGGATTGGGCGTAACGGTAACTTCTACGGGGTCGGTAGTTTCATCAATAGCCGTGTCAATTGTTACCCAGACGTCAGTTGTCAACTCGTCAATGTAAACCAAGTTCACGTAAAGGCCCATCAGGTTGTGGAAGTTGGAAAGGACCTCTACGTTCTCGATAGTAAACACGCCATACTCGTAGCGCGCCGGCGTGTACATAACAATGCCCGGCAATGGTTCCTCGGCGGCAGCAACTTTGGCCGCACCAGCTGCCGGCACAATAGCCAAGGCCTGCTGGCGACGTACTAGGGCGCGGTAATAGTCAACCCAGTCGCGGTGGGACATGCGCAGGGCCACACGCCACACTAAGAAGCCCTGCACATCCTGTACCGACACTTCCTCTACGGCAAAGTCGCCATTTAGTCCGAAATCGGGCAGGTTAACAGACTGCGTCTGGCCCGGCTGCAGGGCCAACACGCTGGGTTCGACGGCGAGGTCGGTTTCATAGGTAACCTCGACGCCGCCATTCTTGTACACATCAATTTCGGCCTGCGCCATGGCTACTGCGGTAACTTGGCCCGCCCGCGTTGCTGAGTAATCGCGCAGCAACGTGTACCGGCCAGACCCGCCTTCCTTGTTTGCCGTCTGGACGATATTGTCGGTATCGTCAACTTGTAAGTACTCAGCACCAAGCTTCCAATAGCCAACGGCTATGCTTTTGCCTTCCTCCACGACAAGGCGGTTGGGGTTTTGCCTTATGACGTTGGAACCTACTGTGTAGTAAAAGTCGGCGTCTGTGCCAGATTCAAGCTCAGCAAAAGTGTAGTCATACCACATGTCGTCCATAAGGACGACCAAGACGCCCCCGCCCACGTCGGTAATGTCAATGGCTGGTCCCCCTGGGTACTCGGCAAGTCGCATGGAGTTTGGGTCAGGCTCCACGCCATTCTTTGGATACTGGCCGATGTCACGTGCGTAGTAGTCTTTGTTCGTGGTAAGGGGCGCACCGCCTACAATTTCAAGAATCCTGATTCGTGTGCCCTCTGTGGCCCCAGACAAGTTGTCAAGTACCAAGTAGTCCTGGTCAGCATTGCATCCGAAATTGGTCTGCGTAGCAAGGCGGTTAACGCGAACGTAGGCAACCTGCCCAACAGGATACCGCAGCTCCCAAACCCGCGTTTGCCCGTCCCCAGTAAAGATTTCCTCGGCGGGCGGAATCTGATTGATGCTGACTTTGGCCAGAATGTCGTTAACTTTGCTTTCAACAGTGCGCAGTACCTCAAGGTTGCGGAAGTTGGCACTAGTGTTGGTCAGGCTAAACGGAGCTGTGCCGTACCCGGTATAGCTGACAAAGTACAGCCTGCGATCTTTAGTAATCCACCATCGGCAACCGGAAATATCGGCAAGCTGATTAAGCGCATCGGTAATGGTGGTAGCCGAAAAGACTACGCGGTCAACAACGGGGCCATCGTCAACTTGGCCGATCGTAATCTCTTCCCCAGGCTGGCCGGGCCAAGCCGGACCGGCGTACTTTTCGATCAGGTCGCGAACAATCTCGCCTACACGCAGTGTAAGCAACCGTCGCCAGCCATGGCCCTCATCCTGAAGGTCAATGATAAAGCCATTGGGCTGATCCGACAGCTTGATCTTGTCGCCATCTACAACCCTTACGTAGTAGTCTGTGCCCTCTTCAAGCGGGGTGGGCAGGGCACTGCCCGGCACTGCTGCTACTTGGACCACGTCCCCCAGTTGGCAAGTGTGGCCCGGAGCGATGATCCAGTTCTCGACAGCATCAACCGTAAAGTAGTAGTTCCTGGAGTAGGAAGCTACGATGCCGTTGGGATAGTCGTAGGTCAGGCGACGATCCAGCCGGTACTCCCAGCCTACGGCTTCGACCTCGTAGCGCCGGTAGGCCATCATGCGCTGGCTAAGACTGATTTCGCGAAAACTGCTAATAATGCCAGCCCACACCTCCGTGGAGTCGCTAAAGATGCGGACGCGGTCGCCTACGTCCGGCCTGTAGGAGTGATCAAGATCAATCAGCACGAACGAGGCCGTTGACCTTACGCCGCGCTTATAGTTAATGCGCACCGATCCCTTCAAGCAGGGCCGGTTTACATCATTAATCAGTACAGCAACACTCATGCCGGAACGATCCCAAGCCTGCGCAGCTCATCGGCCACGGCCTTGGCCGTTTCGCGGGCGTCCTGCGCCTCGTAGACGTTAATTGTGACGCCTCCGCCTGCAGCAACCTTGCCTTGCCTAATCCAGTCGCCAATTACATAGAGCTTGTCGTCCAGTACATGCAGCATGGGTAACTGGGCATGCCACATATAGTCAACCAAGTGCAACAGGTTGGGCCAGTACGTATTGGCTTGGGCAAGGATGTTCCCAAGGTGGATCGCGGCAACACGGGTATTCAGCTCAATAGCGTTAAGGGTGCCTTCCTGGCGCACACCGGTAATCACGCCGGCCACTGCAGCGCCCGCCGTAATACCGGCCAAAGCAAGGCCGGCAGCGCCCCCTGCCGCAGCTCCACCAGCCCCAATGCCAGCCGCCGCGCCGCCGGCTCCACCCGCCGCTGTGGTGGCTGGTCCTGCGCCGAATACTTTGCCTAAAGCTCGCCCTACTGCCCCTAAGTGGTCCAACAGCTTAACCAAAGCTGGCAGTATGCGTTGGGTAATTAGTCGCTCGATACCGATCCGGATGATCGCTTTTGCAATGTCCTCTAAGGCCTGTACCATGATCTGCCCAAACCTACCACCTTTAAAGATCAGGTCGGCAAGGCTGCGGCTAAGGTCGGTAATAACGGTGGACACCTGCCGGCCCATTTCCTCCCAAGCCGTGATTACCCGCTTAGTGGAGACTTCCTCCACACCAGCTAGGGCAAGGCGCTTTCTACGGTATTCGTCAGCTATGCGGTTATACTCCTGCTGCGTGATCAGCCCCGCACTTAAGGCATCACGAGCTGCATAGTAACGGTCTTCTAGCTCGGCTAAGGCCCTAGCTTCATCCTCACGCAGTTGGATGCCTTTCTCAATTAGGGGAGCAAGATCTTCGCGGGCCTTTACTTCGGGCAAAGTAAACTTCCACAGATCCTCCCGCTTAATCCGTGGCGTGGTAATAGCTCGGCCTAACAGGTCTAGCTGCTCATTCAAGTATTGCAGGCGGCCTGCAGCGCTAAGAATGTCTTGCCCCCAAACGGGCAGTATAGCCATGTGATATTCTAGCTGCTTGCCCCACAGCTGGCTGGCCGTTACAAGATCGGCAACCGCTTCCACGGTGCGCTTCATGGCCGCTTGTACGCGCTCTTCCAGAACGCCGGCAACTTGGTACATCATAGTGGTATCTTGCTCGGCGGTCACACCTGCAGCCTTCTCGGCTTCCATTAAGGCCTGCCACGCTTGGATCATTTGCTGCAGGCTGACTTGGCCAGCCTCGAACGCAGCCACAATGGCTTGGTAGGCCTGACGGGCTTTGTCCAACTCGGGTGCCCCTTTAATGCCCAAGACCTCAAAGGCTTCTTGAAGACTCATCGCTGACTGCTTGGCCTGTTGCGCTGCAGGCAGGATTACCTGTATCCCAAACGCCGATTTGATAGCTTCGGAGGCAGCCTCACCAAGACGCTTTAACTCGCCAATACGGTCTGGCCCAATGACCTGCTTTAACGCCTCCTCGGTTTCCTTGGCTGTGTCTTTGATTACACGGAACACTTCCGGCTGCCATTGGTTTAGCGATTCAAGCGCTTCCTTAGTAGGCTTTACGCCAGTACGTACGAACTCTTCATGCGCCGCCATTGTGGCATCCAGCTCATGGTTCAGTTCGCGTAGGCGAGCTATGCCATAAGCGATAGCTGGAACTAATCCGGCCCCCAAGGCAGCAATCAAGCCTGTTGGCGACGTCAGAATGCCCACAAAGCGCATAGCCGCTTGGCTGGACATAACCAGCATAGGAGCAAAGGTAAATGCAGCAGCCAAGGCACCAAAAGCCAAGGCCGTGGACGTAGCTTCCTTGGACAAGCCGCCCAAAGCATTAGCTAAGCTGGAAGCAGTCTTAAGCGCACCTTCAAACATCTCCATGAGCTTTTCAGCCGCTCCCACTAGGTGTACGCCCAATGGCTCTAACAGCAGGGTTACGCGGTTGCGGAGCAAGTTAAGCTTGTCGTGGAAGCTCATGGTTTCCTGGGTTGCCTGCTCGATAGTTTCGCGGCTGGCCTTAAGGGTTTCGATAAACTTGCCGACTTCAAGCCTGCCAGAGCGTATAGCTTCCGTAAGGAACAGCGCACCACGGCCAAAGTAGCGGAATCCAATTTGTTGGGCTTCGGCCTCGGTGCCGGCGGACTTGATGCGCTCAATCAGCTCAGTAAGAGCCTGTTGCGGATCCTTGCCTTCGGTGGCCAAGCGCCGCAAGGCCCAATTTAAAGCGAACAGGCCACGCTCGGCATTAACGCCCTGCTTTTCGAACTGTCCCATAAGGGCGGCAGCATATTCAAGACTCATCCCCGAGCTGCGCAGGATCGGCCCCATTTCGGTTAGCGTGGCCAACAGCCGCCCAACGCCAATACCCGTGGATTGCGAGACTTTGAACAAATAGTCTAGTACTTCGGATTGACGAGCCGTTTCCACGCCCCAGGAAGCGAACAGCCTAGTTGCATCGCGAACAAGCGGGCCTAAGGCCTCACCAGTAATCCTGGACAAGTTAACCAACTGGCGGGTTAAACTTTCCAGCGTAGCCCCAGTCAGTCCCATGCGCGTGTTAAGCTCCCCAATTACGTGCCCTACTTGCTCCGCGCTGGAGGCTACGTTAGCCGTTACGTTGCGCATGGACTTGCCCAAGCTTTCCAACGCCTCGCCCGTAGCGCCAGTGGCCACACGGATTTTGTCCATGATCTCGTCGAAGCGCACTGCCGCCGCAAAAGCCCCTGCCGGGATTGACAACATTCCCAACGCGGCAGCAGCCCGCATTGCCATGCCGGCAAGGCTGTTCTGCAAGTTGCCGAACACGGCCCCTAGCTGCTCGGTGCGCTCGCGGATTTGCTGGAAGCTGCGCGCTAGGTCTGAATCTTCGACTTTCAGTGTTACTAAAAGGTCAGCTAGATTCACGGCTGGCTCCGCTTAGCATGGCAAGCAGTTGGTAAAACTGGGAATCGTCTGCAGTGCTGGGCTGCCGCAATCGTCCTAGGGATGGGAATATCTCGCCAGGATTAAGCTTCTTGGACACCAAAGCCTGCAGCAGCAGGAAGAACCTGGCATCTTCCCGTTGGATAGCAAACAATTGTCGTTCCAGCAGCAAATAGTACTGGCGCAGGGTAAGGCGGCCAATTTCCTTGTCTGTTAGTCCTAGGTCGTATCGGCAGGTGGCCCAGAGTTCTCCCCACCACTGACGCCTTTCGGCGGCGGAATAACGACGGGGCCGGCGGGCATCAGTTCCTCCACCGGCCCCAGCGATTCCCCCACTTCAGCAGCTTGCGGAGACGACTCTGCCTGGCCACGCAATACGGCATTCAGGATTTCCGGCAAGTTCTGGATCGTAATGTACCGCCCAACTTGCGTTAGGGTTAGGGGCCAGTGTGGCTCACCCTGCAGATCGTAGGTGTGCACGGCTGCCCACACCAAAGCGCGCAAGTCCGCCATGGACACTTTGCGCAAGACTTCCAATGGGCGAACAGGTTGGCTCGGCGGAGCAGCCTCGATAATGTCGGCAATTACGTCAAGAAAGAACTTGCCGGTCTTTTCCTCGAATGCTGCAAAGGTGTTCATGTCGAACACCAGTTTGCGCGGTTTGTCCAGCTTAATCTCGACAACTGCACCAGGGTTGCTAAGATCCATAGTCTTTTATCAGCTGCCAGTCGAAATAGGCCCAGCAATAGCCAGCGTGATCGCCGCTCCCAAAACGCCATCAACGGGCGCGCGGATAGCATGGCGAGTCACGTAGGCATTAAACTGCAGCGTACCCGCATTACCAGCAAGGACTAGCTGGAAGGGGCGCTTTTCTAGGTCCGACAGCAGCTTCCACAAACCAGTGGTAAAGCTGTGGGTAGTTTCGCTGGGGTCGAAGTTGATTTCAAAGCTGATCTCGCCGGGGTCGCCAAGGACGGACAACCGTTCCCGCCACTTTCCCGCAGTCGAATGCGTTGTGATGTCCACGACCTCGGCAGAAGTCGTAGGCCCATCAATCGAACGCACTTGCGCAATGGTAGAAAACGTAGGCGGGGAAGTTGCCGTACCCAGTTTGATCAGCGTTCCTTTTGCAGCCTGAACTGCCATTGCTGTTTACCTCCCTTTTATGGATTCAAGACAAATGCTCCCCCCGAATAGGAGGGCATATAACGCAAGACCGAAACCAACTCGGCAAGGAAATGCTCAAGCTGTTCCGGGCTTGCGCGGCCTTCCTTTAAGGCCTGGTACCAATGTTTGGCCTGTGGGATCAGCGGTGCAAGCCGGTAAACCGCTGTACACAGGTCAATCACTAGGGCTACATGCAGCTCATCCACTGGGTACTGGGCCATAATGGCACCAGGTATCGGGTGGAACTCGTAGTTCTGCAACAAGACCCGCGCCGTATAAAGCGCTGGGGCGGAAATGGCGTGCTTACCTAGGACAGGACTGCGGATGTCCATAGTTAGCCCTTTAGTGTAGCAAGAACTTCCCCGATAGGACGGTAAGGCCAGCACCGTAAAGCCGAGTTAGGCGTAGCATTTACAACTTCCACACCCGCGTCGCGCAATGGCTGAACCAGGGTATCGAAGTATGGCACCATGTGGTTGCTAAACAAGTCGCGGTAAGTGTCCGCAGAGTACCCAGTGTAGCCACCGTGCCAATGCGTACGCCCATCGGGGCTAACACGCATATCATAGCCAAGCAATACGATGCGCTTTGCACCAAAGTGGTAAGCCAAGTTGATTGCTTGGTAGCCAGAATTGTTTCCAGTGCGCAAGCCGCTAGGGTCCGTTTCTAAACCACTGACGCCGGTATTGCGCAGAGTCTTAACGCCATCAATTTGATTCTCCAAGGTCACAATATAGCGACCTCGGAACAGTTCCTCCACCTCTAGCTTATGATGCTGCCACCAGTACAAGTCGCAAAAGTACAGCACGTCGGCCCATGGGGCAAGACGGTAGCTGCGGTTAATTGCAATTACGCGACCAACGCCACGCAACACCCTGCAGTCAAAATCACGCAGGCTAGGGCCGCCAGCTAGTAGGAAAGCCGTTTCGCCCGTCCACTCCGGCGGTACGCACCAATACCTTGCCATCTAGCACTACCTCCACAGAACTAACCATTTGTTGGGCCAACTCCACTATGGCTTGATCGGCACTTGCTTGGGCAGTAGCGATAGATTGGATAGCCTTGCCCACTAGCGCCCGATAGCGGCGGCAACTGGGAATACGGACTGTAAGCGTCAGGCTCATGGTCGCAGCTTGATGATGCGATAGTTCTGCGTCATGTTGCAGCGCAGCTTCTCGTCATACCACACTAAGGGGGCAGTAGCCAAGGCCTCAATGGCACCATAGCCATCTAATGGGTCAGGCATCAATTGCCCAGGCCGCGCTTGGTCCAACGCATTGTAGATTTCGCGCCACTTGGACTCGCATTCCTGCAGGGCAAACTTGCCAGCACGCACGCGGACTTGGACGGTAGGCAGCTCGTTTTCGTGTCCTAGGGTGTCGGCTGCCATGCCGCCGGTTAAGTACAAAGCCACGGCGCGGTCCTGATCGTCGGGCAAGTAGCCGATAAAGCACGGCCACCCAGTAGCGCCCTCGACAATGCCCATTTGGATTAGGTACTGCCGCAGATCGTCTAGGACCATTATCGTCTACCCAACAGAGTACGCCAAGCACTTTCAATTGCTTTTGCCACGCGCGGCCCTATTTGTGGGGCAAACTCCAACGCAGGCCGCTCCAAATACTTTGGCCCGGTACCGGGTGTGGACCAATGGACACCGGGGTCCATGTTCTCGTGCACGTAGTAGGCATAGTTCACGGGTTGGCCAGTTTTTGACGCCACGCCACCATAGCCCACCATTACGGTAATAGAACAGGCATGCTCCTCAGGAAGAGCGACCATCCCCGTGGAGCGCAATGCCCCAGTGCGCAATGGGCAAACACGCAGGGAGCGCTCTAGGATTGTCTCGCCACAGCGGTAAAGCTCCGCTGCAGCAGCTTTGCGGGCTTCTGGACGCAGGGCCAGCAAAGTGCGATGCAAACGTTCAAGCCCTTGCACCTTTACGCTGATGTTCATCTTAGGCGTCATACCGCACCGAAGAATGCCTTGGTGTAAACGGTGCCGCGCTCATCGCTAGGGGACTCAATGCTCAGGATGGGCGGCTGCTTGCCATCGGGCAAGGTAATACGATCATCCATGCTAAGTTCTACCACATCCCCAAAGATCACATAACCCGCAGCCACTGTGCTGTGTCCGACAGCTTCCCCACGGGCTGTGCTAACACGAGTGTTGCGGTAGACTACTCGGCAATTGGGGTACGCAACTGGGTCCGCATAGATAGGCTTACCGTATTGATCGCGACCCGTCATGTGCTCCACAGTCACACTGTGGGGCATTAGGTCGTGGAAGTCATCCACAAACTTCCGCATGCCAATAGTTGCTTACCCAGCCACCGCATTCATGCGGCTTTGGTTGGCCATGGAAGCACACTACGCGTGCCCCCGAGGGCGGCTGCGCAGTTGCTTGCAGCTTGTAGCTGACTACCCAGTGCTGCGGCAAAAAGTCTGGGCAGCAATGCGCATCAACAAACTCTTGGTCACCATGGAACAAGCCCATGTACATCTTGGGATCTTTGGAAAACTCCTGCCACAAGCGACGCACCACGCCTGAATCCGCGTCGAACACCATTACGGCAGTGGCGGCTTCCCTTGGGCGCATAAAATCGCGGTGGCACGCGAATGGTGAGTCAAACTCTGCAATTGGATCTAGCCAATCCACCACAACAACATCCAAGTCCAAGTACAAGATGCGTCCATCTAGTCCATAGAATTCAGGGTTGAACAGCGTAAGCTTATTCCACCATCCAGGCAACCCGCCTTGCAAAGGCAAAGCCACAAGCTTATCCCGCCAATGCTCCGGCCTGTCGGTAAGTACTAGGAATTGGTGTGGCAAGGACAGCCACTGCTCTACTTGATGGTAAAGATTCCACACATAGGCATCACTATACTTGACTCCCCATTGCACACAACAAACTGTCAGCATTTGGCACCTGCCAATCCAAACAGATTTAGACCCCCGAATACAGCCGGGCCATGCTGGCTCCACCATTGTTGTACTTGCTGCTCATGCCACGGTGGCTTGCCCATATCCACGTAGCCCAGCAAGTCACTGTATGGCTCCCACCACGCAGAGGGAACTGGTTCGGTAATTAGACCAGCCTCATCAAGAGCCATGTTATACTGTGCATCAATTTCGGCGTGTGACCGCCACGGGCAGCGCAAAGCTTCCATCATTTTGTACCAAGCGTGTTTGGCCCGCAGCCGCCGCCAATTGGCAAACTGCAGGTGCATAACGCCATCCAGTTGGTCGCAAGGCACTAGCGTACAGTCGTAAGGATGGCGTTTGTGCCACTCGTAGCCGTCGCGTGACTGCCACCCCACCAAGTGCGGCCCTTCGGCAAAGGCCAAACTGATTCTAGCCTGCGTCCATACGCAATAGTCGGTGCGGACCTGCCACAGACTGCGCCACAAAGGGCGCATAGGAACGCTTAAGCACGCCGGCGGCTGTAGTTGCGCAATTACGTTGCGCACGTGGTCCAAGTCGGTGCCACACAAAACCTCGTCCGCATCCACTAAGGCAAAATGCGTAGCCCCCAAGTCGCGCCCCATGGCTAGCAAGGTGTTTCGGACCCGCGTTTCTGGGTAGTAGTCGCAGGCGTCATCAATCACCTTATACAGCACACGATTGGGATTTTCCTTTGCGACCTGCTCCACGATCTGGCGGCTGCCATCCGTACAGCAATGCAACACGACCGCGACTTGGTCGGCCCAACGCAGGACGGCACGGAGGCTTAGCCCCAAGATCCAATCCTCATTGCGTATGGGCATCAGCGCAACTAGCCGCATAACGCGTGTTCCTAAGCAATACGTTGCCATTGTCAGGCCACTCGCCAATTATTTCCCAGCCTAGCAAGGCATTCAATAATTGTGAGCGTACCAGTTGGCCTTCATACAGCTCCTCGCGGTCACATTCCAACAATGCGTAGCGCGTGTGTCGTAAGGCCCACTGCCCACCGGCGATTACATCGCGCTCGGCTCCTTGCACGTCGCACCACAACAGGTCTATACGAGGGACTTTAAGCTCATGGAATATGGCGTCTAGGGTACAGATCATCACAGTTTGCACAGACCGGAATTGTACATGGGGGAACAGTTCCAAGTGGCGTTTGGGCCTGCGCACACTGCTTGACCCTGGCGGATCGCTAAGGTACAGTACGGTTTGCCCAATGCACGCGCCAACAGCTACAGGAAGCATAATCACATAGCGCTTGCCTACACGCTGGCGGAACGGTTCCCACAAGCGTGGGTCCGGTTCTGTAACCAACATAACGCTAGGGTGCAGTGCGTCGTACAGCTGCACAGTATCGCACCCATCATAAGCGCCAAGTTCCACAATAATTGGGTTTGGCGTGTCGGCAAGTACCTGCCGGATAGCTTCATGCTCCCGTGCATTGGACGTCAAGCAGTTCATGGCCGGGAAAGCCTTGCTGTTTCCGCTCCATAAACAAGGCTTGATCGCGCTGCCATAAAGTGCTAGCCTGCTCTAGATGAGCTGGGCGCTGCTCACCATGGCGCATCCAGTGTGCATGGTACTGGCACAAAGTCGGATCCAAAATCAAGCAGCCTAGGCTTTGGGCTACCTGAAACAACTCCTCGTCCGCAAAGTAGTGATAGTAGCACGTAGGATACGGGCCTTGCCCACGGTACGCCCGCAGGATCCATTCCCGCCCCAGCCATGGTGAGATGCAGACTTTCTCGACAGATGCTATGCCAAACTGGTCCACAGGCCACCTGTCCCCAGTAGGCTGCATAACCCACAGGGTGCCGCCGGTGTGCTGGATCAGTTTGGCTACTACTTGGACTGGGTTAGCTTCGGGGTCGGGGTAGACGTCATCGCCGCCGGTAACTACGGCCAAAGCATCGGGGTCGCTTTGTACGATAAGGCGGCACAGGTAATTGACTGACTCACCGTAAGACTGGTAAACCCGATGGACGCAATAATCCGCATTCAGACACGGCGCGCCCAAGTCGCGCTGAACTGCTACGCGATAGCCCATGCGCCGCCATTGGTCAATTACAGGTTGCGCCTTATCCGCAGGCCGCGCAGACGGTATGGCGTACCAGACACTCATACTAGCCTGGGATTGTCGTGCAGACCAACGGTAAACGACGGCTGCACGCGGTCGGCGTCCTGCTCAACAATTTGCTTGTCGGACTGCGAAATGCCGCCGGCAACGGGCATGGCCACCTCCGCAGCCTTTACATACAAGCGGCGCGCTAGGCGCTCATAGTGCTCCTGGCGCTGGGCATAGTTGTAACTTAGATCACCCACCGACTTGGAACACAGCCTAGCGTACTTGGCAGCAATGGCTTCGGCGGCACTTGCCGCAGCCAAATACGCAGAGCCATTAGCTTGACTGAGGAGGAACTGGATTTCCTCATCGGAAAGCTGCTGGTCATCAAAGTCGGTATCGCCTACCAAGAACCGCACGGCATCAATAGAGCTGTTGGTAGGATCGCCGGAGTAGCTCCAACTCATCGTCGTTCTCCAAGGATCGGAACAGTCGTTCTGGCGGTACCTTAGGGAAAGCATCAATGCGGCTGATTGGGCTGGCATTTACCACGGTGATGCCTTTGGCCCGCAGCTGCGCAGTAGTGCTGCGGAAATTCGCCGCCCACTGATCAAGTATGTCTTGGTCCCAAGAGCCGGAAGGTTCGTCATCGTACCAGTGGCAACGGCCATCAATAGTGCAATAATCGTAGCCCAACAGCACGATAAACTTAGCCCCCTTAAGGTAGGCCAAATTCAACGCACCGTAGCCACTGGTACCGCCATTGTGGATCGTTTGTGGATCATCACTAAGACCGATGGCTTCCACGCGTTCCATGTAGGTTACGCTTGGAATGTCGCGCGGTATGTGCGCAGGCGCAGCTAAGTACCGCTCGCCCTTAAAAGCGGCAACAAAGTCGCGCCTGCGCACAATCCAATCTGGGTCAAGGCTGAACAATGCCGTCGCCCATGGTACATGGACACCGACATCATTAATAGCGATAGTGGTCCTATTGGTCAGCAAGTCCAAAGGCATTCCACGGAGCGAAGGGCCGCCGCCAATAAGGAACACACTATCCCAGCAAGTGTTTGCGGATTCGCTGCCTGAGTTGGTCGGCATCGCCATCTGTAGCAAGCCCGTAAAGCTTGCACGTCTCTGCTAGCGATTCGGCGTCCATTGCCTGCAGGTCCGCATCCAGCCTAGCGGCCTTTTCCAGCTGCTCAGCATCTACGAACTCGGCAAAGCCGTTGCGAACCAACAGGTCAATGAACTGTTCGGTCCGGTTAGTAAACTGGTCGGGTAAGGGTTGGCCCGGACCGACCATTTGCCCATCCAGGAGCATAGGCCGCCGGGCCACCACCACTTTAACGGTCGCCATTGCTACCCCACAAATTAGCTAACCGCGCCGTTGAAGAACGCCCCAAGGTCGGCGCTAATGACCTTCATGTCGAAGGCCATTTCGATCTCGATGCGGTCGGCAGCCAGGTGTTCCATGCGGAATCGCTTAATCCGCTGGCCATCCGGGCCTGCACCAAGGTACCCTGTCCAAGCAAACGTGTACCCAGCCGAGGGCGTCATAATCCCAGGAGCTGGGGGCACATAAGCCAGCAGGGCATGCTTGCCGCCAATAAAGGCGCTAGTGCGCGTAGAAGCGCCCAGCTTGGAGGTAGTTTCAATGGCCTTCATCACGTAAACACGGTCAACTTCCAGCAAGGCAGCCAAGGCATCCAAGTTCACCTTGGCCGGCTGGCCGGGAGTTTGGCCGTATTTTACGCGATCAACAAAGGCCGGATGCTCGGTAAGTGCGTCGGCCACGGCCCGCCCCAACACCAGAACGTTAGGTTCAAAACCTGTACGTTCTAGGATGGCACGCTTGGCTGTCTTAATGTCGTAAATGGGCACGGAGTTAGCATTATCCCAGCGCAGGAACTGGCCCGACCCAGGCGAGCTTGTAACGCCTGTGTACTCCGTAGCCCATACGCCAGTGGTAAAGAACTTACTGGCCCAGTACTTTTCCCGGCGGATCAGAGCCTTTTGTGTAACAAAGATCACCGTGTCGCGCTCGAGGTCCAACGGTTCGTCCGCATTGGCCCGGACCACGTCGGGAATGTCATGGTGCAAGGCCCACACGCTGCAGTAGTAAGTGTTGCTGGCATTAATGGTCCAGCCGCTGCCTTCGCTTTCCGTACCAGGAGCACGGATCTTCATTTCATCCGTGGTCCACGGCGCAATGTCGTAGCTCCAGTAGGCATCGGACTGCTTTTGCACCGGGATAATCGGAAAGACTTTGGTCGCAATAAACGCATCCTGCGACTGGACAAACGCAACACTAATGTTGGTCAAAGGTCGGTTAACATGAACATCGCCTTCAGTCGGCCACATACTCACCTCCCATTAGTTAGGCGCTTTCACGCCACGACGGCGGAACAAGATTGTCACGTACTGGTTCGCGCCGGTCGAAGCTTCAAGCGCTTTGCCCAAATAGTACGTATTGGACGAGGCAGCGACTGCCCTGCCACTAGAGTCGGACGCAATCAAAGCACCCACATTGAATGCGCCGCCCGTCTTGATGATTGTAATACCCTCACCAATCATCACAGTGGCGGCCTGCCCAGCGGCAGAAGGGTTATTCTGCAGAACGCCATCGGCATCAGCCCCAGCAGTGGCAGTAGTCACAGTACCATCGCTGCCAATCACCACAAAGCAGTACTGGCTGCCGGACAGGTTCCCGCCTGCCGGCAGGGTAATGGTTTTGCTCAGATTCTCGGTAGGCATAGTTCACCTCCTACTTACACAGTGCCGTAGCGGCGCTGCTCGTCCAAGTAGCGCCGGTACAGATCGGGCCTGGACTGCAGCACTTTATCCACGGCAGCTTCAAAGCTAAGCTTGTGCTCAGCCTTTTCCACAAGCTGGCTAGCCAGGGCACAAATCTGGTCCCAAGCCGTGTTACCACCAGTGCCAGTACTGTCGCGCCCAACGGGCTTAAGGGAGCCGGCCACGCGCAAATTCTCGTCCGCAGCCTTAAGCACTTGCTCCAACTTCTGGAAGGCTTCGGGAGCGGACTCGGAAATTTGCTTCAAGACGGGGCCGAACTCATCAGGATTAATGGGCAGGTGGGTATACTGCTTGGCCCTTTCCACAAACTCCAAGACCTTACGCCGGTCTTGTTCGGCCTTAAGCACGGCTTCCAGTTCCTGCGCCTTGCGCACCGCCTCCTCGTGCTCCTTGAAGATCACTTCCAAGGTCGGGCGCAGTTCGTCAGGTACGGCAGAAAGGTCAAAGGTCCCGTCGGCCTTCTTGACTGGAGCTGGGTATTTCTTGCCGGCCTTTTCTGTTTCTTCCTCCTTGCCGAGGGCCTTTTTCTTACCCTTCTTATCGGGTTCACCATATGCGCCGTATTCTCCGTCTCCGCCTTGCTCCTCCTGCTTGGCCTTAGCCTTTTCGGTAGGAGCCGGAGCATAACCATAACCGGCCAGACTGGCCAGTGTGTTCAAGATGTCCTTAGGCAGTTCATCCTTGAAAGCATTCAGGATTCGGAGCGCACCCTTGACGGCGTTGATAGCCTTCTCGCTAAGACCTTGGCTCTTCAACACCTCATTGATGCGCTCTTCATCCTGCAGCTCGGCATCAAGGATGGTCTGCAACAACTCGTTGTTCTCCATAGATACCTCCTGCTTTACGACTAGAAAACGTTTGCGGTTTGCTCCCTTGGGCACAAGGGAGACTTCGCCAACCTTAAGGTCAAGTAACTGATTCGGCATTTGTCGGTCTCCTTACGGCGACCCCGCCTATGGAAAAGCTTGTGTACTTGCCTTCCTTAACAGCTTTCCAAAGCTCGGGGTCCTTAATGTGGACACCTAAAAGCCACGACCCCCGTTTGATCTGCTCGCCATTAATGGCAAAATCAACTGGGGTAACAAAACTGTCTACTACTTCGGCATCGGCACGTTCACGGTGGTCCTTGCCTACAACGCGGGATTCCACCATAAACTGGTGGGCAGCCCGTTCGATTTCATCGGCACTGACAATGTCGCCCTGCGTGTCAACGGTATCTGGCTCCAGAACTACACCAAGCACATACTGCTTTTCTTGGTCAGCCTTCAACAGGCGCATGCCATAGGACTTTTCAGCAAGGTCTATGCGACGGAACTTGTCGCCATCACGCCAAAACAGGTAGCGCTGGCGCTTTTGCTTAAGCTCGGCAATAACATCATCCAAATTGTGGGTTTCAGCATAGGGGCGCTGATCCTGCGGCTTGGAAATTAGCCACACCCTACGCCCACCGCTCACTGGAGCATACTGGAGCAAGTAGCGACCTTTAAGCTTGTCGCCGTGGAAGAACACCTCGATGGCATGTTCGCGAGCCATGCCAATTTCGTAGGTACCTGTGTCCTGCGCAAAGAATTTGGCCCATTTGTTACTGGTAGCCCCGACCTCGCCAGGGCCGGACAAAGTTGGATGGCCCACGCCGACCTTAAGCCAACCTTTCGGCTGGGGCAGCTTGAATGTACCCTGCAGCTTGTCGTCTTTAAGATTAATCAATCGGTCACCGTCACGGTTGTCTGCAGCACGTCCAATAAACACGGTAAAGCCCCACAGCTGGTCGCCACTGCCAGTAAAGCGCAAATCGCCATGCACGCTGTGGTCAGTCTGCAAAAGATCGGACTCATCGGCATGCTTGGCTTCCTCCTCCGTAAGACCTCGCCAGTGGTGCTGGTAAACGAACTTGCCGCGGCCCGTGGGCGGCAACAACTCCCACCAATGCTGCTGCCAGAACTTCATAGCCGCTTGGCCACGGGTCTCGCCTTCCTCGTCATCGGCCTTGGCGATTTGTTGCAACGATTGCTTTATTTGGTCCAACTTAGCGCTAAGTTCTTCCTCCGCCTCGCCATCAAAGCGGCGCACTGCCGATGGGTGTGGCAGTACAAAGTCGGCCAAGCCATCCAAGGCTTGCTCTGCTACATTACCCAAAGCAACTATAATAGCAGGTTTGTACTTGGCAACCTCGCCAAGCAGCCATGGCCGCCAGTCGTCAATCTCTTCCTTAGTCGGCTCTCGGACAGCACCATCTGCATCCACCAACAACTGCGGCACGGCGTTAGTAAGGATGACCCGATCGCGCACTAAGCCTAAAGGCTTTAGATAGGATTCCTCCAGCATTTGGCCCGATGGTCCTACAAAGGGCTGGCCTTGCTCGGCTTCCTGGCGGCCTGGGGCAGCGCCAACAAACATTATTGCCGCCCCAATAGTGCCGCTTGTGGGCACTTCCACGGCAGAGCTGCGGTGTTGGACATAGTACTCGCCTTTGCCGACTTCCTCCTTAAGTACATGAGCACGGCGTGCAAGATCTACAGCTTGCTGGGCCGTATATCCACGACGAGACTTGTCTGGCCCGACCACAGTGGGTTTGCCCCAAGCCAAGCGCGGTCCGTTCTTGTCCTTTAGGATAAGAACTTCCTCTACGCGGACATTAATAGTGTCGCCAGGATCGGCTATGCGTTCCGGTGTGACAAATGTCTTGCCAAGATCTACGTACTTCTCACCACGGAACTCAATGGTGTTGGTAAAGGGCGCATCGCCTAACAGCAGTCCGCAGTGGTAGGTCCAGCCATTGGCTTTCTTTTCAACATCCAATACTGTGGCTTTAAGCTCGAACACAGTTTTCCACTTGGCCCAGTCATCGGATCCTCCGAACACGTAGGGCTTTGTAACATCCTTGACGACTAATCCTTCTGACAACGGATGCGATGCAGCCCAACGCCCTACGCGCTCCAGGCTAGCTTTGTCGGTAATAGGACGCTGTTCGGAAATCACGGCGACATCGCCCAACGTTGGCGCGACCTTTTCTAGATACTTGCGGCGCTCCTCTAGCGGCTTGCCGGATAGGTCGGTACCCTCAAAGTACAAGCAGTCGAATACGTGGTATTCAGGTTCTAGCTCCTTATCGCCAGTTAGTAAGGACATAAGCTGTGTACGAGGCACAACTTTGCCGCCTTTGGTGGCAAGCAATTCACCGTCTAATACAAACGAGCTGTACTTTGAGCGTTTAGCCGCCTGTACCAACTGTGGCAGTTGTCTGGACCGGTCTTCCTTTGCGTCCTCGAACCAAACGGAAACTTTATCGCCTTGCTTGGACAATATGCAACGGAAGCCGTCAAACTTTACTTCGCCGGCAAGCTTAGCACCGGCCTTCAGCTTCTTTTCCACCCAAGGCCAAAGTTCGTCCGTGGAAAAGAACTCTACCGTACCGGCCATCATAGGTTTTTCCGGCTGGAACCGCGACCCTGGACTTACGCCCTTAAGCACATGCTCGACTTGGGCGGCACTCTTAAACACAAACTCCTCGTCATCCTCGGCAATGCGCATGTTGTCTGGTACTTCGCCTTGCTCGATGGCGCGTTCGGTAGGCTGCCCCACATGCACAAAGATTGCCTGTCCTACATCCTTGCCTTTAAGCCACCGTAAAGTATCCAATGCTGCGGCGTGGCCACCAACGCCCCCAGCAAATGTAATAGGTCGGTCCCAGGCCGCCGCCTCTAGGAACGCAACATCGCATCCTTCAACCCAATCTGGCGGTCGGTAAAATTCCGGTGCCCATGCCAACTTCTGATCGCCATATTGGATTACAAACCCATAGGTAGGATGGTTCGTGTGCACTACGCGCCTAGCCGTAACACGAAAGCTGCCGTAAGTCCACTGCTGCCCATCGCGCTCTGGAGTAACCAAAGGCGCTTCCAAGTCTTCGGCCAGTTGTCTAGCGCCGCGCATCTCGTAGTCATCTTCAGGATCGGTAACAAATATGGCATCTACGTTGTCGGTATAGTGCTCGACATCTTCGGCAAGGATGCTAGGCCCAGCACTGAACAGCAAAGCTGTGTCGCCATCCGTAACCAACAAGCAAGCATCCTTGCGACTAGACGATTCCATAGCCCCAGTTCCTACAGTCACGGCACGCAATTCCGCCTTGGTAACATGACTCTTTACCCGTCCTGCAGTAGCAGAATATCGCATCTCTGCACGCAAAGCCTGCTGGTACCACTGCTCGTCGAACTGATCCTCGCTGGCAGCTTTTGTAAAGGCCGAGCGGAGCTTGGGTACCAAACTAGCGACTTGCTTGGCCTGCTCCTTAGTCCATGTAGCCGTGTCGCCTTTAACTTTCATACCAAGCCGCTCATAGAATCCTTGCGAGAGCGGAGTGGCTACAAGCTTAACGCCAAGGTCGCGTTCAGCTGCTTGCTGGGCAACATGCATCAACAACTGCGTGCCGACACCTTTAGCCGAGATCTTCCCACTGACAACATCCGGATGGGCAGCTAAATACTCTACATACATATAGCCGCGCGTAGGCCTGTAGGCTACGCCACCTAGCAGATTGCCCTGCTTGTCGTGCGCAAACTGAACTTGCACGCCAGGCTCCTTGGCTAGGTAATGGTCCAAAACTCCAGCAAAAGCTTCGGCAGCTTCAGCAGCCGCTGGGTTTTCAGCTGTTAGCTCCCAACTAAGCTGCTGCATGTGCAGCATCATTTCCTCGGCCTTTGCTTTGGGCAACTTGGCTGGGCGGATTTCGACAGGAGTGGCTTTAATATCACGAATGAATACGGGGCGACCTTCAATCGTCACCCAATGCCCCTCCTCTTCCTGTTTACGCACTACGGGCACTACTAATGCGCCGCAGTCTGGGCACCTTCCAGACTGATCCGGCGTCACGGTCTTACCGCACTGTGGACAAATATACTCGTAATTTGCATCGGGCTTGGACTGGGAAGCGACTTGCAAAGGCCCGACTACGTGCACGTCAGATTCTGTAGGCTGCATTTTGACTACAACGCGCTTTACATCGGCGCGGCGCAGGACTAAATCGTATAAGGGAATGTAGGTGGCATGGGGGCCTTGTGGATTACAGATAAAGTGCAGCTTGCCTTCCTTAGCAGGGTCCAGCACTTTGCGCAAAGGCAGCCACACATCATGGCGTTGGATCAGTAGGTGATCCTCGCCCGCTAATTCCTGCGTGTGGGCGCGGAACAGAACGTCTAGGTCGTTGGCCTTATTCAAGCCGCGCTCCGCTGCCGATCCTACAATGCACACAAAGTTGGGCACCACAACAATGTCTTCGGGCAGATCGGTAATGCTTTTGCTAACGTCGTCGGCGCTGGCCACTTTGCGTGCTTCACGGACCAAGTCGTCGTCATCGTTATAGTGCAGGCCGCGCTTGTCCATTTCCGCCATTACCCAAGCGGCGGCGTTAACAATATCCTCGACAGCTTCCTTGCGGCGCTTGGCATTAGCATACCACTGGTGCAACCGCAGCCAAGCCATCCGCAGCTCCTCATCAGGGACTTTGGCAAGCTTAGACGGACGCATTTCAGTAAGGGCCAGCTTTTCCAGATAGGACGGCTCCTCCGGCGTGCGCCACCTAGCCCTGCCGCCAGCTACAGGGAATGCTAACTGGTGTAGCTGCTTCCACAGCCACCCAGGTAGATATTGCTTGGCCTTTTCCAAGACGGCAACAACATACTCCGTGCTGTAGTCGGCTTTGCCAACTTCGGCTACAGCTACCGTGGCCAAAGCCGCATCAACTGGCGCTCCGCTGGCCAGCAACTTGCGGTACAACAGTTCACGCTGTAGCATAACGACTCCTACAATGATTCTTGCCTACAATCGAGCTAAAGGACCAGCTCCGGCGCAGGTGGATGGGCTTTAGTAATCTTGCCGCCCATCTTTTCCAGCCTGGCAGCAGCCCACAGCTCGGGGTCGCCATATTCTGGGCGGTAGCCCAAAGTAACATCTTCCAGCCGCTTGTAGCGCGGGTCGGACACTTTGGCAGTGTGACCCTGAATGGTAACCGTGACTTTGCCTTCGTAGAACTGGAATTCGACTTCGACCATCAGCTTAAACCCCTATTATGGCTTTATCTGTGAAAGCTTCGCCCATGGACTGGACGCCGAAGGCCTTGGAGAGTGTTTAATGTAGTCTACCGGATACCTGCGCAGGTATGCGATCAGTCCCAGCGTAAGATAGTAGTGGTCGGGATCGTACCGGCGGAATCGCAGCGGGTTCTCATACAGATACTGCAGGCCCATAGACATAACTTCAGTAGCCTGTGCACGATCGTATAGTTTGCCAACATAAGGATCCATAAAGCGGTCTCGGAAGGCCACTTCGTGCGGCTCGTAAGAACTGGTCCTCGTAAAATCCTTTAGTGGCTTGATATCATAATTTTCTGCAATGCCGGACCGCACAGCCTCTTGATACTTACGGCTCAAGAATTCGACACATGCGTGGAGCACCACAGGGCGCTTATTCTCCACATAATGGCCCCATTCATGAACCACTACACTGCTGGGTGCCCCCTGGGTTAGGTACATCGTATTTTGACTAGAGACAAAGTAGCTGCGACTACCACCATAATGGCCCTCTCCAGGCTTTAACTGTCTAATCGCGCAAGGTTCGTTACTGACCATACCAACAACGTTTGACAGCCATTGTTTTGCTGCCTCGATCTGTTCACGATTTTCTGTGGTGTGGTCATCGAAATTAGCCGGCGTGGGTTTACCTAAAGCACTTTGCAGCGCCTTTGTAAACTCACCACCACGCGCAAACAAGTCCTCCTTGGCTTGATCTATCCGCCTTAACAGCTCTCTGTCCTGTTCTATTAGCTGTTTGTACTGCTTGTCATTTTCTTGTCGCAGTGGGTGGTCACGGGGGTATTGTCTGGCCAACTGATGGTCCTGTTCGTTCAACTGCTTTATTCGCTCCCACAACTGTTCCCTTTGGCGCTCAAGCTTGGCCAAGTTGCGCATAGCCTTGGCCAACGACGGACTATGCCGCAGGATGGCCTTTTCCACGATTTTGCCATTACGCAGGATGTTCTGGTAGTTTATGGAACTTCCGTCCTCCACTACGGGAAGCAGCTCGACCTCTGGTCGTGGTCCATGGATAAAGACAGGATGACCTTCAATAGTAACCCAGTGCCCTTCCTCCTCCTCTGCTTGGACAGCTTTAAGCATAACTACCACAGCCAAAGCAGTATCTACCGCAACACCGGCAGCCAGTAGTTGGCGGTAAATCAGCTCACTATTCGGCCTATTCATACTCCGCTATTTGCTCACCGCCACCAGGGAACCGCAAGGCTACAACGCATCGGCACCTGGGGTGCAAGGGTGGATTCATAATGGGGCCTTCCTCGGTGTCGAAAGGCTCGTCTAGGCCAACACCATCGGGGTTCATGTCCGGCACAGCGGCGCACACAGGGCAAGTGCGTTCGCCCAGTGCAGGGATCCACACCCGCTTAGTAGTTTGTGGGTCAATCAGGCCTTGCTCGACGGCCTGCCGCCAAGTTTCGTGGCGGCCTTCGCTGTTAGCCCTAATTGTCTCGGTGCGCGCGATAGTTTCCGCCCTGTAGGCCAGCATCCTGTCGTAGTAGCGTTGGACCATGCGGTCAATTTGGTCTGGGTCTAGGAAGCCTTCTTCCTCGATGGCGCGCATAACGGACCGATCAAACCGGCGGTCGCGTAAAGCGCGCTCCAACGCCGGGCGCAGTTGGCTGCCCATCCCAGTAAGGGTCCGGTAGTAGTTGGCTACGGCGTTAGCTTGGCGCTGGGTAAGGCCAATCACATCGCGGATCAAGCGCGCTTGCTCCCTGGGGTGGCCGCCTTCCTGGAATGCTCGCAGTAGTATGTTGCGAATAGCCTCCACCGATTCGCGGGAAATTTCGCGAATCAGTTCAAACCGGTATGTGCGGAGGAATGCAATTGCTCTAGGATTGCGCAAGTCAAATGCTAACTGCGCCCCAACGGTCTGTCTTGCTTTGCGGACTGGGACGCGGTCCAACTCCAGCAGAGCTGCTTTAGCGCCGGCCTCGAAAGCTTGGTCCCACAGCTCCCAAAAGCTGTACTCACGTACAGGCTGACCAATGCCTTGCGCCGCGTCCATCAGGCGCTTTTGCAGGTCCAAGTAAGCCAAAGCGCGATCAGCGCCCTGGCTTAACAAGTTAGCAAGGCTGTCTATATCAATCTGGCTACGCACCCGCGCAACCATCCGGTAGTAGGCACTGGCCATACGCTGGGCCAAATCTTCAAGCTGTGGAGGGATGCGCGGTTTGCGGGCTTTCGCTACGGCACTAACTTGTTGCCTTAGTAGCGCAGCTTGTAGAACTCCAAAACTGGCCACAGTTGCCTTGCTAGACTAACGCGTGGATTAATGTCCTTGGTGCGAACAATGCCAAAGCGCAAGTACAAGTGCGTAACGTGGGCGGAAACCGTTTGCCTGCCCAAGCCTAACTGTCTGGCAATGCCATAGTCTGTATAGCCTTGGGCAAGCAGTTCAGCTACCCTACGTGCCTGTATCGGTAGCTGGTCCACGATCTGCTTGACTTGTTCCGCCCTCTGCTGCAAGTTGCGCACCGGGTTGGTCGCTGCTTTGCGGCTCACCTACACTACCTCCAGGTTGAATAATTTGCTTAAGCCATTGGTCCGAGGCACCGCCATCTTCCTGCGGAGCCGGCAAGTGGGCTATGCGGCGCAGGTAAGCTTCCAGCTCTGGATCCGGGAACAGTTGTGCTCCGGCGCTAGCCAGTCGCGTGATGTAGCTGGAAATTTCATCCAAGTCGGGGCTTTCTAGGTCGCCGTAAACAATTCGTGGCATTTCTTCAGCCCCGATATCCCAACCATTAATCTGCAAGAGCCTTGGAATGGCGTACCGATTAAGCACTGCCGTGATAGAACCTAAGGTGGCCCCCAAGGCTGTGGCAAACATAGACGTTTTGGACGATGCCAGCGCAAACGAACCTACGCGCTCGTGCCCCATAAGGATAAAGTCGGCCAGAACGGTCATCGCTATGGCGCGGTTGTAACGCTCGATAATGCGCGTAGTATCAAACTGGCGACTGCCGGCGGCAGTCATCAGGCGCAGGTCAATTAGCTGGTTGCCTTGCTCATCACGGACTAACGGGAGCAGGATCCCTTCCTGTTCGTCACGGCGTACGTTGCGCAGGATGCGGAGCAGCTGGTCTTTGTAAGTATCCCAAATCCTAGGATCCAAATAGGCCACTGGCAAGCCGGCAAGGTCGCGCTCGACGCCAATGGCCTCGATGTTTTCGATGCGCTTTTTGATGAACCAAGGCCGGTAAGCATTGCGCAAAATAGAACGGCCCTCAGGATTGCCGCGGGCAGCTTCGGTACGGAATAGCAGGCCACGCTCGATAGGAATGCGAATTAGCCGATAGCTAGGTGGTGCCAGTTGCAGGAATGCGCGTATACCGCCCTCGTCATCAAATTCCCAGTAAGCCAAAGTTTCCTGCGCGCGGATAGGCAACTTGCGCCAGCCGATGCGCCCATCCCTGTACTGGGAACGCATAGTAGGATCATCCGATGGGCCAAGCCGGCGCTTATAAACAATTTCGTGGAACGACCACCCGAACACTAGCATGGAAAGTACTTCACTAATAAAGTCGTCCCACGTGTGGGACATATCGTGCATGCAACTTTCGACAAATTGACGCAGCTCGGGGCTGCCACCTTCAACGCGCCATTCTACGTTCCGCACTAGGCTGCGGATTACATACAGAACGGCCCCAACAATGGGGTCGTTGTCGGCCATTTCACGGTAAACGCGCCGGCCTTGGGCACCACGCAGTTCGGGGAGGAATTCCTCGTAAACGTCCCCAGTAACGGCGTACCGCCTTAGGCCTGTTACGCCTAGTTCGCGGAACTTATCGTCGGTGGGATCGGCTTTAAGCGCTAGTTTGGCTGCCATCGGTTAGGCCTTTATGTGGTAAAGGGGGAGGCAAATTTATTCCCGGCAACAGTTGCCGGCAAAGCGGTATGGATTTTCCCTTTCTCCTCTCTGCCTCCCCCTTCGGAAACTCCTAGTCATCGTGCTTTACAACAAACCTGCGCAGCACTTCACACACGATGTCGGCTGGCACGTTTTTGTGACCACAAACAAATGCCGCCGCTAGCAGGCAAGCACAAGCGGCCACGCTGCTGCCGAGCTTGTCTAAGATCATTTCGAACAGTTGGGATGACTCGGCATCATTCAACTGCATAGCATAGCGTGCCTTTACAAAGCTGTAAAGATCTCTTAGGTCCAGCTTTACTTGGTTACCGCGTGGGCCATCAAAGTAAGCCGTTAGGGCTGCTTTGGTCAGCTCCATGCGCTGATCGTAAGTAGTATTGAACGTGTTCAGAGCTTCCACAGCCGCTTTAAGATTCTGGACGTGCCTAAGTTGATCGTCCGTCATTACGCTATCCCCTACGGTTAACACGTTAAACCTCCGGCCCTAGAACGTAAACCGCACTACCATCCGTGCCGACCTTGGGCTTGTAGCGCATCCCCAAAGCCTTAGCACTTATCTGCAGTTGAACGTCGGGGTCGCTTACAGCTTTAGGCAAAGTCCGGCTGCGGTAGCACTCTACGGCACGCTGGCAAACATCCTTGGCCTTTAAGCAAAGCTGCATGATGGCGACGTCGGACTCCTCACCGTAGTGGCCATGCTGCCTTACCAAGCGCCATGCTTGTTGCCACAGCAGCCTAGCATTACTGCAGCTACAACTTTGCAATGGTCTGACCCACGCACTGTTGGGGTTCAGGCTAATTCTTGGTTTAACCCTTAGTTGGCGGGCTTGCCGCTCCACAGCCCGCAAGGCCCAGCTAAGGGCGGTAAGGCGATCGTATTCAAGCCCATAGTTTACAGGCATTGTCTATAACCTCCACCGCACAATCGGTAAAACTTTTGGCGGCGGACCCCTTGGGAGGCAGGCTCACGTGCCAAATAGGAGGGACCATTTGCCGCGTCGCTTTGCTTGCGGGGGTTGCAAGGGGTCCGCCATTCTTGTACTCCACAATGAACTTTAATGACCCAGCGAGTTGGCCTCGTACTCCGCAATGAACTTTCCCGGCCACCTTAATACCACCCATAGCCTGCCAAGTCATGAATCAGATAGTCGCGCACCAAAATGTAGCTGCCAGCCAACTCCGGATGGCGTTCCGTCAGCCACTTGGCAACCAAGTTAATGCGTTCCAACTTGCTAGTGGGACTGTAAGCGGCGCTAACATGCCACAAGTCGTAAACTTCACGGCTGTTAGCCTGCATCCACTGGGTAAGCTCCTCCGCAGTAATGCCCGCCAAATCAGGCCGGCAGCACCTAAGATCCAGTAAGCGATGTTTTCGGCAGCCTACAGCACTGATTTTCGACTTCAGCGTCACGGCCCGTTCCTCCTGCTGTAGCCTAAAAGCCGCAGCTTTCGGTTCCTAGACGTGCCAGCAGCGAATGCCACCAGCTTCAGCGGAATGCCACGCTGCTGGCTCAGTTGGTTATACACGTCAGCCAGCCAGAGCATAGGTCGTCCTTCCCGCGACAGTCAACGGACCCTTGGCTTGAAGAATGTGAGGAAGCATCATCCGCGCAATGCTCTCCACAACGGGAACGACCACCGCATTGCCAAACTGCTTGTAGGCTTGGGTGTCCGAAACCGGAATCTGGAACAGTTTTCTTCCTAGCGCGTCAAAGCCCATCAACCGTGCACATTCCCGCGGTGTCAGCCTACGCGGAGGTTTTCCGTCCTGCCTGATCAGAATCTCCGAACCGTCCTTGTAATAGCGCGCTGACAACGTCCTTGCCACGTCATCCGGCCCGAAAAGGCCGTACCCAAATCCATTACCCTTTTGCCTGTGTCTTTGCTTGTAGTCTTTCAGGTAGGACCACAACTTTTCGCTCAGCGTGTATTTGGCAGCGACCTTGGCCATGGGTCCTTCAGTGTACGGCGGCTCTGGTTCCTCGGTGCCGTCTTCTGGGTGCAGAATCGAGCCGAGCCGTGGTCCTTTGCTTGGGTCGGGTACCTCCAAGTCCCCGAAAGAAAAACCGGTGTCGGTTCGGAAGCCTGCGATGAAAATGCGCTCCCTGTGTTGGGGGACCCAGCCCCTGGCGTCAATAATACACCAATCAACATGGTAACCCAGCTCCTCCGCCAGAGTCTGTATGATGATTCGGAACGTCCTCCCTCGGTCGTGGAAGACCAAATTCTTTACGTTCTCGAGCAGGAATGCCGCCGGACGGTGGAAAGCCAGAATGCGAGCGATTTCGAAAAACAGCGTGCCTTGGGTTTGGCAACGGAATCCGTGCGGCTGCCCCAATGCGTTTCTAGCAGAGACCCCAGCAATGGAAAACGGCTGGCACGGAAATCCCGCCAGCAGCACGTCGTGCCCAGGGATCTCGCTCTCGGAAACGCGCCGGATGTCCCCGCAGATCGGATGATCAACGGCGAAGTTTGCAAGGTAGGTTCGTTGGCACCACGGGTCCCACTCTGAAGTGAAGACGCAACGTCCTCCCACCGCCTCGAAGCCCATTCGCATTCCGCCGATTCCGGCAAACAGGTCAATGAATGTGAAGGCGGGACGGTACCCGCCCAATCGGAAAGAAAACCATTGGGTAAGCTCCTCCACGGACAGCCTAGTTGCCATGCTAGTCATCCACTACCCGAATCTTTTCAAACTTTATCCGGTCCCAGTAAAGGAACGGCTCCATAACTTTCCCTACCCACTGTTTGGCTTGCGTAGCCGGCACATGCAGGGTAGCCGACACAGTAGTGCCGTTGCTGGCCATAGCCCAATAGTCGGCGTAGTGGGCAGCACGGTAAAGTTCTGGGCTAAAATAGCAGGGTGCCGTTACGCTAACGGCAACCATGTTTGTCCCATGGTCGGCCTTAAGCTCAAGCCAAGGCATTGGTCTGCTCCTCTCCGTAGCTAAAGCCCCAAGCCCCAGTGGGCAAGGCTGGCTGGAAGTGTTCGCCCCAGCGTGGGGCGCGGAAACGGCTGTTGCCTACTTCCAGCGCCTTACCGTCCCACAGCATTTGCAAGCCTTTGGCAACCAAGGCGCGGATCCGCAAGTCGAAGCTAGCTGGAGTATGCAGGCGACCTTCACCCGTAGTCAGGCAGAGTTCGACTACCGGCCCACTAGCTTTGGGGATCTTGGTTAGGATCTTTGCAGAGCCATCAATCACCATCAGGTGCCTCCATCGGTATTATACGGTTTTGGGTTGCCCAAAACATGGCGAGTAGCCTGACGCCTAACTTTCCTGCTGCCTTCCTCCATTGCCGAACACATCCACGGCATCGGCAATACAATTCACAAGCAGTTGGAACCGGTCCGAAGTTACCAAAGCACTGTAGGCCTTTTGCCAGCCACTACGATAGCTATCACTAGCCGATTCCGGCACGGCAAAGCCTTGTTCCAGAGTGCTCTGCAGGAGTTTTGCCTTTTGGATGTACAGGCCCGCCCTGTAGGGCAACAGCTGCCTGGCGGCAATCATTAATACGACTTCCCTGGGTGAGTAAAACATGCCAGCGCAACTTTGCCTTGCTGCATTGAACATCGCTTGCCAGCCTTGGGTAAAGTCGGGGTTGGCGTCGGCTGGCGGCTGGATGCCCACGTTGACCAAGTCCACAATGGCTGCAACGGCGGTTACAAGCCGGATTAGTGTAAGATAATCAGCCAATTGCCGAGCATCCCTAACGGCAATGGCCAGGGCATTATGGACGCCGTGGAGCACGGCAACCTCGTCATAATAGTCCATCGGTTCGCGGCTCCCCATCATGAACTTTTCACCTGCTCCACTTGGGGTTGGCCAATAATACATTCGGCCTGTGGCCAACAGGTTCTGGCTTGGAATGCCAGTTGATCTATGCGTGCGTGTTCGGCGCAAGCAACATCCAAAAGCGCACTTGCACAAACATCAAGCAGTTGCGCAATGGTTTTGATGGCTTGTAAAACTTCGTGCAGATCTTGACCGTCATCCTGTTTGTAGTGGCTGACAGCGCTGGATGCAACATCCTCAATCGCCCTGCCCAACTGGCGACATTCCGACACACCGGCAAGCATCGTGCTTGACAGTTCTAGTAGCTCCTTAAGCTGATCGTGCAGGTTGATCATAACCATTGGCTCCCGCTGGTATTATACTTTCTCGCCTACAGTACAGCGCTCTGCAGCAGCAACACAAAGCTTTGGGTGCAGGGTGAGATTTAGGTGAGTGGCGAGTTGTGGTTTTAGGGTTTTTTGCATACAGTAAATCGAAAGCCGCGCCATTCGCCCCGCCCCCCGAGCTTTGCAAAATTTTCAGGGGGGGGGGTATTGCCGCCCCATCCCCAGGCCCGACCCTAAGCCCAATCCGCCCCCAGCCTAAAACCCGGGAGCTAAGGCCCCTAGAACGGGAGCTATTGAATCGCTAGGCCCAGGGTGGTGCCCACTACTAGGCCCGCTAATAGCTCCCGCCTAATCCACTACCACATGGGGTTAGACCTTACGTCCGATACTATCGGGGGCAGTGTGGTAAGCTGGCGCTGCAACCGTGCCGAGGCTTCAAGTTTAAGCAAGGCCTGTGTGGTCATGTCCACAATGTCATCGTGGCGGCCATTGGGGAACACTGTCCACTCCTCAACAAAGTCCTGCACCCACGGCGCAACTTCCGGTTTAGGCAGGTAAACATTGCCGGCCTCGATTTGTGGACTTACGGCCTGGGCACGCGCCAGCTTAGTTCCCTGTGGCTGCACTGCTACTATCCCGCCAATCTTGCCACGCAGAGTGCTGATTACTGCAGGACCGTTGGCTTTGTCCTCGACATAGATAGCCATGGTTTGTGGCCAGCGTTTAACCAGGCGCTCGACTGCATCTACAGTTTCCACAAAATTCCAGTGGCCACGAACCATGTCAAGCAAGTATTTGTCTGCGCCGACGCGGCCCCAAACTCCACCTACGACATAGCTGGAACCCTCGGCATCCTTAAAAGCCATGTCCCAAGATTGAATAATCTCATCAAATCGCTCTGGTGGCTGGTCATAGTAGCGCCACCAAGTGCGCCGCACTATACCACCAGCCAGTGGAGCAGGGCGCTGCTGCATTTGTGCTGCGTAGGCGTAAGCGCCAAGGTCACGCTTTAGCGACTCCACCGTAGCGCGGGGGAAAGCCTCGGGCCACAGCAGTTCGCCTTCCTCCTGTCTTGGATCAACAAACCCAATACTAGTGCGGCAGCGGCGTTCTGGTTCGAACTCCATGGGTAGCATTAGAACTTCCCACCCGCCACGCTCCATAACATGGCCGGCTAAGTCAAGCTCGTGGCAACGCTGCATGATAATTACGCGTGCAGAGTGGCGACTGTTACGCCTAGTGGACATTACCTGATCCCACCAGTCGCAGACAGCCTTGCGCATCACGTCACTTTCGGCTTGCTGCAGGTTGTGGGGGTCATCGCAGACTATGATGTCACCGCCTTCACCCGTAGCTGCGCCACCAACACTAGTAGCCAGGCGGTAGCCGCCTTTGTCGTTTTCAAATCGCTGCTTGGCATTCTGATCACCTGTAAGTTTAAACACCCATCCCCACCTATCCTGGTACCACTTGGACTGGATTAGTCGGCGAGTGCGGACACTGTCACGGATGCTTAGCGACTCTGCGTATGCCGAGAACAACCACCTAACCTGCGGCATTCCTGCCGGCCCCCACACCCATGCCGGCCACATAACGCTCACTAGGGTACTCTTCATGCATCGGGGTGGGATAAGGATTAGCAAGTCGCGAATTTGGCCACGGGTAACGGCTTCAAGATGCTGGCAAATGGCTTCAATGTGCCAGCCCCACAGTAGCTCCGTTTGTGGCTCCACTATGCGCCAAGCCATGCGCACAAAATCGCTTAAGCTGCGCTGGGCTAGCAGGGTTTCTACGTGACGGAGGTCAATGTCCGCCAAGCGCAGAGTTTTGCCGTGCGGGCGCTTTATGGCCTGCTGCAGCTCCTTAGCGATCTTGGGAACTACTGGGCGCATTTAGCAAACTTGTGCAGGGTAGTGGTGTTGTTAGTTCGGCTTACCAGCAGGCGTTATGGACTGCACTAGCAGGTCGCGCTCACGGTGGTGCTCGGCCTGCACTTTTAGCATCACGTCACGCAGGCGGCGCAGCTCCTCGGTGCTTAGCTGCTCCAGCTCCTTAGGCGCACCATTAGGCAGGCTAGGCGGCAGCGGAGCGTATTCGCGCCAGCCTGCCCGGCACTTAAGCCAGAACAGCATGCAAGTAGTATCACCATCCAAAGCTTTGCGCAACAGCCGATCGGCTACTAGGGCGTTAGCCTCACGCACGGATTGGTCTAGCTCGTGGCCATAGTAGCGGCGCAGTGTAGCTACAGTCATCCCTAGGGCCTTGGCTATCTCCTCATCGCGGGCACCAGCCCACACTAACATGCGCACGCGCTGGCGCATTTCCTCGGTAGGCTGGTGGGGTAGTATGCGCCCGGTCTTGGGGCAGCGGGGCCTGGCTTGGCGCTTGGCGGCTGGGGCGGGGTTTTTACCGCTGCCGGATGCGGGGGCGGCGGGGGCTATATCTACACCCACACCCAACCCTGCACCTACGCCTGCACCTATACTCGCGTCTGCGCCTGCACCTACGCCTACGCCCACACCTATGCCTGAACCTACGCCCACACTTTGATCCAACTCTGCACTAACGCTAGTACCTGCGCTAATACCCGAATCCAAACCCACACTGATGCCCGAATCTGGCCTTGCACTTGCGCCCATGCTTGCAGCTGCATTCGCTGTAGACTCTGCATCCACACTACCTACACTATTGCTGCCCTTTGCACTTGCCCTAAGCTTACTCCTCCTGCCAGGGACACTGCCAACTGCTGCCTTGCTAACTGTGCTACTGTCCGCACTGACAGACTCCGCACTTTGGCTGCCTCCTAAGCCAAGACTGCTAGCTAAGTGCCGATCGCTAACTGAACTGCTGTGGTCGGCAGTCTTGCTCTTTCTGGGGCGGCGACTTTTAGCCAAGTACTGCCCTAGCAACTGATCGGCTGTCAGGCTGGTAGTGTTGTTGTCCATAACTCACCTACACCAACTGCCCTAAAGTTGCGCTGTAGATCATCGGCAGCTCCAGGGGATCAATCCTTGTAAAGCTGTAAGTCCAAAGCCCACGATACTCACCATGGGAGCCAAGTCTTTCCCTGTACCAGTAGCGGCGGCCTGGGTGGGTGGCCAAGTTGGCTAAGGCGGGACCAATGCGCTCAAACCTTAGGGGGAGGCGGCGCAGCAAGATGCGCTTTATGCCACCATGGCCAGGCTCAGGATCTGCCGCGCCAATGGCTACCATCCACTTGGCGTGCTCACCATGGGTGCGGTACAAGTAGCGGCCATCATAAGTGCACACTAGAACGCGGCTGCGATAAGGGCGCTGATCGTTGTCGTGGGGTTGTCTACGCCGGCGGGACAAAACTAGCTCCCCTTAAGTGATAGGCCGCCGCTCTAAAGAGCTTAAAGGCTGGGCGGCTACAGCCTTACCCTTATTATACCGCTCGGCCCCTAGTTGTAAAGCCAAATACTTGGCTTGGAATGGGAGTTTCGTCGGCGGGCGACCTAGGTACCTTAGACTACGTCTAAGGTACCTAGGCCCATGACTTGAACTGTCAGACTTATCTATCTCTGCTAGTCATGGCCTTTTCCAAGGCCCGAACTTCCCTGGCGTCAAACCACCCAAACAACAGCAACTGGGCACCGAAATCATCCAGCAAGTCCCCAGCCGATACGCCGGGCTTGCCGGCAAGAGCCATGTTGACGATGAACTTAGGATCCCAATCCACGTCAGGGTCGGTGTAGAACTTCCACCCGATGCCACGGTCAACAATTTCGACAATGGCCCTTTCGGGGACAGTCACTCCGCCGGAAAGATACCTTGGTGCCCAAGCGGCCTCCACAAGGTAGCCCTTGGACCGAAGAATTTGCACCGCTTTTGTGATCGCGTCACGAAAGTCCATAATGCTATCCTCCTCTCTTAGTCTGCTACTGCATAGTAGACTTCGCCACTGCTGCCATCCTCTGCACGCAGTACGGCGGCACCGTCTGCCGCACAAGCCAACGCTTGCACGGCAGTCTCCAACTGCCACAGCAAGCTGTACCTGGACTCTTTGTCGTACCACCACTGGCGCAGCAGATTAGTGTACTCCGCAACGTCGTCAAACAGTTCGCTAATGGTAACGCGGTAAAAGTCGTCTGCCGGTGGGCTAGTCATGTAGTCAACCAAGTTTAGGACTTGCATCCTTCCACCTCCGCATCACACCTGCGAACTAGTTTTACCTTGCGGAATGCCAAGGTTCCGTCTGGCCAATCCAGTTCCAGTATCGGCCCGTACGTTTTCCAAGCTGAACCATGGTCTGGCGGCACGTCACCATTAGCCCACACATACTCTGCAATCCACTTAATCCATGGGTAACCAACCCCTATCGCTGGTAGCCGAACCGGGTCCTCGCAGTCGGCCAGCCAGACTTGGAAAACGTACTCGGCCCCGCATTCACGCATCCAGCGTTTGGCGTCCTTCTGCGAGCGAAATACCAGCAATCCGCCGACTGGGGCAGTTACCCACTGGTTTGGAATGTACTCGCACTGAAGCTCATCCCGTGCGCAGGCGGACCACAGCCGCCCGTTTTCCATGCGTACCACCTTGTAGTACTGCTGCATCTTACTTCCTCCTACAGCACCACGCCGGCGCTACGCAGCTCGGCGACAACTTCCCGCAACTGCGACTGGCGCTGCGCCTGCCTAGCCGCATACCGCACTAGGGCGAACAGGCGACTGTCGCACCAATCACACAATCCCCAAGTGTGCTTAACACGAGCAACAACACTGGCGTAGTGTACAACTTGTGCTGGGCTTAATTTGGATAGGTACTGGTTTTCTGCAGTGAACACGGCATCCCGCAACGATTTATCAAAGCAAGTGCAAGTCGGATTCATCCCTATCTACCTCCCAAGAGATTTATGCGCGCCACAGCAAGCCGGGCACGCGCATCATACGCAATGCCGTGCCCGGCTCCACCGTCAGGCGGACATAGTAGTTCTGATTGTTTCCGACACACACAGTGGCCGGCGTGGTTGCCGGCATAACCCACAACACAGGACGACCGCCGTTCTCGCTAACTTGGTAGCGAATCGGCCACTGTGTCGTCATAGCCATGTCGAAGATTCGGAAAAGGCTAGCGCAATAGGCATCCTCATCGGCTTCCTGCATCTCTGCCAGTTTGCAGTCTGGGTATGGCAGCACGTCCAACAGCACATCCGCCACGCGCGCACTTTTGCTGCCGCCATTATCGCAAGGAGCATGCATGAAGGCATCGCGCAACTCGGATGCATCCCATCCATGCGCCACATACAGCGGCCCCCAGCGACCGCCGTCGAACTGGTCGCTGAGCAGCAACTCGGTAGCGACGCAGTGCCGCTGATCGTAATTAGTGTCGGGCCGGAACAGCGTGACAGAGACCACGTGCCTGCCGTCAACAGTGTCGTACTCAACTGCACGGGCCTCGACGTTGCGCGCAGACAGCACACCCCAGTGGAACAGTGTCGGGTGAGCATAGACCTTTGCATCCTTGGTAACTACGCTAATGCTCCATCGGTTTGTCATCGCGCCGCGACGCGCCACTACAGATGTACCCGTATGCATCTGATACAGCACATCCTGTGGCTTAGTCCATGCCGCCACGAACCGTGCCTGGCGCACCAATTCTGCGGGACGCAGCACTCGGGGCAACCTGGAACTGGCTTGCAGCACTGCGGATGCCCATGGCTCCGCCGCTTCCCAGTAATGCGCGGGCCGGCGGCCAGCCATGCGCGGGCTGTACGGACGGTACCTGTCCAGGAACGCAAGCGCATCCACAGCCTCGACAATGTCGCTATTGGCTTGGGCAATGGACTCGCACACAACTCGCAGCGCGTTGTGGTATGCAGTCGTAACTTGGCTGTCCGATGGTAGAGTCAGTTTGTGCTCCAGATAATGGATCACCGACATTCCATGCGGCAGCTCCAGCAGCTGCCGATAAAACTCCCTCTTCAACTCCATCGCTACCTCCTTAGGTGATTGAACCCTCCCCGTTTATCCGGACTTGGGACCGGCACGGGAGTTAACCCGTGGTCGGGTTAAGGCTGGCCTTGTTGGCCAGCCTTTGCCTACCAGTTCTCCGGCTTGCCCTCCAAGCGGATGACGCCCGCACCTTCCGCCCACCGCAAGTGGCCCGCAAATGTGCGGGCAATCCCCGCGGCACGGAGAGCCTGCCGATACTCATCAGCCGTCATCCCGTCCCGCAGCAGGGCATGCATACGCCCGCGCAGGCCACGAGGCGTGACCTCCCGTAGGACGCGGATGACGACTGATCCAGGCAGCCGAACACGCTTAGATTTAGACTTTGCTCCAGACCTCGGTTTAGCCTCCGCTTCGGCCTTGGATTCGCCATCGTCTGCTTTGATCTTTGACTTAGCTTTCGGTTTTGACCTAGGCTCAGCGGTCTCCGGCTTTGTGGTCTTTCTTGGCCTATGCTCTGCAGGCTCAGGCTTTGTCGCCTCTGCCTGCACAGAGCTAGGCGCACCAGCTTCCTCTGCCTGGCGTCGGCACTGGTCGGAGCAGTAAACCCCAGACTTGCCGCGCCAAGCTAGAATGATCGGCTTTCCGCAATTTGCGCAATTGGCCATAGCTTTTCCCTCCTTATACTGCTGCATTGGTAATCCAGATTGTCCTCCCGCGGTATTTGTCCGCGAACTCCGAAACGGAACTCATGATCTCGCTAACAGTACTAGGGCAAGGCTCCAGCATAAGCCGGAGCAGGAACTTCGCATTAGACGGTTTGTAACCGTGCGTATCCAGCTGAAGCCCATGCCACTGGTTATCCTTCTCGATAACTAGGAGCACAGGCTGGCTGCCATTCGCGCATGCCTTAGCTATCCCTGCAAGGAAACGATATCCTTGCTTTTCCAACATGTTGAGCATGCGCTGAACCACTGCTGGGATAGTATCCCGTGTATTCCCCTTTACCATAGCTTGACTCCTACCACGTCGCATAATATACCCGCCCTGTTTCCTTGTCCTTGGCTCGCAGGATAAGCTTCCCCTGTGAGGCTTTGGTAATCGCCTCTACACAAGACCGGAGGTTCCAAAGGTAATGGTGTCTTTCATCGTCATCGAACCAATTATGGTCCAGCAGGCGACTATACTCACGCAAATCAAGGAAAAGCTCGCCCAACGTTATGCTAGCGAAGTCAAGCTTCGCCGGCACTATAGCTCCAGGATCTACATTCAGGATTTGCCTCGGGCGCATACTTCCTCCGTCATTTGGCCTCCGTAAACTCTAAAAGTCCCCTACGCCTAGCGTAGCGCTTCAGGCGCACACGCAGCCGCGCGCACTGGATGCAGCGGCATCCTATGCGATGCCGCTGCATCTTGGACGCATGTCGTGCGATGGCTTTCAATAAGCCTTGCATGACACTACTCCTTTTGGACGACCGCGCCACGCAGCCGGCGCGGGGAAATCAGAATGCGCCGGCCTGTAGCCTCGTTTACCGCATAGAACAGCGGTAAGTTTCCGCGCGTGTACGGACTTTGCACCAGAACCCTTACGACTACGAGTTTTCCGCTAATCTTAGCGTAATAGCGGCCTCCGATGCTGACCTGCCTAGCCTTCATAGAACCCTCCATAGCCTTACTTAGTGTCTCCCTCCACGCCAGTCAGCCACGCGCGCATCGCCGCTTCGCCCTCCTGCGCACGCTCCTCGCTGGCGCGATAGAAGGCAAACGCCTCCTCCGCCAAGGCCTTAGCCGCGGACATGGCTTCCCTGCGCGTGCGGTAGGGACCCTTGGCTGGGGGATCACCCAGCCAAGCCCTCACGCCATAGGAGTACCTCCAAAGTCCCCATCCACCACGCGAGCACTTCACAATCGTCCAAATTCCATACGGATCTTTGATCCCAGTTACTCGCATTGCTACCCTCCCAAACAAGTGACCATCTCTACCTACCACTTGGTCCAGTTATACGGTTCATCCCTCCACGGGCCACGGAACTTCCGCAGCCCATTGCACTCGGTCTCCCTATATGCGCCGCACCAGCAGCGCTCGACAATGACGACGTTGCCATGGGTGACAGCGGACGGGCACCGCTTAGGGTCAACGCAGCGACCCCAGCCGATTACCCTTTTCTCAACTGCCCTATGCCTGTGGGTAGCAGCCATCATCATACTCCTCCAAAGTGAAATAGGGCGGGATTTACCTCCCGCCCAATGGATACAGCATTGCTTCTCCGCGACGCCAAGACAGCTCTTCGAGGCTGGCAAGGCGTACAGTGAAGAACTCGATTTTGGCTCCCGAGGGCAGCTCGGTCGCGCCCTCTTGGAGCCGAGGCCCAACGTACTGAGCGACAAGCGTAAGCTCATCGCCCAGCGTAACGGTCCGCCGGTCAGCCGGCAGCTCGACCCCGAGCTGCTGGCCGACTAACCTGGCCGTGTCCGCGTGCCCAATCGCGGACACAATGGTAGCAGCCTCGCGGACGAGGCGCTTGGCCTCCTCCACGGTAATCCGCCGGAAGATAATCCCACCGGACGCGCAGTCAGGCGGGATCATGTTCAGTGAGATTGCATTTGTCACCAACATTCCATCCTCCTGCTATTCCTCGATTCTAGGAAGCCTTACCCAACGTTCTTCAAGCGCTCCCACGCCCAAGTGAAGCGCTCAAGCTGATCATCGAGCACTCGGGCAATTGCATCCGCAATTTGAGATTGCGTGATTTCGGCCAGCCTCTGAACGGCGAGCCGAACTAGACTTGCCCTAACTCCCCAATGTTCCTCGCGGGGCCAAGGCAAATACAGAAACGGACCGTTGTGGCCCGTGGGAAACTGATAGATCACGTAGACGTGGTCTCGATGGATCGTGATGCGTACGTCCGATCCAAGGACGTCCACGAACGGCACGTCCTGACCGCACGCGGTTTTCACACGTGCGACCTCCTCGCGAAACAGCGCGCAAACGCGCTCTGCGAGCCGATTCGCATCGGCCTTAAGGTTCGCCCAAGCTTCCGCTGGGTCGGTATTCGCTGCCATTTCTGCCCTCCGTCCTCTTCCTTTTCAGCTCTCAATGCCATAAAACACCAAACCGGACTTCTGTGCCCGATACACAGACTTCCCAGCCTCGGCGTACGCGAGTGCCCTGACTGCGGCCCGGACCTGGCGGACCAGCTCCGTACGGCGGCGCTTGTCAGCCCATACGTGCGGGAGTGAGACCTCCCGTGCCATCCAGCCAATGTCGGTGGCGATCTCGCCGACACAGGTTTCGTAAAATTCCAAGTCGTCGGGGATCGTCACCCAATTGGGGTAATTGATGTCCTCAACTACCATCAAGTCTCCCTTCGTCATCGCCTACCTCCACTACCTTTATATAACGGCATGGCGAGTAGCGCAACGAAAATTTTGCAACTTTATTTGCCCTGTTTT
>Ga0078972_1003716_pt1 | contig 44577 bp, 58 predicted proteins | sample YelNatPaOPGAMG01_FD_67568 | JGI IMG/M metagenome (GOLD analysis project Ga0078972, IMG submission 67568) | Hot spring thermophilic microbial communities from Obsidian Pool, Yellowstone National Park, USA - OP-RAMG-01 (SPADES assembly) (version 2) | ecosystem: Environmental > Aquatic > Thermal...
GGGCCCCGAGGCGGGCCCCGAAGCGGGCCCCGAAGCGGGCCCCGAGGCGGGCCCCGAAGCGGGCCCCGAGGCGGGCCCCGAGGCGGGCCCCGAGGCGGGCCCGAGACATTAAGCATATTATTAACCGTATTTATCTTATCTCTCTCATCATCAGCATAGCCTATAGTTTACTAATTTAACTAATTCCCATTGCTATAATGTAGATTAGTTAGTCTGTCTAATCGTTTAAGACCTGAAAGGTTAGCCAGGTTAAGTATTTTAAAAATTTTTGTTCGCACCACGGCTACTAATAGGCGGCAACTTTTTATCACTAATAGGATACCCTATCAATTCTTGACATTATGTGTTATAATAATTGTGTAGTGCTCATGCGCTACCATTCGCTTTAGTTGTATCAAGTTTTCACTACAAGTATCATTACTGTGATTTCAAAAAAGTAATTGGCTTTGTAGATGTAAGGTTATTTATTTTATTTTTTGTTGAAATTGCAGTAGATACTAATAGGCGGAGCTTTTTCTTTTATTCTTCTCAGTTGCGCACCAAGCTGTTCAGGAATTCCTCAAACTAATCTCACGTTCTATAATTCCTTCGGATTAAAGGATTTCGCGTTCTATAATCCCTTCGTGTTTAGGGCAGTTGCTTATACAGTATATATAATATATATCTGTATAGGTAACAGAGTTACGAAGGAATTATAATACGTGAGATTCTACGAAGGAATTATACGCCGTGAGATTTTCAGGTACTATAATCCCTTCGCTTATTTAGCCAATTTCGTGTTCTATAATTCCTTCGAGAGTATGCCAAGAATTTCGTGCGCTATAATTCCTTCGGTTAGTTGCTTATACAGAGTATATATATAATACTGTATAGGAAACTCAATTTACGAAGGAGTTATAGTACATGAGATTTTTCTGAGTATTACGAAGAGATTATAAGACGCGAAATTTGAAAATTTTAGGGATGGTCAAAGAGTGTTTATTAGAAGGATTTTCTGTCAAGTATATTGTGATATATTACCAATTTTCAATAGCCAAAATTTCCATCTTTAACACCTACTATATCTAGTATTTCCAAAAAACAAAACCACTATATCTAGTTCCCCTAAACACACAATCTATTGGTACAAAAAACCACTAAAGTTCACACTTTTGACCCATAACTAAAATTTATAGGACACCCCTATGTCTCATAACTTTTATCCCCTTTCACTTTCTTATACAGGACACCACACTATTTATTTCCTTTCACATTTCCCATTACAGTTTATCTGTTCTAATTCCTTATGCCAAGTTAAGTTCTTTCAGAAGTTTAACTTCCGTAAATCGTGTATGGTTTGTATTTTAAAATCTTTGGTTAATCCACTATAACTAATAGGCGCCAGAGGGTTTGTTTAAGATGGGTACCCTTTTATTTCTAGATTTTTGGGTAGCATGTATGTTGGAGTCACTTCTAAGGTTTCTGGAAGAGTATGGTCGGTATAATAGAGTTTATTTTCGAATTCATATAAGATATAGCTGCCAATTGTTTGCCAGCGATTATGAAATTTGACTTTTCCTTCATATTCATGTTTAATTGCATTCCAGAAATAATCTTCAGGTTTTCCAGTAGTGTAAAAGTACAAAGGATAGAAAAGGCTAGGTGTATTTGCTAGAATAGGATTAGCGTATTCATCTTCAAACCTTATTTTGGTTGAGAGGTCATAATATCCATCTGCCAGTTTCACTATGTATTTAAAGAGTGGATGGTAGCCATTTGTTGCTAATTCCAAGTAAAAGTCTTTTATCTCTGCCAAGCGGATTGTTGTCTTTATCACTTTTAGTTTCATTGCTTCGCTAATGTGGAACATAAATTCTAGTTGGTTCAAGTCTTTGCCATTTTTTGCACGACGGAGGATTGTTATTCCTTTATCTGGAAATGCTTTACCAAATAGTTGATCGTTGCTATAGAATTCATTGTTCTTATAGATTACTCTGCCGTTAGTTGTGTGGATAATGTAAATTTCATCTGGCCTAAATTGATGCCAGGGATTGTAGAGATTTTCATAGAACTCTTTCTGTTGCATGATTACCATACGAATCTTTCTCCTATAAAGAGGTTGGGTAATTTAAAATCTAATGGTCCCATGCAGAAGTTTGATTTTCACTATCCCAGATAAGTTTTTTGTTTTGGTAATTGACGGTAGGAATTCTTTCGATTAGATAATCCTGACGCTGTGTAAACATGTAAGCCTCCTGTTGGACCATTATTGCAATCTTCTTTCAAATCCATTATTATGTAAAGTGGATAATAGAGTGTCAGTGAATTAAGCAGGATTGGATTTGTTATTTCTTCAGGATTGCATTTTATTAGAGTATCAGGGTCGAAATAGCCTGAATTTGTTTTCACTATTGTCTTGATTAAAGGACGGGTATAAGAGTTAGATTCTACTTTGGTAACGAAGCTCTTTATTTCCTTTACGGGAATTTGAGTTGCGTGATCTTCAAAGCCCATTAGAGCCATCATTTGTGAATAGATTAGATAAAACGATACTCCTTTTTGGATGTAACCAATTTTAGCTTCAGGAAAGACTTTAGCGACTTTGAAGCCGTGGATAGTAAAATATGGTCGATGGTATTCGATAGTAGCTTTATCATAGGTTATCAGGTAATCACCATAAATCGATTTTTGCTGGTAGTTCTATCTTTACCATTTCAATGCTCCCTTATCTCGATTTGAGCATTATCAGGAATGTAGCATTCGACCACTTCTGAAAATGTATTTCCGTATTCCCATAGATGGGTTATTTGTTTTGTCTTTCTGTTTATAATCACTTCTGGTTGTGTTACACTTGTAAGTAAAGGCAAGCTACTAATGGTAATACCGAAAGCTTTAAAGCTTAGCGTTGCACTTGCAAAGACACAATCGGGATTATTTTCCCAAGACATTCTTGCACAATCTTTCGGTAAGAACATAAAAAGAGGGTAAAGATAGAAGCTTCTTTTTTCTAGTAAAGGGTTGTTAAGTAAGGATGGTTCGATTTTGGCAAGGGTTAGGGCGTCGATGTATTTAAATTCCTCATCTTCTGTTTCAACTGGACAAGTCCAGACACTATGTAATGCTTTTATTCTTTTCCTGTCATAACTTAACGATCTCTTTATCTTTTCTAGAGGAATATAGGTTTGGTGGATTGGCATTGGTTTACCACCAGAAAATATGTTTATACGCGCCCAAGCTAATTCTTGTACGAAAAGGCATTCATTCATATCTGGTTTTATGAATATGCAATCATCACAAACTTTGCCTATGAGTTCATCATTGTAGAAGATATAGTCTTTCTTGCTGGTTATCATTTTATCTCCTCGGATTTGGTCCAATCATATTGCTAGGAATGTAACCTGGTTCAAAATTGGAGATTTCGTAATTGCCGTAATATGGGCATGAGATTAATCTTGTCATTTTACCATCTATCATCATTGCATAAAGGTAACGCGTAGCTGTAATAGTTACATTGCGATAACGAAAGGAAATCCAAGTTTCAGTAATTGGCAAACGGTAAAAATCGTAATTGCTTAGTTTCTCAGTTGGCTCTTTCTTGATGTAAAGTGGGTAAACAATAAATGGTAGACGATGAAAGAGAGGATTGTTAAATAGGGTAGGATCGATTTCAGCAAGACTGTAGGCATCAATGTATTTTGGCTTTTTATAATCTAGAGTTAGCATCAAGTTCCAAATGGAATTATAGCTGTATGTGTATTCACAATCAAGTCTTGTCGCTTCAACAACGTATGTTAACGGAATAGCTTCTAGGCTGAGTTTCCTTAGTTTGTAAACATCAGCAATATCATTAATGAACATGTTAGTTAAACCAGGGTAAGGTAGACGATTTTTTGTAAGCAAAACAAAGGCTTCAGGAAATATTTTGGCAATAAGAGTATTATCGAAGATAACGTTCTTGTTATCTAGTCTAAACGAATGACCTTGAAAGCGGAATGAGACTTTATCACTATTGAGTAGTTCTTGAAAGAATGCATATCTTGGCATCATATTATCTCCACCTTCATGTTTTTGGGAATAAAACCTGGTTCAACTTCGTAAATAAGACTGTAATAGAGTATGTATTTCACTTCTTCTTTTTCAAGGATTGCGAACATACTTCGTGAAACACCTCTTTTACCAAAGATGGAGAAACTTATTTCTATTTCAGCAGCCCTGCTTCGCCAATAACGCATTTCTTCATAATCTGCTATTTGCTTGGTGTCTGTTATAATGTATAGCGGATAGACAAAGTAAGGTAAAGATGAGAATATAGGATTGAATAAATAGTCTTGATTTACTTCTGCAAATGAGAATGCATCAACAGCTGGATGTTTCTTCGAGTTTAATGCGATTGGTAATGTCCATATTGATGGTCTAGGTGTTTCAGGAGCTAAAGTTGGATATGTTCCGATAATGCCAGTTATTCTTTCAGGTGGGATGCTGGCTATTTCATTAAAGATAGCATTAGGATAATCTTCAAGAAATTGCAAGTAATAGTTGATGTCTCTGTTCTTTATCAATCTAGGATTCCAAAGCACTAATTCTTGTTTAGGAAAGTAGCGTCCGACTATTCTTGATTCGACGATAAGGTCCTCAAAGTCGTTCATCTTATGCTCTCTCGATAAACATGTTTTTGGGATAGTAGAATTTCTCGACCTTGTAAATTTCGCCATATTGATAATCGGACATTATGTATTTCACTTCATCATTCTCCATTACCATCTCTATTCTGGTATAGGGAAATATGATTTTACCAAAGGAATTGAAGCCGGTAAAATAAGGTTTGGGATTTAGTTTCACTACTTCTTCTCGACTCAGTTGAAATCTTTCTGTTACCACAAAGAGTGGAAAGTGGATGAAGTTTAGGTTGTTTAGTAAAGGATTGTCGAATAATGCTGGGTCAATTTCAGCTAAAGTATAAGCATCGACAAGTGGTAACTCTTTATTTGTTGTTGCTAGTTTCACTGACCAAACAGAACGAAAATCGTAAGCATAGCGTTTATTTACTTCTGCTGCTTTAACTTGTGATAGTTTTAGTCTTGTTTTGAAAGCTGAGTAGTTTAATGCTTTAGCGACAGTTTCTGCTGCGCTAGAGACGCGATTATATTGATAGTAGTTTTCATAATTGTGGAAGATTATGCAACGTGTATCATCGAATATCTTTGCTACTTGTTTGCGATGTTCATCTAGTATTTTTCCCTTTATTGCCATAAAGAATTTGCCATAGGATAAGAACCAATGCTCTCTATTAGCATCGTAATTTTCTTTAATATCTGCATAAAGCATTGGAATTATTCTCCTATTTCGAGATAAAAGTTCGTTGGTTTTATGCCAGTGAAGAAGACATCACAATTATGTGTTTCATTGAGGAAAGGACCTTCAAATGTTTCTGCTACAACTTGCGTTAATTCTTTTCCTTTCATTATGCCAGGAAATCTTTCGATGGTTTTGTAATAAGGGTAGTAAACGTTTGCTGCTAATCTGAAGAATATCGTCTTTGGGTTTATTATTTCTTTGTTGGTCTTCTCAACTATGTAAGTTGGGTAAATCAAGAAATCTTGGTTTTGTGGATAGAGTCCCGATTGTAAGACAGCTAAATCTTCTTCTGTAAATTGAGCATAACTAAAAGTATCAAAGATTCCTCTCTTTGTGCGTACTACATAATTCACTAAGGTTTGGTAAGCTACTCTTATATTTTCCCAACCTGGAAAGATGAATTCTAGATGCGTAATTTCCTCTAATGGTATTTCTGTTGAGATTGTACGGTCAGCTAATATTTCTAGTTTCTCTATGTGTGTGCCTTCGCGTATTATTTGTAAGTCGTCATCAGGAGAGTAAATATTGGAAACACCGAAATCGTCTCTATCGACAACATAGAATTTGCTCATATCATCTTTCCTATTATCAAGTTGGTTGGCATTAAGAATGGTTCAACTTTCCAATAACGATGTCTTCTTCCTTCAACATATCCAAGTACGCCAATCACGTTATTTTTCTTCATCTTTACTGTTGCATACATGGTTGCTTGATTGTTATACTCTCTAAGAAACCTGGTTTCTGTTGGTTGATATTTGCCATTTATGCGAAAGTAGCAATTGCATCGATCATCAAGCCTTGAGCGTTTTTCAGCAATATAAGTTGGAAAGAGATAATAAGTGTTGTCAATTCTGTTTGGATATAATCCGCTTGTGAGGACGTCTAAATCTTCTTCTTTGAATTCTGCTTGCGTAAATAAGTCCATTATCCCTTTGTTTGTCTCGACAAGGCATTTAACCAAGTCGATGAAATATTGCTTTTTTGGATAATAGATTACTTCACGAATCTCTTCTAGTTTGATAAAGGTTGGTGCTAAAAATGCTGCCCTTCTAAACTTTTCAGGAACTTTACTGAAGGATTGGAAATCAAATCCTGGTTTAAGGACTATTGTTTCATCGGCTAATTCAATTCCTACTGCTTCACCATCTTGATAAACCAGTTCAGCGTTTTTCATTTTCTTGCCTTGTAATATTCGATATAGACGTTCAGCGGTTTGATTACTGTGGTTAGTTTCAGGTAACTATGATGATATACTGGCATATTCTTGGTTTTACCATATATGTATTTCAGTTCACCATCATGTGCTACACCTCTTCCATGCCATAAAAGTATTGAGTTTGAATATTTTCCTCTGGTGTATAAACTGTAAGTACGGTATCTTTTTCTCGGTGATGGGCATTGTTCTGCTAGTAAATAAGGGTAATAGAGATAATTCTCATTTGGCTTTATTAAACCTGAGGCAAGTATTTTAGCATCTTCTTCGCTATATTCTGCTTGCGTATCGACATCCATTATTCCTTCTTTAGTTACTACCAAGAACCTTGCTAAACTTAAGAAGCTATCTGTATCTCTATCTAGAATTGTGTACAAACCGATTATTTCTTCTAGTGGTATTGTGGTATATTGAATGTAATCGAATTCAGCATATATACGTCTCGGTTGATAAAAATAATAACTAGGATGACAGAGCATTAATGTATCTTTTAGTTGCAAAGTAGCCAATTTACCATCTTCGTAATACTTTTCAAATTCCTGATATTGCATAATATGCCCTTCCTGATGATGCTAATGTTCGTCTTTCTAGTTTTATTTTGCCTGTTAAGGGATTTATGCCAGTATAGATTGTTTCGTAAAATAGGTCGCCAATTTGCAAGCCTCGGATTTTATCGATTTCAATTATCGGTGATAGTTCAGAATCGACTAAGACAAGACCAACTATGTATTCTGTTGATAATGTTGAAGTTACGCTTGCAATTCTATAGTTACCGCGTTCTATAGGTTTGCTGGTAAACATTAACGAAGGGAAGAAGGCAAAACCATTTTTCGTGAATAACGGGTTCAACAATAGTTCGCTATACTGTTTATCGTAGTTAAATCCTGATATTCTGATAAACTTGTCATGAATGAATAGCAATCTATCTTTCTTATCGCCCGATCTTACCTTCTTTATTTCTTGGCATTCCCAGTTATAATCGAACTCATCTTCTTTGAGAAAGAAGACATCATAACCATTTTCAATCTTATGATGAAGGTAACTATCTTTGATGACTATCACACCCGAATCATCATCAATTAGCATTTGCTCTTTACCGAATTTATTCGATACTACACCATCGAGAATTTGCCGCGTCATAAAAACTCTTCCCCTTTAGTACTGTTTCTATCTTCAGGTTCTTTATCTTTATACCAGTCTCTACCAATTCATCAAGATATATTGCCGAATAGTTTTTGAGAAATAGAGTCTCTTCTGCTTCTCTTACAACTTCTAGTTGCTCTTTTCCGGTAAAGCTATAGCTAGCAATTTTGCTTTGTGCTCCATATTCATTTATGATTGTATTGAAAGCCAGTGTCGTAAATTCTATGTTTCTTGGATTGCGTATTACACTTTTACCAGCTATCAGATATAAGGGAAAGAGAAGTGAGTTAGCTCTTTGAATTATTGGGTTAGTTATAAAGTCCAAATCCTTTTCATCTATAATTGCATTTGTACTTGCATCCATTATGCCAAAATCGGTATAAAGCAAGAACTTTGTCAAACAATGTAATGGTGGTTGGTTTATTATTGCGCATATTCCGTGTATGTGCCGTAATCCGATATTGGTAAATACTGTTTCTGTATCTGGATCAATTTTTGCTCGATGTTTAAAATCGAAGAAGTTGCCCGAATAATCCAATAAGCTTATTACAGCAACGTTTCGTTCTGGATCGTAAAATCCTATGTTGTTATTAGCGAATTGATCTCTTATGTATTTCATTTCGCCATCCTGATTTCAAAGACTCTGTTTTTAAGGGATAGTATTTTTCCACCTTTATCCCTTATTCCAGTTTCTACTACTTTGTAATACTCTGAACCTGATGTTGTTTTTGATATTGCCGTTATTGCTGATAAGGATGGTAGTAAGAGTTTTCGTGCTGCAATGATTGCACTAATTGGTGGATAGTAGTTAAACATGTTAATGTTGGCGGTGATGTAATCGGGATTATTCACTATATCAGCGTATGTTTGCGGATCGATTTCTAGTTTTTCTGAGGAGACAATTATTTCGGGGAAGACTACGAATTCTTGCTGTGTAAAGATTGGATTGAGTATAATGTCCAAATCATCCCTATTGTAGAGAAAACTGTTAAGGACAATAAAGTCATCATAGACGAATATTGGCAATCTCTTCGTTGAGATATTTATAAAGTGCACTGTTGTGTATTTTAATTCTTTTGGTTGTCTGTACTTATCTAATAGGCGAAAATCTGCCCAAAGACGCGTATACCCCTCAGTTCCTCTAAAATTTCCAATTCTGGCAAAATGTGAGTAAAGCAATATCTTATTATCGTCATCGATAAGATAAGCATTTCGCGGTTGCCGAATGAATCTTACCATATTCAAATTATCCTGTACACTTTTTTGCAATTTGGTGATTTGCCAACGAATTTCAATTCTTTTGGTTCTTTACTTACTATGCCAGTATCGACAGCCTTAAAATAGTCTATGTTGCCATTTAAGTTTTCGATCACCACTCCTTTTATTGCTGTTAATTTAGGTAGTTCAGAATTATCGACATGCAAGATTGGCCAGTACAAGAATAATTGTGTAGCTTCAGCTGCTAAATCAGCATATTCATAATTCTCCTCTTCTTTGTCTGGCACTAACATTAGTTCTGGAAAGGCGATGAAGTTATTATTATAAAATAGTGGATTGGTCACAATTTCGAAATCATCGTAGGAATATTTATGACTCCAAATTACAAAGTAGTCATCGTAAAGAAATACGGGTATCTTTGTAGCAGCATTGAGTATTATTAGTTCATTGGCATTTCTGTTCTCATCGATTACTCTATAAGTTGTGATAGTATAATCGTAATCCTCTTCTATAGTAGAGAAAGAAGAGATTGCCATTGTGCGATTTTTATCGTCAATGAGTACTTTATCCCAGTTAGTTTCATAGCGTAGCATTTTAGAACTCCAGTGTTGTGTCTATTTGCAATGCAGGGATTAAATCGAAGTTATAGCTTATGTTTAGGTTATCAGCTAAAATTCCTGTAAACATTACTTTCCCACTATCAACTATTACACCGCCACAATAGCTTTCGATGTTTTCGTACCATGGGATTGAACAATCCTTTTTCTTGAAGTTAAGCATGAATGTCATATCAGCAATTCTTACGTATTCAGTCCTTTCATCGATTATTTCAGTAGTTGTTTCTGTAAGCATTAGTGAAGGAAAGAAGATGAATCTGGAATTTGTAATTATCGGAAATAGCAAACCTTCAAAATCTTCTCTAGGAAAGACAAAGAATGCGTCACTAGAAGTAAAGAATCCTGCTTTTTTATCATTTGCTAGCACTAAATGTTCAAATGGACGTAAACCATAATCAGCAACATTAAACAATCCTAATATTCGGTAATTATCCTTTACCAGTTTCTGAAACAATTCGTCGCTTATTCCCCAATACGAATAATTTTCACCCGTATTAGGGTCCCAGAAGGCACGATGAATTTCTGTTGTTTCTTCATATTTTAGCCTGTTCGAATAGACCACGATGTTTTTATCATGGTCTATGAAACCCATCTTTTCATATCTTTCGTCGGTAATTAACCCATTATGCACGTAGAGCATTTCTTTCTCCTTTTCAGAATATTCTGAAGAAGAAGTTCAGTTCGCTTTCGTTCGTTATTGCCACTTCAATGTTTATTGGCAATAGTCCGGTAAACACCACTTTCAAGTTTTGAAATTCGTCGACACTTTCATACCAATGTTTGTTTCCTAATTTCTCATGCGCTGTTGCATACAGTGCAATATTGTCAAACGATAATTTGATTCCAAAATACAATTCTTTGTCCAACTCTTCATTCACCAATAACCATGTAGGAAACAGCAGGTATTCATTTGCCGTTAACAATGGTGAGAATATGAATTCGAAATCCTCTTTCCTGAATAACACTGGCGAATTATTTTCAAGAAGATAGCCAGCATATCTATCGTTCTCGAAAGTAAGATATTCTAATGGGTAACTTATACCCATATGTTTTAGCTGCACTAAACCTGTTATCCTATAGTTATACATTGCAAGTTGAGAGTAAGTAAACGTTTCAATTGCTAATCTTCTATAATCAGGAAATCGTTTCTCAAACTCTTCGACAATAAAGTCGCTTAAAGATTCTGGGTAGACAATCAACTTACTTTTATCATCAAACATCGCTACCTTGCGTGTATAAGATGCGTATGGAACGTTATAATCGAACATTTTATCGGAACGTCGTATAATCATTTTTATCTCCACTCGAAGACAATTTCTTTTATGTTTTCTTCAGGATTATCAATTCTTACGTTCAATGGCATTACACCAGTGAACATAAGTTTCTGGTTTTGATATTCTCGAATCGTTTCGTACCAGTTTGATGTTTTAACTGGCTTATTAATCCCAACTTCAAAATCCCAATATCCGATCCTTATTTTCTGGTTGTTTAATCTTTCCCGACTCATTTCGTTGGTTATCATTAGTGTTGGGAATATCAAATAATTGAAGTTGGTGAAGAATGGTGTACTGATTGCTTCGTATGTTTCATTATCGAATATGGCCATAAACGCGTTATCGATTACTATCCCTGTATTTTCTCCATTTGTAAATACAGGAAATTCAGAACTATGCATCTTGCCATAGAGATTTAGTTCGATATTGCCAATCTGATAATAATTCAGATTGACAATGTTATCGAACACTGTTTCACGGATGTATTTGATTTCGAAGTTTCGATACTCTTCTTCTACATCAATTTGATTTAAGGTTTCGAGCAATCCTCTATACGGAAGTATTACAGTTCTATTGTTCGTGTTAATTATCCCACGAATCTGGTACAAACAAAAGATATGATATATTCCGTTTCCCTTATCGAGGAGCATTTTATTTTCTCCCATTTAAATGGATAACCCTACCAAAGTTGCTTCTAAAGTTAGGGTTATCCTTGATTAGAAAGACTGTTTCCATGCCGAAATTAATATCACTATTATCAGCATAGCCATCGCTGATAATAATCAATACATCGGCATTTACTTTATTCTCTCTAATCCAATGTCGAATACAATTAAAATCTGTTCCACCTCTTCCAAAAACTTTGTAATTTCTGGAAGGAGTGAAATGTTTTTCTACTTTACGTACAGAAGTGTCGAACTGAATTACAGTTATATCTGCGTTCATCTGATTGATTATCTCATATGTTGCTCCAATGAATTCTGAGAGCATTTCGTTATTTATGCTCCCAGAAACATCGAGAGCAACTAAAGCGTGTAATTTTACATCATCGATTTTTAACCTAGGAAATATCCCATACGTGTACAAATACTCTTTCGGATGGCTCCAGTCACTAAAATCGGTTATCATTCGGCGAAGATACTTAGTCAATATCTTTCGCCAATCTAATTTGGGAAATAGAATCGATTTAATTTCTTCAAGCAGAGGATTTCTTTCTCCACCTGGAAGTTTAGATATTGATGAGACAATTTTGGAAAGTTCTTCTTTTGAAATCACCGGTTGACCACTACCTTTGTAAATATGCTTATCAAATCCAGCGTTGGTCAACCCATTTCCGTTATTCTGATTCTGATTTCCATTAGTGAGCTTCTCGTAAACTTTTTCCGCATTGATGATATTATCCATATCATCGCGTGAAAGTTTACGATCGAGCACGATATTTTTTGGCATTGTAAATTCGCCACTAAGACTGTCATTTATAACAGCATCGGTAGCGATATTCCATAGCGTTATGTTTCTATTACCAATTCTTTCCAAATGTGAAAGAGCAATGTGCATTATTTCATGTGCAATAACGCCACATTGCTCTTTTCTATTTAATTTAAAGAATGCGTCGGGGAGATATATTCTCCCCGACTTATCAACAGCAGCCAAATATTCATCTTCACCATCTTCATTCTTTTCTTCAATTTCTGGCTCAAGCATCATTGCAATTGAGCCAAAAAATGGTGAAGCAATAATAAGATTTGCCCGAATCTTTCTGTATTCAGTCAATTTTTCTTCGCGAGTCATTTTTATTTTCCTTTTTTTTTACTTTAAGAAATCGCCAAGAACCCCAACTGCTTTCTTCCAATTAGGGTTCATCATAACGATCTTTGGATTTGTTTGGAGCAAGTTATTTAATATCATTGTTCCAAACTCTTCCGGTATGCTCTTATCAATTATTCTATCAAAGAGCATACCAACCTTATTTGAATCATTGCAGTATTTAATCAATGCAGTACTAATTGCATACTGCATTTGCACATTGGTTGGAAATGCAACTTTCTTATCCAATACATCTTCTACCTTTGGCATATCTTTATATACATCAAGATATGCCAAAAACTCTGAAGCCGCTGATTTTCCTACACAACCAGCAATAGCTTCGAAACTTCTGATATTCCGTTTAAGCAGATAATTTACATTGCGTGACCATGCGCGTGGATTAGGCCACGCATTATCTGTAGTATCAGGATCGTAGTTTATTAAATTTCCTAGCTTATCAACACCTTCTTCAAGGTTTTGACAAGACCAGGAAATATACGATATTATTTCGTCAGACACATTATGGCTAAACGCCCAATTTAGCCAATCTTTTAATGATACAGTAAACTCTATTTGAATTACCCGAGCCTTTAAAGGACCTGGTACTTCAAATATTTCTGCTCTATCTGTTTCGCGATTTCCCGCAAAGCAAACATACCAATCTTTCTTCAACTTAAATTGCCCAATACGATGTTCGAGAGCAATTTGATAACCTAGATTCTGCAAACTTCTTCTTGAACAATTAAACTCATCAAGGAAGAGAATTCCTTTTTCAGGAAATAAATCATTTCCTTCAAAAGGAAGTTCTTTACTTCCTTTCCAGGTTACCCAATTATCTTCAACAAAAGGTATGCCTCTTAAAACAACTTCATCTTGTAATTGCATATCAAACACATGATATGCAATTCCAAGCTCTTCAGTTGTTTGTTTAATTATCTCTGATTTTCCAACGCCCGATGGACCAGTTAAAAACATGCTAGGTCCATCAGGATAGAGAGACTTGAGAAGATTCTTAATCTCTGAGGCTTTCATTTCTTTTTCTCCCTTTAATTATTCAGGATTATATAGGTGGTGAACTTTTGATTGAGAGCCGCAAATTCTAGCGGCTCATACAAGTTAACCAGTGAAAAGTTTTTCGCTATCTTTTTTACTAATTCTTCCAGTCTCTTCTCAGAGTTTCTGGAAGAGAAATAAAACAAAGATACATATCCCTTTTTTATCAATTGAGGTATGTATCTTTGATCGAATTCTGATAATTCCCATCTTGGATAAATTCCTTGATGGGCCTCAAGACAATTCAAAATCGCTTTTTCATTCTTGCTTAAGTTCTTCATTTCTTTTACCTCTCTGCAAGAAGCATCAAGACAAGAAAGTACAACACAAGAACGATAAACTGCATTATTTGTTGCATCATCGTTTTTTCTCCTTATTACCCTAAAAGGATTAGGGTAATAATTGTAAATAGAACGGCGGATATTAGACATACAATTGAGAGCATTTTCTTTGCCCCCTTTAAGGAATTTAAACCAAAAGAGCGAGAAAACTTTTCGGTTTTCCCGCTCTTCTAGTTTCGTATGGTTCTTATACCCTTTGGAGAGGTATAAGATGTTTAGAGTTTTATGACTTTTCATTGTCTGTCTCTCGATTCGCCAGAATGATAGCACAACGATTGCCAGCATGCAAGTATGGCCATACCAGCCAACAGCCATAGCAGCCAACAGCCAACAGCCTAGCAGCATGCCTACATTATATAGCTGCTAGCAGCTAGCAGCCAACAGCAAACAGCCTAGCGAGCCTCCACATTAAAATCCCTAAAGACCTGAAACCTCGCAACGATCCCGAACCTCTCTGCAATAACTACAATTTGCAATCCTACCGAACCTATGCTAGCCTCTCTTTCAGAAATAACTAACTCGAATCCGAATCCGAACCTATACCGAATCTATCTTTGAAAATAAATCCGCTACCGAATCTGAATCTATGAGATAAATAAAATCCAGGAAATTGAGAAATGATGCAAAATAAGAATGCAACACTAATAGGCAATATTAATAAAATGCATATTATTCGTAAAATTGATAAAATAAATAACATAAGCAAAATGCATAAAATAAAAATTGTGGTGATTCCCCCATATTACTAATAGGCGGCGGCCTTTACTTTTTAAAGGGGTACCCCTCAATCAATTCCAAGAAACTAATCCTGGAATTTTTCATTTCTTCTCCAAACATTTTTTCAATGTCCTTTTTCCAGCAGCCAAACAATTTTCGTGTGTTATAATTCCTTCGTATCTATGCGATAATCGATAAAGCAAGGCAATCAAGACCAAAGTCAGTTTCCTATACAGATATTAATAATATATAGGTATCTGTATACGCAACTCGCTATTACGAAGAAGTTATAGAACGCGAGATTCAGGACAGGGTTTAGGCAAAGAGCAAAAGAAAGGGATAGCCTTGAAATGAACTTAGGCTATCCCATTCTAGCCGAAGCTTTGATTGGATTGGATGCTAATTGTGGATAAATGCAATAACTATTTATGAAATACCAATCGATTCAATTAATATTGCATTATTTATTCTTGGCTTCAATATCCATATTTTTTAGCTGCGCTAACTGATGCTCCATTTCAAGTATAAACCTTTGCCTTTCAACATCATCGTGGATATAATTGGTAAGCCAGCTTCCAATCAAGTTCATGTAGTTAGCAAGGCTCTTAGCTGAGATTAGTGAGCCAATGTCTTTCTCGATCTCGATAGCTGTTTTGATTGTCCTGGTAAGAGTTCGTTCAACAGCAAGGAGCTTTCCTAACTGGTCTGCTTGGAATCCTTGTTCGGAAATTGCTGAGGCTAGCTTTGATTCGATAATCCTGAGATTTGCAATTGTTGACTTGAGAGAATAGAGTTCTTGTATGTCGGACATTAGTGCATTGGCAGTTACCCTATCTTCATCAGTTAGGTTAGAAATGAGCGGTGATTGATCTTTTGCTCTAGGCATTGCCTGTCTCCTCAAAGGTAAATTAATTACTAGTATGATAACACATTAGAGGTGAATATGCCAAATATAACATTTGGTTTGAATGAAGAGAAGACTAAAGCTCTGGTGATGATTGTCACTTATTATGGTACAACTGTCTCGCAATTGTTGGAGCCATATATCGATTATCTTATTGCTGGAAATGTGCCCTTTGGCTATGAGCATTTGCTAAACCCAGAACTTATCAATATTGATGAGGTGGTAGATGAGGACAAAGAAAGTGAAGGAACAGGAGACGACCAAGATTGACAAATTGGAAGAATTGAAAATTAGGATGGAGAAATACGGAATTCCTGTAAAAGGATTGGATGACCCGCCTTTGACAAAACCGGAATGGTGCCGTTATGTTTATGGTAGTGCTGGTAGAAGAGGTTGAATTATGGGATAGGTAATGGCAGCAAATGTAAATGAAATTCGTAGATTGTATGAACCTTATCGTGTTCAGCAAGAGCTGATAGATAAGGTTGATTTCTCTAAACGGTATATTATCATTGAAGCTCCAACTGGTTTTGGTAAGAGCTTTATTGGTGTAAGAGCACATTTCGAGACTGGTGCAAAAAAGAGTCTGATAATTACCAGTACAAGGCAGTTGCAACTTCAGTATCTAGAAACTTGCGGACATTCTGGTCTTGTGGTTCAATTTGGTAGGAACAGCAGATTGGTTTTCAGAGTAGCGGGAATGCTAGACGGAAGAAGATCAGAAATAACAATAAGCAATTACTTGTTGTTCGATAAGCTAGATCAGACTTACGATTTAGTTGTTATCGATGAGGGAGATGATATTGAATCCCTGCAAGCTGCTGCTAGCAAGGGAAAGCAGATAGTTGTGATGTCTGCAACAATATTGAATCCCAGACTTCTTCTTGCTTCGAAGGGCATTCAGGCTGATGATAGCGAAATATCTTATGCTAGCATTGGGCCTTTGGTAAAGAAAGAACTGCGCCCTATCTTCTTTGATCCGATCGATAATGTCTCATTCAAGAATGGGCAATTTGACAAGATAGGGGATGGTGTGCTAAAGTATGTTCAAGCGTACAGAGGACTAAGAGGAATCGTGCATACAGTAAATTTCAAATTGACTGAGGCACTTGAGGAAAAACTTTCTCCTGTGTTAGGCAGCGATCTCCTCGTTCAGTCCCCAAAGACCAATCGAGTCGAGGTAGTCAACAAATTTCGCAATGGCGAAGGGAGGGTGCTTATTGGTCCAAGTTTACTGAGAGGTCTAGATTTACCAGGTGATTTGGGCAGGTTTGTGATTTTCGCTAAAGTACCATTTCCTAATCTTATAGAAAAAGCACCGGAGGGAGTTGAATGGCAAGAGTGGTATGAATGGAGTACGATAAGGTCGTTGGTTCAGGGTGCTGGTCGTTGTAGTCGTTCCGAATTCGATTGGTCTTTAGTGTACATTCTCGATTCTAATTTCGGTTGGTTTTATGAAAGAAACAAAAACAAATTTCCCGAATGGTGGGAAGTAAAATAACAAGGAGCAACAACAATGGGTCTTATTCCAAACATCTACAAATCCGATGAGCCACGCAAACTAAAGGTAAGAGTATTCGATGTCCAAAAGAAGGATGAGGTCGTCAATCTCCGTGATGGTAGTGTTGTAAACAAGGAAAGGTTGTATCTTGGTGTTGAGAGTCCTGAAACTGGACGTACACTTCAGAGCATCCGTTTCAACCTTTCATCTTCTCCCAGGTCACCTTGGCGTATGTTCTGGAAGAGGTTAGAAGAGCTGGGGATGCCCAGGGAAGTGGAATTTGAGGAATGGATTCTGAACAAGGTTCTTGTTCTTGAGGAAAGGACTTTTGAGGGTTCAAATGTCAGTTTTAATTATTGGTATCCGCTTGAGGTTCAGGAATATGTTCCTCAAGAAGTTCCTGAGAATGATGCGATAAGGACAGCTTTGATGCAGATTTTCAATGGTGCTTCAGTATTGCCATTGAGCATTTATCAGGAACGTGTTGTTACAATGAGTGACAGTGAGTTGATGCAGAAGTTGCTTGATTACACCAGCCTCAGTGATTACAATGTGCACTTTGACGAGCGTCGACAGGAGATAAGTTTTGTCCCCTTCTAAACCAGTCCTTCATCAATCGATGATAAATGACTATCTCAATTGTCCAAAGATTTACTACTATAAGAATGTAGAGATGCTCGCTTCTCGTGTCACTGAGGATATGTATTTGGGCAGTTGTGTTCATGCAGCACTAGCAGAGGCAGCCAGAAGTAATCTGGCTGCCGACCTTGCTGCTGAATACTTTGAGTACGAGTTCCTTGCCAATGAAAAGAAAGAGGAAGTGGAGATTATTCATCGAGATAATCTTCTCACTGATGGCAGTGAACTTGTGAAAGAGTATGTTTCGAATTTTCCTCTTGATTGGATAGCAGTTGAACAATCGGTCGAAGTCGATTTGGGGAATATTGTGCTTGCCGGTACAATCGACCGAATAAACTCGAAAGGCACTATTATTGATTATAAGGTTGTTGGTAGGCCAAGAAAGACTGAGAGACCAGATGTGCAAGCAGTTCTTTATTCAATCTTGTCTGGTAGCCAGAGTTTCGAGTATCATTCTCTTGTCAGGGCTTCGGTGCCCTATATAAAGATAGCCACAATCAATATCCCAGATTCTCTGATAAAGTGGTTTAAAGAGGAATTTCTGGTAAACATTGTTGGCTCAATTGGTTCTGGTTATTTTGTTCCCAATTTTGTAAGCTGGTGTTGCGATAAAAAGTTCTGCCCATTTTATAATTATTGCGTAGGAAGTAAACTATGAGTGATGAGAAGGCTTTAGCTCCGGTACAGTGGAATTTCGATCAGGCTTTGTCTTATATTCAAAAAGAGTGGGATTTGGATTGGAAAGAAGCAAGGAAACTGCTTAGAGTTGCAGGAGCAGCAGTTATCAATGAAATGTCGGTAAGGGAAGCGATTGAGATTGCAAGAGCATATAATTTGCCTCTGCGAGCAATCGCTCTTATCCCAACTCAGAATGGGTTGCAGCCTTATGTTAGTGCTGATGGTTTCCGTTGGGCATTTAGGACTGACCCAAGAAAGCCTAAGAGCATTGAAACAGAGATTCTTAAATATCCTTGGGATACTGAAGAGAGGGTGGCTGTAGTTAGGGCTGTAGCGACATTTGAGGATGGCTCGGTTTATACTGCTTATGGTGCAGCCTCAAAGTCAAAGAGAGGTAGGGATTTATTTACTGATGAGGATTTGTTGATGCTGGCAGAGACTAAAGCAGTTAGGCGTTGCCTTGTGAATGCCATTGCTTTTCCCTTCCGGCCAGTCGAAGATGTATTGGAGGAACAGAATACTCCAGTTGCTGAGAAACCGGTTATTGTTCAAGAAGAGAAGGTTCCATTTAACATCGATACTTTTGTACCGAAGAATATTGTTGAGGCACTAGCTACAGCCAGAAGTGAGCTTAACCTTACACCCGAAATCTTGAACAAGATTCTCGGTACAAATGCTCCTGTGCCATTTTACCGCGATAGGTTTATGGAAGCATGGGAAAAGATTAAGAAGTATGTGAAGGAGACGATGGAAGATGCGTAGAAAGGTTGAGGTTCCTGATAACAATATAATTACACCCGATGTCGTAATTCCTGATTCTGGGGATTTGGCACCACAAGCTCCGACAAAGGCAGAAATCAATTACTCATTCGATTTCAATATTGGTGACACCAGGCTGAAAGAGAGGATAAAGGAACTAGAGGCAGAGAATGCTGCCCTTCGTGAAATAGTCAATGAGTATCAAAAGAAATGGCCCTAAAATTAGAGAATATTAGCCTCCCTCCTCACTATAAGTCGGGCACTAGCAATAGTGCCCGACTTCCCTTTTTTTGGAGAAGAACATGGTTAATGACCTTTTCTCTTTCCCATTGGTCAATCACACTTTGCGTTTCCTAATTGGAGCGGTCTTGGTTTGCGTTCTGATAGCCATTAGTGCGATAATAATGGAATTAGACAAATCTCATGATGATTCTTGGTAAGGAGCATACTATGCACAGAGGTGATTTGGAATACATCAAGGGTATAATTAGTAGTCTACAGACTAGTAATCGTATCGATATTGCTGCTAGTGGTGTAATAGCCCATGTCTATAATCGCCAAAGCAAATTCGTCAGTCACCAAAGGATAGATTACGAAGTTAGTTTTCCTCCTCAAGATACAATTCTATTTGCTAATCTCCGCCATGCAGCAACGATATGGTTTCATGAACCAAACAAAGAAGAAGCAGAGACTTGGCTACTAAAGCCATTGCAAGAAGATAAGCTTGAAAGAGTTGTTTTCACTGAAACACTACCTACATCATTCACTCAACCATTGTTCAGAGAAGCAGAGTATTGGTTGGGCTTAGATTGGGATTTATGGGAAGTCTGTGGTATAGTATGGTTTGTATCCTATAAACATGTTCTAGAAGGATACGACTTAATTCATCAACCGATATGGAAAATCGCATCTAATTCATAAAATTGTTAGGAGAAGAGAATGTACGATAACTTGCCCATTAGTTTTGGTTGTGGTGTAAATTCTGTAGCGATGACGATAATGCTCGTCAACGAAGGTTGGCGAGGGCCGATCCTGTTTGCTGATACAGGCACTGAGTGGCCTGAGACCTATGAATATTTGGATTATTTTAATAATTGGCTAAAGAGCAAAGGTCTTGAAATCACCATTGTTGGTGGTGAGTGGCGAATTGATAAGAAAGTCAAAGCAATGAGCCTGATTGAATATTGCGAACATTATAGAATAACTCCATTTCCACGTGTACGTTGGTGTACCAAAATGTGGAAAACAGAGCCGCTGGAAAGATGGTGCGAAGCACACAATTACAAACTTGCAGATACACTCATTGGTATCGCAGCGAATGAGGCACATCGTCAACCAGAGCGTATTAGACCCCTCGTAGAACGTGGTATTGATCGCGATGGTTGCATCAAGATCATTCAAGATGAAGGATTAAAAGTTCCCCGTAAAAGTGGGTGCTGGCTTTGCCCTCTTCAATCAAAAGGACAGTGGCGAGAATTGTGGGAAAAACATCCCGATCTTTTTAATAGAGCATCGAGATTGGAACAATTGGCCGACGCCAGAAGGAGATTGAAACATCCAAACAAACCACCTATAACAACTTTAGGTAGAAATAGAAAAACATTAGCTCAATTAGCAGAAGAGTTTATACGACAATCTATCGTTTCTCCTGAAGAAGAAAAGGAAGTATATCCTGAAGATTTGAGCGGCGGGATAAAGATTGCTAAAGCCATTTACGAGGCTGCCAGATTAGAAGCTGAATGGTCGAAGCGAAGCCTTATTCCAGAAAAATGGCAAGACCGAGATGGTAGGTTCAGAGAACAATATATCAGGACAGTACAGAATTATCTTACCATGACTAATCTTCCACCTCCAGATGAAATACATGCTAATTGGATGAGAAGATATTTGCTAATGGGTTGGGATTATGGTGAAAAGGTAGATAGAGAATTAAAAACCCATCCAGATTTAGTACCTTATGATGAACTGCCCAAAGACGAAAAAGACAAGGATGCTATTTTTCTCGCTCTTATTTGGTTGGCTCAACAATTGATCGATATATTTGATGCTTAAAAGAGATTGTGAGGCTATGAAAATAATCCGTGTTTTTCCTTCTCGCACTTCTTATACACCTACCGATGAGATGGCCTTTGTTGGCTATCCACCATTGTGGCGACCTGAATGCGATGAAGTTCATGTTTCTGTTACTTTTACTTGGGATTTACCAGAAGCAGAGAATCTCGTTAAAGCTTGGTCAAATGTAGCTCCGGTAGTCAAACTTGGTGGTCCTGCTACTGGTAAAGTTGAGGGGGATTTTACTCCTGGTATGTACGTACGTGAGGGAGTCACTTTTACAAGTAGGGGTTGCAATAATCATTGTCCTTGGTGTTTAGTACCGGAACGTGAGGGTAAATTACGCGAATTACCAATTAAGCCAGGATACATTATTCAGGATAATAATTTCCTTCAATGTTCTAAAGCCCATCGAATGGCTGTTTATGAAATGCTTAAAACCCAAAAGAAGGGAGCCATTTTTGCTGGTGGATTAGATTCTCATCTTGTAACGGATGAAATTGCTGATGAGTTGCATAGTATTCGCATCGAGGCGTTATTTTTCGCAGCGGATACAGTAGCAGCGCTAGAACCGCTAGCTGAGGCATTAAAACGTCTAACGTGGTTAGACCGTAGAAAATTACGTTGCTATGTTCTACTCGGCTATCGAGGTGAGACCATAAGTCAAGCCGAATGGAGATTAGAAGCAGTGTGGAAACTTGGTGCTATGCCTTTTGCTCAATTATACAGACCGCCAACGGGAGAAATCGAATGGAGTAAAGACTGGAGAGCATTGGCACGCACATGGTCGCGACCAGCAGCAATGATAGCAATGCATAAAGAAGATCAAGGTAAAGAACAATCCTAAAAACTTAGGACGCAAGAAAATGTCAAACAGTGGCTATCCTCTCCTAATGATAGACCTATTTAGTGGCCTTGGTGGTGCTTCACGGGCGATGGCTGAAAGAGGCTGGGAAGTTGTTAGAGTAGATAATAATCAAAAATTCAAGCCAACCGTTCTGATTGATATACATAGGTTTTCTTGGAAAGGAAGAAGACCAGATTTAATTTGGGCTTCTCCTCCTTGTCAAGAATTTGCAAGATGGATAATGCCTTGGTTTCCAAAAAGTGAGCCATCCCTAGACTTAGTCAAAGAGGCTATAAGAGTCATAGAAGAATGCAAACCACGATTTTGGGTAATCGAAAATGTGCGTGGTGCAATTTCTTGGTTTAAGCCATTACTAGGAAACTATAAAGTTCATTATGGTCCAATATTCCTTTGGGGTAACTTTCCAGACTTGGGAGATTTGCAGTTAGGGAAGGGGTGGAAAATGAAAATCAGCGGTAGGTATCCAGAAAAAAAAGGCAATTATTCCCTATGCGATTAGCGAGGCTTTGGCTTGTACAATTGAACAAGAGTTGTTAGTATCGATGAAGTGAATTAAAATACAGGAGGTAACTCATGCCAAAGAGGCCAAGTCATGATTAGCGTTTCCCAAGCATTTTATTGCGGTGTTGTTCTAGGATTTGTGATCGGAGTAACCATCTTTTACTTGTACACGGCAAAAATATTGGAGAGAAGATAATGAAGGAGTATTGGATGAAAGAGAACAAAGCAGTAAAACGATGTCCATTGAGAATGGCAATGGAGCCAGGAGGGCCGTGGGGAAGTTGGGAATGCATAGAAGAGGGTTGTGCTTGGTGGACGGAAAACCAGTGTGCAATAGCAAAGTTGGCAAGCCAGACAGTCTATGATATAAATTTGATTCAGGAGACAGTCAATGGACAGTCTCGATAATATCATTGAGGATACAAAATGGAGGATTGCCAGATTGTACGTAGAGAGTTCACGTAGGACTCGTCCAAGGCCGGCTAACAAACGTTGGTTGCAAGGTATCTTATGTGGAATAAAACTAGCCTACATGCAATTGCCAGGAACCACAGAAAGTGAATTCGAGAAGAAGGTAGAGGAGATAAACCAAAAATGATCGGCTTCAGATTATTTAGCCGTTATCTGTTTGTTATCACAAAACTTATCAATCCACTCAAGGAAAAGAAGTTGGTTATATCAGCCTCATTAGGTTGGGGTCAGCAATTCATCATTTATCTATGGCTTATATTCCTTCAGTTCAGTATCGTGGTACTAAAATCTAGTGACCAGAAGGAGCATGAAGATGGAAAGGATATTCGTCAAGAATCATAAGGAACTTGCTATGGAAATGGCCAAGCTTGGTTTTGCTAATGATTTCAAGCCAGCATTGCCATTTCAAGTTGGTGACACTATCATTGAGTGGGAACCTCTGGAGTATATCCCAGGCTTCGAAGATAGTTACGAAGAGCTTATCGATACGTTGAAGGATTCTGACCCATATGAGTGGTATGTAGATGAAAATGGATTGCTACATGCCTCAGATGAAGCGATAGAATGGGCAAATGAAACAGCAATATTCTAAATTTGGACAATCACAATTGTTATGTTATAGTAAGAGCTATCCACAAGGATAGCTCTTTTCTTATATCAAAATTCAAGGAGTAGCTATGCAAATCAACCTCATCGCAATCACCAAGTATCTCAATGGTAATGGTACCCCCGAAGAATTGTTGGAACACGCTGGAAGAATTTGTTATCAAAGTGAGTCAAAAGGAAATCCTGGAGCATTTCTCAAACGTAGAATCAAAGAAGGGCATGAGAGCTTGATTGAGCATGCTTCTGCTACATTTGAAATCGATGGTATTTCTAGAGCATGCTCACATCAATTGGTTAGGCACAGAATTTCTTCAGTATCTCAGGCATCACAGAGATACATTGATATGTCCTCACCAACCTTTGTAACTCCCTCAGATATCGAGAAAAATCCTAAAGCAAAGTTAATTTACGACCATTTCCTAAGCCTTGTCCCAGCGTTCTATTCTCAATTGCGAGAATTGGGAATCAACAAAGAAGATGCTCGTTTTGTTCTTCCCAATGCGACAACAACGCGACTTGTGGTGACAATGAACTTCAGAGCTTGGCGTCACTTTATCAAGGAACGTGGTTTGAATCCAGCAGCGCAATGGGAAATAAGGGATTTGGCACTGAAGATTCTAGATATCTTGTATAAAGAAGCACCTAGTGTGTTTGAGGACTTGATAAATGAGCGGGATAAGCAGACCGAGCATTGATGAATATTTTATGAATATTGCTAAAGTTGTCGCAACCCGCTCTACTTGCCTTCGTAGACAAGTTGGTGCTGTGATAGTTAGAAATAAGCAGATTGTGTCTACTGGCTACAATGGAGCACCAGCAGGGCAACCACATTGCTCGGATATTGGTTGCATAAGACTAGAAAATAACATTCCCTCTGGAAAGAATGTAGAACTGTGTCGTGGTGCTCATGCAGAACAAAATGCAATAAACTTTGCTGCTCGATATGGAATTGCTATTGATGGTGCAACATTGTATCTGACTCATTATCCATGCTCCGCTTGCGCTAAAAGCATAATCAATGCTGGAATCAAAAGGGTAGTCTTCGCTGAAGACTACCCTGATGCTTTGGCTAAGGAGATTTTAGCATTTATTGAGGTTATTAAGTATACTGGGGATTCAGTATAATTATACCAAAAGCTCAAATGGAATTGCAAAAAATGACGAGGTTAAACTTTTAATGATTGGGAAAAAATATTGAGCAAGTAAAATGGGTTGAATTTTTGACTTATGTGATATACTAATCTTTGCAGGAGTTGATGGAATTGAGAATATTTCTATTATCCGACGTACATTACGGAAAGAAGACTCTTGGCTATAATGACACTATAGCAGCTCATAAGACTAAGACTTATTTAAGTAAAATGGAAGACGGCGATTGCTTGGTAATGTTGGGAGATATGGTTGATGGTACCTGCATTTTCAAGACCCAAGCAGGAGAGCAAACTATCCAATCAGTGGAACAGCAATGCCAAGAGTTGGCAAGTATAGTTGGTTCAGCACTTCAGGGTAAAGAAATTTCAATATTTGGTGTAATCGGAAATCATGGTAGGTCTTTATCGAATGATGAAACCGATAATTGGGACACGGTGTTTTATCGATATTTAGAGGATGAAACCTCAAAGAAGATTTTATCCAGTTTCAGAGAAGAATACATAATCAGAAATTTACAATTACCAAATGGAAAAAGCATGCTCATTACTCACGGTAGTGATTTCTCGATGAGCAACGGAATTGTTCCTTGGTTTGCTATAATAAATAGGGTAACACGTTGGAAATCAATTTTCACTAACACGAATCTCTATGCTTTTGGGCACTTTCATTCTAGCGGGGTATTGGAGGTGGGAAATCTATATATTGTAGCGAATGGTAGTTTTGTCAGTTCTGATGCATGGGCATTGAGGAAATTTGGATATGTCTCTAATGGTTCTCAGGTGATTCTAAATGTCGAGGAAGAAACTAGTGTTAATAGTGAATTTTTTAGACCGGTTTAAGTGGCCTGCAAAACTCAGTTTGGGGGCGATAGCATTGTTTTTATCATATTTATTTAATGGTATTACCGACGAGATGTATGTTCTCCTAGTAATGCAATTGTTGGATATTGCTACTGGGGTAACTCGTGCTATTCTCATTCAGGATTTGTCAAGTAGAGAACTTTATAAAGGTTTGCTAAAAAAGATCATTACTTGGCTATTGATTGCCATGGTTGCACAAATTTCCATAATACTCCAACTTGACTATATTAAGGCTGGGGTGGTATACTTTTTCATAGGCTCAGAAGCCTTGAGTATATTGGAAAATGCGACAATATGTGGAGTCGTTTCACCTGAATGGCTTAAGAAAATACTCAGAGAATGGCACGGAAAGGTCGGAGAGAGTCCTATCGATAGCGGCGGAACTGGGGATTCAGGATCAACCGGTTAAAATTCTTGCTTTAGCTGTCATTTGTTCTGCTTTAGAAGATTTGCAGTCTCGTTCTTGTCGCTTACGACTGAACGCTACTCGTTTCTTAATTTCCGAGGAGGGTACAATATGGATGTCATTAGTCGGCTTGAGAAGGGAGAAATTACTTACGAGTCTATCCTTAAAAGATTGACGGAAGGCAAAATGCCTTTTAGAGATGCTCTGGATGCTTATCTTAGCATAACTCAAATCCCTCATGAATTTATATTGCATGAAAATGAACTTGAGGAGAAAGCCGGTATCTACAAGCATTCGGAGGTTACACGCAATGATAGATAATATGCTTGAACAAATGGAAGATCAGGTCAAGAATCACTGGTACAGATTAACTTTTGTCTTGGTACCAAAAAAGCTTGACAAAGACGCTCCCAAAAATGAAAGACCAAGGATATATAAATTCTCCGACTGGCTGACATCCAAACAAAGCAATTGGCTTGTAGATATTGGTGGCAAGTTCTTTCTTCTAGACCAAGATGATAAAGTTCCTGATTGGATTGATGCATTAAGTGAAAAGATGCTCCCTGGTGGTGAGATTGCTGATGCCACTTTCAATTACAAGAACTTGGATTGGGATGAGTGGTATAAAATCTTTCAATCAATCGGAATCAAGGCTAACGGTCCCTATACTTACGAAGAAATCTTGGAACTTCCTGGGCATTTGGAAGTTCATGATATAAACCATGTCGATAAGCACGAAGATGCAGATTATCACTACAATGGCAGCGATTGGACTTTCGAGACAACTGATGCCAGAATTACAAAGCAACTTGATGATCTAGGTGTTCCTCGTGAATGCGGTTCTAGGACAATCGTCACACGTGCTGGCATGAAACGACTGTTTTGTGGTGATTTCAGGAATTGTAGTCGTTGTGCTGCTATTAGAGCACGGTATTATACAGAGAAGCTGGTCGATGCCGTCGCTCTTACTTTCCAAACATTCTATCTTGTAAATCTCGAAGACCATAGAGAACTGAGCCGGTATCTTACAGAATCACAGATTCCTTGGATTAATTTCCCAGATGAGGAAGGGGATAATTTGATGTTCCTCTCACCTGGACTTATTGTGCTTAAAGATAAGCTTGTTGATTATGATGTTACCGCTGTGAATCCAAGCACTTTCTTGAAATTGATGGAAGTTCTTACCCAAACTCCTGAGAAGAAGAGGATTAGGATTTCTGCTAATTTCCCAATGAAAGAGGAAGACCAAGTTGAGATTGGTGCCAGGCTGGCTAAGAAACAAAGCCCGAAGCAGAAAGCGGCAGAAGAAGAATTCGGCAAGTATGGTTCGTTTGTTGTTGATGCTCCTTTGGAAGAATTGATTCCCTACTTCAACAAGTATCATGAATTGCCAATGCCTCAAAAGCTTGATCTGAATTTCTGGGATTTAACCTATTTGGAAGATTACGAATGGGCACACGCTTTGGTGGATATCGCAAAAGATCATCGGATTTGGATGTTTTCAAACAATCGTTTAAACGAATTGCACAAAGGCGAGGTCGCATTGTATCTAAAGAACTTCTTGAGTCCGCCCCCAAAGACCTAAACCTTATCCATGATCGATTTTTGCTTCCAATGAGAGGTAGTCTAGGACCAATTCAGAATTACGAATTGGTCTTAGATGACCCTTATTATACTTATTTAGCTAGATTTGTCGTTTTAACAAAAGCCACTGGACATTCGGATCATGGTGCTAAGAAGGCGCTTATCAACGGAAAAGCATTGATTCGAATGTGTATTTCCGTTTACGCACAATTAATGTATCTCCCTATTGCTGAACTGTACTCCCTTTTTAATTACGAAGAGTTTGTCAAGAGGTTGGAGAATTTTTCCCCTGAATGTTTTGGTTATACTGGTATAGACTTAGACTTGAGTAAAATTCCAGTTAGATATTGTTTTGCTTGTGGCGTTCGACCAACAAGGCATTATCTTTGTAACCAGTGCTCTAGAATCTATCTTGATGAGAAATCAGCCAATGTTGACAAATTTGTAAGTTATAGATTAGCCTCATATCTAAGACAACCGCGTAAACCAAGCAAATTAATTGGAAAGGTAAAAGTTAAATGCAAGAATGCAGCAAGTCTCAGAAATATGTTGTTCTTGATGTGGAAACGACAGGGCTTGATTTTCGAAAAGATAGAGTCATTACATGTTCCATATCCAAGGGAGAGGGAACAAGCATATTCTATTTTCCTGATAAACAGGAAGAAGTCTCCGCATTATTGGCGGATAGCTCACAATTACTTGTTGGGCACAACATCAAATTCGACCTCAAATTCCTTTCCCATTCCAATGTTGTCGACTACACGAAACACGAACTTTTTGACACGATGGTTGGATTCTGGCTACTTGAGCCAAAACGACATTCAATGGGCTTGAAGAAAATAGCTCGCGATCTATTTAATAGTAATCCAGTAACAATCGATAGGACAAAGGTTTCTCAATTGTCGCTGTTTGGCGAATTGGATAAATATTGTGAATCGGATATTTATTATACAAACCTCTTATATAAGTATTTGATTGCTAAATTCGAGAAGAATCCTCATGAGAAGAACCTGTTCTATGAGATAGAAATGCCATATCTCAAAGTCCTCATCAACATGGAAATGGCAGGTGTGAGGATAGACACAGAATTTTTGGGGCAGCAAAAAGCTAAACTCACAAAAGATATATTGAAAAAAGCTGACGAAGCCTTTGCTATTGCTGGTCAAGTATTCAACATTAATTCCTCACAGCAAATAGCAGGGTTGATTTTCGGTAATCCAAAAAACTCGGCAGACAATGCTGCTCTTACGGAAGTTGATTCTCCTTTGGCAAAGAAGATATTGGAGTATAGGAAACTATTCAAACTCTATTCTGGCTTTGTTGCTCCTCTATCAGAAAACACTGATGGCATTATTCATTGTGATTTCATTCAAACTGGTACGGTAACATCAAGGTTGGCATCGAGCAATCCAAATTTGCAGAATATTCCTTCAGGGTTGTTCAGAAAGCTTTTTATTGCTAGGGAAGGCAAGAAGTTGATTGTCTCTGACTTCTCTTCTCTGGAATTGAGAGTGTTAGCTCACTTGATAAAAGATATTGCGCGAAAAAAGAGCATTCTGGTTGACGCAATCGAAAAGAACCTTGACCCACATACAGTTATGGCCTCGTACTTGCTAAATAAGAAAGAGATTAGCAAAGAAGAGCGAAAGTTTGCAAAAACAATAACATTTGGTATAATTTATGGAATGAATTATCATAAATTATCGGAGAGACTTGAAATTAGTGAAGATGAGGCAATAAATTTGTTGAGTAAATATTATTCTATATTTCCAGAGATAAAAGAGGTGCAGTATTACTTTACCAGTTCTGCTAAATGCAAAGGTTATGTGGAAAATCCGTTTGGCTTCAAACGTTGGTTTGGGCCTGAAGATAAAATAAATACAGAAGCTACCAATGCCGTGATTCAGTCAACTGCTGCCTATATCACTAAGAGTGCTCAGTTGAAGTTGATGCAAGATAATCCTGAAGTGCAGCAATTAATTCAAGTTCATGACGAATTGGTGTGTGAAGTCGACGAGAAGTACTTGGAAGATGGTAAACGAGCGGTCACTGCGGCAATGGAGAATGCAGTTGATTTGTCTGTTCCTTTAGTGGCTTCTACTGGAGTAGGAGATAATTGGTATGAAGCGAAAGCCTAATGCTGTTGAGATTAATCCGAATCAAATGTTAGCGATCTTGGAACAGATTGCTGAGTTCTATCATACAACTGCTTTTGAAATATTGCTGTGTTATCTTTATTATCTATTGGACAATAATCCACCAATAGGTTATCCGAAGAAAGTAGTCAGGAAATCAGAAGCAGAAGAATGGCATTATTTCGATCCCAATTATCTTGTTGTTCCTGATGAATTGGAAATTGTATTTCCAGGATTTAAGAAATGAAAAAAGATTATTTTCTTGAAGAATTGTCTAACCTAAAAAACAAGATGGCTCAAGGGAATAAGAATATCGATTTCTTTGATTACATGAATTTTGCCTTCGATATTCGCGTTCCTAGCTTTTGGCAGCCAATTGTTGAAGAGATGCCAAATAAAAAGAGGATAATGATACTTCTTCCTCCTGGACACCGAAAGACGACGACAATTGTTGGTTATGCCGCTTGGGCTTTGGGGACGAGGAGGAAATTGAGAATCGGTATCGCTACACACACGGTAGATTATTCCTCAGTGATCTTGAATCAGATTTGTGAGATTCTCGATTCACCACAATCGATTGAGTTGATTGGCAAAGTAATTCCAGAGAATCCTGAATATAACACTAAGGGATGGACCAAGAAGGAACGCTGGATTTATGAAGATAGGTATATCAAAGACCCTAACTTGGTTGCTATTGGTGTTGGCTCAAATACTATCGGTTTTAGATTGGATTTGATTATCGCTGATGACGTTTGTACACAGAATAATACCATGACTCCGATAATGAGGAATAAGATTTCTAGTTGGTTCTGGGGTGCATTGGCACCACGTCTTGAGCCTGATGGTCAGATTATAGTTACTGGTTCTAGATTCTATGAAGGTGACTTATACGATGAGATTCTGAGACAAAAAGATGATTGGGATATCCATGTTCTGACAGCAACCCCAGAAAAGCCACTGTGGCCAGCAAGATTCGATTCTGGTTGGCTGAAGCAGAAGTTGGAGTCGAACCCATTATTTTTCCGTTCTCAGTATATGCAGATTCCAATTAGGGAAAAGTGTGCTCTCGATCCAGCTTGGCTACATTTCCATTACTCTGTTCCTGATAATTTGCAGTACTTCATTGGTGTTGATCCATGTGATAAACCAGATGGAATGGATTCGTTTGCTCTTGCTGTTATTGGTGTTGACCAAGCAAGGAATGTCTATCTTGTCGATGGTACTAAGAAACAAATTGATGTGTTGGAGCAAGCAAAAGAGATTCTTTGGTACAGTTCTCGCTATAAGCCAATCGCGATTGCAATCGAAGATAGAGGCGCTCTCTACCCATTACTGAGAGATTCAAAACTGAATGTGAGAATTGTACGTTATTCAATTCCCAAGACAATCAGGATTCAGAGATTGTCTGAGGAATTCAAGTTGCAGCGAATTACATTGCCGATGATAACTGAGGAAACACCAGCGGAAATAACAAAAGCTTTTATAAATGAATGGAAGTATTTTGGAGCTTCGTCTTCACATGATGATTTATTAGATGCAGTATATAATGCCTACATGACTATGCTAGAAGGAGGAGAAGCAGCAATTTCGTTTAGACCAGCAGGAAAGGGTGAAGGGTTAGGGCTACAACAGCCAACATCTTTATTTACAGGAGTGCCGAGAATATGGACACCAGAACTCCCATCAGACTTGGACTAAAAGGGAAGGGGACTTATTGTATTATTATCGATCTTAGTTCAACCTATGTTGAAAATTCATTTGATGTAGTATTATATTATAGGAATAAAAGAGTTGCGCAGTATACTATGAACTGTGTTGATGAGCCTTGCCATGTAATAAATTTGCCATTCGCTATCGATTTATCACTGAGTGTAATTAGAAAATCTGGTGCTGAAAGAGATGTATCTATAACTATTTACAAGAAAATTCTATGGTTCTGGAGGAAGGTAAAAGAAGTATGATAATTTCACTTTCAGATAGACAGCCCTTTATTCAAGAGAGCGTATTCGAAGCAGTTAATACTAGTAATCTCCTTCCTTCAATCTGGTCAAATCCAAGTAGCCAATTCACTGTAAGCGATTCTCTGCTGAACAAAGCACGAAAGGTCTCGCTGAATAGCTACTATTCCAACTTTGTTTATCGGAAGTTGATAAATCTGATTGCCGATACTTTGATTACAGCAGGATTTGAATTCTCTATTGCCGATGAGGTACAAGATAAATTCAATTCCTTTTGGTATTCATTTCCCAACAATATTGATAAAAATCTGCGCAAGATGCTCATCGAGTATCTGATTCTTGGCGAGATGTATTGGGTATTTTCTTCCAATCCTATGAATGACAAGATTTACTTGTCGACTATCTCACCATTGGTAGTCAAAGAAGTCAAGGGTAATCCAACCGATAGCAGGCAAATTGGCAGTTTTGTTGTCGATACCGGAGAGGAACTGAAAGAGTTCAAGCAATTGGAGTTCAAGCCAACTGAAGATAAGATAGTTGGTGATGGCTATGCTTTTGCCTTTGGTAGATTTGGTGACCAGTTGCGGGGCACACCTTCTTTTATTGCCAGTCTTGATTTCTTGAATGAATTTCAGACATTTGCTTATGCTTATCTTCGTGGTTCTGCTTTCAGGAATTCAATTTGGTTCAAAGTTACCTATTCGGGTGCGACAATGGAAGAGCTTGAGAATTGGGAGAAAATGAAAGGAAGATTCCCACCGATGCCAAACTCAGTTATTGCCTCTAATGAAAGAGTTAGCTGGGATTTGCTTGACCCTAGGAATACTTCTACCGATTCGCAAGCAGCCTTCTTGATGAACATGATTATCAATAGTACCGATATTCCTGCATTTCTGTTTAATGGTGAGCTTCCTAATAACTTCTCGATTTATTCAGGAATGCAGAACTTAGCAGCGATTCAAGATGCTCTAGCAAATGATTTTTCGATTATAGCAAAAATGGTAACCGGCGATTTGAATGCAAAGTGTACACCAGGACAGTTGGTTACCAAAGATGTCCAGAGATTGAGTGGTTCTATTCTCAGACTTGTGAATGCTACACTAGCAGCCCTCGATAAAGGATTGCTTACTGGTGATGAAGGCAAGATGGCAATTAAGAAACTATATGATCTAATTGGAATAGAGGTGGGGCAAAATGATTGAATCTGACCCTAGGACTAAAAGCGATCAGGAATTGATTAGTGACTGGCACCTCCTTTGGATGCACTTGAGCCGAGAAGCTTTAACTCCTCAGACTAAATTTAAGTACACTTTCCTTGCTAAAGATTATTACATGGAAATGAAAAAAAGGAAATTCAATGCAAGGCTGCCAAGAGCAATCAGTCCGGTAACGTTTATTCATGACGCTGTTCTTCAAGTTGGCTCAAGTGTAAAAACTCCAGATTCAGCTAATGATATTGATATCTTGATTAGATTTCCAAGACCATTGCCTGAATTGGAAAAGACACTAGATGTGTTACTCAATCCAGAGCTAGACTTGCATTTTCTTTATGAGCCTCTTGGCCCTGATCGTTCTTACAAGTCTCTAGGTGACTTGATTCTCTATCCATTTTCGCGTCCTATAATTCCTTCGTTAAACGTCAACATCCTCAAGCCATTTGCTTATACAGATAATAATAAAATATATATTCTGTATAGGACACCAGGCATAGCGATAAAGCTAGGCAGAATCTTCGGAACAGAAGTCGAAGAGATTATAGAACCCGAAAAAGACATGAAGCCTCTCTATTGGCTAGCTCTATCCAGAAATGCAGAGCAGAAGATCATCGATCTTGAAGTAAGATTGTTTGAGCCTATCCAACCATTGAAGAGCCAAGCCGGTTATGGAGAATTTACTTTCTACGATATCGACGAGTTCTGGAAGCATTATGGAGAAGAAAATCTTCCAATTTATATTGAACCAAAAATAGATGGAGTAAGATTAATGCTCCATTCAAATGGTGACAAAGTGGCAATCTATACCGAGGATAAAAAGAGAGATAGGGCAGAATTTCTTCCTGAAATGGTCGAAGACGCTAAACTGGTTGGTAAGGACATGATCTTGGATGGGGAATGTATCATCCCCAACTTAGAACGTGCTGATATGATAAAGATTATTAATTCTAAAACCCCTGTAACAGGAGTTAAGTATTATGTCTTCGATATTATCTATTTGGATGGAAAAGACCTGACAGAATTGCCCTTTGAAGAGAGGCGAAAGATTTTACATGATACTTTGTCTGGTTTAGCGAATGATTTTAGTGCTTTTGTTATCTGTCCAGGATGGAAGATAACATCCTATCAGGATTTTGTCAAATATCGTGATGATGCCATTAATTATCCTCATTCCGAAGGGTTTATGGCTAAACGGGTAGATAGTAAATACGATTTGTCCGGTAGGACTTCTGGCTGGAGTAAATACAAGTCTTTCTTGGAATGCAAAGCACAAGTGATTGGAATCCATAGAAAAGTGGTCAAACCAATGACTGGGCATAAACCAATCAAGGGTGAAGAGGCAATAGCACTTTACAAAGAAATGGCTAAGGATTCTCAAGTTTACCTTCTTCGCTGTGCAATGTTTGATAAAGATAACAAACTGGTACCGATAGAAACAGTAAAGAAATTGACTGAAGATGATATGGTACCATATTGGGATGGTAAAGAATGGCATGGTTTGGAATGTCCAGAGCTTTGGGAAATGGACCCCAAGTTTGGTGACAGGCATGTAGGCGATTATGCTTACGGCAGTACGTATGCAAAAAGGCTAGAAATTCCACCTAAGCTTGGTGATATTGTAACTATTAGACCAAAGAGGATTTCTCGATTTATAAAAGATGATGGTAGTGTTGGTTATTCTTGGGAAAATCCAATTCTTCAGGAACAAGACCCAGAGCGAGACAAACCTGATAAGATTGCACCGCTGCTGGAAACGAAGATGGATTATTCCGATGAAGGTCCGAAAGAGGAAATTGACCCAAAGATTTATTACATGTCCACCCCCAAACCGACCAAGGCTGTAATGCAGCTGCATGTTCGTGGTATCTATGATACTGAAAGTCGAGAATTGCTTGTGGAAGAATTGATGAAGGCTGATAGAGAAAGAGTCGATGAGATATGGAAGAAGGAGAATTTGTTCTGGGTCAAATCGATGAGCGCTTTGGCAAAAGACTTGAAATCTACGGAAAGTGCTCGTGGAGACTTGGCAGCGGCATTTGAGAGGCATATTTCGCATAAACCGATCGATGACTTGTCTAATGTCTGGAACAAAGGCAATGTTCACATCGACTTTAGAATCAAGCATCCTGATGAGGAATACTTGGTTGGTTGGACAATTGACCAACCTAAGATTTCAATGCAAAACTTGCATACTGGTGAGATTGTTTTTCCTCTCGGATTTGGGATATTCGAAGATATTGGCTCTTTGACTATTATCGAAATGAAACCACCGCAGCCGTTAGCTTGGTTGACATTGGTCAATAGGGAACATCCGACGTTTGAAGCAAAGCCAGGTGGAGTTGGGGCCACAGCAAATACTTCTGCTATCTTCGAATGGTTTGGATTCTTCGATGTCCTTGCTGGTGTATGTAAACCCTATTTCTTCGAATACTTTATTAGAGTATCAGATACAAAGTCCGATATTTTGAAGAAGGTCTTTAGTAACTGGAGAAGGATTGATTTCAAACATCCAGATGGGACTAAGCTTTGGTACGGAGGATTGGACAAAGCTAACAAACCATATTTATCTGACCATGAAAAAGAAAAAGGTGATATCTTGTGGAATGATTATATTCTTGATATTATAAAGTAATCATTTCACGAGAGGTGAGAATAAATGGCAAAAGTCTCAATCTTAGTACCAAGGTTATCTCATACCGTCATCCCTCGTTGCTTGGACAGCATTTATCAAGTTTCGGCAATGGGGCATTGCAAAAGCGTAATGTTCCAAGAAGGTACTCTACTTGCTGATTTGCGGAATAATCTAGTAAAAATGTTCCTTGCTACCGATAATGATTATGCCTTACTTCTTGATTCTGATATGATCTTTCCTCAAAATCTAATTGAATTAATGGTGAAGACAGCCAAAAGAAATGACATCAAAATCCTATCTGGGCTTTATTTTAATAAGAACAAGCCTGATCCCACCCCGCTTATTTCAACATATTATGGAAATAATCTGTTTCTACCTATGTCCGCTGAAGTATTGAAGTTTTTGAACGGGAAGCAGATAAGTTCATTGTATATCGATGCTAAAGACGAAGAGAGTCTGGTAAAAATTGATGGTGCTGGTGCTGGCTGCCTTCTTGTACATCGTTCTGTATTTGAGACTGTTCCTCAACCATGGTTTAGTTTTGAAAGACCATATTCTGAGGATTACTACTTTTTTATGAAAGCAAAGGAAAATGGTTTTCAGGCTTATGCTGACCTTCGTATTCTCCCAGAACATGTGATGATTGATAGTGTTAGTATCAAAGATTATGTAATTGCCAATCCGAGGGATGAGATTGAGTTCAGGCTAAAGTTGGCTAACTTGCTTGTTACAGTAGCATCGGAAATTCTTGATAAGCCAAAGAAAGAGATTGGTGATTTAATTCCAATGTCAGCCCAATTGGCACTAGAAGAATACAAGAAAGGTAATAATTTCTTTGATTCTGAGTACGGCATTTATGATCTTATTGGTTGGAACGTCTCCGCCAATTATTCTAAATTGTTGAGGTTGGTATATTCAGCAGCAAGGGAATTATCTGGTTCAACTTTGCCGATTCTTTGCTTTGGTTCCGGTCTTGGGGTTGATGCGCTCTTCTTGAAACGTCATGGGGTTAATACTGTTTATTACTATGATAAATCAGAATTGTTCAATAAGTTTGCTAAGAATTTGTTCGAAAAAGAGAATGTTGATATAATTGTTATAAAGAATATTGAAGAAATTGGCAAGGTTTGTGGTATAATAGCTCTGGATGTATTTGAGCATATTGAGCCTGTTGAGCTTAATAAAGTGCTCAACACATTAACAAGTAAATTGGTTTCTGGTGGCTTGTTAGTTGAGCATACACCTGGTCCTGATCCAATGCACCCATTTCATTACACTCATGATATGAGCAAGTTTTTGGGTAGCAAATTTATTAGAATTGGGGATTGTCTATGGAGGAAGAAATGAGTACGGTTGCTGAGGTTGTTGGAAGATTGGAAAAGGCTTTTGATGAAGCCCAATCCAAGTATGGGTATTATGGCACTCCTGCTATGGGCCAGTTCTTGCAGGACACTCTTGCAGAACTAGAGAAGATGCGGGATAAGACCAAAGACGAGGAATTGATTAAGAAGATCGAAGCTCTGGCTGAAAAGGTCAAGAAGTTCATGACTTATTATTACCCTCCTGAATACGGTGATGGAAAGAAAGAGTATCCTGATCTCCATTACATGAAGCAGACCAAGAATGAGAGTGTTCTTATCGAGGCTAAAGAGGGTGGTAATGGGTTGGTCTGGAAAGCCAGATTGATTGAGGCTGGTATTTCTAAGAACAATCGCTATTATGCTCCAGAGGTACTTGAACAATCAGTTAGCAAGTTTGAAAATGTGAAGTGTTTTACTGACCATGTTATAAATACTAATGGATTGCCGAGAAGTGTAAAGGATTTGGTAGGTTGGTTTGAGAATCCAGTCTGGAATCCTGAAACTAAGTCGATCGAATCAACTTTTGTTGCATTGTCTGAATCACCAATTGTTGGTATTTTGAAAGAAGCTTTTGATAAGAATAAGCCTGATCTTCTTGGTTTGTCAATTTGTGCCATTGCTACTGCTAAGCCAAAGCTAGTAGAAGGAAAGAAGGTTTATGCCATTGAAAGCATTGATGAGGTTCTCTCTGTAGATGTTGTTACTGAGCCAGCAGCGGGCGGAAAGCTGCTAAAACTTTATGAATCTGCAATGATTCCTGTACTAGAGGAGGAAATCGAAATGGACGAGGAAGTTAATGAGGTCGAGGTTAAGGAGGAGATTCCACCTAAGGTTAATATTCCTGATGTGGAAGTTCCTAGCATTGCACCTGTAGTGGAGCCAGAGGCTGTGAAGGCTGAGGCTAAGCCTAAGACTGAGGAAGTTGATGCAATCAAAGCCCAACTTGAAAGATTGAATTTTGAGCTTATGCTTGAGCGTAAGCTACGTGACCAACCTAAAGCTATTGCTGAGTTGGTCAGAGTTCGTTTTGCCGATAAGGTTGCTACTGAAGCGGATGTCGATTCCGAAATTAAGAAACTTGTAGAATTTGGAGCAAAGATTATGGAAGAGAAAAGGGAGCCTGTGGTTAAAGTTTCGTTCGATGAGGCCGATAAGAAGATTGCTGCCCTTGAGGGGTTGCTATCTGGTAAGGCCGTTGATGGTGTTAAGCCGTTCCGTAGCTTGCATGAGAGCTATTGCAAGTTCAATAATCTCGACCCTTGGTCAATTTCGCGAGATAAATTGGCTACGATGATCCTCAATGACATTGCTTCGACCAAGTTCACTGGGGAGATTACGGAAGCTGTTAGCTGGGCTGATGCTTTTGGTACCACGATGCATCGTATCCTGATGAAGGACTACGAGATGCCCTATCTGAATGAGTGGCAAGAGCTTGTTAGTGATGTTGTGAGCTTGCAAGATATGCGGGCGCACAATGTTGTCAGGATTGGTTACTACTCTACTCTACCTTCGGTGAGTGGGACCTATACTGAGCCTGCTAGCCCTGATGATGAGGCTGTGACTCTTACTCCTGCTAAGTATGGACGTCTTGAAAGCTATACTTGGGAGGATGCATTGAATGATGATATCAATGCTCTGAGGAAGATTCCTGAGAGGTTGAGTGTCTCAGCGAAGTGGACCATCTACAAGGCCGTGTTCGATGTTCTGGATACGAATGCTACTTGCGACTATGATTCTACTGCCCTTATTGCTACTGCCCATGCGAACAAGAGCACAAGTACTCTGACTACGGCGGCGGTCGCTGCGGCCTTCTCGGCAATGTTGAGCCAGTCAGCTCCTAGTGCGTCTGGGTTTGCTCTTGGCACTACGCCTAAGTATCTGGTTGTGCCACCTGCTCTTCGCGCTACAGCAATGCAAATCAGGGATGGTAGCTTCTATGTTGATGGTAGCACTTATGTGCCTAACCCAGTGAAGGAGCAGTTTGAGGTGCTGGTTGTTCCTTATTGGACGACCCATACTACTTACTGGTATATGGCTGCGGATAAGAATGTTGCGCCGATGCTCGTGGTTGGTTTCCTGAATGGGAATCAAGCTCCTGAGATCGTTACCGAGGTTCCTAATACCGGTAGTAACTTCACTGCTGATAAGGTGTACTTCAAGGTTCGTCTTGTCTTTGCTGTAGATGTTCTCGATCATCGTGGATTCTATGGTTATGTCGGATAATCTGAAATAGTTTAGTGATTTCAGTCGAAGGACGACTGGAATAGGGTGGGTGGTGGGAACTGAATTTGTATTTAGGAGTTATAAAATGAGCAGACTTCAAGATATTCCTGGTGATCGAAGGGAAGTGATTGCAGTAAACAGTGTAGCGGCTGCCGGTGCTTTTGCTGGCTATGTTTTCTCAGCACCCTTTGATGCTACGCTAAATATTTATGCAATCGTGACGGCAACTGCAACTAGTAACTCATCTAACTATGCTACAATTACGTTCTACAATGCTGGGACTACTGGTAGCGGTACTGCTTCGCTTGGCAGTGTTGCTACAAATGCCGTTACTCTTGGACAATATAGCCCAGTAAGTGTAGTTTCGTCAGCTAGCATTGCTAATGATGAGCTAGTAAGGGTTGCTGTATCGCAAGCTGGTTCGGGCGTTACTTTGACTGGTCTTTCATTCCTATTCGTCTATGAGCCTAAGTAAGGATAGATTATGAGCATTGCGACTAGAGTACAACAGTTATTGCCACAAACTACTACTGAAGGTGTTACAATTGCAGATTATGTTACTTCTGCAATTGCAGTATTCTCGCGTTACCGACCTAAGTTGGTGACTGAGGAAGTAACTGTTACTACTCCAGGATATGAGTTTAACTTGCCTACTTCTTGGGTAAATGAGTTTAGCAGGGTGGATTCTGTTGAGTATCCTACTGGGCAGAATCCACCTGCCATGCTTCGTTCTGACAACTATTTTCTCTATCGTACATCTACTGGGTTAAAACTCAGATTCTCTTATCAAGTGCAAGATAAATATATTATTACTTATACAACGCTATGGACAGAGAGCGGTCTTTCTACCTATGATGCTGAATCAGTGGCAATCCTTGCTTCGGCTCTAATCTGTGATGAATTAGCAGCTAAGTATGCTGGCTCAATAGATGACGTGGTTCAGACAGTTTCAGGATTGTGGAAGACAAAATCAAGAGAATATATGGATGCTAGAAAGAACTTCTTGAATACTTTCTATATCAGGACTGGTATAGATTTGCAGGGTGGGCGTTCTTCTCCCGCAGTAATTTACCAGCAAGAGAGCATGCCTACATTGAAAGGATATAGGGTAAACGATTGGTCAGATGATTAATACAATTGTTACCAATCTTAAGAATCTAATATCGGGAGTGAGTGGAATAACAAATGTAGTTGTAGGAATGTCACCTACTTCTACACTCTCCAACTTCATTTCCCAATTTCCTTTGGATTCATCTAAGAGGATAAATGTTTGGTTTATTGAGAGGCAAAGAGTATCCCTTGAAAGAGAATCGGCAGTATCGCCTAGAGTTTTCTATAATCATGTGATCGTTATCGATGGTTTTATTAGTGGAATTACATCTGATGATTTCAATACTTTGGTAGATTCCATTTTGAATACTATTGTAACAAATATATCCTTATCTGGCAATACTTCACAATTTGTTGTGATGCCACCAGAAGCAAGTATTGATTTGGCGATGATTGCCGATAGATTGGCATATCATGCTAACATTCGTATCCCTGTAAGGGAAGTAGTGATGGTAACTTATACTTAGAGTTTGGAGGAGTGAACTATGCCACTTTCAGCATTGAGTAAACTTGGAATTGCAAAAGAAACTACTTGGGGTAGTGGTAGTACTACTTTTATTAACATCCCTATCGAACCTTTTTCCTATTCGCCTATCAACTTTGATTTGATTAGGGATCAGAGCTTGCGAGGTGAATTCGGTACTGACTTTGGTGTTTACCAGGGTGTATTTCATGTAGAGATGGATTTGGATGGCCATGTCTATCCTAATGAAATTGGTTATCTTGTTCTAAGTATGTTTGGTTCGGATAGTGTGACTGGTACAGCCGCACCATATACACACACATTCACCCTTGCGCAGACAGCGCCATCGTTGGCTTTGCTTGACTACAACGGTGTGCAAACCTATCAAATGCGCGGAATGAAGGCAGGAAAGCTAAGTTTTACTTTTAATGCCGCTGAAGACTTTCTCAAGTGGTCGGCTACTTTGAATGGTAAGGACTATACAACTTCTACTGCTACTGTACCAACCGCTACGGCGAGTAACGCTTTTGTTGGTTGGCAGGCTTCTGTATCGGTAGGTGGTTCTGCCTTTGCAAAGGTAATTACTTTTGAAGCCAACTTGACCAGAGATTTGAATATTGTTTATACCGCTAATAATACGCAAGCACCGTACGCAATTTACCAGGGTCCACTAGATGCAACTGGTAACATGGTCCTAATTTTCGACTCTGCTTCAGATTTGGATAAATATCTGAGCAACTCCACAGCATCGATGTCAGTTACCTTCTCAAGTGGCAACTACTCATTTACGCTCACTTCAGCAAATGTAACATTTGCTGCTGACGCAGCTGAGATTGCCCGTGATGAGGTTGACTTGAGGTTGACCTTGAATTGGCGAGGTTTGAGCAACGCTACTGATGGTGGTCCATGCAGGATTATTCTAGTCAACAGCACTAGTGCTTATTAAGACCCAGAGAATCGGCTAGGGTAATACCTAGCCGTTCTCTTGATTAGAATGGTGACAAAAAATGTCAATTTCTCGAAAAGATTTGCTATCATTATTAGAGAATTTAGGTTGTAAGATGACTGAGAGACAACTTCGTTATTTGGAGGAAAAGGGATGGATAGAAAAACCTGAGAAAATGGGTAGAGAAGTTTACTATAAGTATGTTACACTAAATGATATATTGTTGATTCACAACTTAAAACAAGTTACCAGAATTATCCATAAGGAACGAGATAGACTAACAGAGATTATAATACCAGAGAGGGATAGGAAATATGTGGAAGCTTTTTGCAGAAAAAATGAAGTTTCGCGTTAACTTGGATCAGTTTGGCTTGGATGGGTATTGGATAGATTTGGTTCCCATTTCTGCTTTGCCTTATTCTGAGGTGAAGACAATTACATCCCTTAATCCGCAAGGGAACGAAACAGAGTTTCTGGATGTGCTTGCTAAGTGCATTTGGGGCTGGAATCTAGAAGATGAAGGCAAGGCATTGCCTCTTCCTAGCGTGGATAGAAATATCTTGCTCAATTTGCCTACGGCACTACTAAATTATCTCGCAGAAGAGGTAGGCAAACAGCAGCCTATCGGGAAGAAAAGACAGAAAGGTGATTGAGTTCTTATGCGGCATGAGGCCAGATTATGAACCACCATTCTGGCTGATTGCTGCAACACTGATGACAGATTTGGGTTGGACACTGAGAGATGTGATGGAAACGCCAATGGAAGTAATTACTTGGATATTTTCATATAAGGCAGCAAGAGCAGAAGCAGAGGCAAAGTTGGCCAAGAAAGCTGAGTTGGAGGCTAAATTTAAGCGTGTTCAAAGTTGAGATAGTGATTCCAAAGATGGATATCAAGTTTGTACCGAAAACACTCTATGATGATATAGAGAAGAATGTTACTGCTGCCATGAAAGGTGAACTTGAGACATTCAGTTTTACTGGTAACTTGGTAGCATCAATAGGTACTCTGGCTAAAATGACTTCACCTAACTTTAGTGGTTATATAGTTATTGGTCCATCAGAGTCTTTGGGACCGGCCTCACAAGGAAGGCCATTGCATATCTATGCACCATCAGTTGAGTATGGTACTAAACCGATTCCATTGGGAAAAGAGGCAGCTGCAAGAGTAAAAGAGTGGGCTATTGCTAAAGGTGTAAATCCCATTGGTGCAGTAAGAAAGATTCGTAGACTTGGCGTTACTGCAAAGAATAAGCAGCCTGATCTGGAAACGGCAATTGAGGCTACCATCAAAGAGACTTTAAATAATTATAATATTGGTATTGAGGTTGAATAAATGCCTAAAACCTATTATGATGTTCAGATAAATTTTACCAGTAATGCTCAAGATATGCAAGGTGGTCTTATCGGATTGCAGAAGCAATTCTTTGATATGCAGAAAGCAATCGGTAAGGCTTGGTCTGAAGCCATCCCTTCTACCAGCGATATTGGTAAGAATCTTACTAACCTTGCTAGACAGTTGCAAGGTACTGCAATGGGAAAGGAGTTTCAATCTGCTGCCAAGGCAGTTGAGGGAATCAATAAGCAATTGCAAATTGGTGCTACTAATGTTACTGCAATTAGTCCAGCAAAGATTATCAGTTCTTGGCAATCTCTGAGCAAAGTTATCGATACACTAACTGCTGCTTCTGCTAGATATGCTGAAGAAGCTAAGAATGCTACTGACCCAGAGAAGGCAAAACAATACCAAGCCCTTGCTAATGCTGCTAAAGAATATGCAGATGCACTCGAACCATTGAACAATCAACTTGCTGCTCAAGCAAAAATCTTATCTGACCTTAAATCAAGCATGAAAGAAGTAGGATTGCAGGAACGAGAGCAGAGTAAAGCAGAAAGTGATGAAGAGAAGCAAGCAAGACTACTGCAAGAAAGAATGCAGGGGGTATGGAACATATTTACTCCTTTTGGCCAAGTGATGCAAGGTGTTCTTGGTGCTACAGCAGCATTTAGTGGCAGTCTCACCGGTATGGCAATGAGCATCATGTTTGCCACTTCTACCTCTACAGCGTTTGTTATAGCTGGTATGACAATAGGTGGTATTTTAAAAATAGTTACTGATGTTGTAAATCTTGCGGCTAATGTAATTAAGACAGTTCTGACTGTCGCTCTTCAAATTGGTAAAGCTGCATTCGAAGGAATTAGAGCATCGATAGAAGCATTCATTAATGTAATGGATGTAGTAAGGACAAAAATTCTTGGCACTTATGAAGCTTTAGGAACGTTTCATGGCAATCTTCAATTAGCTCCAGCTTTATGGAGTGCTGCGTCGGATTTTGCTAGCAAATACGGTTTTGATGTTCTTGATGTATCTAAGGCAATGGATACATTAAATAGATCGTTCTTGTACAATCAACAAAATATGCAAGTTGTTGCTGCTCTGGCAGCTAAACTTGGTACAACCATGGATAATGCTGCTAATATTTATTCCAGAGCTATTGGAGTTGATAGAGCAGCTACTGACTCTTTACGTAGTTACGGCATCGAGATAGGCAAAGTTTCAGAACACATGAGTAGGCAAAATGTTATTGCCTATGTAAATAATGCTATAATGGGTCAAGCCTCTGACTCACTACAAGCCTACTCTGGTTCGGCTACTGCCTCAATAACCAGGCTAGAATCAGCATTTACATCTTTACTTGCTGCTTTTGGTGTGCCGATTTGGCAAGCCCTTGGGCCGACAATTGAAATGATTGCGGCGGGGATTAATAAGATTACTGCTGCAATACAAACAGTAGATTTCAGTAAGCTCTACATGCCTCTAGCAAGTTTTGGCACAGC
>Ga0078972_1003717_pt1 | contig 44573 bp, 39 predicted proteins | sample YelNatPaOPGAMG01_FD_67568 | JGI IMG/M metagenome (GOLD analysis project Ga0078972, IMG submission 67568) | Hot spring thermophilic microbial communities from Obsidian Pool, Yellowstone National Park, USA - OP-RAMG-01 (SPADES assembly) (version 2) | ecosystem: Environmental > Aquatic > Thermal...
TTACCAGAAACTGTACCTGTACATGTCGTCCAAGCTACAGTAGAACCAGTAGATGCAGTTGCTGTCAATACTACTGTTGAGCCATGGTCAAAATTTGCACTGCCTGTACTACTTGTAGGATAACTAAAGCTTATTCCAGCTGGATTAGAACTTATGCTCCCGCTACCATTACCTGCTGCATTCGCTGTCACCTGATATCGATTAAGTGTGAATGTTGCAGTTGCCGTCTTCACACCATCAAGATTCGTAAATGTACAAGTTGCCGTCTGTGTACCATTACCAGAAACTGTACCTGTACATGTCGTCCAAGCTACAGTAGAACCAGTAGATGCAGTTGCTGTCAATACTACTGTTGAACCATGATCAAAACTTGCACTGCCTGTATTACTTGTAGGATAACTAAAGCTTATTCCAGCTGGATTAGAACTTATGCTACCGCTACCATTACCTGCTGCATTAGCTGTCACCTGATATCGATTAAGTGTGAATGTCGCCTCTGCCGTCTTCACACCATCAAGATTCGTAAATGTACAAGTTGCCGTCTGTGTACCATTACCAGAAACTGTACCTGTACATGTCGTCCAAGCTACAGTAGAACCAATAGATGCACTCGCTGTCAATACTACTGTTGAGCCATAGTCAAAACTTGCACTGCCTGTACTACTTGTAGGATAATTGTAACTTATCCCTACAGGATTAGAACTTATGCTCCCGCTACCATTACCTGCTGCATTCGCTGTCACCTGATATTGATTAAGTGTGAATGTCGCCTCTGCCGTCTTCACACCATCAAGGTTCGTAAATGTACAAGTTGCCGTCTGTGTACCATTACCAGAAACTGTACCTGTACATGTCGTCCAAGCTACAGTAAAACCAATAGATGCAGTCGCTGTCAATACTACTGTTGAACCATGATCAAAACTTGCACTGCCTGTATCACTTGTAGGATAATTGTAACTTATCCCTACAGGATTAGAACTTATGCTCCCGCTACCATTACCTGCTGCATTCGCTGTCACCTGATATTGATTAAGTGTGAACGTTGCAGTTGCCGTCTTCGTACCATCAAGGTTCGTAAATGTACAAGTAGCCGTCTGTGTATCATTACCAGAAACTGTACCCGTACATGTCGTCCAAGCTACAGTAGAACCAGTAGATGCAGTCGCTGTCAATACTACTGTTGAACCATGGTTAAAATTTGCACTGCCTGTACTACTTGTAGGATAACTAAAGCTTATTCCAGCTGGATTAGAACTTATGCTCCCGCTACCATTACCTGCCGCATTAGCTGTCACCTGATATCGATTAAGTGTGAACGTTGCAGTTGCCGTCTTCGTACCATCAAGATTCGTAAATGTACAAGTAGACGTCTGTGTACCATTACCAGAAACCGTACCCGTACATGTCGTCCAAGCTACAGTAGAACCAGTAGATGCACTCGCTGTCAATACTACTGTTGAGCCATGGTTAAAATTTGCACTGCCTGTACTACTTGTAGGATAACTAATACCTATACCCCCAGGACTTGAACCTATGCTCCCGCTACCATTACCTGCCGCATTAGCTGTCACCTGATATCGATTAAGTGTGAACGTTGCAGTTGCCGTCTTCACACTTCCGAGATTAGTAAACGTACAAGTAGCCGTCTGTGTATCATTACCAGAAACTGTACCCGTACATGTCGTCCAAGCTACAGTAGAACCAGTAGATGCAGTTGCTGTCAATACTACTGTTGAGCCATGGTTAAAATTTGCACTGCCTGTATCACTTGTAGGATAATTGTAACTTATCCCTACAGGATTAGAACTTATGCTACCACTACCATTACCTACCGCATTCGCTGTCACCTGATATCGATTAAGTGTGAACGTTGCAGTTGCCGTCTTCGTACCATCGAGATTCGTAAATGTACAAGTTGCCGTCCGTGTATCATTACCAGAAACTGTACCTGTACATGTCGTCCAAGCTACAGTAAAACCAGTAGATGCAGTTGCTGTCAATACTACTGTTGAGCCATGGTTAAAATTTGCACTGCCTGTACTACTTGTAGGATAATTGTAACTTATCCCAGCAGGATTAGAACTTATGCTACCACTACCATTACCTACCGCATTCGCTGTCACCTGATATCGATTAAGTGTGAACGTTGCAGTTGCCGTCTTCACACCATCAAGATTCGTAAATGTACAAGTAGACGTCTGTGTACCATTACCAGAAACTATACCTGTACATGTCGTCCAAGCTACAGTAGAACCAGTAGATGCAGTTGCTGTCAATACTACTGTTGAGCCATGGTTAAAATTTGCACTGCCTGTACTACTTGTAGGATAATTGTAACTTATCCCAGCTGGATTAGAACTTATGCTACCACTACCATTACCCGCTGCATTCGCTGTCACCTGATATCGATTAAGTGTGAATGTCGCTGTTATACTTGAGTCCTGAGTTATTGTAAAAATGCAATCCCCTGTGCCGGTGCAACCACTCGCTGAGCCTGTGCCATCTGACCAGCCAGTAAAGGTTGAACCAGAGTCAGCCTGAGCGCCAAGGCTAATTTCTGTGTCAGGGGCAGCCGTACATGCACCCCTATTATTGTTCCATCTAAGTGTGCAACCATCTGCACTTACAATGCCTCTGCCTGTGCCCGACTTATTGACAGTTAATATATAAATTGATGTATTGTAATAACATATCTCTTCCCTTAAAGCATCCGAGTTATTCGCAGTTTCCTCAGTGTTTCCTGTTGTAACAGTATAAGATCCTGGGTCTATAGACGTATCAACACCAGAAACTTCCGTGCTATTCACTATTGCTCCCGACGTATCTTCTACCACGCAACCTTTTATACCGCCATTCCCATCAAGCTTCAAAACCCAAATATCATAACCACCCGCACCAAAAGAATTAGTGTAACCAGATACAACATAGCCATCAGATGTCTCCTGTATGAAAGAAGAATAATCACTCCTTTCCCCTCCGTAGGTCTTCTGCCAACTTACACTCCCATCCCCATTAAGCTTCAAAATCCAAATATCATAACCACCCGCACCAAAAGAATTAGTGTAACCAGATACAACATAGCCATCAGATGTCTCCTGTATGAAAGAAGAATAATCACTCCTTTCCCCTCCGTAGGTCTTCTGCCAACTTACACTCCCATCCCCATTAAGCTTCAAAATCCAAATATCAGAATTACCTGCACCAAATGAATTAGTATCACCAGCAACTATATAGCCTCCACCTGATATCTCCTGTATGGATGAAGCATAATCATTGCCCGACCCTCCATAGGTCTTCTGCCAACTTATACTCCCATCCCCATTAAGCTTCAAAACCCAAATATCAGAATTACCTGCACCAAATGAATAAGTGTAACCAGCTACGATATAACCTTCATCACTCGTTTGCTGAATGATAGAAGCATAATCACTCCTTTCCCCTCCGTAGGTCTTCTGCCAATTTACACTCCCATCCCCATTAAGCTTCAAAATCCAAATATCATAATTACCTGCGCCAAATGAATTAGTATAACCAGCAACTATATAACCTCCACCTGATATCTTCTGTATGGATGAAGCATAATCATTGCCCGACCCTCCATAGGTCTTCTGCCAACTTATACTCCCATCCCCATTAAGCTTCAAAACCCAAATATCATAACCACCTGCACCAAAAGAATGAGTATAACCAGCTACAATATAGCCATCAGATGTCTCCTGTATGAAAGAAGCATAATCATCGCTTGTCCCTCCGTAGGTCTTCTGCCAATTTACACTCCCATCCCCATTAAGCTTCAAAACCCAAATATCAGAATTACCTGCACCAAATGAATAAGTGTAACCAGCTACAATATAACCTCCGTCACTCGTCTTCTGAACGATAGAAGCATAATCATAGCCTCCTCCTCCATATGTGTATGCCCACTGCTGGGCATTCGCAATTCTTACTATAATTAAAGAAATTAAAAGAATAAATCCTGAGAAAAATAAATTTTTACTCCTTGCCATCTTGTTCCCCCTATTTTAGAATCTTTCAAACTAAATGCTTCTCCTAAAAACCAAAGAAAAAAAACTTATATATATTAAATATCTATATCATCCTTGTCAATGAATAAAATAATGCTTTTACGTAAATATCATTTATGTACACATGGAAACTATTTATGGATAAAATAATGCAGATATTGCGAAAAAATTATTTCTGTCACCCAATAACATCCTTTTAAACAACGCTACAAACGCAATAAACGCAAAAAACGCTATAAACGCTCTGCGCTTTGCGCGGATAATTTGCAAAAAAACTTAAAAATTAGTAATATTAAGTTCATTGACTAATCTAAAATTTCTTTTTATTAAACAACAATTGATGAAAGAGATAGAAAAACTAAGAAGACAGATAGACAAAATAGATACAGAGATACTCGATTTATTAAATAAACGGTCTGAGATCGTTCTTGAGATAGGCAAGATCAAAAGAGAAAAGAATGCAAATTTTTATTCGCCCGAGCGTGAAAGAGACATACTACAAAGACTCATATCCTCAAACAAAGGACCATTCCCAAATGAAACCCTTAAAGTAATATATCGAGAGATTTTATCAGCTTCGCTCTCTCTCGAAGAACCTCTCAAAGTAGCATGTCTTGGTCCGCTTGCAACATTCACACACCTTGCTGCTATAAGACATTTCGGCTCATCAGCCACCTTTGTACCTGTTGAAAGCATCAAAGAAGTCTTCGATTCTGTCGAATCTGATAAGACATTATTTGGTGTAGTCCCAATCGAAAATTCTAATGAGGGCGTTATAAGTTCAACACTCGATCTATTCATGGATTACGATTTAAAGATCTCAGCTGAGATACTCCTTGAGATTTCACAAAATCTTTTATCCAAAGCAAAAGACAAGAAGAAGATTAAAAAGATATATTCTCACCCAACTGCAACAGCCCAATGTAAACGATGGCTTGAATCAAACATGCCAGGGGTTCCAATCCTTGAGACAACCTCAACAGCAAAGGCAGCTGAACTTGCTTCAAAGGAGGTCGAATCCGCAGCCATAGCAAGCGAGCTTGCCGCAAAGGTCTATAATCTAACAATCCTTGAAAAAGGCATAGAAGACAACAAACATAATGTTACAAGATTCCTCGTCATATCAAAAAACTATCCAAGTCGCACCGGGAAAGACAAGACATCGATTATGTTTTCAATAAAAGACAGACCTGGTGCACTTTACGATATACTCTATCCTTTTAAAAAATCCAACATAAACCTTACAAAAATAGAGTCAAGACCCTCGAAAAGAAAGGCTTGGGAATATATCTTCTTCGTAGATATGGAAGGACATATCGAGGACAAAAAACTTAAAACAGCAATAGACGCAGTAAAAGAAAACTGCCTTTATCTTAAATTACTCGGCTCATATCCATGTGGTGAAATATAATGCTAAAACCACCAGATTATATTCACAAGATACAACCTTATATACCTGGTAAACCTATTGAAGAATTAGAACGTGAAACAGGTATAAAAGACTCCATAAAGTTAGCATCAAACGAAAACCCTCAAGGCACATCTCCACTCGCCCTAAAAGCAATCTTAAACTTTCTAACAAAATCTAAGACTAATAACTCACTAAACAGGTATCCAGATGGAAGCGGTTATTACCTGAAAAAATCATTATCAAATTTTCTTAATGTTCGCGAAGAAGAAATCATCCTTGGAAACGGCTCCAATGAGTTAATCGACATAGCTGTCAGAACATTCATGCAAAACGGGGATGAAGCTATTATGGCTGACCCATCCTTTATCGTATACCCTATGTCCGTTCAATCAATAGGTGGAGAAAAAATTATGATTCCCTTGAAAAACTACACCCATGATCTCGAGGCAATGGCAGATGCAGTAACAGACAAGACAAAGATAATATTTATTGCAAATCCAAACAACCCTACTGGAACTATAAATAGAAAAAAGGAATTCGATGCATTTATAAAAAAGATTCCAGAAAATATCCTCATCATAATTGACGAGGCTTATTATGAATATGTTACAGACCCTGATTTCGCAGACAGTATGAGACACCTTAGAGAGGGGAAAAATATCTTGATTCTTCGAACATTCTCAAAGATATACGGTCTTGCAGGGCTCAGGATAGGCTATGGTATCTCAAAACCTGAGATACTTAACGAAATGAATAAATTAAGACCACCTTTCAACACAAACATACTTGCCCAGATTGCAGCCAAACATGCGCTTGAGGATACTGATTTCATCAGAACAACCATCGAGATAAACGAAATGGGTAAGAACTATTTATATAAAGAATTAAGAGAAATGGATATCGAGTTTGTCCCCACACATGCTAATTTCATTTACATATGCTTAAAACATGATTCCAAAATCTTTTATAATAAACTGCTTATGAAAGGAATAATAGTCAGGCCAGTTGGACCTAAAGAAATAAGAGTAACAATTGGTTTACCAGACGAAAACAGAAGATTCATAGAAGCTTTTAAGAGCATTCTAAATTCGCTAAATTAAGATGGAGGTTTAAATGGATATTATTGTACTAAAACCAGGTGTAACGGATAAAGAATTAAAACACATCATCAAAAAACTTGAACAAAAGGGTCTAAAGACTAACATTTCAAAGGGTACAGAGAGAACAATAATAGGTGTAATAGGAGACACATCAAAAATAACAGAAGAGGAAGAGAATGCTATCCGTGTTCTTCCTGGCGTTGAAGATGTCATGAGAATTCTGAAACCCTATAAACTCGCAAGTAGAGACTTTAAATCTGAAGATACACTTATTAATGTAAAAGGGAATATTATAGGTGGTAAGAAAATTCATGTAATTGCAGGTCCATGTGCAGTTGAAAACAAGACAATGCTCGTCAACATAGCTGAAAAGGTAAAAGAGGCAGGGGCTACATTTATAAGAGGTGGCGCTTATAAACCACGTACTTCACCCTATTCATTTCAGGGACTTGGCGAAGAAGGTCTTAAATATCTTGCGTATGCAAGCAAGAAAACAGGGCTACCAGTTGTAACAGAATTGATGGATCCACGAGAAATCGATTTATTTATAAAGTATGTAGACATTATACAGATAGGCGCAAGAAATATGCAGAATTTCCGCCTCCTGCTGGCAGTTGGAGAATCCAAAAAACCTGTTCTCTTAAAGAGAGGTTTATCAGCGACTATAAAAGAATGGCTTATGGCAGCTGAATATATATTATCTAAAGACAATCCCAATGTCATATTATGTGAGCGAGGTATAAGGACATTCGAAACAGCAACAAGAAATACACTTGATTTGAGTGCTGTACCAGTTCTAAAGCAGCTAACACATCTTCCTGTTATCGTTGACCCAAGCCATGGGGTCGGTAAATGGTCACTTGTAGCCCCAATGGCAAAGGCTGCTGTTGCAGTTGGAGCTGACGGTCTAATGATAGAAGTGCACACAAACCCTGAGGAGGCATTATCTGATGGCGAACAATCTCTTAAACCAACAGACTTCAAAAAGTTGATGAATGAATTAAAACCAATAGCAAAAGCAATAGGAAGAGAAATATAAACAATTTTATGACTGGTAAGGATTATTAAGCTGATGCTCTTCGAGAGGATAACAATAATTGGTGTAGGACTTATAGGTGCATCATTTGCTCTCGCAATGAAGAAATACAAACTGTGTAAATATATTATAGGAAATGGTAGAAATCCTGAAAATCTCAAAAGAGCAAAAGAAAAAGGAATCATAGACTCTTATGAAATAGAACCCGAAACAGCATGCATAAATTCAGATTTAATATTATTTTCAACACCTGTCGGCTGTTTTATTAACATCGCAAAGAAGATAAAACCATCGTTAAAAACTGGTGCTATCGTAACCGATGTCGGAAGTGTTAAAGGCAAACTTGTAAAAGAGATGGAGAACCTAATGCCTAAAGGTGTAACTTTTGTCGGAGCTCATCCAATTGCGGGAAGTGATAAATCAGGCATAGAAAGCGCATCCGCCCAACTCTTCTCTGGTGCAAAATGCATAATCACCCCAAGCGAAAATACAGATAAAAACGCACTACAACAAGTGATAAGAATATGGGAAACGTTTGGCTCAGAAATTCGGCTAATTGAACCTGAAGAGCACGACAGAATATACGCCCTCGTAAGCCATCTACCACACGTAATTGCGTATGCAATTATGAATACTATAGCGGATGTTAACAGCTCATACCTAAAATTTTCTGGCCAGGGATTTATTGATACGACAAGAATTGCATCAAGTTCTCCAGAACTATGGAGAGACATCTGCATCTTAAATAAAGATAATCTCCTGAAAAGCTTAGATACCTTTAAAAAGAACCTTGATAAAATCATACAGCATATTAGGGCATCTGATGCAATCTCTCTTGAAAAAGATTTTGCAAAAGCCCGGGCACTGAGGCAAGGTATTGGACAGGATTGAAATCACAAAAGCTAATAAATTTAAAGGTGAATTCTACCCCCCTCCTGACAAATCTATTTCTCATCGTGCAATAATATTCTCCTCGATCTCAAAAGGCAAAAGCATAATAAAAAATTTTCTAAGGGCAGACGACCCATTAAGAACCCTTAATGCATTCAGACTTTTGGGTATAGAAATACAAGAAGAAGGCGAAAACCTCATTGTTAACGGGAAAGGATTACATGGCCTCTGTGAGCCGTTCAACATTATAGACTGTGGAAATTCTGGAACCACCATTAGATTATTATCAGGCCTACTTGCTGGCAATCCATTCTTCTCGGTTCTAACTGGTGATGAATCATTAAGGACAAGACCCATGGCAAGGATTATTAAACCACTTAGGGAAATGGGCGCTGAGATACACGCAAGGGCTGAAGACAGATATCCACCAATCGCAATATGCGGAAAAAGATTAAGGCCAATAGATTACACGCTACCAATCTCAAGCGCTCAAGTAAAATCTGCATTAATCCTTGCAGGACTCTATGCAGATGGTGAAACAACAATAACAGAGCCTGCAAAATCAAGAGACCATACGGAAAGGATGTTGCCCGAATTCGGTGCTAACCTTTCAGTAGAAGGCTTAAAGATAAAAGTTAGAGGTGGCATAGAATTACACAGCACAGAGGTATCAATACCTGGGGATTTTTCATCTTCTGCCTTCTTCATAGCTGGGGCTTTGTTGATAGAAGGTTCAGAAATTCTAATAAAAGACGTCGGTATCAATCCAACAAGAACAGGCTTTCTAAGGGTCTTAAAGGAGATGGGAGCAGATATCAAAATACAGAACACAAAGACAGTTGCAGGAGAACCCATCGGAGACATACATTGTACATTTTGTGAAAAACTAAAACCAGTAAGTATTAATAGAGAGATGATACCATCGATGATAGACGAATTCCCCATACTCTGTGTAATTGCCACACAGGCTTCTGGAACAACAACAATTAGAGGTGCAGAGGAGCTCAGAGTAAAAGAATCTGACAGGATTAAAAGCATGGTCTTAGAGTTAAGGAAAATGGGTGTAGACATTGAAGAATACGAAGATGGCTTAAGCATCCATGGAAAATGCAGATTAAAAGGTACTACACTTGAAAGCTACAGAGACCATAGGGTAGCTATGTCTCTTTGCATAGCTGGGTTGATAGCAGACGGCACCACTACAATAAACGGGATATCATCAGTGAATATTTCTTTTCCTCAGTTCTTTGATATATTAAGGAAGCTAACATCTTAAATAACTATGAAAAAGGTTATAGCAATAGATGGTCCTTCTGGTGCTGGAAAAACAACCATAGCAAAAATCCTTGCAGAAAGACTTGGTTTTGATTATCTCGACACAGGAGCATTATATAGAGCTGTTGCATTAGGATTAAGATTAAATAATATATCGCCTGAAGATGATGATTCAAAGATTTTAAGTGTTCTTAAAAGTATGACCATTGAATTTACTAATGGCAAAGTCTTTCTTAATAAAAAAGATGTCTCCAAAGATATACGCTCTCCAGAGATAGACCATTACTCATCAGTCTTTTCTGCAAAAAAGATAATAAGAGAATTTCTTTTAGACATACAAAGAAATGCTGGGAGAAATTCTAACCTCATTGTAGAAGGAAGGGATACGACCACAGTTGTATTCCCTGATGCATATAAAAAGATATTCCTTGATGCCTCCATCGAAGAAAGGGCAAGACGAAGATATTTACAATTAAGGCAAGCAGGCATAGAAACAAGCATGGAAGAAGCAATAAAGGGTATAATAGAAAGAGATAAGAGGGATTCGAGTAGAGATCTTGCACCATTAAAAATAGCAGAAGATGCTTTTTTTATAGATTCTTCGAATCTTTCGATTGATGAGGTAATCAAAAAAATTATTGATTATATTAAATCTGATTGCTAAGTTCATTATACAGCTTCTTTAAATTTATATTCTATGTTTTTTTTAGGATATTTTACAGACTCGAGGTCATCGGTCAAGAAAATATCCCTAAAGAAGGAGGTGTTATTATCGCATCTAACCATGTAAGTTATCTCGATCCACCTGTACTTGGTGTTTCCATAAATCGAAAGACGACATTCATGGCACGGGAAGGTTTATTTAAAATACCCATACTTAATATATTTGTAAAATCTTTCTCATTCCCTGTAAGACGAGGTAAGACACAGCCATCTACCATAAAAGAGGCTGTAAGAAGACTAAATAATGGTGAATTGATAGTAATATTTCCAGAAGGTGGACGTAGCCCGGATGGCAAACTTATGGAACCTAAAAGAGGGATAGGTGTAATCGCTGGGATTAGTAGGGCTACCATAGTCCCTGCATTCATATCAGGAACGGAAAAGGCACTTCCCGTTGGTGCTAAGTTCTTACACCCTGCAAGGATAAAAGTAATATTTGGAAAACCAATTAAGGTTAAGGAGCACCCTCAAGATAAAGAGACACAAGAAAAGATTTGTAAGAACATCACAGATGCGATTAAAGAATTAAAAATAGAGACAACGAGTAAATCAAAGGTCAAAAAATGAAGATATATACGGCAAAAACTGCTGGCTTTTGTTTTGGTGTTAAAAGGGCGATAGATATTGCCTTCAAAGTTGCTAAAGAAAAGAAAAAAGGCATATTTACCCTTGGACCAATAATTCACAACCCACAAGTAGTCGAACAACTAAAAGACAAAGGCATATATCCTATCGACGATATAAAGGGTAAAAAAGGAATAAATGCTGTTATAATAAGAACCCATGGAATACCTATTGACCTGCATAATAAAATACTATCTAAAGGGTACAAGATTATCGATGCAACATGTCCATTTGTAAAAAAGGCGCAATTTTATGCTAAACTCCTTAAGGAACAAAACTACCAGGTTATTATACTTGGAGAAAAAAATCATCCCGAGGTGAAAAGCTTAATGAGCTATGCTGGAAAGGATAGTATAGTTGTAGACTCAAACATCCCATTCTCAAAGTTGAAATCGAGGATTGGTATCGTAGTCCAAACAACACAACCCATTGATGCACTTAAAAAATTTTTATCAGAGGTAATAGGGTATTCCAAAGAGATTAAGATTTATAATACAATATGTAATTCAACAGCTTTGAGATTAAAAGAGACCGAAAAACTTGCAAAAAAGGTTGATATTATGTTTGTTGTAGGTGGTAAGAATAGTGCAAATACAACACAGCTTGCGAAACTGTGCAAATCACTTTGCGTAAAGACTTATCATATAGAAACACCAAATGAAATAAAGAAAAGCTGGTTAAAAGGAACTAACATAATAGGTATCACAGCAGGGGCATCAACTCCTGATTGGATAATAAAAGAAGTTAAAAAAAGAATCGGAGACATAGGAGGTTAATTTTGTTGTGGAACTCAAAAACAATGAGCTTGAAAAACTTTATGCAGAAACATTTCACGCAATTAGAGAAGGAATGATATTAACTGGTAAGGTCCTCGCCTTAAAACAGGACGGGGTAATAGTGGATGTAGGGTACAAATCTGAAGGTATAATACCTATACAGGAATTTTCAGAAGAAGAGATAACAACCCTTAAGCCTGGCAACAATATTGAGGTCTATGTAGAAGACCTTCGAGATTCTGAAGGCACCATAACACTATCAAAAGAAAGGGCAGCCAAAATAAAAGTCTGGGAGTTACTCGAAAACGCACTTAACGATGGAACACCTGTTGAAGGGAAGATTGTTTCAAAGACAAAAGGCGGTTTTATAGTTGATATATCTGGAGTAAATGCCTTTCTACCAGGTTCACAAGTTGACCTCAAACCTTTAAAGGATACCAACAACATAATAGGCAAAAGAATGCTTTTCAAGGTCATTAAACTAAACAACAAACTCTCAAATGTTATCGTCTCACGCAGGGCAATACTCGAAGAAGAGTTGCAAGAAAAAAAGGCAGAGACTCTTAAAAGATTAAAAGAAGGTGCCATACTAAAAGGAACTGTTAAAAACATCACAGATTATGGTGTATTTGTTGACCTTGGTGGTATTGATGGACTTCTCCATATATCCGATATCTCATGGGGAAGGATTTCTCACCCTTCAGAATTCTTCTCTTTAGGGCAAGAAATTGAAGTTCTCGTTTTAAAGTATGACCAGGAAAACGAAAAGGTAACGCTTGGCTATAAACAGAAAAAGCCAGATCCATGGAGCATAGTCCATGAAAAATACCATGAAGGTAAAAAGGTAAGAGGTAAAGTAGTCAGCATAACAGATTATGGGGCATTCATAGAGCTCGAAGAAGGGCTTGAAGGGCTTGTACACATATCAGAGATCGACTGGTCACCAAGGCCAAAACACCCTTCTAAATATCTTACAGTAGGTGAGACGGTAGAGACATTGATATTAAAAATTGAGAAGGAAGAAAGGCGAATATCTCTAAGCCTAAAACAGCTAAAACCAAGTCCTTGGGAGCTAATCAAACAAAGATATAAGATTGGTCAGAAGGTAAGCGGAAGGGTAAAGACCATTACTGACTTTGGCGTATTCATTGGTCTACCTGAAGGCATAGATGCACTAATTCATATCTCCGATATCTCCTGGACAAAACACATAAAGCACCCTTCTGAGGTGCTAAGAAAGGGTCAAAAAGTAGAAGCAGTCATCTTGAACATTGACCCTGAAGCAGAAAAAATTGCATTAGGGATTAAACAACTACAACCAGACCCATGGCTAAAAGAAATACCTGAGAAATTCAAACTTGGGTCAGAGGTTTTCGGAAAAGTTCTTGCAATAACAGAATTTGGCATATTCGTAGAGTTAGAGGGTGGTGCAGAAGGTCTCATATATTCATCCGAGATTCTGAGACCACCAGCAGGAAAGATCGAAGACATAATAAAGATTGGAGATACCATTAGAGTAAGAATTATCAAAGTCGATTGCGAAGAAAGAAAGATTGGTCTAAGTATGAAACATCTGAAAAAGGTAACAGAATGAAAAAATTCTTTCTCTTCCTGATTATCCTATTTGTTATCCTTATCATAATAAGTATAGTAACACTATTATTTCAGAAAAACCTTCCCATAGGTGAAAAGGTTGCCCTGATCAAGATTGAAGGACCAATAATCGACGCTAAAGACACAATAGACGAACTAAAAGGTTATGTTAAAGACCCATCTATAAAAGCAATTGTTATTCGAATCGATAGTCCTGGTGGTGCAGTTGCACCGTCTCAAGAGATCTATGAAGAAATCAAAAAAGCAGTTATAAAGAAAAAGATTATTGTCTCTATGGGGTCAATAGCCGCATCCGGTGGATATTATATAGCCTCCCCAGCAACAAAGATTATATCAAATCCAGGCACACTAACTGGTTCAATAGGTGTCATAATGGAGATACCGAATATTGAAGGCTTAATGAACAAAATTGGGGTAAAAACTGAAGTAATAAAGAGTGGTAAACACAAGGACATAGCTTCAATATTCAGAGGAATCAAAAAAGAAGAAAGAGAGATATTACAAAATGTCCTCGACAATGTTCACGAGCAATTTATAAAGGCTGTAGCTGAAGGCAGAAAGATACATCCAGATGATATAAGAAAGATAGCCGATGGCAGGATATTCACAGGAGAGCAAGCTTTAAAGTTAGGGCTTGTAGACCAACTTGGCAATCTTCAAGATGCAATCGATATCGCATCCAAACTTGCGGGTATCAAAGGAGAGCCCATAGTAGTTAGCAAAAAAGAGAAGATCTCCTTAATAAATCTCCTAAAAAACTCGATCCCAAATGAAATAAAAGAACTAAATCCTTCAATCAGGGTTAAATACTTATATATACCTTAAAATCTAAGGGAGGGAATCATGACCAAATCAGTACTTATTGAAAAAGTAACAGAAAGGATTGGCATCCTGACAAGAAAACAGACAGAGATAGTCGTTGATACAGTATTTGATAGCATCAAAGAAGCCCTAATTAAAGGTGAAAAGATTGAGATAAGAGGTTTTGGAAATTTTAAACCAAAGATCAGGAAGCCTCGACTTGCAAGAAATCCTAAAACAGGCGAAAAGGTAGAAGTCCCTGGCAAAAGGGTCTTACATTTCAAAGTTGGAAAAGCACTCAGAGAGGCAATGAATCCAAAATAATTTCTAAAACCTATCAAATAACAGAATATGAAAGGTAAAGTATACCTGGTTGGAGCTGGACCAGGAGATATTGGGCTTCTCACTATAAAAGGCCTCAAATGCCTCAAGAAAGCAGAGGTTGTAGTTTATGACTTCCACCTTAATGCACAAATATTAAATTATATAAACCACCATGCCGAATTCATATATGCTGGCAAAAGAGGTGGACACCATACAATCGAGCAAGAAGACATAAATAAAATACTCGTCCAGAAAGCCAAAGAAGGTAAAATCATATGTAGACTTAAGGGTGGAGACCCCTTTGTTTTTGGACGTGGTGGAGAAGAAGCAGAAGTATTATCGAAAGAAGGTATAGAATTTGAGGTAGTCCCTGGCGTAAGCTCATCAATCGCCGCTCCTGCTTATGCAGGAATCCCTTTAACACATAGGTTATACTCCTCATCATTCGCTGTAGTACCGGGCTATGAAGACCCTACAAAGAAAGAAAGCTCAATACAATGGGATAAACTTGCAACTGGTGTTGGAACTATCGTCTTTCTAATGGCAGTTAAAAATATAGACTTCATATGCCAAAAATTAATAGAGAATGGCAGACCACCTGAAACGCCCACCGCAGTAATCAGGTGGGGGACAAGAGCTGACCAGAAAACGATTATAGGAACACTCAAAACAATTCCTGACATTATTAAAGAAAAAGAGATAAAGCCACCTGCTGTTATAGTTATAGGAGAAGTTGTCAAACTCAGAGAACATCTCAATTGGTACGAAAAAAAACCCTTATTTGGGCAAAGGATTTTAATCACAAGAAAATACACGGAAGAATTAAGTGAACTCGAAGAGTTGGGCGCAGAGATAATCGAATTTCCAACTATCGAAATCGTTGAACCTGAAGACCATGAAGAACTCGATAAGTGTATAGATATCATTAACACTTACAATTGGCTGATATTCACAAGCAAAAACGCTGTTGACTTTTTCTTTAAAAGATTCTTCATAAAAGACATCGATATCAGAGACCTTAAGGGCATTAAGATTTGTGCGGTCGGATCAAAGACAGCGTCACATATAAAAAAATACGGCATAAAAGTCGACATTATACCAGAAAAGTTCAATGCAGAAGGACTAATCGCTGTTTTCCAGAACCAATCTGACATTAATAGACAACAAACATTAAAAGGATTAAGATTTCTCTTACCAAGGTCAGAAATTGCACGTGAAATATTGCCTGAAAAGATAAAAGAGCTTGGCGGAGAGATAGACACACCAATAACATATAGAACAATAAAACCCCATTCACATGGTAAAAGACTAAGAAGATTTCTAAAAGAAGGTAAAATAACAATCGCCACATTCACAAGTGCATCTACTTTTAACAATTTCATCGAAATCATTGGTGATGATGCACGAGAGTTATTAAAAGGAGTAGCCATCGCTGTTATAGGACCTGTAACGGCAAAGGCTGTAGAAAATGCAGGCTTTAAAGTATCTATCATTCCAAAAGAATCAACAATCGAATCAATGGTTAAAGAAATATTAAGATGGAATAATCTAAACACTAATGAAAATATCCAGAAATGAACCTTCCCCAGATTGATACCTTACTATTTCGTTTGATAAATACTAATCTTCAAAACCTCCTCTTCGACGCATTAATGCCATTTATAACACAAAAATACTATTTTTTATATCTTCCGATAATCGCATATCTATTTATAAAGAATAGAAAGGATACACTATTCATTCTAATCGTATCCATATCTGCATTTCTTCTCAATGACTGGTTATCCAACGAATTAAAAATCTTCATTGGTAGAATAAGACCATGTAAAGAACTACAGGACGTCAGGTTACTCGTTGGCTGCGGCAAATCATACTCAATGCCCTCAAATCATGCAGGTAATTCATTTGCATTAATAGTCCCCTTCTTAATACTTCTAAAAGACAAGGTTAAAGTAATCCTTTTAATTATTGCCCTGCTTGTATGCTTCTCAAGGATTTATGTTGGAGTCCATTATCCTACAGACGTTATTGCAGGCGCCTTAATTGGAAGCCTCATAGCAATACTATGTTCCATATTTTCAAGGAAGATAAAAGAAGACTACAAAAAAAAACCTTATCAGACACTTCTCTTTGTATCAATAGTAATAATCAGCATCTTCAGGATTTATTACATAACAAACGGACCTCTTGACTTAAGCCCTGACGAAGCTCATTACTGGGAATGGTCTCGTAGGCTTGACATAAGCTATTACTCTAAAGGACCAATAATCGCATATCTAATATATATTGGAACATATATCTTTGGAGACACGGTATTCGCTATAAGGGTACTCGCCGTTATCTTCTCTGCATTTAGTAGCATTGTCTTATACAAATTTGGTAAGACCCTCTATAATGAAAAAACAGGTTTTTTCACTGCCTTAATAATCCAAATAATCCCGCTCTTCTCAACATACGGAATAATCTTTACAATTGACTCACCATTAATATTCTTCTGGTCTCTCTCCTTATATTTATTCTACACAGCTATTAATAAACAATACGATGAAGACGAAGATAAAGGCCATATCTTTACCTGGATATTATTAGGAATCTCAATAGGTCTCGGCCTTCTTACCAAATATTCAATGGCCTTCTTTTATATATGCTCCTTAATCTTTCTACTTACAAATAAAAAATATAGATTCCTATTATCAAAAAAAGAACCTTATATCGCATTATTCGTTAGTCTCATCATCTTCAGTCCAGTATTAATATGGAACTCACAACATGACTGGGTAACGATAAGACATACAATTGGCCAGGCACACGTTAAAGATGGACTAAAACTAACGATAAATAACTTCCAAGAATTTATATTATCCCAAGCATTCGTCATAACTCCCCTGCTCTTTATCTTAATACTATACTCATTATTCAAATTAAAAAATACTGAAAAAGGGTCGCTACTATTCTGGTTTTCCATCCCTATCATCCTCTTCTTCACACTAAAAAGCTTACAAGGCAAGGTTCAAGCTAACTGGGCTCTACCTGGTTACATAACTGGCGTCATAGGCTTTTCAAAATATTGTATAGATGAATTAAAAAAACACGATAAGCCATTAAAAACAACCACATATCTTGCACTACTAATCTCAATTGCAATCACTTCTATTGCACACTATCCTTCTATCATAAACTTACCACCTGAAATCGACCCAACGATTAGATTACAAGGCTGGAAAGCCCTTGGCAATGAAGTAACAGAGATATACAACGATATGAGTAAAAAAGGCAAGGTCTTCATTCTATCTGATAGATACCAAATCTCGAGTGAGCTTGCATTCTATGTAAAAGGGCATCCATACACTTATTGTGTAAACTTTAAGAGGAGAATGAATCAATACGATTTATGGCAGGGATTTGAGAACCTCATTGGCTACAATGCAATATTAGTCATGTCAGGTAACGCAAAGATAGACAGAGAATTTGCAAATAGTTTCGATTATGTTGAGAAAAGAATCTATAATACTTATACTAAAAAGAATGAAAAGATAAGAGAATATTCAATCTTCTTATGTTATGGTTTTAAAGGATATAAGCAAAAAAAACCGGAGTCATACTAATGACAATATCAATAGTTATACCTGTCTACAATGAGGAAGAAAATATTAGGATTCTCCACGAAAAGATAAGAGAATCGGTAGACCCCCTTAAAATGGAATACGAGATACTTTATATAGATGACGGCAGCACTGATAATACATTAAAAATATTAGAAGAGATACAATCAAAAGACCCACATGTAGTTGTATTAAGCCTGAGACGTAACTTTGGACAGACAGCAGCATTCGCTGCAGGTTTTGACTTTGCTCGTGGCGATATTATCGTAACTATGGATGGAGACCTACAAAATGACCCTGCAGATATACCAAAACTAATAGAACTAATAAAGGACAACGACCTTGTAAGCGGCTGGAGAAAAAAGAGAAAAGACCCTTTCTTCTCAAGAAGACTACCATCAATCATAGCAAACTGGTTAATAAGCAATGTAACAGGTGTCAAACTTCACGACTATGGTTGTTCCCTCAAGGCTTATAGACGTGATGTAGTAAAAAACCTGAGACTTTATGGTGAAATGCACAGATTTATACCAGCAGTTGCAAGTTGGTACGGCGTAAGGGTTGCAGAAGTTGAGACCACCCACCACCCACGGTTGAGAGGAAAATCGAAGTACGGCATATCAAGAACAATGAAAGTAGTCTTAGACCTCATAACTGTGAAATTCTTACAGAGTTTCTCTACAAAACCAATCCAATTCTTTGGTCCAGTAGGTATAATGAGCTCAATCATCGGTCTACTCATATCTTTATATCTAAGCATGCAAAAGATATTCTTTGGCAGATCTATCGCAAGCAGACCCTTACTACTACTTGGGGTCTTATTGATAATTGTTGGAATCCAATTAATAGGCATGGGACTGCTTGGTGAAATGCTTGTTAGGGTTTATCACGAAAGTCAGCGTAAACCAATATATGTCATAAAAAAGATCCTTGGACCTGAAATCAAATAAGATATTATTCTTTATAATAAAACTCACTGTAAGCTCAATACTCTTATACTTAGTCCTTTCAAAGGCTGGAACTAAAGAAGTCTTCTCACTCCTAAAAACTATAAATCCACTTGCATTTATAATCTCAGCCCTCCTATATCTCATCGCACAGTTTTTTTCAACAATAAGGTGGAAACTACTCTTATCAGAGAGGGTAAATATAAAAAAACTATTCTCACTCTACATGATTGGTGCCTTCTTCAATATAATACTCCCCGGAATAATAGGTGGTGATGCAGTCAAAGGCTACTATCTATATAAAGAAACTGGTAAAGGAACATCAACCCTCGCATCAATATTCATGGACAGATACATAGGATTTATTTGCTTACTCTTCATTGGAATGCTCGCACTCCCCTTCGGATATAACCAACTAAATAATTCAAAGGCTACCTTATTACTACCTATTTTCGTACTAATCTTCACTATCTCAAGCCTGTTTGTCTTCTCATTCAGGATTGGTAAACGTTTCAGATTCTTAACAAACTTCTACAACTATTTTCACCATTATAGAACTCAATGGAAGATACTTTTAAAGACATTCTTGCTATCAATTATTATTCAATCATTAAATATATTAGCCGTATATATAATCACACTGGGCATTAACCAAAAAGTCTCATTGCTATCATATCTCATCTTCATGCCTTTAATAATAGTCTTCACCACTATACCAATCTCAATTTCGGGTATAGGTGTTAGAGAAGGCGTATTTACACTCTTTTTAGGCTCAATAAATATAAAAGCAGACGTAGCTACTGCTATATCTTTACTTTGGTTTTTGAGTATGGTCGCAGGTAGTTTACCTGGCTTTATAGAATATATCAGATACAAAAAGTGATATAATTATCTTAGTCCCTTTTTCGAAGGGTAAAGAAGATTTATAAAAAGATCAAGGGGGTAAAAATGTTTTTATATCTTGTTCAGCATGCAGATGCAAAGAAGGAAGAGATTGACCCTAAAAGGCCATTGTCTGAAAAAGGTATAAATGATATTACAAAGACCTCTCTTTATCTAACATATCTAAACATAAGCCTGCACAAGATATTTCACAGTCAAAAACTCAGAGCAAAACAGACCGCAGAGATACTATTCCAACATCTAAAACCAATCAGAGGTATTACAGAAATCGATGGTTTATCACCACTTGATGACCCAGAAATCTGGTATAAAAGACTTCAAAGCATACCAGAAGATATAATGCTCGTAGGACATCTTCCGCACCTATCAAGACTCGCCTCTCTTCTACTATGTGGAGACAAAGAAAAGGATATTGTAGAGTTCAAGATGGCTGGTATTGTATGCCTTAGAAAAGAAGCAAACTCTTGGCTATTACAATGGATGCTCACACCAGAGATAACCATTACGCAAGGTGAAAGCAAACCTTTCTGCGATAGTATATAAGAAAGAGGTGATTAAAACTGCAACTTAAATTCTTGGGTGGCACGAGAACAGTTACTGGCTCTTGTTTTTATTTAGAAATAAATGGATTAAAGATATTAGTCGAATGTGGTCTACACCAGGGAGAAGGTTCAGACACCCTGAATAGAGAGGCATTCTACTTTAATCCAGAAGATATAGATTACGTTTTCATCACCCATGCACATCTCGACCATTCTGGCTTACTCCCAAAACTCGTCAAAGATGGATTTAAAGGCAGAATAATCCTTACATCCGCAACAAGGGACCTTCTCGAAATAATGCTTTATGATTCAGCACATATACAAGAATCCGATTCCCTATGGCTCGCAAAAAAGGCATTAAGGGCTGGCAAACCTCCAGTCTATCCGATTTACAACCGAGATGATGTACAAAAGGTAATTCCACTATGCGAACCAAGACCATATAACCAACTCTATCACCTTGGCCATGGCATCAAATACAGACTCCTTGATGCAGGACACATACTTGGTTCATGCACACTCGAGCTTTGGTATCAGGACAGTCAAGTAGAAAAAAAGATAATCTTTTCCGGTGACATTGGCAAAAAGGGTAACCCAATAATTCAAGACCCTTCAACTCCGAACGAGGCAGACTATATCGTCATAGAATCAACATACGCAAACAGAATGCACAAACCCTTAAATGAGAGTATTGAAGAACTTGTATCAGTAATCAAGACAACATTCAAACGTAATGGTAATGTATATATTCCAGCATTTGCCGTCGGGAGGACCCAAGACTTACTTTATATACTTAACTCAGTCGTTAGAGAAAAAAGACTATACAATATAAATGTTTATCTTGATAGCCCTCTTGCAGAAGAAGCAACAAAAGTTTATCTATCACATCCTGAGTGCTTCGATGAAGAGACAAAAAGATTATTATTAAAAGATGGCTTCAGCGAATCCCTCAAGCTCCATTTTATCGAGAGTGTTCAAGAATCTATGGAAATTAACAAGATAAAATCTGGCATCATAGTTATAGCCGGTAGTGGGATGTGTGAGGGTGGAAGAATAAAACACCATCTAAAACACAATCTATGGAGACCGGAGTGTAGCATAGTCTTCGTAGGATTTCAAGGCAAAGGAACGCTTGGTAGAAGAATCGTAGATGGTGCAAAGACTGTGAACATACTCGGTGATGAGGTTGCCGTTAAGGCATCAATCCATACGATTAATGGTTTTTCAGCTCATGCCGACCAGAAAGAACTGCTCGAATGGTTATCATCATTCAAAGACTCCCCCGAAATATTCGTAGTTCATGGTGAAGAAGACGTATCTACATCCTTTGCTGAATTGATAAATGAAAGATTTGGATTTAAGACATACGTACCCAAAAAGGGTGACTATTTCAACATATAAATAAGTTAAAATAATCTAATGAATAACATCCTTGTGACCAATGATGATGGTATAAACTCCCCAGGAATACAAAAACTTTTCCAGCAGATGAAAAAACTTGGCAACGCATACATAGTAGCTCCTGATAGGGAAAGAAGCGCTGTCAGCCATGCCCTGACTATGCATAGACCCCTTAAAGTAGAGAAATTAGGAAAGAATATCTACTCTATAAATGGAACGCCAACCGATTGTGTTGCAATTGGGATAAGTAAAATCCTACCAGAAAAGCCATCTCTTGTAGTCTCTGGAATTAACAAAGGCGCAAATCTTGGTGATGACATAACATATTCAGGAACTGTATCTGCCGCAATAGAAAGCACGATCTTGGGAATCCCAGCCTTTGCAATCTCTCTTGTAACAAAAGAAAAAAAAACGAAATTCTCCTATGATGCACCTGCGAAGATTGCACTATTAATTGCAAAATATATACTCGATAATTCTCTCCCATACGATACATTTTTAAATGTCAATGTCCCCGATATACCATACAAACAGATAAAAGGTATAAAACTAACAAGACAGGGAAAAAGAATCTATGATAACTCAATACACGAGACTTACAGCCCACACGGTGAAAAATACTTCTGGATAGGAGGTGGGAATCCATACTGGGAGCACGGAGAAGACACAGACATTCAAGCCATTGAAAAAAACTATGTATCCGTAACCCCTCTACATCTCGACTTTACAAATTATGATGCACTAAAATTCTTAAAAGAAAGATTCGACTTAAAGCTTAAATAATCCCATGAAAAGATATGATGTAATAATAGTTGGAGCAGGCCCAGCAGGTATATTCTCTGCACTCGAGTTAACAAGAATAAACAAAGACATCAAGATTCTGATAATCGAAAAAGGCAAAGACATTGACAAGAGGATTTGTCCCATGAAGACAAAGGGAGTATCATGTGCTGAATGTCCCAAATGCTCACTTCTTAGTGGATGGGGAGGGGCAGGCGCCTTTAGTGATGGCAAATTAAACCTATCTCCTGATATCGGTGGTTACTTATATAAATACATAGACAGAGACCTCCTTATATCTTTAATTAATTATGTAGATAGGATTTATATCGAACATGGTGCACCCAACACAATCTATGGTAACAATCTTGAAGAAATCTCAAGGATACAAAAGATTGCCTCAGCAAACAATCTTATACTAATACCTTCCACGATAAGACACATCGGTACAGAAAGATGCAAGATTGTTTTAAAGAATATCAGAAACTTTCTAATAAATAAGGTTGATATTATATTCAATTCTGAAGTAGAAAGAATCATAACCAAAAAGAGAAAGGTTGAGGGCTTATATCTTAAAGACAATACTAAATACCTTACTGATTTTGTTATCCTTGCACCAGGTAGGGAAGGCTCCTTATGGCTTGAAAAGGAATTTAAAAGGCTAAAACTTACCCTCATGAAAAACCCGGTTGATATAGGCTTAAGAGTTGAAGTACCAGCAAAAATCCTCGAACCTCTAACCAAAATAACATATGAACCAAAGCTCATATACCATTCAAAGAAATTCAAAGACAAGGTCAGGACATTTTGTGTAAATCCATATGGTGAAGTAGTAAAAGAATATGTCAAAGGCATATGGACAGTCAATGGCCATAGCTATGCAGACATAAAATCTGAAAACACAAATCTTGCCTTACTTGTCAGCACATCATTCACAGAACCATTTAATGAACCAATCCTCTATGGAAGATACATTGCTGGACTCGCAAACCTAATTGGCAAAGGAGTCATTATTCAAAGACTCGGTGACTTGCACATGGGGAGACGTTCAACAACTGAAAGGATACTCAAAGGAAGCGTTAGACCAACATTGAAGGATTCAACCCCCGGTGATTTAAGTTTTGTATTGCCTCATAGATACTTAACTGATATAATTGAAATGCTTGAAGCACTTGACAGGATTGCACCAGGTATAAACTCAGAGCACACGTTACTTTATGGTGTTGAAGTAAAATTTTATTCAGTAGTTCCAAAACTAAATAACTCCTTAGAGACGGAGATTAAAAATCTCTTTGCCGTTGGCGATGGTGCTGGTGTAAGCAGAGGGCTAATTCAGGCTTCGGTCTCTGGTATTATTTCAGCAAGAGAAATAGCAAAGAGGTATTCATGAAAGATTATAAAGAATTAAGTAACTATATGGTAAACACTCAACTAATACCACGTGGTATTAAAGACGAAAGAGTCTTATCTGCAATGAGAAAAGTTCCGCGGCATCTATTCGTTCCAGAACACTTACAACATCGGGCATATGATGATATGGCATTATCAATCGGTGAAGGCCAAACGATTTCCCAACCATACATGGTAGCAATTATGACTGAACTTCTTGAGTTAAAGGGTGACGAAAGAGTGCTTGAGATAGGTACAGGTTCAGGCTATCAAGCAGCGATCCTTGCAGAGCTTGCCAAAGAGGTATACACCGTAGAACGTATTGATACCCTTGCAAAAAAAGCAAGAGAAAAATTTAACCAACTTGGATACAAAAACATCTTCATTAAAGTTGGTGATGGAACATTGGGCTGGGAAGAGATGTCACCTTTCGACAGGGCAATAATAACAGCAGGATGTCCCGAAATACCAGAACCAATCATAAAACAAATCGGAGATGATGGGATTATCGTCGCACCTGTAGGAGACCGCTTCTCCCAGCAACTAATCAAAATAAAAAAGTCACATGGAAGGATATCAAAAGAATACCACACACCATGCGTATTCGTCCCACTCATTGGTAAATATGGCTGGGACGAAGAAATAGACAACCCCCAATATCAACTCTAACCCTGGGGTCAGGTCTTGAATCTTGAATTTTCCACAAAATCCAACCCCCTCACCCTCTGAACAAACCTCTAAAACTAATGTTATAATATTAAATTAAATTATTAAAATTACTTACAGAATAATAAATGCCCATATACTCATACAAAGCAACAAATTTGGATGGTGCAATCTTCGAGGGTGTAATAGATGCACCCGATGAAAAAACTGCTATTGAAAGATTAAAAAACACAGGCTATATACCATTACAAGTATCAATTCCAAAAGAAGGCATCAAAAGACTAAAGATCAAATCATCAAAGAACGATTTAATAATATTCACATCCGAATTATCTGCACTACTTGATGCTGGCCTCCCCCTTGACAGAAGCTTGAACATACTTGCAAACATCTCAGAAAGTAGTGAGATGAAAAAGATAATTCAAGATATACTAAAATCAATCAGGGAAGGAAGTTCATTTTCAGATGCCCTTCAGAAACATCCTAAGATCTTCCCAAGATTATATGTAAACATGATACGAGCTGGAGAAGCTGGAGGAGTTCTCGATGTTGTATTAATAAAGTTAAATGAATTCCTCGAATCTACTAAAGAATTGAAAGACCATATATTCTCAGTAATGATTTATCCAACAATACTCTTAACCACTGGAAGCCTATCTATTATTATCCTTCTAACATACGTCCTTCCCAAATTTTCAGTCATATTCGACGAGCTCGGCGGTACCCTCCCACTTCCAACAAGGATACTCTTATTTGTCAGTAATTTATTGAAAACTTACTGGTGGATAATGGCTGCCATAATAGTAGTTATGTTCCTTCTTTTCAGGTCATACATCAAATCGCCTTCGGGAAGATTTAAATGGGACTCTTTTAAACTTTCATTATTTGGTGATTTAGTTAGAAAGCTTGAAACAGCCCGTTTTTGTAGAACCCTCGGCACATTATTAAAAAGTGGAGTTCCATTAATACAAGCACTCAATAATTCAAAGGATGTGATAGGGAACCAAGTAATCGCATCAACAATCGATACTGTCACTGCAGGTGCAAAAGAAGGTAAGGGCATAACAATACCATTAACAGAAACAAATGCATTCCCACCTCTTGCACTCTCAATGATAAAGGTTGGTGAAGAAACTGGTCAACTCGATAATATGTTATTAAAAGTAGCCACAACATATGAAAAAAGCCTAAATATTACCATTAAAAGATTTGTAAGTTTACTCGAACCTGTCATGATTCTAACGATGGGATTAATAATCGGTTTTATAGTCATATCAATACTTATCGCAATATTCAGCATAACTGAACTACCTATTTAAGAAAAATGCGCTTAATACTAAATGCAAAATCAAAAAAAGGTTTTACCTTACTCGAGCTAATTATCGTTCTGTTCCTCATATCCTTAATACTTGGCTTGTCAATAATATCTTTTGCGAACTTTTTACCATCTTACAGATTCAACTCCACAGCAAGAGATATTGCGACAACCCTGAAACATGCAAGATACCTTGCACAAATACAGGGAATCAGGCAAGTATTCACTATCGACCTCGATAGTAAAACCTATGGGATTGAAGGTTATAACACAAAAGAGATACCTGAGGATATTAATATCAAAATACTCGACCCAATCCATGGTGAAATCTATAAAGGTAAATATTATTTTGTTATCAGCCCCACTGGTATCGAAACGAGCGAGATAATACTATCCTATAAAAAAAAGGTAACAACCATACAGATGGACCCTATTGTTGGAACATTATTAATTAATCAATGAAGAAATATAAAAAACTACATAAAAAGGGATTTACCCTACTCGAGGTTCTTGTTGCAACAGCCGTCCTATCAATCGCTATCACGGTTATACTCCAGTTATTCTCTGCAAACATAAGAAATATTGCTGTATCCGATGACTATGTCAAGGCAGTTACGAAAGCACATATTAAGATGCGTGAGATACTCGATGAAAGTGACATAACAGATAAGACTTATTCTGAGATAACAAATGATGGTTACAAAGTAGATGTATCAATAAGTGAAATTGCGAAAGATAGGTCAGAAAACCTTAATGTCAAACTTTTTGAAATAGATTTGAAATTATCATGGCTAAAAGGTAATAAAGAAAAATTCATCAACTTAAAAACAATGAAATTGGTTGGAAAAAAGATATAAGATAATATGAGAAATTACAACAAAGGCTTCACACTACTTGAACTAATAATCTCGATAACATTAATTGGGTTAATAGTAGTCATACTCGCAGGTGCAATGCGTGTAAGCTCGCGTTCTATAGCCTCTGGTGAAAAAAAGATTGAGTATCTCGACAGGATGCGTGCAACAATAAATTTCATCGACTCCCAAATACAATCCCAAATACCTCTCACCTACGAAGAAGATGGCGAAAACAAATACTACTTTAAAGGCGAAAGAGAATTACTCCAATTTTCCACTAACTACTCTATATGGGGTGGCGAAAAAGGTTATGTTATAGCCACTTACTGGGTGCAGACTAACTCAAACGGCAAGCAAGAATTGTATGTCTCAGAGACGATCGTAGGAACAAATTTTAAAAGGGAAACAAAACTTACAGAAGAGATGGATACTATATACTTTGAATACTTTTATAAGGATCCTACCGAAGAACAAGGAACATGGGTAGATAACTGGGACGACGAGACATCAATACCTGAGAAGATACTATTCCATTTTGTTAATAATAATATAGACTCAGCAGTTGTGATACCAGTCAGGGTAATCTATTCAACAGAAAAAGGAATCGTCGAATGAAGAAGTATTGTTATAAAACTATCATCAAAATAACAAAATCGCAAAAAGGAATAGCCCTTATATTAGTCTTATGGGTATTAATAATACTCATGACCCTTGTACTATCATTTACTCTACTTGTCAAAACAGAGGTAAACTCCACAATATACTTCAAAGAAGGTATAGAGAAAAAATTCTATGCAGAGGCAGGTATACAAAGGGCTATACTCGAAATTTTCTATAATCTAAAATATAAAGGTGAAACTATTGAATTTGAAGAGACTAAAGCATGGCGAACAGATGGAACACCTTATGATGTAGAGATAGGAGATGGTTACTTTTCTGTAAGGATAACAGATGAATCAGGCAAAGTGGACATAAACACAACACCAGAGATAATATTAAGAAATCTCTTAATAAATCTTGGCGTTTCTCAAGATGATACAGATATAATAGTAGATTCTATAATGGACTGGAAAGATAGCGATGATTTATACAGACTTCACGGAGCAGAAAGCGACTATTATATGTCATTACCAAATCCATACAAAGCAAAGAATGCACCTTTTGATACAGTTGAAGAATTACTACTTGTAAAAGGTGTCACTCCTTCTATCCTTTATGGCGATAACGAGAGAAAAGGTCTTATAGACTTTATTACAGTCCATTCAAACAAGAACACAATAAACATAAAATCAGCCCCAAAGGAAGTACTTGCCTCTATCCCTGGCATGACACCAGAGTTGGCAGATGCCATCATTGAATTCAGACAGTATAATGAATTAGAAGACCCTTCAGAGATAGAGAGCATACTTGGTGAAAATTTTGCGATATTCTCAAAATATGTTGATACTATGGATAGCGATACATTCACCATAGAATCCTCTGGTTACAAAAGTAGCACAGAGCCACCTTACACAATAAAAGCAACAGTGACATTAGTTGACGATAAAAATTATAATTATTTATATTACAAGAGTCCCGTATACAAGAAAGAATGAATGGAACAATTGCGATAAAAAAAATCACTGGATTTGCAACCATCTCCACAAAGGTAATAAGGGGATTTCTCAATCCTTTATGGAGGATATTATCATTTAATCTTACAGATGAAAGGATATACCCTGCCAAAAATGTATCCATATCCATCGAAAAGGGTAAAATAACCATAGCATATGGAACGAGGTTTCTTTCGAAGATTAATATAAAAGCCCTTAAGGAGATTGAGACCGAAGATGAAAAATATCCCCAGCCAGACTTTCTCGCATCATCAGCTTTAGTTGCATCTAATGAATTAGGTTTTAGAAAAACAGACATCACCCTATCAATTCCAAAGGCATGGGCTATTACAAAAATGGCAGAATTTCCACATACTGTAAAAGACAATCTCCATACCGTCCTCTCATACGAATTAGATAGGTTGACACCTTTTTCATCAGAAGATGCCTTATTCGACTATAAGATTATCTCAGAAACCAAAGACAAAATAACGATTTTAATAATAGTAGTAAAAAAAGAACTTATCACACCATATTTAGACGCTTTAAAAGAAAAAGGGCTAAAAGTTAGAAATCTTATCCTAAACCTATCAGGAATCGAAACATTACTAAAGCTTATAAACAAAAACAAAGAACCCATCTTCATAGATTTAGATAAAAATTATTACGAGGGGGCATTATTCATCAACAATAGCATTTATGGCGCATTTTCTGGAAATTTCAAAGACAATGACCTTAAAACAAAAGTCGACATCTTATCAAAGGAAATAGAACCTTTAATAAATACACTAAAGATAAATGAAAAGCCTGTAAATATATACATAAACTTAAAGGACAAAGATTCACATCTCAAAGAACTATTAAAAGCGAATCTCAACCCTGCAATAAACTTCTTAAACGATATTAACATCCCACTAAAAGGTATCACACCATCAAAGACCGCCTGTATAAACTCTTTAAGCGCAGTCTTAAATACCTTAATGCCATCATCAGACAAAATTAATATACTCTCAAATGGCATTCGTGAACAGATTAAAACACCAAAGATACTAACAATAATACTTGTTCTAATAATAATTGGACTATGGATAATATACCTAATATCACCGCTTAAGATAGAAAATAAAAGGCTTCTTGAGATAGATAAAGAAATAAAAGCAAAAAAAGAAGAAGTGCAGAAGGTTGAAGATATTAAAAAAGAAATAGATAATGTCAGAAAAGAGATAAATACAATAAATGAATTCAAATACAATAGATACATAACCCTTGATATGTTAAAAGAGCTAACAACCATAATCCCCAAGAATTGTTGGCTCACAAGGGTAAGATTTACAGAAAAAAATGTCGAGATTGAAGGCTTTGCCTCATCAGCCACTGGTCTCCTCTCAAAACTCGAATCCTCTAAATACTTTAAGAAGGTTGAGTTCGCCTCTCCAACATTTAGAGACTTGCGAATGAATGCAGATAGATTTAACATCAGGATGGAGATAGAAGGTATAAAAACAATAGAAAAAAAGCCTGTTCAGGAGGAAGATGAATTTGAAGAATAGCAATCTATTAATTATCGGTATACCCTTGATAATAATACTTGCAATTATCACATTCTATCAATATGTCTACCTGAACATACAAAAAGAGTTAGCAACAATAAAAGAAAATCAAGAGATCAAGATGAGGACCCTCGAAAAATATATCACGCTAATATCCCAAAAACCTGATCTTGAAAAAGAACTTGCTCAACTAAAAGAACACAGAAAGGAAGAAGAATCCAAACTAATAGAAGGGCAAACATCTGCACTTGCATCTGCAAACCTCCAGGAAATGGTAAAAGAGATTGTAACAAAAAGTGGTGGAACAATCTCCAGCGAAAGGGTGGGAAAGACCGAAGAATACGATGGATTTAGAAAGATTAACGTCAGCATAGATGCAGTCGTCCCAGACCCTCGAGCTCTAAGAGACATTTTATACTCAATCGAGACACGAACACCATATCTTGTATTAAAAGAAGTGGACATACGAGTAAGAAACTTTAGAGACCCAAAGGAACAACAAGTAAAACTCGATGTCACTGCCCTTACAAGCAGTAAATAGGGATAAGATTAAAACATTAATCCAATGATAAAACAATTATTAAGAAACATAAATATAATTAACACATTGCTGGTAGTAACAATAATCTATTTTTTTACATACTATTTTTCACCAACACTAAACATGCAAATCAAATTCACCCCTCCTGAGCCAGATGATATTATAGAAGTCGATGAATACACAATTGAAGAACTCAGCCTTCCCTCTAATGTAGACTATATGATAATTTCCGAAGAAAACCTTTTCCATCCAGAAAGGAAGATACCCGTTGAAAAAAAGGTTGAGCAACCGCTTCCTAAACCAGAATTTGTACTATACGGAACATTAGTTTCTGAAAACATAAGTATCGCATACCTTGAAGACCTCAAGGCACCAAGAAACACACCAGGCAGAGGGAAAAGAATTATCCCTCTTAGAAAGGGACAGACATTGAGTGGTTTTAAGCTTGAAGAGATTGAGACAGACAGGATTGTCATGACGAGGGGAGAAGAGAAGATAATCGTCCCTATAAACGACCCCTCACGTCCTAAAGAGAGACAGACTGTAACAACAACCCAAACACCACCACCTCAACCACAACCAGCACCTCAACCAAGAAGGATTCAGCCAAAACATGACTAATAAAAGATTCGTATTACTCAAGAGGCATCATAATCCCCCATTCTATAAAAATATCTTTCAAAAAAAACATCATCTGTAACACCACATTCTTTATTAACCAATTTATATCCAAATGGAATGCCATCTTCAGATACAAAACCTATATTCTTCAGTAGATTCGTTATCTCTTCCTTTGGATGAAACCACGCCTTAATCCCTACAACCTCTTTCAATTCATTAACTGCATATCTCTCGATAGCCATTAAAATAATCTTAATCAAGTTAGAGCCTTCTGTAAAAATATCCAATATCTCCAACCATCCATCCTTAATAGTCACAATCGCATATCCTTTTACACGATTAAATCTTTTAAAAACCAAAAACCTATATTTTTTTGTTGGTGAGCTGTAGTATCTCCATACTATATAATTATAATCTTTAAACAATTGCAGAGAATCATCTTCTTTTATCAAATACTTCTCTGGCATCTCATATGTAAAAAAACAATCCCATCCTTCTTCAACATCAAAAAACAAAGGTCTCAAACGCTTTTCTAACCTTTCTTTCTTATACAATTTAACAAAACTATAAGCCTCACCTTTAAATGTAATTACATGTAATCTCGCATTTCTAACTGAGGGGAATCCAAACGCAAAATCCATTCGATTATTTTCATAAAAAGCTTCACTCAATCTTAAAATAAGGGGTTTTTTACTCATCAAACGACCTCGATATTCGGGATGAGTCATGACATCACAAAATTGATAAGCCCATAAAAATCTATTTTTATAATAAAATTTCATCTTTATGCCCCCATAAAAGGCTACTATATTGCCACTAAACAAACCAACATATCCTCTTGAACCAAAAGGTGATTGTTTATATTTCCAAATAAAAACTTCTTTTCCTAAATCTTTACCAAAACAAAGTTTATAAAGAGAAATAATACCCTCAATATCACCATCTTGGTACTCTCTTAATTGAAACACTTACACATTCTCCCCTTCAAATTATACTTTCCAACAAATATAGTAAATTTTATTCTTTTATCTACACTTAAAAAATAAATATATTATTATTCTATTATATACATCACTTGCAATTAATAATATAGTTCTGTTTATAATATTAAAAGTTGCATAAATATTTACATTCATTCTTTAATTAAATAATTTTAAGTGAAAAGAAAATTTGACCTTTTTATATATTTCCTCAAAAAAGATATAAAGGCACGTTATGCAGGTTCAGGTTTTGGTTTATTATGGGCTATCCTTATTCCATTAGCACAGATTGCCCTTTTCTGGTTTGTATTCTCCGGCATCATGAAGGCTCGTCCTTATAGCAATACTCAAGTACCATACATATATTTTCTTCTCTCATCTTTCTTTTTTTGGTTAGCTTTCTCAGAAGGGATTATAAGGTCTTCATCCATCATAATAGAGAATGCAGAGATTATTAAAAAAATCCCCTTCCCTAACATACTTTTACCAATAACCGTAATATCAACAAGCTATCTACTTAATTTTCTTGGCTTTGTCTTTTTTTTAATAATTTACACTATATCAACGGGAGTCAACCCCTTAATCATTCTTGTCATACCCATTATCCTTTTTCAGTTTATATTTTCTATTGGCATTGGTATATTCATAGCCTCAATCGTCCCCTACGTGAGAGATATAAATCAGGTACTTGGATATATTTTACAAGGCATGTTCTTTCTATCTCCGATAATCTATAGTATTGAATCAGTCCCTGAGCGCTTCAAAACAATCTTCTATTTGAATCCTATAACATACTTTGCATCTTCATACCATAAAATTATACTTCTTAGAGAAATGCCACCTTTTAACTATCTTATTACGATAATAATTAGTTCCTCTGTAGTATTACTTGTTGGATATTATACATTTAAAAAGCTCAAAGAAGGATTTGCAGATGTCCTATAAAGATGAAGTTGTAAAAGCTGAAAATTTAACCAAAATCTACAAGTTATATAACAAACCGATAAATAGACTTAAAGAAATTATTTTTAAAAAGCCATTTCATATGCAAATTATTGCTTTAAAAGGAATAACTTTCAATCTAAAAAGAGGTGAAACTCTTGGCATTATCGGCGAAAATGGCGCTGGCAAAAGCACACTTCTTAAGATACTTTCAAAAACTTTAACCCCTACCAATGGCTATTTTGAAATGAATGGCCTTGTTTCATCTTTATTAGAACTTGGTTCAGGTTTCCATCCTGAATTTACAGGTATTGATAACATCTTTTTCTATGGAGCTTTGATTGGTTTAGACAAAGAATTTATGAAAAAGAAGATTGAGGAGATAATTGACTTTTCAGAATTAAAAGATTTTATCAATTATCCCATTAAAACCTACTCAACAGGTATGTATCTGAGGCTTGCATTTTCAGTCGCAACATCAGTAGATCCCGATATACTCATAATAGACGAGGCATTATCGGTTGGTGATCAATGCTTTCAAAAAAAATGTTTGGACAAAATGGACTCATTCAAAAAAAGAAACAAAACTATAATCTTTTGTTCACATGACACATACCAGATAAGGATGTTTTGCGAAAAAACCATGTGGTTACATAATGGAAAGATAAAGATGTTCGGTAAATCTGATGATGTTATTAACGCATATACAAATCATTCTCGTGAAAAATCCGAAAAATACAAAACAAATACTGAAATAATAAATCCAGAAGCATCTCAAAAAGACACCTTTATATTTATAAATGATTTAACTGCCACACAAAAAGACAACAAAAGCATACTGATTGAATTTAATGTATCCACATTAGAACCTTTCGAAGGACATATCGGATGGTCAATTTTAAGAAGAGATATGTTACAGATATCATTTATAACCACTTACATGCAAGGGCTAAAACCCATAAAATTCGAAGGTTCTCAAAAAGTTAAAATAATAGTAGATAACCTAAACATTGTAAATGACAATTATTTCATCTACGTAGGCATCTTCGATAAAATGGCTTATAAACCAATAGCAGTAGAATCGATAGACCATCCTATACATACAGGTTATGAGATACACAATTCTCTAAGTTTTTTCGATAGTAAATTCATTGTAGAATGACCAAATGATTGATTTAACCATATCTATAGTGACCTTTAATTCTGAAAATTTCATAAAAAATTGCATTAATTCAATTATCGAAAATACTAAAGAAATAAGTACTGAAATAATCGTAGTAGATAATCGCTCAGAAGATGGAACTTCTAAAATAATCAAAACATATTTTCCAAATGTTACCTTAATAGAAAATAGAGAAAACGTTGGCTTTGGCAGAGCACATAACCAGTCATTCAAAATATCAAAAGGTAGATACTTCCTTGTTCTAAATCCTGATACCATTATCTTCCCAGATACCTTAAATAAGATGGTAAAATTCATGGACGAAAACAGAAATGTTGGCGCTTCTGGATGTAAAATTTTCTGGGACAAAGAAAATAATTTCATGTTCCCAGATTTAAAGATTCACTCTCTTAAAACCGCAATATTCCAATTCACACCGTTTTGCCGTTTTTTCCCTAACAGTATGTTCTCAAGATGGTATTGGAAGTCTGCTAACATACTATGGGACTCAGATAAACCAATCAATGTAGAAGGTGTAACAGGTGGCTTAATCATGTTAAGAAGAGAAGCCTTTGAAGCTGTAGGTTTGTTTGACGAAAATTTCTTTCTCTTCTTTGAAGAACATGACCTCTTACGTCGTATTAAAAAAAAGGGCTGGGAAATATACTATCTTCCAGAACCTAAAATACTTCATTATTTTGAAGAAAGCGTTAGAAATAGTCCAATTGACATAAATACCGTATACAATAAAAGCGCCCTCTACTACTATGAAAAACACTACAAAAAATTCGGTTACCATTTCATAAAATTACTTTTCAAAATCAACAAATTTCTTAACAAAATTGATAATTATCTGAAAATTTCTTACATACACAAAAATCTCCAACATAAATATCCAGAAGACGGTGAATTCATTATAAAATGGCATAAAGAAGAACATGTCAAAAAATATCTTTTAGAAATATCTTACTCACCTGAATTTGCTGAAAGAGGAGGAATGTATACCGCTACAAACATCCTATCAATTAAAAGCGATATATTAAAAAAATTACCAAACAAAACTGGTTTTATTAGAATCACCCCTATTTATAACGGCAACAAAACTGGTAAGATATTAAAAATTATAAAAATCTCCAGAATCGGATAAAATAATCAGATTAAATAGAAAAACGGAGTTTTTTATATCCTTCTATCCCTTTCTTGTTAGCATTTAATTCAACAAAATCTCTTATAGTACGCAAAAATATATTCATCTTATTGTGATTATAGTAGAAAAGTTTTCTATGCCAGCGTAAAAGTGTCTTAAGGTCATTCTCACAAGTATAATAAGGGAATGGTAAATCAGTTAACCAGTAATCGTCGTTTATAAAACCTTTTTCTTTAGCAATATAATATATCCTCGTACATGGAGTAATCATTGTAATCTGTGGTAGTATTATATCAGGGTCTATCTTCTTTAAAAGTTTAATTGTCTCATTTATACTTCTCTCGTCCTCACCTGGATTACCCACCATTAAAAAAGCACCAGTTATAATCTTTAATTCCTTTGTCATATTAAAAGCCTTTATAACCTTTTCTTCATTAATTACCTTATATATATTAGAAAGTACAGCCTTAGAACCAGACTCAACACCATATAAAATACAACAACATCCAGCCTGCTTAGCATGTCTCAACATCTCCTCAGAAACAAAATTAACAGATGTCTCAAAGCCCCACATTACATCCAAATTGCGTTTAACGATTTCTTTAGATATTGCTATCACCCTTTTTTGATCGATCGTGAATATATCATCCACAATAATAATAAATTCCACATTAAAACATTTCTTGAGCAACTCTATCTCATCTACTACATTCTGAGCACTCCTTGCTGTCCATTGCCTTTTCCATATAAGTGGAGAGGAACAATAACCACAATTTCCATTACATCCTCTCGATGTTAATATAGTTGCATATTTAGGAATTTTTTTAATACCTAATTTACTCGAAACCAAATTCATAAAACTCCATCCATTATAATCATCAAAATCTACAAGATGGCGAGCAGGGAATGGAAGACTATCAAGGTCTTTTATCCGCTCCCTTTCGTCATTTCTTTTAACTCTACCTTTATCAAGGTAAGCAATGCCTTTCACATCGCTTAAATCTTCTCCACTCTCCCAAGCTTTAACTAACTCAAGCATAGTTATTTCACCTTCGCCTAACACAATAGCATCAGGTTTAAAATTAATCAAAACCTGTTCTGTCATCAATGAAGGATGCGGTCCTCCAAGAACAATCTTTATTGAATTATCTATTCTCCTTATTAACTCTATCAACCTGAACCAACTTGCACGTTGATCACTCAAACACGTTATACCTACAATATCAGGAGATATATCCTTTATTAATACCTCCAACTTCTGATAAGAATAATTCTTAGCATAAGCATCAATAATAGAAACATTATATCCATGCTTTTCTAAAAAAGAAGCTATATAACCTAAACCGAGAGGCATTGTATAAGTTTGTATCGGCTCTTTTTCTAAAAACCTACTATATCTTCCATGACAAAATGGGGGTGGATTAATCAACAATATCTTCACAGAATAATTTTACACAATGCCTCCATCATTATTCAAACAATACTAAAACAAAACTAAATTTATATGATATATTAGATTAATGATATAAATGCCAAAGATCTAACATTTAAAGGGAGAAAGTATGATTAACATATCAAAAATTTCAATCTTAATATTCACTTCTTTTATCTATTTAACAACAGCCTTTCTAAACAATTCAGATGCCTCAATAAACATAAGAGAAAGGGCTAACATGTATAAATCATTTTTAAGTTTACCGATTTATTTCATACAAAACAAAGGACAGACTAACAGTAAAGTTAAATATATCGTAAACGGATTAGGAAATAGCATGTTTTTTACTGAAGATGGAGTATATTTAGTGTTAAATCAAATTAATGAAAATAGAGAACAAGATTCAAAATTAAAAACCCTCATCACAAAATCTGATACTAATGACCAGAAGATTGTAACTGAGGTTTTAAGACTCATCCCTGTAAATGCCAACAAAAATTCTGAAATAATAGCAGAAGACATACTCGAAAGCAAAGTAAATTACTTTATAGGAAACAACCCGGAGAAGTGGAAGACAAACATACCGACATTCAAAAAAGTAAGATACAAAGAACTATATGAAGGTATAGATTTAGTTTTTTACGGAAATCAGAGACAGCTCGAATATGACATCATAGTAAAACGAGGCGGTAACCCATCGAGTGTTACATTCGAGTATCAAGGAATAACAGAACTGAATATAGACGATAGAGGAGATCTTGTTGCAACACTTCCATCAGGGAAGAAAATAATACAAAAAAAACCCGATATATATCAAAAGGTGGGAGACAGAAAGGTAAAAGTATATGGAACATATAAAATCATAAAAGAAGATGATAGATATATGTTTAGCTTTGAATTAAGCGAGTATGACAAGCGACATCCTCTCCTGATCGACCCTGTACTTATTTATTCAACATATTTAGGAGGAATGTACATTGATAAAAGTTTAGATATTGCAGTAGATAACCTAAACAGCCCTTACATAACAGGTTTTACCTGGTCAACAAACTTCCCCACACATAATCCACTTCAGGAAAACTTCGAAGGAAATATTGATGTATTTGTAACTAAACTCAACCCATCAGGAGACAACATCATCTACTCTACATTCATAGGTGGCGACGACGAAGATGCAGCCAATAGCATAGCAGTAGACCCATCTGGCAACGCCTATATAACTGGCTACACACGCTCTCCTAACTTCCCCACCCTCAACCCACTACAAGATACCTTAAAAGGTGCTGCCGATGCATTCGTCCTTAAACTCAACCCATCAGGAGACAACATCATCTACTCTACATTCATAGGTGGCAACGACGAAGACGCAGCCAATAGCATAGCAGTAGACCCATCTGGCAACGCCTATATAACTGGCTACACACGCTCACCTAACTTCCCCACCCTCAACCCACTACAAGATACCTTAAAAGGTTATTATGACATCTTTGTCTCAAAATTAAGTCCATCAGGTGACACCCTTGCTTACTCAACCTTCATTGGAGGAAGTGATTACGACTCAGCCAATAGCATAGCAGTAGACTCATCTGGCAACGCATACATAACTGGCTACACGTGGTCAAAAAACTACCCAATATATCAACCATTTCAAGAAAACTATTCCGGCAGTATAGATGCTTTTGTCACAAAACTTAACACAATAGAAAACAGGCTCATATACTCCACCTTTATCGGTGGGAATGGTTATGACTCTTCTAACAGCATAGCAATAGACTCTTCTGGCAACGCCTATATAACTGGATACACACGCTCACCTAACTTCCCCACCCTCAACCCACTACAAGATACCTTAAAAGGTGCTGCCGATGCATTCGTCCTTAAACTCAACCCATCAGGAGACAACATCATCTACTCTACATTCATAGGTGGCAACGACGAAGATGCAGCCAATAGCATAGCAATAGACTCTTCTGGCAACGCCTATATAACTGGATACACTTGGTCAGATAACTTTCCCACTTATAATCCCATTCAGATAACTCAAAATGGAATGTGCGATGCATTCGTATTAAAAATCGGGAAAACCTACACACTCTCAATTAGTAAAACGGGAAATGGAGATGGCATAATAACAAGCACACCGTCTGGAATAGACTGTGGTAACAAGTGCACTAATGAATACAGCGAGGGAACAACGGTAATATTATCAGCAGAAGCTTACCCTAATTCAACTTTTGAAGGATGGGGGCTCGATTGTTCTACTTGTGGAAATAACAGCCTATGTCAAGTCACGGTCAACAAGGATATAAATTGTTCAGTCAACTTTAATCTTTACACACCAAAAAGATACACTCTAACAATAAATAAATCAGGTTCGGGTTCTGGCACAATCACGAGCAACCCACAAGGCATATACTGTGGAGATGATTGTACTGAAACATATGATGAAAACACATTAATTACACTAACAGCTGATCCAAATATCGACTCTACATTCTTGTATTGGTCAGACGACTGCTCAAACTGTGGCGCAAACACATCATGCCAAATAACGATAGATGCTGATAAAACATGTTCAGCAATATTTAGTATTAAGCAATACGAGATTATAACATTAGTAGACCCTCCAGATAGTGGGAGCATAACATGTAATCCTAATCCAGTAAATCATGGTGACCGGTCATCATGCACAATAAATACAAATGTAGGTTATAAGCTTCAGAGTATAGAAGGCACTTGTGAAGGCAGCATTATTAACACCACATTTACAACAATGCCTATAACAGCACCTTGTACAATAATTGCCATCTTCGAACCTATTAAATATACGTTAAAAATATCAAAAAAAGGTACAGGAGGGGGGGACATCATAAGCAATCCAGAAGGGATAGACTGTGGTTATGATTGTGAAGAAGAATATGAATATGGAAAAGAGGTATCATTAACAGCATCACCTGATGACTCATCTACATTTGTAGCATGGTCAGATGATTGCTCAAATTGTAGCACAAATAATATATGCCAGGTAAAAATGGACAACCAAAAGAATTGTACAGGCGTTTTCAACTTAAAAACACATTCAGAATACTATTATAAGTTAACAGTCATAAAGACTGGTACAGGAAATGGTATCATAACGAGTACTCCTAAAGGCATAAATTGTGGTAATGACTGTGAAGAAGATTATCCTAAAACAACAAAGCCAAAGATAGTAAGACTCAAAATAAAACCAGATAAATATTCAACATTTCTTGGTTGGGGAGGAGATTGTTTCAGTAATGGTCAAAAGACTACATGTAAACTAAAGATGGATAACAACAAAAATGTTGTGGTAAATCTTGGAATTCCTGATATAGTTATTCAACCAACAGAATATGATTTTGGAGAAGTAAAAGTAAAAGAAGCATCTACTAAAGAAGTATTTACAATATACAATTACGGACCAGGCGATTTAAAGATATTAAAAACAAAAATTGTTGGGAAAGACTCAAAGATGTTTAAAATAAGCGGGCTCAAAAAGAAGATTAGAAGAGGTGATAGTTGTAAATTCAGGGTAACATTTAAACCAACATCTATAGGGTCAAAAACGGCTAAGATACAAATAATCTCCAACGACCCAGAGAATCAACTCATTGAAATATACCTAATGGGGAATGGAATATAGTTATAATAAGTCAACCGATTTCATCTCTGAACTATTCAGAATCAGTAATTCAACTGTAAAAGGATCTTCACGAACTTTAGATAAATTATTTGGAGCTTCATAAATCTCATCATCAGGTTCTTTTGTCGCATACTTTACTAAGAAAGATACACGTACATTTTTTGGAACATATTGTGGAGCAACTGCTTTTGACACCATAAAGCTACACATATCTTGTACCGCCGCCTCCGTCCCATTACTCGTATCCATATAAGCAGAATAGATACCACTAATTGGATTTTGATTAGTTGTATCCACCTTACCGGCCTTCTTCCAATCACTAGGAATACCTAATTCAAAACCTTCATATAAATAATCCGGAATACCATTAGCTAATACCAAACTATTTCCTGCTAACAAAACCACTGAGACTAAAAAAATAATAAATAATAACCTCTTCATATTCTTTCACCCCCTTTCTCTATATTAATGATTTAAATATTTGAGCCCTTTTATAAAAACAGATGTATATATAAAATATCCATACAAAACTACTTTGTCAAGAAAATTATCATTTTTTACCTTGAAATTAACAATTTCATATATTAAGGGTGCATCATGATGCATGATATTTCCGTAACAAAAAGTTTTGATTTATTTGACTTTTATATTTAATATATTTTAGATTAAAAATCAAATCATCTCAAGGAGGTTAAAATGCTTAACAAATTCGTTCACGTACTATCTTTGCTATTTTGCATTACTTTATTTAATCTTGCAATAGCTGAAGATAAACCAATTGAAACAAAACAGGCGACAAAACAGGAAACAAAACAAGATACAAACAATTCTCAAGAAAAACCCTTATTCACAGTCGGTGACATCGTAATTACCGAAACCCAGTTTTTAAAAGAACTCGAAAAACTCCCAATTGTTAATTCTGAAAGCAAAACAGAACTGCTCGACAAGATGATTGAAACAGAAGTATTATATAAATCAGCCTTAAATGCAGGCTTAGATAAAGACCCAACAATCACAAATATTAAAGAACCAGAGGAACGAAAAAAGATTCTCATAAACAAATTTATTGAAAATGTAATTGCAAAAGACATAACAGTAAGTGAAGATGAGATGAAAAAATACTACGATTTAAATAAAGAAATAGAGTTTAACCCACCTGTTATATATAGAACAACTATACTACATATACACAAATTTGATCGTTCGTACAAAAACATTTTTGATGCGGCAAAAAACGAAGCAGTCAAAATTAGAGAAAAACTAATAAAGGGTGAAAACCCTAAAGATATATGGAATTCATATTCAACACACGATACTTTTATGGTTCAGATGTCTCCAAAAGCCGAAATAAAAGTTAATGATAAATGGTTACCGAAGGAGATAAAAGATATACTCCCCAGTATGAAGATTGGCGATATAAGTCCTGTATATGAAGAAAAAAACAGTTTTGCTATCTTTAAAATTAATGAAATAATTGCTCCTGAAAAGACTTTAAGTTTTGATGAAGTAAAACAAGTAATCCAAGAAAGAGTCAAAAAATCGAAGATAGATTATAAAAAGAGAGAATATGTTTGGAAATATATAAAAGAGAATAATGGAGTTTTACATAACTTAGACCTTATCAAACAATCAGGTAAATAAAAAAGTAAATTGACATACAAAAACAAATGCAAAACATTAATCAATATAACTATTTTAAGTATTACAATAGTTTTATCAAACATTTGTAATTTATTTGTTTCTAACAACATTGTCAATGCAAACAATTTAAAAGAAGAAACCTACACAGTTCCCCCATTTCCTTTTAAAGCAGTCACAGGTGATTTTAATAAAGATAGTCATAAGGATATAGCCGTCGTATCCAAATATTCTGGTATCACAGTCTTTTTAAATAACGGTAAGGGGAAGTTCTCTGAGACTATTAGTCTTGTAACCCATTGGCAACCCGTTTCTATAACAAAAGGGGATTTCAATAAAGATAATCTTATAGATATTATTTCCATGACAGAGACTCTAATCGGTCCAGTTTATATAACAAATAAAGATAGCGCCTTTGAAAAAATTGATTTAAAAATCCAAGGTCATCCATTCGCCTTCTATATTGAAGCAGTAGATTTAAACAACGACGGTTATGACGACCTCGTTACATCAGGTGTAGGTGGTGAAGGATTGTATATCTTCATAAACAAAGGGAATCTTACATTTGAAAAAATCATAATCAAGTTAAGAGAAACCAACCACGTTTATAAATTCAATAAAAAAGGAGATACCGAATTTATATCACACCATCCTTATATAATAGATATTGATAACGATGGATGGAAGGACATCTTAGTTCCAGATGAAATAAATGGTTCTTTATGGCTTCTAAAAAATAACAAAGGCAAATTAGTACCAAATGAAATTTATCATGAAGACCTCAAAACAATCAAAAGTGTGACTTCTGCAAAAATAAAAAACGAGCTAACCTTAATTGTTGCAATAGATGAAAATAACAAAAGTGAATTATTATTTTTACAAAATAGAAAATCTAAATTTGAAATAATCAAAAGGCTTACTTTTCCACAAAAAATCGAATACCTTGACACTTCTGATATGAATAACGACAGAAATGAAGAGATTATAATCCTTTCTTTAAAACTAAATAATTCCTATATATCCATATACAATATAGAAAGCGAATCGATAAATATCTCCAAAATATTCGAATACCCATTAAAAGGTCCACAGTCATTCTCAATAGATGATTTAGACGAAGAAGGTTACAAAGATTTAATAATACCCGATACTGCTGACAACACACTACGAATTATTTATAATCCTTTGAAAAGATAAAAAGAAATCATTTCAAAAAATGCTTTACCTTATAAAACCTTACCGAAATTCATTTGGAAGTAATCCCGGTAAAAGATGATACCAATTACCATCTTCCCTCTTAATCCAGTAATCTATTGTCTCAGCATCAGGTTTTACTCTAAAACCAATATCAACATTCACTGACCTTTTAATTCTAAGTTTTACTGGTGTTGAACCTTTTGGACCGCTCCCCTCTTTTCCTATCTCCATTATCTCAAAACTATACACCATAACCCTGCTACTGTAAAAAAAATTCACATAATTCTCCTCACCCATCTTTTTATCAAATGACACGTTCTCATATCTGTAGCAAGTCTTTGCATCGTTTTTAACCCTTGCATTCCAGTAGTTTTTCACTGCCTCTTCAAGTTTATCTGACTCTCTCTTTACATATATATCAGATGCGCAAGAAGCATACAACATAAAATAGAACAATACAAAAACCAGTAAAACTCTACTCATAACTTTATAAACTATCCCTCCACCCAAAAATCTTCTAAATAAGAAGCCCCCTTTCAAAAGGGGGCTTCCTTATTTACTCATCCTAAAAGATTATCTCTTAGTGCCATGCACCAATATGTGCAACATCCGAAGCACCTTCCTCAATTGTAATGGCTAAATTAGCATTTAGGTCTTCCATCACATCTCTTACTGACGACCTTTCTGGCTGAAGATTAGTAACAACAACTGCTTTACATTCATTAATCATTGGATACAAGTCTGCATAATCATTGGTACCATTCTCTACCCAAGTATATACAAATCCAATCATAGGTGCTCTTACATATATATTATGTTCACCAGTTGTAAACACATTATGTGAAATGCTATCCGCGGGTGAAGCGCATCTTAAAGTATCTCCATTTGAAGCAGTCAAATATGGGCACCACGCAACTTCTCTCGGATTCAAGCTTTCAGTGCTTGAAATCTCATTATCATTATATATTAAACTACCAGATATGAAACGCGATTCACCACCAACATTACCTGTTCCAGTATTAGCTGGGAATATCATTAAGAGTGAAGTATCTGAAAGATCTGGTGTTGCGTTAAACCTTGCCCAATACCAACCATTTGCAGA
>Ga0078972_1003718_pt1 | contig 44563 bp, 58 predicted proteins | sample YelNatPaOPGAMG01_FD_67568 | JGI IMG/M metagenome (GOLD analysis project Ga0078972, IMG submission 67568) | Hot spring thermophilic microbial communities from Obsidian Pool, Yellowstone National Park, USA - OP-RAMG-01 (SPADES assembly) (version 2) | ecosystem: Environmental > Aquatic > Thermal...
CGGCACCTCGGCTCAGGTGATGGCCAAAGAAGGGGATTACGCCCATATCCGCATGCCCTCCGGCGAGGTGCGCCTGATTCGGCTGGACTGCATGGCCACGATCGGGGCCGTGAGCAACCCCGAACACTCCCTGATCAGCCTGGGCAAGGCCGGAAGGAAACGGCACCTGGGCCGCCGGCCGGCCGTGCGGGGTTCGGCCATGACCCCCCGCGACCATCCCCATGGCGGCGGCGAGGGCCGTTGCCCGGTGGGAATGCCGGGGCCCAAGACGCCCTGGGGCAAGCCGACCCTGGGCTATCGCACCCGCAAGAACAAGCGCACCGACCGCTTCATCGTCCGCCGGCGTGGGGCCTAGGTAACCTGGAGGTTGAGGCATGTCCCGTTCGCGGAAAAAAGGTCCCTATGTGGACCCCAAACTGCTGAAGAAGATCGAGGAGATGAACCGTACCGGCGAGCGCCGGGTCCTGCGCACCTGGTCGCGGGATTCGGTGATCTTCCCGCAGATGGTCGGCCACACCATCGCGGTGCACGACGGCCGGCGGCATGTGCCCATCTACATCACCGAGAATATGGTGGGCCACCGTCTGGGGGAGTTCGCCCCGACCCGCCTCTTCCGGGGCCATGGCGGGAAGAAAGCCCGCATGGCGCGCATGAAGAAGTGAGCGGAGACCCAGTGGAGGACCAGCCCATGCAGGTTCGAGCCGTTCATCGCTATATCCGGATGTCCCCCCAGAAGGTGCGGCAGGTGGTGGACCTGGTGCGGGGCCGTCAGGTGGACGAGGCGCTGGCCATCCTGCGCTTTACCCCCCGGGCCGGAGCCCGGGAGGTGCTCCGGGCGCTGGAGTCGGCCATCGCCAACGCCGAGAACAACCATATGCTGACCCGGGAGGACCTCTATGTCGCCGCCATCGCCGCCGACGGTGGGCCAACCCTGAAGCGCTGGCGCCCCCGGGCCCGCGGGCGGGCCGACCGCATTCGCAAGCGCACCTGCCACATCACCGTGGTGCTGGACGAGCGCGAGGAGGCCGGCGAAGAGGGGACCGGCCAGTAAGGTACGCTGTGGCGTAAGGAGGACGTCTTGGGACGCAAAGTTCATCCGATCGGCTTTCGGTTGGGAATCGTAACCGACTGGCAGTCACGGTGGTTTGCCGAGCGCAACTACACCGAACTCCTGCACGAGGACATGGCCCTGCGACGGCTGCTTTACGAGCGTCTCAAGGGCGCCGCCGTGGCCCGCATCGAGATTCAGCGTTCGGCCAACCAGGTCGAGGTCACCCTGCACACCGCCAAGCCCGGCATCGTCATCGGCAAGCGCGGGGCCAGCGTGGACCAGTTGCGGAAGGAACTGGAGGACTTTACGGGGAAAAGGGTCCGCCTGAACATCGAGGAGATACGGCAGCCGGAACTGGAGGCCGTGCTGGTGGCCGAGAGCATCGCCGAGCAACTGAGCAAGCGGGTGTCCTATCGGCGGGCCATGAAGCAGGCGGCGGCCCGGGCCATGCGGTTGGGGGCCAAAGGAATCAAGATTCGCTGCAGCGGCCGTCTGGCCGGAGCCGAGATGGCCCGTTCGGCCGTCGAGATGCGCGGCCGGGTGCCCCTGCAGACGATTCGCGCCGATATCGATTATGCGGTGGTCCACGCCCATACCATCTATGGGCGCATCGGGGTCAAGGTGTGGATTTATAAAGGCGATGTGCTTCCCGAGAAGGCCCAGGCGCCGGCCCTTCCGGGTCCTTCGCCGGAGTGAGTTGGAGTACAGCGATGTTGATGCCCAAGCGCACCAAGTACCGCAAGATGCACAAAGGACGGCTCAAGGGACGGGCCACCCGCGGCTGCACCATCGCTTTTGGGGAATACGGCCTGCAGGCGCTGGAGCCGGTCTGGATCACCAGCCGGCAGATCGAGGCCGCCCGCCGGGCCATCACCCGCTACATCCGCCGGGGCGGCAAGGTCTGGATTCGCATCTTTCCCGATAAGCCGATCACCCGCAAGCCGGCCGAGACCCGGATGGGCGGCGGCAAGGGCGCTCCGGACCACTGGGTGGCCGTGGTCAAGCCGGGCCGCATCCTCTTCGAGGTGGCCGGAATCAGCCGGGAGGTGGCCGAGGAGGCCATGCGCCTGGCCTCGCATAAACTTCCCATTCGCTGCCGCTTCGTGGCCCGTGAGGAGAGTTAGGACGAGGTCGAAGGATGAAGCGAACAAACCTGACCGAACTGACCCTGGCCGAACTGCAACAGAAACTGGAGGAAACCCGGCGGGAACTCTTCGATCTGCGTTTCCGCCTGGCCATCGGCCGCCTGCCCAATTACAGCCGGATTCGGCAGGTGCGCCGGGAGATCGCCCGCATCCTGACCGAGCAGCGCCGGCGTCAGTTGCAGGAGAGCGTTCAGGAGGCCCAGAAATGAACGGAAGGCGGAAAACCCTGATCGGCCGGGTGGTCAGCAACAAGATGATGAAGACCGTGGTCGTCGAGGTCGAGTACCGTCGTCGCCATCCACTTTATCAGAAAATCGTGCGAAAGCGGCGCCACTTCCTGGCCCACGATGAGGAAAACGCCTGCCAGGAAGGGGATCTGGTACGGATCGTCGAGACCCGCCCGCTGAGTCGGCTGAAGCGCTGGCGCGTGGCCGAGATTCTGGAGCGGGCGGCGTAGGATATTCCGCAGGAGGACTCGGGTGATTCAACCGATGTCGAGATTGAAGGTTGCCGATAACACCGGAGCCAAGGAAATCATGTGCATCCGCGTCCTGGGCGGCTCGAACCGACGCTATGCCGGCATCGGCGACGTGATCGTGGCGGCGGTGAAACAGGCCGTGCCCGATGGACAGGTGAAGAAGAGCGAGGTCGTCCGGGCGGTGATCGTGCGTACCTCGCGGGGAATCCGCCGGCCGGACGGTTCCTCCATCCGCTTCGACGAGAACGCCGCCGTGCTGATCACCCCCCAGGGCAACCCCCGGGGCACCCGAATCTTTGGTCCGGTGGCCCGGGAACTGCGCGATCGCTTTATGAAGATCGTTTCCCTGGCTCCCGAGGTCTATTAGCGAGGTCGGCCATGAAAATCCGTCGAGGGGATTTGGTGCTGGTTCTGACGGGCAAGGACCGGGGCAAACGCGGCCGGGTCAAGCGCGTCCTCCCCAGGGAGGAACGGGTCATCGTCGAAGGCATCAACATGGTCAAAAAACACCGCCGGCCCCGAGGCCAGATGGACCAGGGGGGCATCATCGAACTCGAGGCTCCGCTGCACATCTCCAACGTGATGCTCGTCTGCCCACGCTGCAAGGAGCCCACCCGCGTCGGCTATGAACTCCTGCCCGAGGGCGGCAAGGCCCGCATCTGCAAGGCCTGCGGCCAGGCGGTGGACTGACGGGAGGTATCTCGATGGCTCGCTTGCTGGAATATTACCGCCAGGAAGTTGTCCCGGCCCTGCTCCGGGAGTTCGGTTATCGCAATATCATGCAGGTGCCGCGGCTGCACAAAATCGTGGTCAACATCGGCGTGGGCGAGGCCATCCAGAACGCCCGCGCCCTGGACGCCGCGGTGAACGACCTGCGCCTGATCACCGGCCAGCAGCCGGTGGTGCGACGGGCCAGGCGCTCGGTGGCAGCCTTCAAGGTGCGCACCGGGATGCCCATCGGGGTCAGCGTGACCCTGCGGGGCCGGCGCATGTACGAGTTTCTCGACCGGCTGATCAACATCGCCCTGCCGCGCATCCGCGACTTTCGCGGCCTTTCCTCCAAATCGTTCGACGGCCGCGGCAACTATACGATAGGACTGCGGGAACAACTGGTCTTTCCGGAGATCGTCTACGACCAGATCGACCGGGTGCGCGGCCTGGAGGTCAGCATCATCACCACGGCCCGCAGCGATGCCGAGGCCAAGGCGCTCCTGGCCCGGCTGGGAATGCCGTTTCGGGATTAGCGCAGGAGGAAACCTTGACACGCAAGGCGCTCTTTATCAAGGCCAACCGGCCCCAAAAGTATCGGGTTCGCCAGTACCACCGCTGTAAGGTCTGCGGCCGGCCGCGAGGCTATATCCGCAAGTTCGGCCTCTGCCGGATTTGTTTCCGCGACTATGCCTTGCGCGGGCTTTTGCCCGGGGTGAAAAAAGCCAGTTGGTAGGGGCGGTTTGCGGACCGCCCGTAGCCGGACCTGCGTCCCCGTCCGGGCGGGGAGACCGGGTCCGCCAAGGAGGTATCCGGTGACGTTGACCGATCCTATCGCCGATATGTTGACCCGTATCCGCAACGCCCTTATGGCCCGCCATGAGGAGGTGTGGGTGCCCTCCTCCCGCCTCAAGGAGGAGATCGCCCGCATCCTGAAGGCCGAGGGGTTCATCCAGCACTACGAGGTCCTCCAGAAGGGACCCCGGCGGACGATGCGTATCGTCCTCAAATACACGGACGGCCGCCGGCCGGTTTTGAGCGGGCTGACCCGGGTGAGCAAGCCGGGGCGGCGCGTCTATGTCTCTCGGGACGAGATTCCCCGGGTCCGGGGAGGGTTGGGCTTTGCCATCCTCTCCACCTCCAAAGGGGTGATGACCGGAGAGGAGGCCTGGCGGGCCGGGGTCGGCGGCGAGGTGCTTTGTTACGTCTGGTAGCGAGGCCGGCGTTCGGCCGAGGAGGAGTGATCGTGTCGCGCATAGGCAAAAAGCCGATTCCCATACCGGCGGGGGTGACGGTGGAGGTCACCACCACCGAGGTGGTGGTGAGCGGCCCGAAGGGGATGTTGCGGCAGCCGCTTTTTCCAGGGATTCAGGTGGCGGTGGAGGACGGCCAGGTCTGGGTGCGGCGTCTGTCCGACGCCAAGCCCCAACGGGCCGGCCACGGCCTGATGCGCAGCCTGGTGGCCAATATGATTCAGGGGGTGACGGAAGGCTTCCGCAAGGAACTCCAGATCGTCGGGACCGGCTATCGGGCCGACCTGGAGGGAAACGACCTGGTGCTGCACCTGGGCTATTCCCACCCGATACGGGTGACCCCTCCGCCGGGCATCCGCTTCGAGGTGGCCGGAAAGAACGACATCGTGGTGGTTTCGGGAATCGACAAGGTGCTGGTCGGCCAGCAGGCGGCCAACATCCGCGCCCTGCGCAAGCCGGAGCCGTACAAGGGCAAGGGCGTCCGCTACCTGGGCGAGCAGGTCCGCCGCAAGGCCGGCAAGTCGGGCAAGGCTTAAGACGGAGACGAGCGATGATTCAACTGACCACGTCCAAGCAACGCCATCGGAAGCGGCATCAGCGGGTGCGGTTGCGGATTTCCGGAACGCCGGAGCGCCCCCGGCTGAACGTCTTCCGCAGCCTGAACCATATCTACGCCCAGGTCATCGACGACACGGTGGGCCACACCCTGGCCGCCGCCTCCAGCCTGGAGCGCGAAATCCGGGAGGCCGGCGGGAAGAAGACGGAGCAGGCCACCCGGGTGGGCCAGTTGGTCGCCCAGCGGGCCCTGGCCCGGGGAATCCGGCGGGTCGTCTTCGACCGGGGCGGCTACCGCTATCACGGCCGGGTCAAGGCCCTGGCCGAAGGGGCACGCCAGGCCGGGCTGGAGTTTTAGGGACGTGGATTCGCCGGCGGCGGGGCGATGCCCCCGACCGGGCAAGGAGGAACGGTGGCAAAGGCAACGATTGACCTGAACGAGGTCGAACTGGAAGAACGGGTGATCGAGATCAACCGCGTGGCCAAGGTGTACCGGGGTGGCCGGCGCATGGGCTTTCGCACCGTGGTGGTGGTCGGAGACCGGCAGGGCCATGTGGGGGTCGGCGTGGGCAAGGCGAACGAGGTGCCGGAGGCCATCCGCAAGGGGGTCGAGCAGGCCAAGCGCAACCTGATTCGCGTGCCCATCGTCGGCACGACCATCCCGCACAGCGTGGTGCGCTCCTTCAAGGCGGCCAAGGTCTTGCTCAAGCCGGCCGCGCCAGGGGCCGGCGTGATCGCCGGAAGCGCCGTGCGGGCGGTGGTGGAACTGGCCGGAATCCGGGACATCCTGACCAAATCGCTGGGCAACACCAACCCGGTCAACCTCTGTCGGGCCACCCTCCTGGCGCTGGACGAACTGACGACCGTCGAGGACGAGGCGGCCCGGCGGGGCAAGACGGTGGAATACCTCCTGCGCCGGCGGATGCGCGGAAGCAAGCGTCGCAAGGAGGTCCGGGAATGACCGCGAAGAAGAAGCCGGCCGCCAGGCGGCTACGCATCACCTGGGTGAAAAGCACCATCGGCTATCCCCGGGATCAGCGGGCGACGATTCGGGCCCTGGGCCTGCATCGTCTGCACGAGAGCGTCCTGCACGACGACACGCCGGTCATCCGGGGCATGGTCTTCAAGGTCCGCCACCTGGTGCGGGTGGAGGAGGTCGAGGCGTGAAACAGCACGAACTATGGCCCCCACGGGGGGCGACCAAAGCGCGCAAGCGGGTCGGGCGGGGGCACGGCTCCGGCCACGGCAAGACGGCCGGCCGGGGCATGTCCGGCCAGCGCTCCCGCTCCCACCACGGCATCAGCCCGACCTTCGAGGGCGGGCAACTGCCGTTGGTCCGCCGCCTGCCCTATAAGCGCGGTTTCCATAACCCTTTCCGGGTGGAATATAGCGTGGTCAACGTGGGCCGCCTGGCGGAACTCTTTCCGAACGGCGGCGTGGTCACCCCGCGCCTCCTGCGGGAGATGCGGGTGGTGCGCCACCGCAACCGCCCGGTCAAGGTCCTGGGCGAGGGCGAGACGACCGTCCCGCTGCACATCTACGCCCACGCCTTCTCCGAAAGCGCCCGGCAAAAGATCGAATCGGCCGGCGGCACCTGTACCGTGCTGGACCCCCAGGTCTGGGACGTGCCGGCGGAGGGCCTGAGCCAGGAAGCCCCGGCCTAGAGGCAGGAGAGCAGAGATGCTGAAAGCCGCGGTCAATGCCTTCAAGATACCCGACCTGCGCCGGAAGATCCTCTTCACCCTGGCCATGCTGGTCGTCTGCCGGCTGATCTCGCACATCCCCATCCCGATGCTGGACAGCGTCAAATTGACCCAGGCCCTCTCCCAGAACGCCATCCTGGGGCTGCTGGACCTTTTCTCCGGCGGCGCCCTGGTCAACTTTTCCGTGGCCGCCATGGGGGTGTATCCCTACATCACCGCCTCCATCGTCATGCAACTCCTGGTGCCGATCATCCCGAAACTGGAGGAACTCTCCAAGCAGGGCGAGCAGGGCCAGGCCAAGATCAACAAGTGGACCTACTGGCTGACCATCCCGCTGGCCGCGTTGCAGGGCTACGGCACCGTGGCGGCGCTGCAGGCCCAGTCGGCCGGGAGCATCTTCCAGGGGAACTTTCGCTTCGACCTCTTCAGCGCCCAGCACTTCCTGCCCAGCCTGGCCATCCTGGCCTCGATGATCGCCGGGACGATGGTGCTCATCTGGATCGGCGACCTGATGACCGAACAGGGAGTGGGCAACGGCCTCTCGATGATCATCTTCAGCGGCATCGTCAGCCGGCTGCCGGCCATGTTGGGGCAGATGGTCACCGGGGGGGCCACGGCGGCCGGCGGCTGGTTGGGGGTGGGCCTCTTCCTGGTGGTCGGCCTGCTGACCATCGTGGGCATCGTCCTGGTGCAGGAGGGCCGGCGCGAACTGCGCGTGCAGTACGCCCGCCGGGTGCGCGGAACCAAACTCTACGGCGGAGGCAGCACCACCCTGCCGCTGCGGGTCAACATGGCCGGGATGATTCCGCTCATCTTCGCCCAGAGCATCATGCTCTTCCCGAGCACGGTGGCTTCCTACCTGCGCGCCGGAGGCGACCCGGCCAACTGGAACTGGATTCAGCGGGCCGCCGAGTGGACCTATCACTTCTTCAACTATACCAGCCCGGCCTATCCGATTTTGCTCTTTGTCATGGTGGTGCTCTTTACCTATTTCTACACCATCATCGTCTTCAGCCAGACGAACATCGCCGACAACCTGCGGAAGAGCGGCGGCTTTATCCCCGGCTACCGGCCGGGAGAGCAAACGGAGCGGCTGCTCACCCAGATCGTCAACCGCATCACCCTGGTGGGGGCCCTCTTCCTGGGCGTGGTGGCGGTCCTGCCCTTTATCGTCCAACACATCACCAACGTGCCCAACCTGAACCTCAGCGCCACCGGGCTGCTCATCGTCGTCGGCGTGGCGGTGGATACGATGAAACAACTGGAGGCCCAACTCCTGATTCGGCGGTATGAGGGTTTTCTGTAAGCAGGGCTCAGGGATCAGGGCTCAGGGCTCAGGGATCAGGGCTCAGGGATCAGGGCTTAGGGCCCGGGGCTCAGGGCTCGCTTGGGGCTCGGGGCCAAGGATGGAGGACGATGGTGGTGGTGTTGTTGGGGCCGCCGGGGGCGGGAAAAGGGACCCAGGCGGCGCGGCTGGCGGAGAGGCTGGGGCTGGCCCATGTGGCCAGCGGCGACCTCTTTCGCGAGGCGGTGGCGGCGCAGACGCCCCTGGGGAAAAAGGCCCAGGGCTATATGGAGCGGGGCGAACTCGTCCCCGATGAGATTGTGGTGGCCATGCTTCTGGAGCGCCTGGCCCGACCCGACTGCCGACCGGGGGCCGTCCTGGACGGCTTTCCCCGGACGGTGGCCCAGGCCGAGGCTCTGGAAAAGGCCCTTGCGGACCAGGGAAAGCAGGTGGACGCCGTCCTCCTGCTCCAGGTACCGGACGAAGTGGTGTTGGAGCGTTTGACCGGCCGGCGCATCTGCCGGGACTGTCAGGCACCTTACCATATGACGTTCCATCCGCCGGCCCAGGAGGGCATCTGCGACCGTTGCGGAGGCCCGCTCTACCAGCGCGACGACGACCGGGAGGAGACGGTGCGCCATCGCCTCCAGGTCTACCGGGAGCAGACCACCCCGCTGATCGCCTACTACCGCCGAAAAGGGCACCTGCGCGAGGTCGACGGCGTGGGCGAGGTGGAGGAGATCGGCGAGCGGTTGCTTCGGGCGCTGGAACAGGAGGCCGGCCGGCTATGGGCATAACGATCAAGACGGCGGAGGAATTGCGCCGGATGCGGGAGGCCGGCCGAATCGTGGCCGGGGTATTGGCGCTCCTCCAGGAGCGGGCCCGGCCGGGCATGAGCACGGCGGAACTGGATGCCCTGGCCGAGGAGTACATCCGGCGGCACGGGGCGGTGCCCTCCTTCAAGGGTTACCGGGGTTTTCCGGCCTCGATCTGCGTCTCCATCAACGAGGAGGTGGTGCACGGAATCCCCGGGCCGCGGCGGCTCCGCCGGGGCGACGTGGTCAGCATCGACGTGGGGGCCATCTACGAAGGCCTGCACGCCGACGCGGCCACCACCTTTGGCCTGGGCGAGGTCTCGGCCGAGGCGAAACACCTGATGCGCGTGGGCCAGGAGGCCCTGGCCCGCGCCATCGAGCAGGTGCGCCCGGGGAAACGCCTGAGCGATATCTCCTGGGCCATCCAGTCGTATGCCGAAAGCCAGGGGGCGGCGGTGGTGCGGCAGTACACCAGCCACGGCATCGGCCGGCAGATGCACGAGGACCCGATTCTGCCCAACTTCGGACCGCCGGGCCGGGGCGCCGTGTTGCGTCCGGGGATGGTGCTGGCCATCGAGCCGATGCTCTGCGCCGGCTCCTACGAGGTGGACGACACCCTGCGGGGCGACGGCTGGACGGTGGTCACCGTGGATGGGCGTCTGTCGGTCCATTACGAACATACAGTGGCGGTTACGGAGGGTGAGCCGGAAATCCTGACCCGGCTGTAGGGGCACTCCATCAGCACCCCTCGGGGGTCGTCCGGGCCTCACCCCAGGAGGTCAGCGATGAAGGTGATGGCTTCGATCAAACGGCGCTGTGAACACTGCAAGGTGATTCGGCGCAAGGGCGTGGTTCGCATCATCTGCAAGAACCCCCGGCATAAGCAACGCCAGGGGTAAACAGGAGGAAATGGCATGGCGCGTATCGTTGGAGTGGACCTGCCGCGCGACAAGCGAATCGAGGTGGCTCTGACCTACATCTACGGCATCGGCCGCAGCCGCAGCCGGGAGATCCTCCGGCAGACCCAGATCGACCCGGGGACGCGGGTGCGGGACCTGACCGAGGAGGAGGTGGCCCGCCTGCGGGATACGATCGAGCGCAACTACCGGGTCGAGGGCGACCTGCGGCGGGAGGTCTCGCAGAACATCAAGCGGCTGATGGAAATCGGCTGCTATCGGGGTATCCGTCACCGCCGCAACATGCCGGTGCGGGGGCAGCGCACGCGCACCAACGCCCATACCCGACGCGGCCGGCGGAGCGCGCCGATCGGGATTAAGAAGAAGGCGAAGAAACCGTAGCGAGGGAAAAGATGGCCAAAGGTACACGCCGGCGGGGGGTACGCCGGGAAAAGAAGAACATCCCGCGAGGTCAGGCGCATATCCTGGCCAGTTTCAACAACACGATCATCACCATCACCGACCCCCAGGGAGGGGTGATCGCCTGGAGCAGCGCCGGAGCCTGCGGCTTCCGCGGCTCGCGCAAGAGCACGCCCTATGCGGCGCAGATTGCTGCGGAGACCGCCTCGCGCAAGGCCCAGGAGTTCGGGGTTCGCCAGGTGGACGTTTTTGTGAAGGGCCCGGGGTCCGGCCGGGAGGCGGCGATTCGGGCCTTGCAGGGGGCCGGCCTGCACGTGGCCTCGATCACCGATGTCACCCCGATCCCGCACAACGGCTGCCGGCCGCCCAAGCGCCGGCGGGTATGAGGTTGGGGTAAACCGGAGGAAAATGGATGGCACGCTATACAGGTCCTGTTTGCCGGTTGTGTCGTCGTGAGGGCATCAAACTGATGCTCAAGGGGGAGCGTTGCTTCAGCGCCAAGTGCGCCCTGGAGCGACGGAATTACCCGGCCGGCCAGCACGGAGCGACCCGCCAGCGCCGGCGCATCTCCGACTACGGGGTGCGGCTGCGGGCCAAGCAGCAGGCCCGTCGGATGTACGGGATGATGGAACGTCAGTTCCGCCGCCTCTTCGAGGAGGCCACCCGCACCCCCGGGGCCACCGGCGAGGTTCTCCTGCGCCTGCTGGAACGACGGCTGGACAATGTGGTCTATCGCCTGGGGCTGGCCCAGTCGCGCCGCCAGGCCCGTCAGTTGGTCGGCCACGGCCATTTCGTGGTCAACGGCCGCAAGACGGACATCCCCTCTTTCCTGGTGCGGCCCGGCGATACCATCGCCGTTCGTCCGGAAAGCCGCCGGCGGCCCTACTTCAAGGCCCTGGCCGGGGTGCTCCGGGCCGAGGCCGTCCCGGCCTGGCTGTCGCTGAATCCGGAGGAGATGAGCGCGCAGGTCCTGCGGGAACCGAACCCGGAGGAGTGCGAGCAGAACCTCCAGCCGCAGATGATCGTGGAGTTTTACAGCCGTTAGTCCCTGTGGCCCGGAGGCCGCAGGAGGAGGCGTCCCTTGTTGGACATTGCTATGCCGAAGATCGAATGCATCGGCAGCACCGATTCCTTCGGTCAATATAAAATCGAGCCGCTGGAGCCGGGCTACGGCACGACGCTGGGCAACGCCCTGCGCCGGGTGTTGCTCTCCTCGCTGCCGGGCGCGGCGGTCACCAGCATCCGCATCGAGGGCATCTACCACGAGTTTTCCACCATCCCCCACGTCCGGGAAGATGTGCCCCAGATCGTCCTGAATGTCAAACGCATCCGTCTGCGTTCCTATGCCGACCGGCCGGTCAAACTCTGGTTGCAGGCCCGGGGACGGGGGGTGGTGCGGGCCGGCGATATCGAGTGCCCCAGCACGGTGGAGATCGTCAACCCGGACCTGGTCATCGCCACTCTGGATGCGGACGAGGCCTCTTTGGAGATGGAACTGACCGTGGAGCGGGGACGGGGCTACCGGCCGGCCGAGGCCCACGAGCACCTGCCCATCGGGCAAATTCCGGTGGACGCCGTCTTCTCCCCGATCCCCAAGGTCAATTATGTCGTCGAACGTACCCGGGTGGGCCAGATGACCGACTACGACCGCCTGATCATGGAAATCTGGACCGACGGCACCATCTCCCCCGGCGACGCCCTGAGTTACGCGGCCCAGGTGTTGGTGCAGTACTGCTCCCTGATCGCCGAGACCAGCAAGGTGGAGGAGGCGGTGGCGGAGGAGGCCGGCGGCATCGTCGTCCCTCCCCATCTCTACCAGGTTTCCATCGAAGAACTGGGCCTTTCCACCCGCACCTTCAACTGCCTGAAGCGGGCCGGCATCAGCCAGGTGGGCCAGATTCTGGAGATGGATGAAAAGGACCTCCTGGCGATTCGTAACCTGGGGCGAAAGTCGGTGGAGGAGATACGGGAACGCCTGATCGCCCGGGGCTACCTGCCCCAGGTCCAGGTCCCCGGCGTCATCCTGGAAGAGGCCGGTGAGGTGGAGGAGACGGTGGAGGCCATCCTGAAGGAGGAGGCGGCGGTCGAGGAGGAACCGGGCGAGGTGCTCCCCGGCCGGCCCTTCCTGGGAGAGGAGGTCGCCGAGGAGAAACCGGGCGAGATGCTCCCCGGCCGGCCCTTCCTGCTCGAAGAGGAGGGGGAGGAAACGACGGACGTGGAGGAAGAAGAGGAATAGCAGCAGGCGACCCTATGGAGTGTGAACCATGCGACATCGCAAATCGGGACGGAAATTGAACCGGAACACGGACCAGCGGCGGGCGCTCTTTCGCAACCTGGCGGCCGCCCTGCTCTGGCACGGCCACGTGGTGACCACCGAGGCCAAGGCCAGGGCCATCCAGCCCCAGGTGGAACGCCTCATCACCCTGGCCCGGGAGGATAACCAGGCCCGCCGGCGGCTGGCGATGGCCCGGCTGCCCAACGAGCGGGTGGTGGAGAAACTCTTCACCGAGGTCGCCCCCGGCTATCGGGAGCGCCCCGGTGGATATACCCGCATCATCCGTATCGGCCCCCGCCAGGGCGATGCGGCGATGATGGTGCGAATCGAACTGGTTTAAGTGCGGACCGCCGCTCCGGCGGAGGAAACGTTGAGCGCCGGGATGGACCCGAACGGGAAAGATGCCCAATATTCTGTTGGACCTGGAGTACGATGGGACCGACTTCCTGGGTTCCCAGATTCAGGCCTCGGGGCGGACGGTGCAGGGCGAACTGGAACGGGCCCTCGGCCGGTTGACCGGGCAGGAGACGCGGGTCATCCTGGCCGGCCGCACCGACACCGGGGTGCACGCCCGGGGACAGCGGGCCAATTTTCACACCCCGAAGGTCTGGCCGCCGGAGGTCTGGGTGCGGGCGCTGAACGCCGTCCTGCCGCCCGACCTGGCGGTGACGCGGGCGCAGGAGGTGGTGGAGGCCTTCCACGCCCGCTTCGATGCGCGGCGTCGGGTCTACCAGTACACCATCTACAACGCCCCGCTCCGCTCACCGCTGGCGCGACGCTATGCCTGGCACGTGGCCGAACCGCTGGATGTGGCGGCGATGGCCGCCGGGTTGGAGATGCTTGTGGGCGAGCACGACCTGGCCTCGTTCGCCGGTTCGGCCGAAGACCCGACCCGGCCTCGCCGGACGGTGCGCTGCATCGAGCGGGCTTCCTTGAGCGGCCAGCCCCCGTGGCTGGTGATCGAGATCGCCGCCAGGAGTTTTCTCCGCCATATGGTGCGGAACATCGTGGGGCAACTGGTGCTGCTCGGCCAGGGACGCTGCGACCTGGCCGGTTTCCGGGCCATCCTGGAAGCCCGAGACCGCCGGCAGGCGGGCCCGCCGGCCCCGCCGCACGGCCTTTGCCTGGTGCGGGTGGAATACGAAGGAGTGACCTAAAGGAGTCGGCACGATGAAGACGTATATGCCGAAAACGAGCGAAATCCGGCAGGAATGGTATGTCGTGGATGCCGCCGGGAAGACCCTGGGCCGGCTGGCGGCCCGTATCGCCACGGTCCTGCGGGGCAAGCACAAGGCCACCTACACGCCTTACCTGAACGGGGGCGATTACGTCGTGGTCATCAACGCCGAGAAGGTGGTGCTGACCGGGCGGAAACGCGAGCAAAAGGTCTATTACCATCATACCGGCTACATGGGCGGCCTGCGCCGGATTCCCCTGGCCGAGATGCTGGAGCGACATCCGGAGCGGGTGATTCGCATGGCGGTGGAGGGCATGCTTCCCCGCAATCGCCTGGGACGGGCCATGTTGCGCAAACTCAAGGTGTATGCCGGCCCGGAGCACCCCCACCAGGCGCAGAACCCCAAACCGCTGGAACTGTGAGCAGTCCAAGGAGCGAGGATATGGAACTGGCCTATTACCAGGGAACCGGACGACGGAAGACGGCCGTGGCCCGGGTGCGCATTTATCCGGGAGGAAAGGGGGAAATCCGCATCAACGGGCGGAGCCTCCGGGAGTACTTTGGACCGCGCCTGCTATATGAGCAGATGGTGCTGGAACCTCTGCGTCTGGCCAATATGGAACAGAAGGTGGACGTCTCCGTCCTGGTGAGGGGCGGGGGCATCAGCGGCCAGGCCGGAGCCGTGCGTGCCGGCCTGGCCCGGGCGCTGGTGCATTGGGACGAAAATCTGCGTCTGCCGCTCAAGAAGGCCGGCCTGCTGACCCGCGACCCCCGGGTCAAGGAACGCAAGAAGCCCGGCCTGAAGCGGGCCCGCAAGCGCCCGACCTACACCAAGCGGTAGGGAACCGGGGAGGCGGACCGGTCGGGAGCAGCCGTCGTGGCCGGCCACGCCCCGCCGCCCGAACGGCTACCGCATGCCTGCGCCGGAGGCAGTCGGCATGGGTGCGCGCCGTTGGTTTTCTGCGCTATTCCCGGCCCCTGCCTCCGATTCCCCCATCAAGGCCCTTGGGAGGGCTATGGACTGGCCCGCCTTTGCTCTGGTAGGGGCGGGTTTCAAACCCGTCCCTACCAGATGGCGGGTGCCCGGTCGGCATAGAGGTGCCGATGGACAAAAGTACGCTCCGGGAAATCCTGGAACGGTGGAAAAACGTAGCCGAGTTCGAGGCGCAGGAACGGCGAACGACTGCGTTTCCCCTGCGCTGGCCCCAACTGAATGCCATCCTGGGGTTGGCTATCGGCCTGGGATTGCCGCTGGACCGGGATAAGGGAGAGGAAGCCGTCCGCCGGCGTTGGGTCCGGCTGAAAAGGGGGCATGGTTGAACCTCCCGAACGGCCCTTCTTCCTTCTTGGGACCGCTCCTCGCCCCGGATCGGCTGCTGGCCCGATTCGGCCGCCGCGGCGCGGTGATCGGAGGAGTGGCACTCTATATCCCTTCTAGCAGTTCCACCAGTTGCCGGGCCTGGGCCTGGCGGGAGTAACGCTCCTCCACAAAGCGCCGGCCGCGCCGGCCCATCTCCCGACATCCCTCCCGGTCCAGGGAAAGGGTCCGAAGCGCCCGGGCCATCTCCTCCGAATCCTCCGGCGGCACAAAGAGGCCGGCCCCGGCCTCCTGGAGCACCTCCCGGGCCTCTCCGTCGATCGTCAGCACCACCGGGCAGGCGCAGGCCCAGGCGTCGAACATCTTGGAGGGCAGCGCCCCCTGGAAGATCTCCACTTTGCGGAGCGGCACCAGGGCCACGTCGGCGGCGGAGAAAAAGGCCGGCATCTCCTCCCGGGGGCGCCCCTCCACAAAGGTCACGTTCCGCAGCCCCATCTCCTCCTTCTTCCGCACCAGGTCGGCCTTGCAGGGTCCTTCGCCCACAAAGAGGAAATGGATATGCGGGGCATCGGCGAGCCGCCGGGCCGCCTCCAGCACCGTCTCCAGCCCCTGGGCCACCCCATGGATGCCGGCATAGAGCACCAGGAAACGTTCCCCCAACCCCATCTTCTGCCGTAAGATGTGGCCGGATGCCGGCTCCGGGCGGAAGAGGTCGGTATTGGCCCCGTTGGGGATGAGGGCGATCTTCTCCGCCGGAAAGCCGCGCTCCAGGAGCCGCCGGCGGATGCCCCCGGTGACCACGACGATGCGCCGGGCCCGGGCGTAGCAACGCTCCTCCAGGGCGGTGGCCCAGCGGATGAAGCGGGGGCTCCTCAGTTCCCCCAGGGCCACGGCCGACTCCGGCCAGAGGTCGCGCACCTCAAAGACCATCGGGATGCGCCGCAGGTGGGAAAGGGCCAGCGCCGCCCCGCCCACAAAGAGCGGCGGGGAGGTGGCGTAGAGCAGGTTGTAGCGCCCCCGGGCCAGGAGCAGGCCGGCCAGGGTCGCGTTGAGCATGTAGGTGATGTAAAAGGCCAACCGGGTGCGCATCGTCTTGACCGGCGAGGTCCAGACCCAGACGCGCAGGACGTCGATGCCATCCAGCGTTTCCCGCATCCAGAAGCGGCCGCGGTACTCCGGGCGAATCACCCCCTCGGGGTGGTTGGGCACCTCGGTCAGCATGGTGACCGGGTGGCCGGCGGCGAGCAACCCCTGGGCCATCTCATAGGCCCGGGTCTGGGTGGCGCCGACCTCGGGCGGAAAGTACTGGCTGAGGTAGAGGATACGCATGGCCTTTCCTATCCGGGCAACGGGGATTGTTCATAATTCAAAAACCTCACCTGGGCGATAATCCGGTTTCAGATCCCAATACCATTGCTCCCCACGCCAGATTCGCCGGGCTCCCAGTTCGGCCAATCGCTCTCGCAACCGCCGAAGCCGGCTGGCCAGGGCACCTTCGGGATCGTAGAGAATCACCGCGTCTTCCACCATATCCAGGAGCAGGGGGCTGCCGGCTTCGAGTTCTTCGGGCGTCTTGAAAACAGGCGACAGCCGCGTGTGAATTCCCCCCTATACGCTTCCTGCAGCCATACCTCATTTCGCTCCGGGCCTGGTCCATCCAGTCGGCGCTGCGTTCCATGGCCTCCTCCGGCCCCATGCTGCCGGCCTCCATTGTAACACGGCATCGGGGGAAAATCAACGGCCCAGCCGTTCCCGCAGCACGGCCACGATGCGCCCGGCGGCGCGGCCGTCCCACAGTTCGGGGATGCGGCCGGCCTTGCTTTCCCCGGCCAGGATGCGCGCTCAATCCTGCCCCAGGATTTCCCGGTAGAACGCCAGCAGGCGCTCCTGTTCCCGTTCCCAGGTATATTGGCCCAGGACGGCTTCCCGGCCGCGCCGGCCCATCTCACGGGCTTCCTCGCGGTGGTCGCGCAGCCAGCGGATGGCCTGGGCATAGGCGGCGGCGTCCTCCGCCGGGACCACCAGGCCGCAGCGACTCTCCTCCACGTAGGGCCGGCTCCAGGGGTAGTCGGCGCAGACGACCGGCAGGCCGGCCAGCATGTACTCGAAAAGTTTGGTGAAGAGGCTGGGCCGGCGGTACTGGGCAGTATAAAGCCCCGGGGCCACGCCGGCATCGGCGCCGGCCAGGCAGTCCTTCAGCCGGTCGGGCGGGACCGGCCCCAGCCAGCGCACCTGTTCCTCGAGCCCGTGCCGGCGGATAAAGGCCCGAATCTGCTCCATGTAGGCCGGCGAGGTCTCCGGGCCGATGAGGAAGAGCCGGACGTCCTCCGCTCCCTGCTCGCGCAGCAGCCGCATGGCCTCCAGGAGCACGCCGATGCCCCGCTGAGGGAGAATCAGGCCGACGTAGATCAGGCGAAAGCCGGGCAGGTCCAGGGCCGGATGGGGTTGAGGGTCGGCAAAGAGCGCCTGGGCCGGGAGGTTACGCACCACCGCGACAGGCCCGCGAAAGTACGGGTACAGCGCCCGCTGGCCCTCCACGGCCAGGACCAGGCCGTCCACACCGCGCACCAGGAGGCGTTCCATCCGGCGGGCGAGAAAAGCCACGGCCGGCCGCAGGGGACGGGGAATCCAGTGCTTGACGGCGATGGAATCAACGAAATACTCGTGGACATCGTAGATGATCCTGCACCGCCTCCCCAGGGTCAGGCGCAGGAGCGGCACCAGGAGGAGGAGTTCCGGGTCGTGGAAGTGGACCGCGTCGGGGCGCAGCCGGAGCGCCTGGCGGAGGAGCCGCCACCAGACCAGCGGCCGGCCCAGGCGGCGCTTCGGCCGGGGCACACCCACAACCGTGACCCCATCGCGTTCCTGCCGCTCGAAATCGGCCGGAGCCAGGAGCGTCACCCGGTAGCCGGCCGCGGCCAGCGCCCGGCACTGGCGGTGGAAGATGCGCCCGTCGAAGGGGGAATGGACGGAGGTGAGGTGACAGACCTTACGATTCACCCAGCACCTCGCGGTAGACCTCGATCGTCCCTTCCGCATTCTTCTCCCAGGTATAGTGTTCCAGAACCTCCTTGCGAGCCCGCTCTCCCATCGCTTTGGCCTCGTCAGGATGGCTCAGGAGAAAGTTGAGCGCCTCGACAAGACTCTCCACATCTCGAGGCTTTACCAGGAAACCCGTCCTTCCGTGCCGGACAAAATCTTCGGGTCCCTCCCCTTGACACGCAATCACGGGCTTCCCCAAGGCCATGGCTTCCAGATAGACGATACCGAACCCCTCGCTCCAGCTTGGAAGGCTGAACACGGTGCAGGCAGCCATGCGTTCCAGGACCCGATCGTGCGGCTGTCTTCCCAGGAAGACAACTTGATCCCCCAGATTTCGGGCCAGATACCGGAGTTTCCTTTCTTCAGGCCCACTGCCGATGATTTCGTAACCCAAGCACGGGTGCATTCTACGGAGGCGTTCGATAGCGCGGATATTCAGGTCGATTCCCTTGCTCGGATAGAGGTTCGAAACGCTGAGCACCGTTGGCTTCCGAGCCTGGTTTCCCTCGACTCCCCTCTCGGCCCGGGCAATCTCACCGGGGTCCAGGCCGTTGGGGATAACCACGACTCGATTTCCCAAAGCGAACTCGTCACGGACAATACGGGCCAGTTTGGTGCTGACGGCAATGACCTTGGAGGCTGAACCAAGCGAGTAGGTAACTGCCTCCCTGTATCTGACTCCCCAATGCAGCAGGTCGTACCCGTGAACGGTAACCACACACGGTTTGGACCACCTTGCCGCCAGCAACGCACCGGCGTAGCCATCTGGGAGAACGGTATGGCAATGGATCACATCGAACGGGAACACGCGATAGATCTCCTCCACCCGGGCACGAATCCCTCGATACATCCGCCAACCCGAACGGGCAAAGAACCACGCGCGAGGAAACAAGAGGTAGCGTGGGTGGGCAACCGGCACCCCCTCCCAGACGGTTTCCTTGGGAACCCGGCTATAAGCATCCCATTTACGGGCCAGGTGCGGGATGGGGAAGGGAGCCCACGGGACGGGCGAAACGACCCGCACCTCTACCCCTTGGGCCATCAGCGCTTTCGCCTGTTGGTGGACAAAAATACCCGCGATCGGATTCGCCGTCGATGGGTAGAGATGGGAGATCACCAGAATTCGCATCGGATTCGAAGCCCCACTGGAGGATGAAGAGCCACCTGGCAATGTTCCACCACCGTCACGAAACGGTGCGCCTGATCAAAGCCGATCCTGCTTGAACAAATTCGGCTAGCATGTTGCGAGATGCCAACCCCTGTGCGAACAAGGCTACCCGCCCGGCTATCTCCTTGTACATTTGTTCATCCACGTTTAGGACAATATCAGCAAGAGCGGCGGGATCATCAAAGACGAACCCTAAACCTTGAGAGGTTACGATTCGTGCTAGACGCCGGTAAGAATACGTCAAAATCGGGAGGCCAGCGTAGACATAGGCAAACAATTTGGACGTGGTCGCCATATGCAAATACCTCAACTGGGCCATATGGGAAGCCCCATAGAGCAACAGCCCAAAGTCAGCAGTCTCGTTCAGTACCGCTGATAACTCGCTGGCATCGAATTCTCCGTGCCAGACGAAATCATCTCTCACTTCTGCCAACCAGTCCCCATCCGGCCCGTAGAAGCAATATTTCACTCCCGGTTTGCGCGGCAGTAGCTGTGCAAGAGCCCCTATTCTTCTTTGGCTCAAGTTTCCGGCAAAAGCCACCTTTCGAGGGTACCCAGGCCCGGTTCCCTTGGCTATTTGCGGCGCATAATAAGGTAAGAACTCATAACGAACAAAGCGACCTGTGAGCCAATCATAGCGCCGCCGCATTAGATCTTCCATCTCCTCCCCCATAACTCCTATGACCTCGGACATTCCAAGGAGCAAAGACTCCGCAAAGCGGGCAAGCAAGTGGGTTGAAAAATCCCCCGCCGCTTCCCTCTGCTCAATAGGAAGATCATATACATATAGATACACCCGCCATCGCCCTGATAGTTTCTTGGCGGCCAACAGGCCGACCTCGGAAAGAGACGCAATGCCCTTTAGGAGACCACCCTGTCGAATCGCGGGAACACCTGGATACGGTAAGATCACTGTGCTCCTCCGGGGAATTCGGAGTTGAGCCAGATGGAGGAAATAGCGCCAGCCCATTCCGGGCATCAATACGATATGATAACCAGCACGACGCGCAGACTCAAGGAGATCATGGCGCACTTTGCCTCCACCATGGTGCCCAGAGATCTCACCGCGCGAGATCAAGAAGACTGCCTCCATAAGCGTCCTCCGCTTTGGTCCGGCTTCCATGAGGCGGCCGGGCTTGCACCAAATTAATCGAGCCTGTCTTGAGAAGCAATTTCCCTTGCCTCCTCCGTTTTCCGCCGGGCGCTTCGGCCAACCAACCTGTAGAAAAAAAGTGAGGTCAGGAACATGGTTCCATAGGCCAGCGTCGAAGCCACCGATGCCCCTGGGACGCCATAGCGCGGGATCAGAAGCAGGTCCAGCACCACGGTGAGCAGAAAACCCAGGCCGAAGCAGAGGGAACTATAGTGGGGTTGGCCATGGCCGGCGATGGCGTCCAACAGCACCCGCGCTCCGCCCAGAAGCACCACCCCAGGAAGCAGCAGGAGCAGGGGCAGGTAGGCATCGGCAAAAGTCGGGGAATAGATCCACAGGATCAGCGGCCGGCCCAGGAGGGCAAAGACCAGGGCTCCGATGGAAGTGAGCACCAGGGTGGCCCGAAGGACACGCCAGGTAAAGGTGGTGGCCTCCTCCGTGCGGCTTGCCGCCACTCGGGGAAAGAGGACAAAAGAGGCGGCATTCGGCAAATACCAGAGCAACTCGGCAAGACGCACCGAAACGCTGTAAATCCCTACATCGGCCGGACCCCGGTAGCCATTCACCAGCAACATGTCCAGCCGGTAGTTGAAAAAGGCCAGGATGTTCCCGGCATACCCGCGCAGGCCGTAAGAGAGCGTTTCGCCCAGCACAGAGCGCTTCCAGCGCGGAAGCAGTCGCCCCCCAAAGCGCTGCACCAGGCTGCTCACCCACAGGGTATTGACCAGCACCGCACCCAACGAGGCCAGGAGCGCCCCGGCCGGCCCCAGAGGAACGACGACCACCAGCAATACCGTGAACAGGAGCGTGGCCAGGCCGTCCACCAGGGTGACAACATTGACCAGCGTGATGCGCTGTAGCCCCCGCAATATGCCGCAGAAGGTGGCGATCAACAGACGAAAAGGAAACTCCAGGATGGAGATCAAGAGGAGCCAGAGCGGGACGTCAGGTACCAACTTCCCCAACCAACCCGTGACCACAAGGAGGGCGAAGGTTCCCACTCCGAGCGGCATCACCAGCAGGAGATAGACCAGGGCATTCTGCGTCAGATCGGCCACGTCGAAGCGGCGCGAACCGGCAAAATAGATGTTCGCTGCGGCCATGCCCCCTTCCAGAAAGAGCACAAAGAGCCCCGGGACCAAAAGGGCCAGGGTAACAATTCCCTTTCCCTCCTGCCCCAGCCAGCGGGCCACAACGGCCGAGGTGGCCAGAGCAAAGCCCAACGTTAACACCTGCGAAAAAAGGGTCACCGCCACCTGGCGCGTGAACCGGCCTCCCCGTCCCAGCCCAGGCAGTCGGCTCATCAGACGCGTGAACCAATCCCCAGATGGCCTGTCCGGCTGACCACCACGGCCATCGGACCCGACATCATCGGGCAGTTGCCCGTCTCCATGACCAGAAACTGGATGTCCGCCCAATTTCACCCACTCAAACCAGGAGCATCCGCATCGGCTGGAGTTGCCGGGTAAAGGGATTCAACACCAGGCCCAAAATCTCCAGCGTCACCATCCCCAGAAGCGCCTGGTCTCCCGCTTCCCCCAGGATGACCGGGGTATGCCCCTCTCCCTGGGGCAACGTCAGGTGACACTCGGAGATTCGGCGCTCCACCGTTGTCCCGTCGACCAGGGTGAAAACGGCCGAGCGCTTCGGCGCCAACCCAATGGCCTGCCAGACCTCCTGGGGGAGCAGGGTGTAGGTCGCCCCGCTGTCCACCAGAAAACGCACGGCGGCCTGTTTTCCGGTCGGGCCGGCCACCACACCTTCCAGGTAGATCACCCCCATCTCAGACCTCCTGAGGCCTTTCGCCGGCTACCCGGAAGCCGGGAAACCGGTCCTATCCCCCCGGCCCTTCCTGGCAAAGTCGAGAATATACCCGATGTAGGTCTCAAAATCGCCCAGATTCTCTTGAAGAATCCGGTACACTGTGGCATCGTCAACCTCCCAGTAGAGGTGCACCAGCCGGTTGCGAAAACCTACCATCTTCCGCAGGGTAGGTAGAAACGCCTCCGGCACGATGCCATTCTCCCATAGGATGCGAAACGTGTCGTAATAGTCGGCCGGCGGGCGATACCCCTCCTCGGCGACGATATGATGGGCGATGTCCAGGCAACACTCGATGGCGATTTGTAGCAGATACTTGGCCCCGGCTACTCTGGAAAAATCCTGAAGGAACGCATCTCTGGGAAGAGCCGCCAGGATGCGCATCTGTTCGAGATAGCCGCGCAGTCTGCCGAGAATCTCGGCCAGACGATCAGAGTCGACCACGGAGCAGGCCCTCCCGATGCACCTTATCCAGAAAAGCCTCGCGCAGACGATGCGCGATGGGGGCAAAGTCCAGGTACTGCTTCCAGGTCTGCGCTTCAAAGGCCACCCGCCGGGTTCGATCCCGTTCGTAGAGCCGTATCCCCTCCTGAAGGACCTTTCCCCGGACCTGGAGCGGGGCTGCATCTACAGAGCGCACCTCTACCCCCCGCAGGCCGCTTGCCTCCTCAACGGCTGCCTGGATTTCCAGTTCCAGCATCAGGCGTTCATAAGGGGGAAACGGCCGGCCCAGGACCAAGGCCAGGTCGATGTCGCTCAACGGCGTGATCGTCCCCCGCGCCATAGACCCGTAAAGATAGGCCACCTCCACCGGATACCGCTCCAGAACGGCCGGGAGAACCTGCCTGAGCCGGTCCAGCACCTCGGCCCGAGATCTCTGAGGAGTATGGATAGCCTCCTGTGCTTTCATCTCCGTAACCGACGGCCGCCGGCACGTCCGCGCGGTGCCCCAAACCGGGATAAGATCACCTGCCTGCCCAGCCGATATATTCAGCGCGAAACCAGTCCCAATCCGGGCCGGCCGGGCCGGAAGCCATTCTACCACCGAGAAACCGCCGCGTCAAATGTTGACAGGCCGGCCGGCCTGGGCTACAATCTCTCCGGCTCGTGGAGGTTTCCCTTGAAGATCGTCTCGGTCGTCGGGGCCCGCCCCCAGTTCATCAAGGCCGCCGTGGTCAGCCGGGTGCTGCGCGGGCGGCACCAGGAGGTATTGCTCCACACCGGCCAGCACTATGACTACGAGATGTCCGAGGTCTTTTTCCGCGAACTCGGCCTCCCCCGGCCGGACATCAACCTGGGCGTCGGCTCCGGTTCCCACGCCCGCCAGACCGGCGAGATGCTCATCGGCATCGAACCGGTCCTCCTCCGGGAAAAGCCCGACGGGGTGCTCGTCTACGGCGATACCAACTCCACCCTGGCCGGGGCGCTGGCCGCGGCCAAACTGAACCTCCCCGTTGCCCACGTCGAGGCCGGCCTGCGCTCCTTCAACCGGAGCATGCCCGAGGAGATCAACCGTATCGTGGCCGACCGCCTCTCCCGCCTCCTCTTCTGCCCCACCCGCACGGCCGTGGAGAACCTGGCCCGCGAAGGCATCACCGCCGGCGTGCACCTGGTCGGCGACGTGATGTACGACCTCCTCCTCCAGAGCCTCCCCCTGGCCGAACGCACCTCGACCATCCTGGAGCGATTGGGGTTACAGCCCGGCGCCTACCTCCTGGCCACCGTCCATCGCGCCGGCAACACCGACGTGCGCGAGAACCTGGCCGGAATCCTGGCCGGCCTGGGGGCCACGGGGGAAACGGTCGTCCTGCCCCTTCACCCACGGACCCGCCATGCCATGGCCGGGTGGGGACTTGCCCCGGCGGAAAACGTCCGCCTGATCGAGCCGGTCGGCTACCTGGATATGCTCGTTTTGGAGAAGAACGCCCGCCTGATTCTCACCGACTCCGGCGGGGTGCAGAAGGAGGCCTACTGGCTGGGCATCCCCTGCCTGACGCTACGGGAAGAGACCGAATGGGTGGAGACGGTGGAGGTCGGGTGGAACGTCCTGGTGGGGACGTCGGCGGAACGGATCGCGGAGGCGGTGCAAGAATTCCACCCTCAGAGGGAACGGCCGGCCCTCTTCGGCGACGGCCGGGCCGGAGAACACATCGTCCGCATCCTGGGGGAGACGCTGGGCGCCCATCTATAAAAATCGGGCAAAGAATTGCTTCAGCGCCTCCAGGTCCTCCAGGCCCTGTTGCAAGACCTCGTACACAATCCGGCGGTCAATATCCAGATATTCGTGGACCAGGACGTTCCGGAAGCCCAGCATCCGTATCCACCGCTCTCCCAGGTCCCTGTCTATGTAACCCTTCTCGACCAGAATCCGGGGAATATCGCTATACCAGTTGACCTCACCCAGGGCGAGATCGGCGATCAGATGGTTCCCCATATCCGTAACGGCCTCGATCGCCAGTTGCAGAAAGCGCTCGGCGCTTCCGTAACGTTCCGGGTTGCCGAGAAACTCCTCGGCGCTGTATCGCCGCAGCCGACGCAGAATGTTCAGACACTCATCCAGCCGATTCAGACGCCGACGAAGAACTTCGACTCGGACCAAGGAGCACCCTCCGCTTGTAGGCTTCTCGCTGCACCCGGAGATAGGGAAGAAAATCCAGGTACTGGCGCACAACCCGGGAGTACATCTCTCCCCGATCAAAATCTCCGGCCTGATAGACCAGGCGATTCCCGCGCACCGCTTCGTACTTCAGAACGATGTCCTCGGTATCCAGAAAGACCAGGTCCACCCGGCAGAAACCGTGCCGGGCCAACTCGGTCAGGATTTCCAGACGCCGGGCCCGCAGGCCGGGGTGACGCGGGACGATTGCCAGGTCCAGGTCGCTCTCCCGATGGACCCGGCCCTCGGCCCCGGAGCCAAACAGGTAGACGGCCTGGATGTCCGGATAGGTCCGGAAGACCTTGGCCAGTTCATGAAAATCGGGATGGCCCATCGCTTCACTCCAACGCCGGACGCCTGGGCCAATCATCCGACCAGCGTTCGCAGGAAGGCAATGAACCGCTCCAGCAGAGCGGGGTAAACTTTTTGCAGAACCAGCGCCTTATCCAGGACCAACCCCAATCGCGCCCGGTCGAGCCGGATGCCATAGGCGTGGCGAAAGAGATGCCTGAACCGCCGCAGTTCGTCCAGTGCATCATAGGCCACATCATCGATCACCGCCGGCCGTAACGGCATAAGGTCCAGGCGCATCCGCTCCAGTAACTGGCTATGCCACCGGGCGACTTCCTCGGCCGTATTTTCAAAAAGCGCGGCAATGTTCAGAAAAATGTTCTCGAAAGCGTTGTACAGGTTATGGAGATGATAGGCGATCACAATGAGCGTGTCCTCATCCGCCTGAGCGATTCCCGGCCGTCGGGCTATCTCCTCGTAGATGCCCGCGATGACCTCCATATCCCGACGGATGCTACTTTCCAGAAGGAGAACTTTCTCGTCCATACACTTCCTCCCATCCGCTTACGAACCCGGCGACCTCGCTCCAGGGACGCACATCCACCTCACGTCCCAGGGCATGTTCCAGTTCCCGCCAGAAAGCGCTTTCTGCTTCGGGCGAATCGCTTTCGACGGCCACATCGATGTCGGAATCGGTTCGGAAACGACCCGGCCGGGTGAGCGAGCCAAAGAGATAGACCCGCCTCACGCCGGCATGCCGCCGGGCGACCTCGGACACGGCTTCGCGTACCCGCTGAAGCCATCGCCTCCGCTCCTCTTCCCGCCGCTCCCGACGGCGGGCCTCACGCTCCTCATAATATTGCCTGGCCGTTCGTCCTGTAGCCATGAGCCTTGTCCTGGGATGCCCATCACCTCCGAGCACGCTCTTCCCGGCCCCAATCTTATCATGCGGTTCGAGGGCTGTCAACATTGAGGCGGAACGGCACTCCGCTACGCTTCGTGCCTGACTACAAACGGGAACCCGAGTTGACGGAGACTTTTCCCTGGTATATAATCCCCGCAAAAGTCCAGGAGGAAACCGATGATTCACCCAACCGCAGAGGTTTCTCCACGCGCCACCATCGGGGAGGGCACCCGCATCTGGCACCAGGCCCAGGTGCGCGAGGGGGCGCGCATCGGACGGAACTGCATCATCGGCAAGAATGTCTACATCGACTTTGACGTGACCATCGGCGACAATGTGAAGATTCAGAACAACGCCTCCGTCTACCACGGGGTAACGGTAGAAGACGGCGTCTTCATCGGCCCCCACGTCTGCCTGACCAACGACAAATTTCCCCGGGCCATCAACCCGGACGGCACGCTGAAGGGCGGGGCTGACTGGGAGGTGGGCCGCATCGTGCTCCGCTACGGCTGTTCCCTGGGGGCCGGGGCCGTGGTCGTCACCGGGGTCACCATTGGACGCTGGGCCATGGTGGGGGCCGGCGCCGTGGTCACCCGGGACGTGCCCGACCACGGGCTGGTCGTGGGCAACCCGGCCCGCCTGATCGGCTACGTCTGCACCTGCGGCCGGAGGCTGGTCCCTGCGGAAGGAGGGCTGATGCGCTGCCCGGCCTGCGGGCGCGAATACAACCTGGAGGTGACCCGGTGATTCCGATTGCCCGACCGATGATCGGCGAAGAAGAAAAGGCCGCCGTCCTGGCCGTCCTGGAGAGCGGACAACTGGCCCAGGGAGAACAGGTGGCCCGCTTCGAGGAGGCCTTTGCCCGCTTCTGCGGCGTCCGATACGCCGTCGCCACCTCCTCGGGGACGACGGCCCTGCACATCGCCCTCCTGGCCCTGGGCATCGGCCCTGGCGACGAGGTCCTGACCACCCCCTTCACCTTCATCGCCTCGGCCAACGCCATCCTCTTCTGCGGGGCCCGGCCGGCCTTCTGCGACATCCAGCCGGATACCTTCAACCTGGACCCCGAAAGCGCCGAGGCGGTCCTCCGCAGACGCCGGGCCCAGGGCAAACGGGTGCGCGCCATCCTGCCCGTGCACCTCTTCGGCCACCTCTGCGATATGCCGGCCATCCTGGACCTGGCCGCCCGCTACGACCTCCTGGTGCTGGAGGACGCCTGCCAGTCCCACGGCGCAGCCCTTGACGGGAAAAAGGCCGGCTCCTTCGCCACCGGGTGCTTTTCCTTCTATCCTACCAAGAACATCACCACCGGCGAGGGGGGCATGATCACCACCGACGACGAGGCCATCGCCGAACGCTGCCGTCTCCTGCGCGACCACGGCCAGCGCCGGCGCTACCACCACGAGACCCTGGGCTATAACTTCCGCATGACCAACATCGCCGCGGCCATCGGGCTGGCCCAACTGGAAAAACTCCCCCGCCATACGGAGATGCGCATCCGCAACGCCGCCTACCTCACCGCCCACCTGAAAGACCTGCCACACGTGATTCCTCCCACCGTCCGTCCCGGCTATACCCACGTCTTTCACCAGTACACCGTCCGCATCCGGGGCGACCGCGACCGGGCCGTGGAGGAACTCCGGAACCGGGGCATCGGCACAGGGGTGTACTACCCGCTCCCGGTGCATCACCAGCCGCTCTACCGGCAGATGGGCTATGACGACTCCCTGCCGGAAGCCGAACGGGCCTGCCGGGAGGTGCTCTCCCTCCCCGTCCACCCGGCCCTGAGCCAGGAGGACCTGAAGACCATCGTGGAGGCCGTCGCTTCCCTTCCCACGTAACACGCAACACGCATCACGCAACACGCAACACGCATCACGCAACACGCAACACGCAACACGCATCACGCAAAGGAGGCCCCTATGCTCCGCGCCGCCGTGATCGGGGTAGGGTCGATGGGCGGACACCACGCCCGGGTCTATAACGAACTGGAGGGCGTGGAACTGGTCGCCGTGGCCGATGCCGACGCCCGACGGGCCGAAGCCATCGGCCGGCGCTTCAAGGTGCCGTCCTATACCGATTACCTCCAGATGCTGGACCGGGAGAGGCCGGACCTGGTCTCCATCGCCGTCCCGACCTCCCTGCACCACCGCGTGGCCCTGGAGACGCTGGCCCGGGGCGTCCACGCCCTGGTGGAGAAGCCGATTGCCTCCAGCCTGGAGGAGGCGGAGGAGATGATTCGGGAGGCCGGCCGGCGTGGGGTGAAACTGGCCGTCGGCCACATCGAGCGCTTCAACCCGGCGGTGGTCGAACTGAAGCGACGCCTGGAACAGGGCCAGGCCGGCCGCATCTTCCTCATCCACGCCCGCCGGCTGGGCCCTTTTCCGGAACGCATCCAGGATATGGGCGTGGTCATCGACCTGGCCGCCCACGACCTGGACGTGATGCTCTACCTTTTGAACCAGGAGGTGGAACGCGTCTATGCCGAGACGTCCCGCTGGGTCCACACCCGGCACGAAGACCTCCTGGCCGGCCTGCTCTACTTCCGCAACGGCGCCCTGGGCCTCCTGGACATCAACCGTCTGACCCCGACCAAGGTCCGCGAACTCACCGTCACCGGGGAAAAGGGCATGTTCCTGGTCAACTATCTGACCCAGGACCTCTACTTTTACGAAAACACCTATACCACCGGCAACTGGGACAGCCTGGGCATCCTGAAAGGCGTGGGCGAGGGCAACATGCTGAAATTGACCATCGCCCGCAAGGAGCCGCTCCGGGCCGAACTGGAGGCCTTTGTCCGGGCCGTGGAAAACGACCAGCCTCCGCCGGTCGGGGGAGAGGATGGACGGCGCGTGCTGGCCCTGGCCCTGTTGCTCCTGGAGTCGGGGAGGGAACACCGCGTTTTCGAACCGCCTCGCTGAGGAGGAACCCGGATGTCCGAAGCACTTCGAGAGGCCATCCGCCGCCGGGAAATCCCCCTGGCCGTCATCGGGCTGGGCTATGTGGGGCTTCCGGTGGCCTGCAGGTTCGCCCAGGCCGGCTTCCCGGTCTGGGGCATCGAGCGCAATACGGAAAAGGTGGAGCAAATCCGGCAGGGCCTTTCGCCCATCGGGGGAAGAGAGCCGGGCCTGGCCGAACTCCTGGCCGAAGTCGTGCGCCAGGGCCGGCTCCACGCCAGCAGCGATTACGCCGCCTGCCGGCCGGCCCGGGCCATCCTCATCGCCGTGGAGACGCCGGTGGACGAAGAGACGCATCGGCCGGCCTATACGGCCCTGCGCGCCGCCCTGGAATCCCTGGGCCCCCACCTCTCCCGGGACACCCTGGTGGTGGTCGAATCCACCATCGCCCCCGGCACCATGGCCGGCCTGGTGCAGCCCCTCCTGGAGCAGTCCTCCGGGCTACGGGCCGGGGAGGACTTGTACCTGGCCCATTGCCCCGAACGGGTGACCCCGGGAAAACTCCTCTATAACCTGGAGAACCTGCCCCGGGTGGTCGGCGGGATGACCCCGGAGGCGGCCGCCCTGGCCGTGGAACTCTACCGGCACATCGTCCGCGCCGACCTGGACGCCACCGATGCCCTCACCGCCGAGATCGTCAAGACGGCCGAGAACGCCTACCGGGACGTGCAGATCGCCTTTGCCAACGAGGTGGCCCTCCTGTGCGAAAGTCTGGGGGCCGACGTCTGGCGGGTGCGCGAACTGGTGAACAAGTGTCCCTACCGGGATATGCACCTGCCGGGGGCCGGGGTGGGCGGGCACTGCCTGCCCAAGGACCCCTGGCTGCTGATCGCCCACGCCTCCCCCGACTTCCCGCCCCGAATCATCCCGGCCGCCCGGGCGGTGAACGAAAGCATGCCGCTCCATGTGGCCGGACTGGTGGTGGAGGGGCTGCGGGCGGCCGGAAAAGAGGTGCGAGGGACGCGGGTGGCCGTCCTGGGCTATGCCTTCCTGGAGAACTCGGACGACACCCGGAACTCGCCCAGCGCCGCCCTGGTGCGTCGGCTGGCGGAACTGGGGGCCGAGGTGGTGATCCATGACCCGCATGTGCCCGAATACCGGGGCGACCTGGAGGAGCGCCTCCGGGGCTGCGACGCGGCGGTGGTGATGGTGCGGCATGAGGAGTACCTGCGGCTGGACCCGCAACAACTGGCCGGCTGGCTGAACCCGCCGCCGGTGGTGGTGGACGGCCGGCACGTTTTCCCGGCCGGCGCGGCCCGGTGGATCTACCTCGGCGTGGGAAGCCCCAGGCCGGACTTGCGCCGCCTCCGATAAGTGCAGGGGCCTACGGTTTGTTCCGGTGCAGGACCTTCGGAGTGTCTGTTTCAGGTGCGGGTTTCAGACCCGTGCCTGCCTCGCGGTGGCAACCTGGCCGACCTGCGAAACGGGCCCGGTCTTCACGGCGCTGCTTGACCGGAAGGGGATTCTCGTGTATACTATAGCCAATCATACCGCCGGTGGGACCATCCGCCGGCCGGTCCTTCCCAAAAAGGAGCGGGTATGACGGACCCTTCGGGGCGGCAGGTACGGGCGGGCCTTGGGCCAAGGCCACGGCCGATTGGGGAAACCATTGAAGAGGCCCGGGCGGCGCTCAGAGAACGGGCGGGAGTGGAGGCCTCTGCCCGGAGCATCCCCTGGGAAAGGTGGGCCCTGCGCCGGCCGGACCTCGGTCTGAGGGGACTACTCCCACGGCTGGCCAGATCCCTGCCCCTATCCCAGAAGCGGCCGCGCGCCGCTCTTCCCCTCCATCATCTGGCCACCCTGGGGGTGCTCCTGCTCCTTCTGTTCACCCTGGCCGGCCCCTTCAACCTCTACGCCGCTTACTCTTCCTCCCCGGAGGACGGCGAGGGAGGGCGCCCCCCGGCCTACCGGGCGCCGACTCCCCCTCAGGAAAGCGCCTTTGACTTTGCCATCGGCCCGCTGACGGTGGTGCGGAGAAATATCCCGACCACCACGGACCCGACTCCCCCGGACACGGCCAATTCCCCCCGGAAGGATGTCGGGTTGCCCCTGATGGAAAGCGTGGTCACCTACACGGTCGTTGCCGGAGACACCCTGGAGGCGCTGGCCGAACGTTTCGGCGTGGCCGATTACACCATCTTCTGGGTCAACCACCTGCGCACCCCCCAGGACCTCCGCCCCGGCATGGTGCTCACCATCCCACCCCTCTCCGGGGTGCCCCACAAGGTACAGCCCGGGGAGACCCTGGAAACGGTGGCCGATATGTACGGCGTGCGGGCCGGCAATATCGTCGGCTACCCGCCGAACGGGTTGCGCTATCCCTACTCGTTGGAAGTCGGCCAGGAGATCTTCGTTCCCGGCGCGGTTACAGAAATCCCCGAACACCCCGTGGCCGAGGGGGAAAGGCCGAAGCCGATTCTGGTGCAGATGCCCGGCGGGGAAAAGTTGCGCTGGCCCACCTGGGGAACCATCACCGCCCCCTTTGGCTGGAGCCGGGCCTACGGCGGATACCATCGCGGCCTGGACATTGCCAATCGCTGGGGCACGCCGATCTATGCGGCTGCGGCCGGAACGGTGGTCGAGGCCGGCTGGGGTTCCCTGGGCTGGTACGTGGCCATCGACCACGGAAACGGCTTCCGCACCGAGTACGGCCATCTGGCCGAACGTCCTCTGGTCCGGGTGGGCGACCATGTGGAAAAGGGCCAGCGCATCGGCTCGATGGGCCGCACCTACGGCAAAGGAGGCTATGCCTCCGGCGTGCACCTGCACTTTGCCGTCCGCCACCACGGCGCCTTCATCGACCCGCTTCCGCTTTTGGAGCGCTGACGACCCCTGCAGAAGGAGGCTCCTATGCTCATTGCACCTTTTCGGGAAGCCATCTCCGGCGCCGCCGCCCTCCAGGACCTGGCCGGCATCATCGCCCATCACCGCATCCAGTCCAGCCCCGGCTTTCGCCGGGCGGCCCATTTCTGCCTGGAGCGGCTACGCGACGCCGGCGTCCCGGCCCAGGTCCTCTCCTTCCCCGGCGACGGCGTGACCCGGTACTGGGGCCATCCTACGCCCCAGGAATGGGATGCCCAGGCGGCGACGCTGCGCCTGGTTGCCCCGGAGGAGGAGGCCCGCCTGCTGGCCGATTACCGGGAAGACAAAATCTCCCTGATTCAGCGCAGCCTGGCCACCCCCGCCGGCGGCGTGGAAGCCGAAGTCGTCGTCCTGGAGGACGGCGAGGAGGAGGCCGACTACGCAGGGTTGGACGTGCGGGGCCGGGTGGTGCTCACCCGGGGGGATGTGGAACGGGTGCGGGAACTGGCGGTGGAACGGCATGGGGCCGTCGGCATCCTCTTTGACGGCATGCGGGAGACCCCGCCGGTGCGCCCGCTTCTGAGCCTGGAGGCCCGCCAGTACACCTCGTTCTGGTGGGAGGCGGCCGGCCCGACGGCCACCCGTTGCTTCGGCTTCGTCCTCACCCCTCAGCAGGGAGAGGCCCTGCGCCGCCTGGTCAAAAAGGAGGCGCGTCAGGGACGCCCGGTACGGGTGCGCGCCGAGGTGGACGCCTCCTTCTACGCCGGAAGCGTCGAGGTGGTGGAGGGCTTCCTGGCCGGAGAGACTCCCGAGGAGGTCTGGCTGGTGGCCCACCTCTGCCACCCCCAGCCCTCGGCCAACGACAACGCCTCCGGAGCGGCGGTGCTTCTGGAGGTGGCCGGGGCCATCGCCCGGATGCTTTCGGCCGGAACCCTTCCCCGACCCCGCCGGGGAATCCGTTTCCTCCTGGTGCCGGAGATGACCGGCACCTACGCCTACCTGGCCACCCACGAGGAATACCTCCCCCGGGTGGTGGCCGCCCTGAACCTGGATATGGTCGGCGAGGACCAGTCCCGCTGCGGCAGCACCCTGAACCTGACCTCCACCCCCCTCTCCACCCCCAGCGTGAGCGACGACCTCCTGGCGCTCATCTTCCAGGAGGTGGCGGCCGAGGGCAAGGGCTTTATGGGGGTCTCCGACTATGCCCTCTTCCGCTGGGTGGAAGCGCCCTTCTCCGGCGGCAGCGACCACTACATCCTGGCCGACCCGACGGTGGGCATCCCTTGCCCGATGCTTCTGCAGTGGCCCGACCGTTTTTACCACACCTCGGCCGATACCCTGGACAAGGTGGACCCGGCCATGCTGGGCCGGGTGGGGGTGGCGGCGGCGGCCTACCTGTGGTGGCTGGCCACGGCCGGCCCCCGGGAGGCCCGCTGGCTGGGACAGTCCATGGTCGGGCGGACGGAGATGCGTCTGGAGAGGATGCGCCAGGCCTGGCTGGACGAACTGCTCTCCCGCCGGCCGGCTCCCTCCCCCGAGGAGCAGGCCGAGGCGCTGGAAAAGTGGCGCGGCCGGGTGGAACTCTGGACCGAACACCGCCGGGCTTCCCTGAAGTGCCTGGAGCGCCTGGCCGGGGAGGCCCTCCCCCGCCTGCCGGAGTGGCAGGCCGAGGTGGAGGCCGCCGGCCGGCGGGCGGTGGAACGGGCCCGCTCGGCTCTGCTGGACCTCCTGGGGACGGACTCCCTTCCTCCACCCCTCTCCCACCCCCTCGATGAGTGGGAGGAACGCGCCGCCCGAACGGTGCCCCGCCGGCTCCAGCGCGGCCCGGCCTCCATCCGGGATCGCCTTCACCTCCTTCCCCCGGAGGAACGGGACAACTGGTGGCCTCGCCTGAAGGAGTGGCGAAACGAGGTGGCCTGGATCCTGGCCCTGTATTGGACCGACGGCCGGCGCACCCTGCTTCAGATTGCCGACCTGGTGGAGCGGGAGTGTGGTTGGCGGAACGTCCAGGAATTGGTCCGCCATTACGAACTGCTGGAGACCTTGGGGCTGGTGGAATCGACCGTCGATCGTTGAACGGAAACCGTCGATTCGGGCTGAAGCCGGTTGGCTCAGGGCCATATCCAGATCGCTCTCCCAGGGGGGAAGTTAGGGGAACGAGTGGACCATAGGGCTTGGGGAAACCATAAGGAGGACGCCATGGGCAACGCTTCTCATCGCTCGCCCTTCCATACCGTGCGACGCTGGCTGGTCGTGTTCCTTCAGGTGGGGATCGTGCTGGCCGTAGTCGGCGGCTTTGCCTTTCTCCAATACCTCAACTCCCTGCCCGATCGGGTGGACCGGCAACAGACCGTCCTGGTCGGCTCTACCCATCTGATTCCTGATAGCCAGGCCTCTCTGCGTGTGGTGGTCCGGGATCGGGGCAACGGCCTCCCCATCGCCGACGCCGCCGTCTATGTCAGTCTGCAACCGGCCGCTGGTGCCGCCATCCCTCTCTTTTCCGGCCGCACCGACGAGAGCGGCAGCCTTCCGGTGCAATTCCGTGTGCCCGGAGACCTTCCTCCTCCTGGGCCCGGTCAGGCCCACCGCCTCATCGTCGAGACCCGCTCCGCCGCTGGCTACGACCATCTGGAACAAAAGGTGGCCGTTCAACGCGACTACCGGCTCCTTCTATCCAGCGACAAGCCGCTCTACCAGCCCGGCCAGACGATCCACATGCGCGCCCTGGCCTTGAGCACCCTGGACATGCGGCCAGCCGCCGGAATCACGGTCCACTTCCTGGTGGAGGATTCCAAAGGCAACAGGGTCTTTCGCCAGGACGTCGTGGCCTCCGACTTTGGCGTGGCTGCGGCCGACTTTGCCCTGGCCGACCTGGTCAACCAGGGTTCCTATAAACTCAGCGCCTCTATCGGCGAGGAGGGCGCCCCCGGCTACTCCGCCGCCGAAAAGACGGTCGAAGTGCGGCCCTATGTGCTGCCCAAGTTCGCCATCCAGGTGACCACCGACCGTTCCTACTACCTCCCCGGCCAGCGCGTCGAGGGCACCGTTCAGGCGGATTATTTCTTCGGCAAGCCCGTGGCCGGCGGACAGGTGCAGATTGTCGGAACGGTCTGGGAAATCGAGCGCCAGGTGCTCCTGGAGATACGCGGGACGACCAATGAAAAGGGTGCCTACGCCTTTTCCTTCGATCTGCCGGCCTACTTTGCCGGCACCGGGCTGGAATCGGGACAGGCCTGGTTCGCCCTGGAAGTAACGGTCATCGACCAGGCCGGGCACGCCGAGCAAAATAGCAAGGTCTTGCCCATCGCCGGTCAACCCCTCGTGATCGAGGCGGTGGCCGAGAGCGGCCGGCTCAGACCTGGGGTGGAGAACATCGTCTACATCCTGACCTCCTATCCCGACGGCCGGCCTGCCCCGGCTCACCTCCAGGTGACCGTCCGCGGCCGGGAAACAGTCGAACTCGACAGTGGCGACTATGGCCTGTCCCAGTTCGCCTTCACCCCGGAGAGGAGGGACACCACCCTGCTCATCGCTGCCCGGGATGCCAGCGGTCTGGCAGCCCACCGCGAGGTCGCTTTCGAGGCCGAGGCCGGCCAGGACAATGTCCTCCTGCGGGCCGACCGCGCGGCCTACCTGGTCGGCGAGACCATGCATCTGGTGGCTCTGACCCCGGTCAACTCCGGGCACATCTACCTGGACATTGTCAAGGCCGGCCAGGTCGTCTCCGCGCGCTCCCAGCCCGTCCGGGACGGCCGGGCGGAGTTCCTGGTGGACGTCGGCCCGGACCTCTACGGCACGCTGGAACTGCACGCCTACAAGGTGCTGCAGGACGGCACTATCGTCCGCGACACCCGCCTGGTGGTGGTGGATGCGCCGAACGACATCGGCATTGCCGTAGAGAGCGACCGGGATACCTACCGTCCGGGAGAAACGGCCCATCTGTCCTTCCGGACGACGGCGGCCGATGGTCAGGGCATCCGCACGGCGTTGGGTCTGGCCATCGTCGACGAATCGGTCTTTGCTCTCCAGGAACAGGACCCCGGCTTTGCCAAACTCTACTTCCTGCTGGAACAGGAACTGTTAGAGCCGCGCTACCAGATCAAGGCTTTTGAACTGCCTGGGAGGATTCCCCCTGAGGAGGAAGAAATCCGCCAGGTCCAGGACACGGTGGCGCAGGCCTCCTGGGCGGGGGCAGCGGTGAGCCTGCCCCCTACCGTGGACTCGTACCGGCAAAAGGTGGCGGTTACCTATGACCGTCAGGCCCAGGGGTTCCTCGGTTTGAGCCGGGCCGCTGGAATCGCCCTGGTCGTTGCCGCGCTGGCGCTGAACGGGATAGTCCTCTACGCCGTCATCCGGGCCCGGGTCGTGGGTCCATCTTTCGCCCGCCTGGGCATCGCCCTGGTTATCCTGGTGGCGGTGGACGTCCTGCTGGGTTGCATCCTGATCCTGTACAGTCCGATCCTTGGGAGTGTCGTGATTTTGCTGTACCCCCTTGCATTGGGCATGCTGGTCCTGGCCGGCCTGGGGATGCTGGCGCTGTTGGTCTATGCCTGGGTGAGAGGCGAGGTGGCGACGCAATTTGTGGCCCTGCTCGGCCTGACCTGGGGAGTGCTGGTGGTCTTGCTGGGTATGGCCTTGAGCCGCTGGGCCGAGGTTTCTCCCCGTCCGCTGTTGGCGGAGGCGATTCTGTGGACTCCCCTATCCTACCTGCTCATCCCCGGAGCCTTTTTGCTCCTTGGGCAGGCGCTGTGGGTGCAGGCACGGCGCTTTGCCGGCGCCGTCGCCACCGCCGTAGGCGGTCTCACCGGCCTTCCGGCGGTGTTCCTCGTGCTCCTTTTCTTCCTGGCGCTCCTTCTCGCCTCCTGCGGCCCCGCACTTTATCCCTTTGGCGTGGTGTACAACTCGCTGGGTGAGGCCGGTCCATTGCCGGTGGTGACCCAGGCACCTTCTCTTCCGGAGACCCAAGGGGAGGGCAAGGAAGCCCGGCAGCCTCCACGGCTACGCCAGTACTTCCCCGAAACGCTCTACTGGGCACCCGAGGTGCGGACCGACGAAGATGGCTTTGTCTCCCTGACCGTCCCCCTGGCCGACAGCATCACCACCTGGCGGTTGACGGCTCTGGCCTCCTCCCAGGACGGCCGGCTCGGCTTTACCACACGCGGCCTGCGCGTCTTCCAGGACTTTTTTGTGGACATCGACCTGCCCGTAGCCTTGACCGAGGGCGACGTGATCAGCGTTCCGGTGGGGGTCTATAACTACCTGTCTACCGCCCAGGAGGTACGCCTGGTGGTCCAGGAGGAGCCCTGGTTCGAACTCCTCGGACCGGACGAGCAGACCCTGACCATCGCCGCCAACGACGTGGAGGCGGTCTACTTCCCCATCCGGGTGACCGCCTTCGGCCGGCAGTCTTTCCAGGTGACGGCCTGGGGCCAAAAGATGAGCGACGCCATCCGCCGGCCGGTGACGGTGTTTCCCAACGGCCAGGAGTTCGAACAAAGCGAAAGCGATTGGCTGCGCGAAAGCCGCACGGTAATGCTGACCATCCCGACGGAGGCAATCTCCGGGACGGCGCGGGTGGAAGTCAAGATTTACCCCGGCTTGGTGGCCCAGGTGGTGGAAGACCTGGAGAAAATTTTACGGCTGCCCTACGGCTGATTCGAACAGAGTACGTCGGTGACGTACCCCAACGTGCTGGTGCTGGACTATATGCAGCGGACCGGGCAGGCCAACCCCGAGGTGCAGATGACCGCCGAGCGTTACATCGGGCTGGGCTACCAGCGTCTGCTCACCTTCGAGACGCCGGGTGGCGGCTTCTCGCTCTTTGGCGACCTTCCTGCGGATACCTTTCTCACCGCCTACGGCCTTTTGGAACTCAGTGATATGTCCAGGGTCTACCCGGTGGACGAGGCCCTGCTGGAGCGCACCGCCTGGTGGCTTTTCCAGCAACAGCAGCCGGACGGCACCTGGCAGGTGGACGACTATCGCGCCGGCCGGGGCCGACTCGGGGCAACTTCCTATGTGGCCTGGGCCCTGGTTCAGGCCGGCTATGGCGGCGACCCACGGGTGAAAAAGGCCATCGACTATATCCGCCAGTTCGCCCTGCAGGAAGAGGACCCCTATGACATCGCCCTGGCGGCCAATGCCCTGGCCGCCTATGACCCGCGCGATGTTTCCACCCGGGCCGTGCTTGACCGGCTCTACGAGATGGGCCGGCATGAGGAGGGCAGGACCTTCTGGCCGGCCCGGGAGGCTTCCTTTATGGGGGCAACCGGCGCGAGCGGCAGCATCGAAACAACGGCCCTGGCGGTGATGGCCTTTTTGCGGGCCGATGCGTACCCCGATGCCGTCGGTGACGGGCTGGCTTACCTGGTGCAGTCCAAGGACTCTTGGGGCACATGGAGCACGACCCAGGCCACCATCCTGTCGCTCAAGGCCCTGCTCCTGGCCAGCGAGAAGGCTGGCGCAGTCGCCGAACCAGCCACCGTGCGGGTCAGCCTGAACGGCGAACAGGTTCAGGAGATCGCCATCGATGAACACAACGCTGACGTCGTCCACCTGGTGACCTTTGACCGCGGTTTCCGGGCCCGGGATAACCGGGTGGAGATCGAGGTGCAGGGCGGCGGCAACCTGATGTACCAGGTCACCACCCGCTTCTACCTGCCCTGGGAACTCGTGCCCCCGCGGGAGACCGGCGAGCCGATTGCCATCGACCTGGCCTACGACCGTACCACGTTGGCGGTCAACGACACGGTCACCGTGGATGCAACGGTACGGCTGAACGTACCCGGGGTGGTCCGGCTGGCGTTGGTGGACCTGGGCCTGCCACCGGGCTTCAGCGTGCTGACCGAGGACCTGGAGCGGCTGGTGGAGCAGGGGTTGATCGCCCGCTACGAGGTGACCGGCCGGCAAATCATCTTTTACATCGAGGACCTGTTCGAGGGCAAGCCGTTGCGCTTTTCCTACCGTCTGCGGGCGCGCTTCCCCCTGCGGGCGCAGACGCTGCCCAGCGTGGCTTATGACTACTACAATCCGGCCAACAGGGCGGTGCGGTCCCCGCTACAGATCACCGTAAGCAAGGCACCATAGAAGCGAGGCTGCGGAAAGTTTTTTCTCCCCGAACTGCGGGCGCCCGCCATCTTCGGGGCGAGTTTGTTGGGCATTGTCGGATCGTGGTAGAGTAGGAGCCTCAGGAGGCCAGAGAAGGCGCGGTCGGGGGAAGTAGGGGCGGGTTTGAAACTCGCCCCTACGGGCTTGGCGGCCAGCCTGGGGTGGGAGAGCGTCGGCGTAGGCCGACGCCTGGAGGGAGGACGATTTCCATCGGCCCCATCGCGCGCCGGCCGGCGGTGGGAAGGCGGGTGCAGGCGAAGCAAAGGGTTCAGATGGCCTGCTGCGCTATGTCGGCTTACGAGCCGGTTAATTTGAGCCGTGCCCTCCGTCCGGGCTACTGCACCCGATTACGGCGCGTTTCTGAGCACCAACGGCAGAAGTAACTACCTACCCATTTCCCATTTTGCGGGAAATGCAGTAAACTGCGGCTATGTCCAAGCAATTGCTGGCTGATATGGAAGACCAGACGGTACGACCACTGACGCGGTTCCCAGACGCCTTGACCGATGGACCGGCCTGGTCTCCAGATGGACCATACCTGGCCTTCAGCACGGATGCCGGCGGGGTAGCCGACATCTGGGTGGTGGACATCACTACCGGCGAGGTGCGGCAGATAACCTTCGGCGCCGAAGCGCGGTGGCCGGTGTGGGTGAGTGCCCCAGGAGGTGAGCGATGAAATTCCTACGTCATGGAATCGTACTGACGTTGATGGTGATGCTATCCGTGCTAGACGCCTGCCGGCCCGGACCGGCCCCTACGCCCCCCCTTACCCCGGTACTTATGACCCCATCTGCCGTCCCCACTTGGGGGCAGCGGCCTATGGCCACCCCTACCCCAACCCCGACGGTCACCCCGCTCCCTTCTCCTACGGCCGCTCCTGCTCCCGTTCCGGTGTGGCGGCTTGCATTCGAGGGTGCCCCCTGCTCAGAGATGGCAGATGATTGTGCGCCCTTCGATGATACGCCGACCTACCATTATTCCATCAACAGCGACGGGACCGGTTTGGAGAAAGTAGAGGAGGAAGCCCTGCCCTTCACGTTCCGCCCTCCACTCCGCCCCCAACTTTCGCCGGATGGTTCCCTCCTGGCTATTGTTCCGGGCGAAGGTCGTCTGGATATCCGGGATGTAGCAAGCGGCAAGACGCGTGTCCGGCTATCCATCCGCTATGGCATCCAGAAGCTCAATATCCAGGTGGAGGGCGGCGAGACGCGCTCTATTGACCTTCCCTCCTCTTGGGTATCAAATCACTTTGGGCCTTTCTGCTGGACACCGGATGGGTCGGCGGTCCGGTTCGTTGTACGCGCCGCGAAGGACTCAACCCATCTCAGCATATTCTATGCGATAGATCGGGACGGCGAGAACTTGCGACTGTTATACGTTATCACCGATGTACATGGCTTGATAAGTTGGGGGGATTGTTCGCCCGACAACCGAGAAATGGCTTTTTCTACCGGGCTAGGGCTGTACATCATCAACCTCGACAGCGGGGAATGGCGAAAGGTCCTTGCCGACTATCACATTACTGTAATCAGGACCTGGCCGATAGAAGACGGGCCATAATCGTTACCCTACGGGAGGATGCGATGCGCAGTCAACGGCGGCTGATTGCCCTTGGCGTGGTTGGCCTCCTGTTGCTTGGAACGTTGACGCCAATGTATTCGCAGGCGACGACGCAGCCTTCTTGGTCCCCGGCCCCACTTCAGCAGTCCCCTCCTACACCTTTCCTTTTTCCTCCGTACTACGGCAGAGAACAGGTCAACTCCGTTTTTGATCATGAATACCCTCTCCACGGTGACGAGGGGAGTATATCACCCACGAGAACGAATGTAATCACAACCGTCGTCCACTATGATGGGACACGTCGGACGGGAACGATGGATTCCTGCACCCTGGGAACCCCCTCTTGTTACAGTGGGCATTCCGGTATTGACTACAGCCTGCGTTATGGGCGTGTCCGTGCCTGCGCCAACGGCACCGTCGTTGCTGCCGGATGGCAAGACCCCAGAGATCATGGGGCAGGATACGGACTCAGAGTGAGCATTGAGCACAACAATGGCTACCGGTGCACTTGTGGTCATCTCAGCGTCGTTGCTGTTGACGAGGGCACCCCAATCACGGATGCCGGCACAGAGAGAGGGAGGATTGTCGCTATTAGCGGAAATACAGGACTTTCTACCGGCGCTCATCTGCACTTCGCCTCCTAATGCCACCTTACGGCTCATCCTTTTCCTCATCGTTGATCCGACGGAACTGCTGTCGTAGGGCCGCACGAGCGCGGCGGAGGAGGAAACGATGAAAGCGATACGCCCTTCCTGGGTCCCGGTCCGAGGAATGCTCGTCCTTCTCTTCGTGGCCATCCTGGTGGCCTGCGCGCCGCCAGGGACGCCGGGGGGAGGAACGGCGACCCCGATGGCGGAAGTCCGGCCATCGGCCGGCCCCGGAGGGGCGACCCGCCGGGCCGCCTCTCCCTCCCCGACCGAAGCCGGTCCGACCTCCGGCCCGCGGCCCTCAGCCCCGGCGACCGCCAGCCCTGTCCCCCCTCCTTCCCCGACCGCCGGCCCATCACCGACCTTCGTTCCCCCGAGCCGGCCGCCCCTTACGTTGTCTCCCATCATGCGGCAGATCGCCTACGTGAGCCCCTCCGGCCGGACTTCTACCCTGGTCTACGTTGACCAGGCTGCCGCCGATGCGCAGGAGGAGCGATTTCGGGCGCAGTTTGGACCGGACATGGATGTAGAAGTCTGGGAACCTCGTTCGCCCAATGGACAATACACTGCCCTGGCGGTTGGGCGGAAGCCTCCCCCGGGAATCGGGGATATAGACCTTCCGCCCCCCGACCTGGTGATCGTGGACAACGAAGGGCGTGTGGTCGGCGGTATGCCGGGGGCCTATCTGCGGAACTGGACCCCCGATGGGCAGGGTTTTTTCTTCGTTACCGGTACGGAGAACGGCCCCCTGCAACTGGCCTACCTGGACGGCCGGCCCGGTCGGGTGTTCACCGACACTTACGATGTCGGCGAAGTCGCAATGTCTCCCGATGGTCGCACCATCGTTTACACTGAGCGAGAGTATGACCGGGAAGGGTTGTGGCGGGTCTATGTTGAGGGGGGAAAACCGGTCCGGGTGTTTGCCGGAGAAGACCTCGGGGAGCCGACCTGGTCGCCTGATGGTATGTGGGTGGCGGTCACGCAGTCTAGAGCTATGGAGAGGCTTCCAGCGCTCGTATGGCTGGTAGACTTTACCAGCGGAGAAGTTTTTTCACTTGAAATTCCTGGAGAACCAGTCTGGTCTCCTGACGGTCGCCTGCTCGCATTGGGAAAAAGGCCCCTTTCTTCGTCGAAGGGATATTCAGTGTCTTTAGTTGATCCACGAACGAGGCAAGTACGTGAAATACGGTTTTATCCACCAGACGGAGCTGGTTACTATTCAGATCTGACTTGGTCGCCGGACAGTTCTCAGATAGCTTTTATTCTGTATAACGACATTTGGATCGTTAATTTGGATGGCAGTGGACTGCACCGTTTAACCGAAGATGGCCTGCCCAAAAGCAACCTCAGATGGATACCCTGAGTTCCCAGTCACCGGGGTCTGACAATCACGGTGGTTATCGCCTGGATAAGCGGCGTTATCGGAACCCTCAGTACGGTCATTGAGTTTCACCTTGTGTGGCTGTTGCTGATGCCCCGGTACGGCTCTGGGCTAAACCGCGAGGCTTTGCAGGAGGCCTACAACAAGGCCATCATGCTGCTGCTGGCGGATGCAGTAGATATGTCCTGCCCGCTCTGCCGGGCTCCTTTCCCCTTTCCGCCGCTGCCGTAGTAGTGACGAGGAAGGAATATGGAGGAAACGATGAAGAACAATGATGGGCGAACAATCTTACGGCTCATCTTTATTGGCATGTACATCACCGGGCTGGTGGCAGTCCTGGCGCAGTGCAGCGGAGATACTTCGCCGGGTCCAGGTATACTGGTGGAACCCACTATACCGACGGCCATACCCGCACCGACGGAAACCGCCTCGCCAACGCAGCACCCTACACCGGCACCCCTCTACCTGACCACGGCAACAGAGGTAGTGCTGCCAACGGACAAATTCCGGTTGAAAGGACTATACGACGATACCGCAGTAGGTATCGTCGGCGAAGGGGCTGAGACTCAGGTAGTAATCTTAGACCTGACCACCGGCCGGATGCACAGGATTGACAGCTCAACGGATGCCAGGTACAGGGCATCCCCACATATTTCAGAGCGCTGGGTAGTTTGGTACGAGAGTGTCGATGCACCAGTAGGTAAACATAGACGCTTAATGGTATATGACTTGGACAAGGGGCACGAGTTCCAACTGGATAATGCTGTGCCAGATGATCTGGATTTATCGGGCGACATTGTCGTGTGGACAGAGTCGATGGTAGGGGATGTTTTTGCTCATGACTTGCTTACCGACCAGAGATGGCCGGTAGCAGTCCGTCCAGGAGGCCAGTTTTTCCCCCGGATTTCAGGACAGTGGGTCATCTATTTGGAGCACGGAGAGAACTGGGAGGAGATCAAAGACCAAAAATACGGCAGGTATGCTGACCTGCGGGCGTATCACCTGGACACTGGCGAAGATTTCCTGATCGGGCAAGCACCTCTTCCCAATGATGCCTCAGTTGGGACGCACCACGCCATCGCAGGAAGCAAGGTGGTCTGGATCCAGCACCTGCCCAACTACAAGACGGAACTTCGCGTGTACGATCTGGAGACCCGCACCAGCCGACCGCTGGTCCTCAGCGACGGAACGCAGATCACCTGCTTCCTGGAACTGTTCGGGGATGATGCCCTGCTGGTCAAAGGGACAAGGATATACAGCCTTGAAGACGGCAGATTGCTCGGTGTCATCGATACCTCTACGGTGAAAGGGCGTCTATCCTTGTCCACCTTGGGTTCGGCGGTGTATATGTCCGGCAATCGTGTGGTGTTGAGCACCATAGAGGAGAGTACGAGTGGGGAATCCATCTGGCGACTATACACGCTGCAAGTAAAGCCCTGAGATCTATCCATGGGCAAGGAGAGGACGATGAAGCCGACAAACTGCGCGTGGTTGCGTCTATTGGTACCGGCATGGGCAATCGGTATCCTATTACTCGCCGGTGGGTTCTACCTGCAAGTACAGGCGACCACCGCCCGATCTCAAGCCGAATCCGGCACGGCGGTTGGTATTCATTTGGGTAGCTCGGAATGGCAGTCGGCTTGGTTGGATGAGATCAGAGGAGACCAGGGTGGTTGCTGGCCCGAAGTGGTCGTGATCCTCAGTGGTGATGTCTACAACGTTGATCGTACTGTTACTGGGGATGCTTGTCGAGTCGATGTAGGGGACGTGTCTGCAAAGAGCCAACTGATCATCCAATATCTGCAATCTCTCCCCAATGGTGTTCCCATCATCATTCGCATCTACCCTTCTCCGGGCAACTTTAACGCCTCTCACCTCCTCGTCGTCACGCCGAGGGGCGCATAACCACCACACTCACCCTCCCCGCCAGCGGCAGCGGGCAGGTCGGCCTCTATATCTCGCCCACCCTCTCGGCCCTCCTCCCCCCCGGCGCGG
>Ga0078972_1003719_pt1 | contig 44563 bp, 45 predicted proteins | sample YelNatPaOPGAMG01_FD_67568 | JGI IMG/M metagenome (GOLD analysis project Ga0078972, IMG submission 67568) | Hot spring thermophilic microbial communities from Obsidian Pool, Yellowstone National Park, USA - OP-RAMG-01 (SPADES assembly) (version 2) | ecosystem: Environmental > Aquatic > Thermal...
ATCCACTTCTCCAATTGCTCCAAAATTTCTTTCTCGTCTCCTTTCATCGGGACGCCCAAGATTTTCACTTTCTCCAATTTTCCGATTTTTTGGAGGAGTTTTAGATTGAAGGCTAGGTCTAAATCGTGAAGGGAATATTTTTTTTCGATCTTGAGTTGATCGAGGTTTTCAATAGGGGTAACTTTTTCTATTCCTTCGACGCTGTCAATAATAACGAGCTTCCGGTTGACTGGTTTGAGATTTTCGTTTGGATCAGCGATCATAAAATCAATTTCTGGAAAAATTTTTTTGAGTTGCGGCGCTAGTTTCAGAGGCAAATTGTCAAAATCCAACATTGGATTGCCGAAAATATAGATTATTTTTCTTTTGCCTGGCATAATGAAGGTGATTTTATGAAAATAGATATTTTTGATATCCCAATAGATGAAAAGGAGGCGGTTTTGGCTTTGGGTCCAGAATCAGTCGGAAATTTTTCAGTTTATAGGCGCGGGAAGATTTATTTCTGCCAAACTGACTTGGATTTGCTTGGCGAGAATAGCTTTGCGTTTTTCAAAAGGAAGGTTTTGAGTTTTCTTCGCGACGAAAAGATAAAACCTAAGATTATTCTAGTCGATTTGCATCCGCAGTACCGAACGACTATTTGGGGGGAAGAATTAGCTCGAATTTTCAGAGCAAAGAACATCAAAGTTCAGCATCACCTCTCTCACATCTTTTCAGCGGTGGGCGACAGGATTATTCGAGATAATTCATATAAAATACCAAATATTTTGTACGGTATTGCCTGCGATGGAACCGGCTATGGGCTAGATGGGAAAATTTGGGGCGGGGAAGTTTTTCAGGTGAAAAACAGGAAAGGCAAAATAACAAGCTTGCGGAGAGTAGGACACTTGGAAAATCAAGTTTTGATTGGCGGCGACTTGGCGGTTAGGGAACCGGCCAGGATGCTCATCAGTATTCTTGATAAATTATTGGAAAAAGACAGGGTTTATCAAAAGGTGAAAAAATATTATTCCCGGGATCAATTTGAAATTCTATACCGTCAGAAGCAATTTAATTTCAATTGTGAGGAAACTTCTAGTACAGCTAGAGTTTTAGATGCAGTTTCTGTTTTTTTGGGGTATTCGGAAAATACAAGGAAAGAAAAACATGGACCAGTTTTAGCCCTTGAAAGAAATTCCGCCTCTTGTTCCTATCCATTGAAGCCGAAAATAATTCTTGATAATAATAAAGAAAAAAAGTATATCCTTCTCACCACCCCCCTTTTTCAATTTTTGTTGAGGAATTTTCAAAAAAACAAAGCCAAACTAGCCGCCACCGCCCAGCTCTATATTGTCCAAGGACTCTCTGAAATAGTGAAAAAAATCTCCAACACAAAATATCCGGTACCAGCTTCACACTCAGATAGGCAAAACTCTTTTTTTGCCGGAGGGATGGCTGACAATAAGCTTATGTCTTCTTTTTTAAGTTCAAAAGGGTTTTACTTGAGCCAAAAAATACCTCGAGGAGACAGGGGTTTATCTTTTGGTCAAGTTTTTTACTATCTTCTTTCTTCTGGCTAATCCCTTAACAAATTCGGGGAATGAGTTTTCCTTCGGGGGTCTCAACTTTTCTTAGCGTCCCTACTTTTGTTTTGAGATAAACGCCTTTTCCTTTTTCCACTCTTCCTATAACTCCGGCTTGACGATTGAATTTTTTTAGGCAGTTCACTACTTTTTTGGCTTGACGAGCCGAGACTGTCGCAACAAATCTTCCTTCGGAAGGGAGAGCCAATTTATCGATTCCGAGAAGACTTGCCAGAGCCGAAACTTCTTTTTGAAAAGGTATTTTGTCTTCGTCAAGAACAATTTTCACTTTGGATTTTTCAGCTACTTCGTTGAGAACGGCGGCCAGTCCTCCCCGGGTGGGGTCTTTGGCAGAAGTAAGAAAAGGAGCTACTTTTTTGATGGGGCGGTTCAGAGGTTGGCAATCACTTTTTATTTCATTAACGGAGCCAAATCTTTTTGCCAAAAGAGCGGCGCCATGTTTTCCTAAGTCCCCGGAAGTTATCACCAGATCTCCGGCTTGAGCTCCTTCATTAGAAAGAACGAATTGAGCTATTCCTACCCCCGCCGTAGTAATTTCGATTTTATCAAGTTTCCCTTTTTCGGTGACTTTGGTGTCTCCAGTCACAATAGGAACTTTTTCTTTTTGCGATATTTGGTTGATAGAGCGAATTATTTTCCGAAGATTTTGCCAAGAGAAGCCTTCCTCAATAACCAGACTCAAAGAAAGTCCTAGGGGCTGAGCGCCCATCATAGCCAGATCATTGATGGTTCCGCAAGTAGCTAGCTTTCCAATGTCTCCCCCCGGGAAAAAAATTGGATCCACAATAAAAGCATCCGTAGTGAAAACCAACTTCTTTCCTTTCCATTCAAAAACTGCTCCATCATCATCTGTATTTTTCCAAGAAGACCCTTCTCTCAAAATTTTTCTGATTTCCCCAATGAGTTCCACTGATTTTTTCCCTCCGGAACCATGGGCGATTTCTATTCTTCTTTCATTATTTTTCTCCATATTTATATTCTATATGACAGGCTCCTTCAACGGAAACCATGCAAGGTCCTTGAGGATTTTCCGGTTGGCAAATTTTAGCAAAAAGAGGGCATTCCTGAGGACGGTAAATCCCTTGAAGAATTTTGCCGCACTGACAGGCACTGGGAGGTAAAATTATTTTTTTTCTGATTTTCCTAAGAAGCTGGGAATAGACGTATTCGGCATCTTGCGCTCGGTATTTTTTTCTTATCACCAGACCCGATTTTTTGATCTTTCCCAGCCCGCGCCAGAAGCTGTCTTTGACTTCAAAAACTTCTTGGATTATTTTCTGAGCTCGCTTATTCCCCTCTCTTTTAACCACTCGCTTATACTCGTTTTGAACCCGGGGTTTTTTGCTTATTATTTGATCAAGAAGCCAAGAAATGGCTTGGAGAACATCTTCTGGTTCAAAACCGGCCACCACTTGGGGAAATTTGAGGTTTTCATAGATTTTAGTGCCGGTAATAGCGCTAACGTGGCCCGGATTAATAAAGCCGTCTATTTTCAATTCCCGGTTTTGAAGAAGAGTTTTCATAGCCGGAAAAAATTTTTTGTGGGTGGAATAGACAGTGAGCCCTTTTTTTATTGCCCAAGCTGACATCGGGGCAGTGGTCTCAAAGCCAATTCCCCAAAAAACCAAATTGGGTTTTTGACTTTTGAGCCGAAGAGCTTCTGTTATGTCATAAACTACTGAAATATCGATTTGGCTTCCTCGATTTTTTTTGAGCAGCACAGAGGTATCAAAAATTTTGAGAGTATCTCCATAAGTAGCAATGGGAATTCCCGCCAGGGCTAGACCGGCTACCGACTCGACATCCCTTTGGCTAGTAACGCAAACGGGACACCCCGGGCCGGCAATCAAAGACAAATTTTTGGGAAGAATTTTTTTGAGGCCAAAGGCGGCGATAGTTTGCGAGTGAGTGCCGCAAAGCTCCATAAAAGTCAGAGGACGGTTAATAAGAGAGGCTTTTTTTTCAATTTCTTTGAGTATTTTTGAAAAGGAAAATTTCATAGTGAAGAGAAGGGTTTAGTGGGATTATCCTTGTCCTCCGGCTGTGTTTTTTCGATGGCAAAGCCAGCGTGAACAATCACCCAATCACCCACAGAAGCTTTAACTAAGGAAATATCTATTTCTTTTTTGAGTCCTTGAAAGTCAACGAGAGCTTTCTTTCCTTTTTTTACTTCTATAATTTTCCCGGGCGTGGCAAGGCACATAGAATTTGCTACAATTAGAATAAAGCGCTATTTTATCCTAGCACAGAGTTTGGTTTTTATAAAACTCTGAATAGAAAATTAGATGAAGAAACTTATTCCTCAATCCATCAAAAATATCTACCATCTTTTCCAAGCGATTTTTGCTAATTTTTGGTTTGGTTTTCCGTCGCGACGCTTAAAAGTGATTGGAGTGACCGGGACCAATGGAAAGACGACAACGGTGCAGATGATTGCTCGAATTCTGGAGGAAGCGGGGCAGAAAGTGGCGGTATCTTCCACGATTAACTTTAAGATTGGGGATCAGGAAAAAGTTAATGTCACAAAATTTACTACCCTTTCTAGCTGGCAGTTGCAGAAATTTTTGCGGGAGGCGGCGGAAGCCGATTGTGAGTGGGTAGTCCTGGAAGTGTCTTCTCATTCGCTTGACCAAAATCGGGTTTGGGGGGTTAGGTTTAACGTGGCAGTGATCACGAACATTACGCGCGAGCATCTGGATTATCATAAAACAATGAAAGAATATGCAAGGGTGAAGGAAAAGTTGTTCGCAGGGTTGAGAAAATCGGGGGGATTTGAAAAATTCAGGAAATCGGTTTCCGTAGTTAATTTGGCAATGGATTTTGCGGAGAATTTTTTGAAATATGAGGCGGATCAAGTTTACGGGTACGCTGTGAGAATTCCAAATAAATACCAAATACCAAATACCAAATACCAAACTGTTGTTGCGGAAAATATAAAAATTGGCTTAAATGATTCTCAATTTACGGTTCGGGACGTTCCTTTTGAGCTTAATTTGCCGGGCGAGTTCAATATTGAAAACGCGCTGGCGGCGATCTGTGTTGGCTTGTCGCAGGGAATATCTCTTGAGAAAATTTCCGAGGCTCTAGCGAAATTGAAAAGGGTGACAGGCCGAATGGAACGAATCGAAAATAATCGCGGACTTGAAATAATTGTTGATTACGCGGTGACGCCGGACTCGCTGGAAAAATTATACAATTATATAAATAAGATTAGAAAGGCCAAGCGGTCCGACCGCGCGGCCGAAGAGGAAAGCGGATGGACCGCAAAAGTTATCGCCGTTTTTGGCGCTTGCGGAGAACGCGATCGAGGCAAACGACCAATTATGGGCGAAATCGTAGCGCGGTATGCGGATTATTGTTTTGTCACGAATGAGGATCCGTATAATGAGAATCCGATGCAGATAATAGATGAGGTGTTTAGAGGTGTAATAAATTCTAAATCCCAAACCCTAAATCCTAAACAAATTCAAAATTCAGTTAAGCGCGAGGGCGTGGATGCTTTTAGGATTCTGGACCGGCGAGAAGCTATCAAAAAAGCCTTGCGGATAGCAAAGCCGGGAGATATTGTGGTAGTAACCGGAAAAGGGGCCGAAGAAACAATGGCGGTGGGGAAAAAAAGAATTCCATGGAATGATCCTAAAGTGATTCGAGAAGTTTTATCAGAAATAAAGAAAGAAGAAAGCCAATAATTCCTCCCACGATTACTTCACTAAGGCGGTGGCCAATTCTTTCTTTGAGGCGGGGAAATTTTCTTTTGTCTACCGGAAGCTCATTTACTAGCATATTAAGATACCTTCCCTGGTCGCCCAAATACATCCGCAAACGCACCGCGTCATCGATGATGATAAAGGCAAAAATAAAGGCTAGGGCAAAGACTCCCGAGCTTGTTCCTTCAAAGTAGCCAATGCTGGTGAGGGTTGAGATAACAAAAGCTGTATGAGCGCTAGGCATATGGCCGTGAGTAAAAGCGTACTCCAGCTTGAAGCCGTGTTTGAGAGAGTAGAGAAAAAATTTGAGAGCCTGAGCAAAAAGGCCGACAGCGATTGGGACGATTATGATTATATAATTTTTCCAGTCCATAGTTTTATTCTATCAAATTGCTTTTGGAACGGCAACTCTCGATTTGTTGGTTGTAGCTTGAAATTTTATTTTGTGCTATTATTTTCACTGATGGAGGATTTCAAAAAAAATTTTGTTTTACTTTCCAAGATTGCCAAAGAAAAAAAGTATGCCCAGGAATATCTGGGACTTTTGGCGCGCCGTGGCGACTTGGGCTCGATTAGAATTGGAAAGCGTTGGTATACAAAAAAAGAATGGTTCTCTGAATTTTTGGCTGAAGCTGAAGAGAGAAAGGCTCAAGCCAAATCTTTTGGTTTAGCTAAATTGGCAGAAAAAGGAGAAGAAAAGAAAGAATTAGCAGACAAGAAAACCGAACTCCCGAAAAGTCTTGAAGAATTTTCGGTTAGAATTGAAAAATCGGCAGAGATTCCTCAAAAGGAGAAAAAAGGCGAAGAAAAAATTCCAAGTTTAGAAAGGATTCTTCCCGAGCCCATCTGCCTGCCGACAGACAAATCACACGAGACACCTGTTTCTTTCTTCGAGGAAGGGCAGTCCCCGAAGCCAAAAAAGGAAATCTTTCACCCTACGGGTGATCACTCGCCGGGTAACACCCCACCTCACCAGAGCGGGATGGTATTTCTGCGCAAGGGGATAAACCACTCTCCTTCAAAAGAACTAGAACAGAAAGAAAAAATTGAGAATTTGATTTTGGAGAAAGAGAAAAAAACGGAAGTTATGACAGTGTCAAAAGGGGCAGAGCCGGCGCCGGTGGCTATAAAGCCGAAACCAGTTTTCAGAAAAAATTTTATTTCGGAAAAGAAGTTGGATACAATTGATCTGAGAAACAAAAAGAGCGAAAAAGCATTTTTTCGGGAAAAATCTTTTCAGCAGTCAGCCAAAGAAAGAGAAATTTTGAAAAGAAAAGTCCAGGTGCCGAAAAAGGAAAACCTTCCAGTTTTTGAAGATTGGCTAACTCAAGCCAAGCAGCCCTCGCCTAATTTTTTAACCGCCGAAACTCGGTTAGGATTTTTCCCCAAGTTTGCTTTCTCGCTATCAATGGTGCTACTTTTGGCTTTGCTTGCTCAGGTGGGCTGGGTTTATAAAAATGAGCTAAAAGGAATTTTTGTAGAGAGAGCAGGTATTGTGGCGGGAGCGCAGGACAAGAGGGTTAATTTAGATACTATTAAAAGTTCTTCGGCCGATTATTTGGAAAAGCAAGGCGATAAAATAAGAGAAAATGTTTCTCTCTCTAGCGTATTAATAAGAGCCATGTTAGAAAGAAGCAGTTCTTCTGGGACGACAAATTAAGACAGCAACAGGAATTACGCAGTCTAACTAATTGTCTTATAAAAGCTATAAATAATTTTAGGTAAAGTCTAATTATTCGGACCTAAAATGTTGAATAATTAGCTTAAAGAAGCCAAAGTACCCAAAAACAATTCATAGTCTCGACAAAATTTACGCTAATTTTTGCTTTACTTAAAGCAAATTATGAAAGTGCGTAAGTCCTGACGGTAAGAAATATTCAACCTCCAGTTAATAATCCGGACCCTAAAATTAGATTACCTGAATGTGGAGTAGAAGCAAGATAAACAACAAGAGATTTAAATAGTTGAAATTTTAAATCCCCGAGCAAAGGTTTATCAGCTTTATTTTCTTTGGGCGAAGTACTGCGACTGTCTATTTACAGAAATTATAGCCTTGCAAACAGGCCTGCTGGTAATGGTGTAGCCTGACGAGCAGACTGGCGGGCAGTTAGACTCGGGAAGCTTCATTAATTATTAAGTCTAAAGTTATGATCATCTGGTTAATATTGGGGGTTATTGTTGCCTTAGCTCTTTGGGCAGTAGCGATTTACAACGGGCTGATTCGGCTCAAAAATCGAGTTGACGAAGCCTGGAGCGATATTGACGTCCAGCTCAAAAGGCGCTACGATCTTATTCCCAATCTAGTAAATACCGTGAAAGGTTATGCCAGTTACGAAAAAGAAGTTTTTGAGAAAGTAACAGAAGCTCGAACCCGGGCGATGGGGGCCCAAAGCGCGGCTGATAAGGCTCAAGCCGAAAATATGCTGAGCCAGACACTCAAAAGTCTCTTTGCGGTAGCGGAGGCTTATCCTGACCTTAAAGCCAATCAGAATTTTTTGGAGCTTCAGCGGGAGCTTACGGACACGGAAGACAAAATTCAAGCCGCCCGCCGCTTTTATAACGGCAACGTGCGTGACTTCAATACCAAAATCCAAGTTTTTCCAAATAACCTTTTTGCCGGAATGCTAAATTTCACTCCTCGCGAATTTTTTGAAGCGGCCGAAGGAGAAAAAGAGGCGGTGAAGGTGGAGTTCTAGTGGAAATCCAAATATCAAAATCCAAATTCCAAATCAAATCCAAAATCCAAATGTCAAAGTTTGGATTTTGAGCTTTGGACTTGATTTGATATTTGAACTTTAGGTTTTGGATTTAAAATTATGGCTACAATATACACCCAAGCTGACAAAAACACTCGTCTTACCTGGATTTATATCACAGGTTTTTTAGTCTTTGTTGTGGCGGTTGGCTATGTTTTTGCCCAGGCGATGAATAATTCAATGATTTTGATTGGGGCGGTTATTTTTAGCACTCTTATGAGTTTTGCTTCTTATTGGTGGAGCGATAAAATCGTGCTGGCGATGAGCGGCGCGAAGGAGGTAACGCATGAAGATGGTCGCGAGATATATCATATCGTTGAAAATCTTTGTATTACTGCGGGACTGCCGGTCCCCAAAATATACCTTATTCCAGATCCCTCTCCCAATGCCTTTGCGACGGGGCGGGATCCGGAGCACGCGGTCATCGCGCTCACAACCGGAATCGTGGAAAAACTCGAGAAACCGGAGTTGGAAGCAGTGATTGCTCACGAATTGTCACATATTGGAAATCGGGATATGCTTCTCTCAACAGTGATTGTTGTTTTGGTTGGCTTTGTGGCTCTTTTAGCGGATTGGTTTCGTCGCTGGGCTTGGTGGGGAGGAGATGACGAAGGCGAAGGCAGAAACCCTCTATTTTTAGTCATTGCCGTTTTACTTTCTCTTCTGGCTCCTCTTGCGGCAACTTTGGTCCAGCTAGCTATTTCCAGAAAACGGGAATTTTTGGCAGATGCTAGCGGCGCTCTGCTCACCAGATATCCCGAAGGCTTAGCCCGAGCCCTGGAGAAAATTTCGGCTGACCCGACGCCGATGCGTCACGCCAACCGGGCGACGGCTCATCTTTTCATCACCAATCCTTTCAAGGGCAAAAAAATAGCCGCTCTCTTTCAAACCCATCCGCCAATTGAAGAGCGAATAAAGGCTTTGCGGGAAATGGATGTGTAGGGTATACTTAAGTTAGGGCAATAATTTATCCTCCTGCCCAGAATATCCCGTGTGCCTGGCTAGCAATTCTTCTAGCCTAGCCCGGTAGGCAAGCTTGCCGGCCGACGAGGTAGGTAAGTTCGGCGAGTTTCATAAAATATATAAACAGAAAGCGAGGTGAAAATATGGAAGAGCAAAAACACGAAGAACACAAAACAATAAAAGCGGATTCGCAGGATGTGGAAAAAAATAAAGCGATGGCAATTGTGGGCTATATTCTTCCCATTTTGTTTTTTGTCCCGCTTATATCAGATGCCAAGAATAGTCCTTTTGCCAAATTCCATGCCAATCAACAGTTGAACTTGCTGCTGGCAGCAGTGGTGGTGAATATTGTTGGTGGGGTTATCCCTTTTATTGGCTGGTTTATTATTCTTCCTTTGGGAATGATTTTTCTTATTGTGGTGGCAATTATGGGCATCATCAATGCTTCAAAGGGTGAAATGAAAGAGTTGCCCTTGATTGGCGGATTCAAGCTGATCAATTAGGAAAAAGTATCCGGAGACTTTTTCAACAGGCGAGCTATTCCAGTTCGTCTGTTTTTGTTATATAATAGCTACGAAATACGAATCGTATAAAAATTACAAATTTTGCAAGCAAACCATTCTCAAACAAAAAATCAATTGTTATATAGAATCGATTCGTATATTTTAAAAAATTCATAATTTATAGCCATATGAAGAGAACCAAAATCGTCGCAACGCTGGGTCCTACTTCGGAGAAAAAATCAGTGTTGATTCAAATGGTAAAAGAAGGAATGGATGTCGCCCGGCTCAATTTTTCGCACGGGGATTTTTTGTGGCATAAAAAAGCAATTCAGAGTGTTCGTGAAGTGAGCCGGAAAATGAAAAAGCCGATCGGGATCATAGCCGATCTTCAGGGTCCGAGAATCAGGACGATTGGAAACAGAGATGTGAAGGTCAAGAAAGGCGAGATTATTAGGGTGACTAGCGAAGACAAAAAATTGGCAAAAAAAAGAAGTCAGGAGAAAATAGTTTTTCTTGATCTTCCAGGGGGGGAAAAGCTGGTGAAAACAGGAAACGATATTTTGATTGAAGACGGCCTTATCCGACTTTCGGTTCTCAAAAAAGAAAAAGAATTTCTTCTTTGTCGCGCGGAAAATGAGGGAACTATCCGAATGAGAAAGGGAGTCAATATTCCAGGAATTTCAGCCAAACTAAAAGCGCTCACCAGCCAAGACAAGGAAGTATTGAATTTTGCTCTTTCCCAAGATGTGGATTTTGTCGCAATATCTTTTGTTCGAAACGCCAGGGAAATCAGAAGCCTTCGAAATTTAATAAGAAAAAAAGCGGTTGATAAAAAGAATATTCCTCAAGTGATTGCCAAAATCGAAAGAAAAGAAGCGGTAAAAAACTTTGATGAAATTCTCAAGGCTTCTGACGCAGTTATGATTGCTCGGGGAGATTTGGGAATTGAAATGCCTCAAGAAGAGCTTCCCATTCTTCAAAAAGAAATGGCGGCTAAAGCTTTACGAGCTGGAAAACCGGTGATTGTTGCCACTCAGATGCTCGATTCAATGATTCGCCATCCCCGGCCGACGCGAGCCGAAGTGACGGATGTTTCCAATGCGGTTATTGATCACGCTGATGCCGTGATGCTTTCGGGAGAAACAGCTAGCGGGAAATATCCAGTTGAAGCGGTAAGGACAATGAGAAAAATAATTGAAAAAACGGAAGAATCTCCTTTTGATGATTTGGGACACGGATTTTTGGGCGACGAAAAAATATCTGTTTCGTCGGCGGTTGCCCACTCGGCTCATGAGCTTGCCAAAGACAGCCAAGCCAAAGCTATTGTGGCGGCTTCTCTTTCCGGCTTTACGGCCAGAATGATTGCCCGTCATCGGCCGGAGCAGCGCGTGTTGGTGGTGACTAACAATGAAAAGACCCATCGCCAGCTCACTTTGGTTTGGGGAGCGGAAAGTTTTGTCCTTCCCGATTGCCGCGATCTTGACGAACTGCTGGACAATAATTTGGAGGAGGAAATAAAAAGAATCTTGAGGGGTCTTGACACGGGAAATATGAGGAACCTAGCTGAGCGCGGTTATCGAGTCCGCCAGGCTATTCTTTCGGCTGAATTCCCTTTTGATCTTCGCAATTCAATCATTGAGGCATACGCCAAGCTTTCTCGGGAATACGATCCGCGTCGCAGTTTTAGGATAATTTGGGACGAAAGAGATCACACCAATCATTTTGCGGGTGGAGTGGATGTGGCGGTGCGCTCAAGCGCGACGGCGGAGGATCTGGCGGACGCGTCATTCGCCGGCCAGCAGGAGTCCTATCTCAATGTGAGCGGGGAATATCAATTGCTTGAGTCTATCAAGAAGTGTTTTGCTTCTCTTTTCACTGATCGGGCGATTTCCTATCGGGTAGATAAGGGCTTTGACCAAACTAGTGTGGCTCTTTCGGTCGGAGTCCAGAAAATGGTGCGCTCTGACGAGGCGGCGAGCGGAGTGATGTTCACGATTGATACCGAATCCGGTTTTTCGGACGCAATTATTATCAACGCTTCCTATGGGTTAGGGGAAAATATTGTAAAGGGTAAAGTCAATCCGGATGAATTTATTGTTCACAAACCTACTCTGCAAAAAGGATTTAAGCCTATAATCGGCAAAAAACTAGGGAGCAAGGAAAATAAAATGATTTATAGTGTTGGCGGAACATCAACCACCCAAAACGTAGTTGTTCCCCAGGAGGATCGCCGCCGATTTTGCCTTTCTGACGAAGAAGTGCTGGAGCTGGCTCAGTGGGGAATTTTGATTGAAAAGCATTACAAAAAGCCAATGGATATTGAGTGGGCTAAAGACGGGCGGGACGGCAAATTGTATGTTGTCCAAGCTCGGCCGGAAACGGTTCAATCTCAAAAGAAAAAGAATGTTTTGGAGGAGTATGTTTTGAAGACGAAGGGTAAAGTTTTATGTTCTGGCGCGGCGGTGGGAGAAAAAATTGGGCAAGGCAGAGCCAATATCATCAAAAATGTGGCGAAAATTGCTGAATTCAAAAAAGGCGAAGTATTGGTAACAGAAATGACAGATCCGGATTGGGAGCCGATTATGAAAATTGCTTCGGCGATTGTTACCAATTCCGGCGGTCGGACATCTCACGCGGCGATAGTTTCCAGAGAACTTGGAATTCCTTGTATTGTGGGAACGGGGAAGGCTACAAGTGTCATCAAGGATGGGAAAGCGGTGACAGTCTCCTGTGCGGAAGGAGAAGAAGGGAATGTTTATGAAGGGATTCTCAAATTTGAAGTGAGAACAACCGATCTCAAAAACATCAAAAAACCAAAGACGAAGATTATGATGAATGTAGGAAACCCCGAGCAGGCTTTCAATTTGTCTTTTATTCCCAACGACGGAGTGGGACTGGCGCGAGAAGAATTTATTATTACTGAATATATCAAAATTCATCCGATGGCCCTTGTTCATTTTGAAAGGGTGAAAGACAAAGAAGAAAGAAGAAAAATTCAAGAGCTGACGCAAGGGTATAAAAACAAGGAAGAGTTTTTTGTGGACAAGCTGGCGGAAGGGATCGGGCGGATTTGCGCCTCTTTTTGGCCCAAAGATGTGATTGTACGGATGAGCGATTTCAAAACCAACGAATACGCGACGCTTATTGGCGGAAAAGCTTTTGAACCAACCGAAGAAAATCCAATGATTGGCTGGCGGGGCGCGTCGCGATACTATGACGAAGACTACAAAGAAGGCTTTCGTCTTGAGTGCTTGGCTTTCAAAAAGGTTCGAGATGTTATGGGGCTGGTGAATATGAAAGTAATGATTCCGTTTTGTCGGACAGTTGAGGAAGGAAAAAAAGTTCTGGCGGAAATGGAAAAATATGGTCTCAGGCGGGGAGTAAATGGTCTTCAGGTTTATGTAATGTGCGAAATTCCATCAAATGTGATTCTAGCTCACGAGTTTTCCAAAATTTTTGATGGTTTTTCTATCGGATCCAATGATTTGACCCAACTTACCTTGGGAATAGACCGAGACAGCGCCAAAGTTTCTCATGTCTATGATGAGCGCAATGAAGCGGTAAAAGAACTCATCCGGCAAGTAATCCAAAAAGCTCACCGAGCGCGGCGCAAAGTTGGCATTTGCGGCCAAGCTCCGTCGGACTTTTTGGATTTTGCCAAATTTTTGGTCAGAGAGAGCATTGACTCTATTTCCTTGAATCCCGACACAGTCATCAAAACAATGATCGAGATTGGGAAAATGGAGAAGTAGCCAATCAGGTTTTTTAAATGACGCAAGGTCGGGAGAGGGAATATATTTGCCGATAAGCGGATGAGCAATGCTCGCAATTAAGATAAAACCCCGAGCACAAGCCCGTAAGAGATTCATTAATTCCATTAAAAACTGATTAACCGGCTATATAATCGATTTTAGCGTTTAGGTTTAGCGTTTAGGTTATCTAGACATTATTTCACATTTTTTGCTATAGCAAAAAATGTGAAATATATTGGTTAAACAATGGAATACTATATGCTACCTCGCAGTTTGCTACGGCTTGAGTGATTTAATTTTAAAGTTCAAATTAATGAAGGATTAAATGCCATTTATTTTCTAAGTTGAATATGAGTAAAAAAAATGATACATCAAAAATTATCCTGCAGGGGCTATTATGGGGTGGCGCGATAGCGGTGGCTTCGCTAAATCCCCTTTTTCTCAACCGCCTTGTGCCTCAGCTTGTGCGACAGGCCAAATATAAACTGGACAGGAGGAGGAAAATCAAGGCGTTTCAGAGGTCTTTCTATTATCTGAGGCGGCAAAACCTGATCAATTTCAATTATCAAGGAAAACAGATTTATATTTCTCTCACAAAAGAGGGTAGGAAAAAAGCGAAAAAATACAATATTGACAACTTAAGAATAAAAAAACCCAAAAAATGGGATGGAAAATGGCGGCTTCTAATTTTTGACATCCGAGACAAACACAAAATAAAAAGAGAAGCTTTGCGGGGAAAATTGAAAGAACTTGGCTTTTATAAACTTCAGAAAAGTGTTTGGGCTTGTCCATATAACTTTGATAGGGAGGTAAATGCCTTGAGGGATTTTTTCGGCTTTGGGTACGAAGAGATGAGAGTTGTTACAGCAAGCAAAATTGAAAATGATCGCGAGATAAGACTGTTTTTTGATATTAATTGAGATAGAATAGTTTGCCGATTATTTCCTCAATTGTCCTTTCAACTGAACCAGAGATTGAATAAAATTAAATAAAATTGAATAAGAGTTTTCTATTCTACATATTTTGCTATAGCATAATATGTAGAATAGTTAGAAGGTCTTGATTTGAGGAGGTATTTGAAGTAGTCTAAATAGGGAATTAGTCTAAAATAAATCATAAATTTCTATGATATAAGGAAGGGTGGCTGAGCGGTCGAAAGCGCTGGTTTGGAGTACCAGTGTGCCGAAAGGCACCCAGGGTTCGAATCCCTGCCCTTCCGCCAATTTACGATTTCAGAGTTTTGCGTGAGGTTTGCCTCGCCCTCGCTTTTCCACTGTCGCCGAATTTCGTATTTCGCAAAGCGAAATGCGCTTCCAAGAAGTGTTGCCCTTGTCCCACCCGCCCATACGCGGGCAACAGAAAGAAACTCCCTTTAATTTTGTTGCTAGAATTTTGAATATTTGGTATCATAGAAGTATAGATAATTGCTGAAAGATAAATCACTATATATATTCTAATATAGATAATATTATACTACAATGTCAAAAAAAACAACAATCGCTAAAAATATAAGGAAATACAGGAAAGAAAAGGGCTTGTCACAAGATAAGCTTGCGAGATTAGCTGATATTGCTCATGCCACCATTATTAAAATTGAATCGGGCGGAATACAAAGCCCGACCATTGATACCGTTCAAAAAATCGCTAAAGCGTTAGGCGTTGGTTTAGAAGATTTAACGAAATAAAAAATATGGCACTATTCAAAATCAACAATTCAATAGTCAAAAAGTTAGTCGCCCGCGACCTTGATTTGGAGCGCAACCTTCAAGAACTTTTTGAGACGAATTTGGAAGAAATTTTGAACATTATTTTTCTCGCTCACGAATATTCAACAAGTTTTGGTGGCAGAATTGACACGCTCGGTATAGACAAAAACGGCTCGCCATGCATTATTGAATACAAGAAAAATCAGAACGACAATGTTATCAATCAGGGGCTTTCATATTTGCGCTGGCTTCTTGACCATAAAGCGGACTTTGAAATTCTGTGTCAAAACAAGAAAGTAGATATTGAAATTGACTGGGAGTCACCTCGAGTCATTTGTATTGCTGAAAGTTACAACAAATTTGACCTTGATACGGCGGATATTCTGCCGATTAACGTTGAACTTTTGCGCTACCGGATTTATGACAAGGACATTTTATATCTTGAGCCGGAAAATTATCAGAAAGTCAGAGTATCCACCTCCGGTATAGTGAAAAAATCAAAGCAAGGGAAGGAAAGAAGGGAGAGATTACAAAAAACCTACTTGGTGGATGATCACCTTGCCGGAATTGATAAACAAACAGTTAATCTGTTTCAAGCTTTGCGGGAAAAAATTTTGTCGTTGGATGAAAATATTATTGAGGAAGCAAAAGCAAAATATATCGCCTATAAAACTTCAACAAACTTCACTGATATTGTCGTCAAGCAGTACGGCCTTAAAATTTTTCTTAATGTAAAAAGTGGACAACTCAATGATCCACAAAGTTTAGCCCGCGATTTAACAAAACCGAAAATGATTGGACATTGGGGTAATGGCGACTATGAAGTAAAACTTGAAAAAGAAAATGATCTCGAAGCTGTTTTCGCGCTTATTAAACAAAGTTATGACTTAAATAAGTAATAATTATGAGAACAAAGTAATCATTTTATAAATATGAAAAAAAACCAAACGAATCGTCTGAGTAAACAGCATAAGAAAAGTAAAGGACCTAAAGGCATTTTTGGAAAAAGTGCCCAACAACATGATGTCTCAGTAAAAGATGTATCACTATCTGTTTTTGAAACTTTAAGAAAAAACTTTCCTCAGTTAGAATTCCGATATAGGGACAAATTAAAAAAGTCTGAAATAAACAGAAAATTGAACGATGTTGATGCTCGCTTGGGGGTAACTTTATTCGTTGAGAAATCTGAAATAAAACCTGATGGAGGTATAATTGAGGTCAAGGATAGCAAAGGTAACTGGAGAATTGTTTTAGTATCTGAAGCAAAACACCAAGGAAAAGATATAGAAAATATTAGTAAGGGTATTCTTGTCGGAAAAAATAAAAATCAAGACACTATGGTAGCCGGAAATGCTATTGAGCGTTCCCATAAGAATATCAATGAAATTAGAAATATTATGGTTGACGAGAAACATTTTCCTTATGTTCTTTTCTTACAAGGTTCTAATTTTTTAACTGAATCAATAACTGTAAAATCTCCTGATGGGAGAGAGGTAGAATTAAGATATACCGATGGATCATTAAATAGAATAGATAGATTAACGGCGGCGAATTATAGTTTGCCGATAAATCAAAATAGCTGTAAAAATATCTTTATCACCATAGACGGTCAAAAGATCATGCTACAGGCTGTGTCAATTTACACTAAAGCAATGCCTTGGATGGCAGAAGAAATGCATAAAATTATGATTGATATTGCAAAAACTTCATTAAGAATTTTGAACTTAATTAATGAATAGATATGGCTAATAAATCTCATTTTAATTCGGGACTGAGAATGTTAAATATGATGAGAGCCAATGGCATATCACATAGCTCATCAATAAAATTTAGTATTCCCCAAAAAACTCGACACGCACTCTTTATTGCTGATGCTGTTGATGTTCTAAAAAAAATCCCGGACAATTCGATACAATTAATTTTAATTGATCCGCCATATAATATTGATATGGCATCTTGGGATTCTTTCCATAACTATCTAGAATGGGCAAAGATTTGGCTTGAAGAGAGTCGGCGCGTTCTCAAAGATTCTGGAAATATGGCAATTTTCGGCGGTTTGCAATATCAAGGGATCAAAACTGGCGATTTAATGGAGCTTATATTTTATCTTCGCAATCATACTGATATGCGTTTGGTTAATTTTATAATTTGGTATTACAAAAACGGAATGAGTGCGCATCGTTTTTTTGCAAATCGTCACGAAGAAATCGTTTGGTTTGCTAAAACAAAAAAATATTATTTCGACTTGGATTCAGTTAGGATTCCTTTTGATGAAAAAACTAAAATTGCATATAAGCGGGATAAGCGGTTAAATCCCGATAGCATTGAAAAGGGTAAAAATCCAACAAACGTTTGGGAGATCGGAAGATTAAATAGCAATTCTTGGGAACGTGTCGGCCATCCAACGCAAAAACCTGCAGAGATTGTTCGGAGGTTAGTTAGAGGATTATCGTATCCCGGATCAATAGTCCTTGATTTCTTCGCCGGTTCAGGCACTACAGGAAAAGTTTGTATTGAAGAAAATAGGCATAGTATTCTGGTTGATAATGATCCAATGTTCGAAAAATATTTTGAAAAACATCTTAAAAAGTTGTCCGCCAAACATAAGGACAAATTTGAGATTGTTAAAAATCCAACTTCAAAGTTTTTTAATCATAAGTGATATGGAAAAGTTTCCTACCTTGCCGCGCGAAGCGCAGCAATTAGAAATCGCAGTCCGGATTTTCGTCAAAAAAGTTCGGATTTTGTCCAAAAGGTACCGCCAAAATTTAAACATCCTCCTTCTTGATCTCACAAGCGCAAAGCGATGGAAATTTTTTTTAGGATTTCGTTAGGGCTTAGCTGAGCGGATAGTTTGCTAATAATTTAGATTTCCCTAAAAAATGAAACGGCTTGATTTTGAAAAAAGTTCTTGGAAAAAAGTGCAGGAGTGGCAGTGGCTTCAAGTGAAAAAGCTGCTTTTTCGAGCGGAAAAGACAAAGTTTTATCAGCGTCTTTTCAAGCGTTTCGGGATTAATGTCAGAAAAATAAAGAATTTCCAGGATTTTAGTCAGATTCCGGAAACGACTGAAGATGATCTCAGAAACAATCCCTATGATTTTCTTTTTTATCCTCAAGAAAAAATTTGGCGAATCTTTACCACTACTGGCACCACCGGCAAACCCAAGATTATTTTTCGAGAGCTGATTGACAGTCAAAGCCAGGGAGTGTTGGCAGTCTGGCATCATTTGTTCAAACGGATTGATTATTGGCCCAAGCGAGTTGGAATTTTTCGGCCGGCGCGGGGACTGGCAGCTTCCGGGCCAATAATTGAAAAAGTTATGGAATTGCTCAAAATCCCTTGCTTTTCTTTGAGTCCAGAAGCAGGGGCCGAGGCGGCAAAAGACGCTTTTTTGGCTCTTGATCCCGATCTTTTGATCACTTCGCCTTCTTTTGCGCTGAAAGTTCTTCAGGAGCTCAAAAAAGAGAAGAAAAGTATCAAAAGTTCGAAGCTTAGAAAGATAATTACTACTGGCGAAAAACTTTTCCCTTTGCAACGGCGAAGTCTGGAAAAGGCTTTAGGAGCAGAGGTGATTAACGTTTATGGAGCGGCTGATCCCAGTGTCTGGTTAGGATCAGAATGTCGAGAACACAGCGGTCTTCACATCTTTCCTTACACCTCCTATCTCGAAGAAAAAAAAGACGGTTTGCTGGTGACTCCCTTTGCTAATCGGGCGATGATTTTGATTAGATATAAAGTGGGGGATGCTGTTACTCTTGATTACTCAAGGTGTGGTTGCGGTCGAACTCTTCCTCGGATCACTTCTGTTTTGCGAATAGAGTCTCCACTTGAGCCAAATGAAAGCTAAAAAAAGAAAAAAATGGTCGCGGGAAGTTGCGAAAAAGAGCCAAGCGCTTGATCTGGAGCAAGGTGTTTTTACGTGGAAAAATCCGAAAAAAATTGCGAAGTCGCTGATGGATTCGGCTCTGGCAAGCACTCGCCGCAAAGCGCCGCCTTTTCGATCAGCGATGTCAATGCTCAATTTCTATATTAATCGGGCTGGAAAAAACCTTGATTCAAAGCAAAAGACGATTTTGAACAAAGCAAAAGAAGAGTTAAGGAAACTTGAGAAATAAAAAAGAGAAAAAACAAGTAATATAGTATATAATTGGTTAATAGAAAAAATATGACTGAGCAAAAGCAAATTTACAAATGCGAAAAATGCGGAAATATTGTAGAGGTTTTGCATCCGGGAGCAGGAGAACTTGTTTGTTGCGGTGAGCCAATGAGCCTTCAAAAGGAAAATACAGTTGAGGCGGCAGCGGAAAAGCATGTGCCGGTGATTGAAAAAACAGAGAAAGGTTTTAGGGTAAAAGTGGGGGCGGTAACTCATCCAATGGAAGAGGAACATTATATTGAGTGGATTGAGATTATGGCTGATGGGAAAAGTTATCGAAAATTTTTGAAACCTGGTGACAATCCTGAAGCGGAATTTTGCCTTGAAGCGGAAAATATCACCGCGAGAGAATACTGCAATTTGCACAGGCTTTGGAAAGCATGAAGTTTATTTTTGTCTATATCACTAATCCTACTCAAAAGGAAGCTGAAAAAATAGCTAAACATCTTCTCAAAAAGCGCTTGGTAGCTTGCGTTAATTTTTTTCCTGTCAAAAGTTTCTATTGGTGGGAAGGAGAAATTCTAAGCGAAAAAGAGTTTGGATTGATTGCAAAAACAAAGGAAGGGAATTATCCAAAAATTGTCAAAGAGTTGGAGAAAAATCATCCTTATTCAATTCCCTGTATTGCTAAAATTCCAGTTGTTTTCAATAAAAAATATGAGGAATGGTTGAAAAAAGAAGTAGATAAAGTTTAGGTTTTTGGTTTGGGAAAATACCAAAATACCAAAATACCAAAATTCCAAAGTACCAAATACCAAAGTACCAAAATACCAAATCCAAAATCCAAAATCCAAAACAATATCAAAATCTCAATTTCTAAAATTCAAAACAAAAAGTTTTTTTGGTTATTAGAATTTGGAGGTTGGAATTTTATATTATTAGAATTTGGAATTTTTTTCTTAAGATGATATCTCGGGAAGGAATAAGAATAAAGTAGAACCTTTCGGGTCAAAATGATTTGAATAAATTTCGGTTTTCAGCTAGAGTTTTATTGATAAATGTCCTCTGATATTGAAGAGATAAAAAATAGAATAAGTATTGTTGACCTAATCAGCGAATATATTCGCCTTCAAAAAGCAGGGAGTCATTGGAAAGCTCTTTGTCCTTTTCATAATGAAAAAACTCCTTCTTTTATGGTAAGTGAAGAACGGCGCAGTTTTCATTGCTTTGGCTGCGGCAAAGGCGGGGATATTTTTACCTTTGTGATGGAAATGGAAGGAATTGGTTTTCGAGAAGCGCTTGAGCAACTGGCTCAGAAAGCGGGAATTCAACTGAAAAGAAGTGAGAAATGGGAAATGAGAGGTGAGAGCGGGGAAAATAAGAAAAAACTATACCAGATTCTGGAATTGGCGGCGAAATGGTACGAAAAAAATCTTTGGGAGGGAAAAGGTCAAGGGGAAGTGTTGAAATATTTGCGAGAGCGAGGTCTCGTTGAGGAAACAATCAAAAAATTTCGCTTGGGTTATGCGCCGGAAGGATGGAGAAATATATTAAATTTCCTTGCAAAAAGAGACTTTAGTTTAGATGAAATTGAAAGAACAGGCTTATTGGTAAAAAAAGAGAAAATTTCTAATTCCCAATTTCTAATTTCTAATCAAATCCCAAATTCCAAATCCCAAAATGGAATTGATAATTTCTACGACCGATTCCGGGACCGGATTATGTTTCCCATTCAGGATATTATGGGGCGAGTGGTCGGTTTTTCCGCCCGGGTCGCTCCGGGAGGCAATGAAAAAACGGCCAAATATATCAATACTCCTCAAACGGAACTTTATGACAAAAGCCGAGTTCTTTATGGGCTGAATTTTGCCAAAACGGAAATTAAGAAAAAAGATGAAGTGATAATAGTAGAGGGGAATATGGATGTGATTGCTTCTCAGCAGGCGGGATTTTTGAATACGGTGGCGGTTTCCGGGACAGCTTTTGGAGCTGAACAGATAAAAATTATCCGACGCTATACGGAAAATATTAAAATGGCTTTTGATATGGACGAAGCTGGTCAGGCAGCGGCGAAAAGAAGTGTCAAAGTTTGCCTTGAAAATGACTTGAATGTTAAAATAGTCCTGTTGCCCAAAGGCAAAGATGCAGCGGATGTTATTCGCGAAGATAAAGCCATTTGGGAAAAGGCGCTTAGAGAAGCCAGGGAAGTTGTTGATTATTTCTTTGAAGATGCTTTTTTGCGTTACGACCCCAGTGTTCCGACTGATAAGAAAAAGATTGCCAAAGAGCTTTTGAATATCTTGAAAGACATTGCTAACCCGGTTGAGAAAGGACATTGGATCAAAAAACTAGCTGAAAGGCTTGAGGTTAACGAGAAAGCTCTGCTTGAAATTCTGGAAAAAACAAAAAATAGGCAAAGTGCCGGGAATGAAAAAAGAGAGATTGTTTATCCGTATCTAGAAAAAGAAAAAGCGCTGGAGCGAAGGATAATTGGTCTTTTGTTTGCTTTTCCTCAGGAAACAAGAAAACAAAAAACTGTCATTGATCCAAAGGATTTTTCTGGAGAAACGAGAAAGATAATTGAAAAAGCAAAAGAGGAAAGACTGGAAGAAAATTTTGAAAAAATAAAAAACCTAAATTTTGATTTTGAGGCTCAAAGACTGATTGATGAGGCAGTTTTTGAAATTGAATTGGAAAGAGATGAAAACAGAATTCCTTTTCCAGAAAAAGCTCTTGAGGAAACGCTAAAAAGATATAGAAATATGAAAATTAAGGAGAAAATAGTTGAATTTTCAAAAAAAATAAAAGCGGCAGAAAAAGCGGGTGATAAAAAAGCAGCAAAAATTTTGCTTCAGGAGTTTCAGGATTTATCAAGCCAGTTGGATGAATAGTTTTTTATTAATCTTTTTAATAATCTATGCCTAGAAAGAACAAAAAAAAGGCGAAAAAGAAGAAAATTTTAAAGAAGCTCAGAAAGAAAAAGTCAGTAGCCAATAAAAAAGGAAAGATAAAAAAGAAGATATTAAAAAAAAGTAAAGCCAAAAAAATCTTTCGAAAGCGGAGCGGTTTCAAAAAGACTTCTTCAAAAGAATTAGCTAAAAAGGGGAGAGATAAAGAGCTAACAGAAAAAGAAAGTCTGGATGAATTTGTGAAACTCGGAAAACGGAGGGGATTTGTTACAGAAGACGAGATTCTCCGAATTATTCCAGAAGTGGAAAAGAACGTAGTCAAGCTTGAGAAACTCTATGAGGAATTGGAAAAAGCTGGAGTAAAAGTAGTTAGCTCAGACGAGGTAATCAAAGAGGATCTCATTGAACATGAAGAAGATGGAAAAGAAAAAAAGGTTGAAGATTTGGATATTCCGTTAGATCTCAGCGATATTTCTTCCGATTCAGTCCAAATGTACCTTCGAGAAATTGGGAGAGTGCCCTTGCTTACCAGTGAAGAAGAAGTACAGCTTGCAAAAAGAAAGGAAAAAGGGGATTTGGCGGCGAAACAGAAGCTTACGGAAGCTAATTTGCGTCTGGTGGTTTCAATTGCCAAGAAATATGTTGGTCGGAGTGCCAATTTATCGCTTCTTGACCTTATTCAAGAAGGAAATATTGGTCTTTTTCGAGCCGTGGAAAAATTTGATTATCGAAAAGGGTATAAGTTTTCAACCTATGCTACTTGGTGGATTCGTCAAGCGATTACTCGAGCTTTAGCTGATCAATCTCGAACCATTAGGATACCCGTCCACATGGTTGAAACCATTAATAAATATACTCAAGCTACTCGTCGTCTCGTGCAGGATTTGGGACGCGATCCTCTTCCGGAAGAAATTGCGGCGGAAATGGGAATTGAAGTGGAGAAAGTGCGTCACATTATGAAAATTTCACAAGAAACTGTTTCTATTGAAACTCCGATTGGTGACAGTGAGGACGATTCAATTCTGGGAGATTTTATTGAAGACACAGAAACAGTTATGCCGCACCAAAGCGCCGCTCGCAAGCTTCTTGCCGATCATGTTGAGTTAGCGCTGAAAGATTTGACGCCCCGCGAACAGAAGATTTTGAAAATTCGTTTTGGTTTGGAAGATGGGGTAACTCATACTCTTGAGGAAGTTGGTCACGAATTTGGTGTTACTCGCGAGCGAATTCGACAGATCGAAGCCAAAGCCCTTGAAAAAATCAGAGAGTCAGGTCTGGTAGAAAAGCTAAAAGATTACTGAGCTTTTTGTTGCCATTTGTCGGTATGTTGTTTGAGTATCTGGTATCGGAAACGAAAACGCTTCGGCACTAAACCGAAGCGTTTTTCTGTAGAGATTTTTTGTTCCCTTATGCATAAATACTATCCTGCCGAGGCGGGATCGGATATCGCCCGGGGGCGACTACCCGTAGAGTGAAAGGTTTTCTTTTTTTTGCTTCGGGGGCTGCGCTCCCTCAAAGAAAGGGACGAATACCCCGTGCGGTTTGAAGAGCAACTCTTCTCGCCCGGCGGGAGGGCTTGTCGGCCGACGAGGTGGGTAAGCTCGAGGAGCTTCATATAATTTTGTAAAAGTTTATAGCCACATCGGAGATCCATTTTCTAACATCTGTTGCGCTGTGGCCTGCGCAGGAAGAGCCACATTTCCAAGAAATAGCTTGAGCCGGAGTTTGCACTCCCTTCGTAACCATTTTTTCAATTTTTTTGCTGACAGCTTCCACGGCTTCCTCTGGGGAACTAAAACAACTATATCCGCCGAGGGTAGTTTTTCCGCCTCCTTTGAATCCCCAATAGTTATAACAATCCCGTCCGTCTAGTTTGGGAGAATAGACACCAAACTGGCTTTCCTTCATTGCGATTCCGACTAAAAAAGCGGCGACTGGTCGCGGTTTCTGAGAGATAGCCTCTGTCATGGCGGCCATTGGAGTATTTTTCAAAATTTTTTCAAGATCTTCTTTAAGAGCATTGGCATCCGGCGCTAGCGTCTTTTGAGCGAGGCTTTTTTGATATTCTTTATTTTCAAAAGAGCAGGTTTTTTCAGTATCTTTTGCAAGATTGGTTTGAATTAACTTTATTCTATAATTGTCTTCGACCGGAAGATTATTGGTTAGATCCGGTGTTTTTGAAAAAGCATTTTTGGAGATAAAAACTAATGTCAGAAGTACGATGGCAATCAAAACCGGAAGATATATTTCCTGTTTTTTCCAAAGATGATTTTTTATTCTTCTTCCTCCTTCTTTGGAAAGATAAATTGCTTTTCCTAGTTTATCTTTCCAAAATCTTTTCTGTTTTTCAAATTTGAAAATAAGTTGATCGCGCTTATTTGTGTACCAAAAAGATAAGAGCTTATCAAGAGTCTTTTTTAAAGCAGACCCTCTGTTTTCTTGGGAATAAGGGAAAACGTCAAAGAGCAGTTTGGTAGAGTGAAGCCAGCTAGCATGAGGAGCTTGACAAGAGTAATTTAGGTTATAATTTCTCTTTTTTTGAGTTTTGGTATAAATCCCCCCATAAAAAGCGGATTTACTCCAGTTACTCATTGGCAAATTTTTCAAAAATTATCTTCGGCTAAAAGGACTTTTTAAAAGCCGCTTTTAGCCTGCAGTTTCTGTCCGCAACGCTTTTTTATGTCCTGCCGCGTAGTTAGGATTTTTCTGGGAGGTACAGCGATGCAGGCAGGCGAACAATAAAAAAAGAATAGCACTAATAGCTATTCTGTTTTTTGACAAGCTCCATGCTAGCAAAAGCCGCTAGCGATGTCAAGCTAAATTTTTATTTTTTGGCTTTTATAAGCCAAATTATGACTTTTCTTTTGAGTTGATTTTATAGAAATTGAGACTAACATCGGCAATCCACTTGCGGACATTTTCTGGTCTATCCCAGGAGCAAGTTGAGCCGCATTTCCAGACGACCATACTAGAAGGGTCGGTTCGACCACCCTCAACCAGTTTGGCAATTCTTTTTCCCACTACTTGAATGGCTTCAGCCGGAGATTCAAAGCAGGTATATCCTCCGAGGGTAGTTTTTCCGCCCCCTTTGAATCCCCAATAGTTATAACAATCCCGTCCGTCTAGTTTGGGAGAATAGACACCAAACTTGCTTTCTTTCATCGCGATTCCAACCAGAAAAGCGGCCACAATGCGAGGTTGTTTAGCAATGTAGGGAGCCATTTTTTCCATCGGCTGGCTTTTTATGTACTTCAAAATTTCGGCTTCAAATTCTTCGGTTTTTGCTTCATTGATTTTTTCAACGAGGTTTGCGATGACTTCCTCATTGGCTAACTTGAGGGATATTTCGTTTTCTTCTTCTTTTGAATCCATAGCGCCGGCCACTTGTCCCTCCGGTTGTTTGCTATCTTGGAGCGAGGCGACAGCGGGGGGACTGGATTGTTTTTGAAAATAGAAGGCGGAGAAAAATATTACCAGAGAGGCTAAGGCAAGACTCGCGTAAACTTTCCAGTTGCCGATAGCAAAGAGAGGAAAAACAGATTTTTTTTGCCAGTTGGTGGTACTGAGAGCAGCAGGAAGAGGAGTTTGTTTTTTTAGTACCCCATCAAGATTTTTTATTTCGCGAATTCGATATTTTACGTGGCAGCCTTTTTTGATTTGAATAATTTTTTCAAAAGAAGCAAAAAAATTTTTGGGAAGACCCTCTTCAAAATATTCTCTTCGACCATCGGAAAATATAACCGTTACTCCCAACGGATTATTTTTTATTCTTCGAAGGCATTCGCGTGCTTTTTCTATTTTAGAGAAAGTATATTTGTATTGAGGGCGGTTTCGAAAATCAACAAGACAATACATTAGGCAGGCATATTAGCTGTTAGTATCTTTTAGTCTACAAGAAAAAGTAAGATTTAGCAAATCGCAATTTTATTCAAATTTCTAATTTCTAAATCCTAATTTCTAATTAAGTTCCAATAGCCGAATGTCAAGTGACCAAAATATTGAATTTAATTGTTTGGCATTTCATTGGATGTTGAATTTTGGAAATTGGGGATTATTTAGAGTAATTAGGTCGATTAGAAATTAGTTATTTATAAAGCACTAATGCTTTTTTTGCTCCCCTATGGATATCGGTTTCATTCCAATCGTGCATATTCTTCATAATCACTTGTTTTTTGTAGGTATATGAATTTCCTTTGCGTGTTCCGACGTCGTTAGTGATGAAATTTTGAGCATCATAGCCCTTGATAAGTAGCATATGATAAACGGGACCCGGCGGAGTGAAATTAGAGTTTCCAATATCACGTCCAGCCAGGGGAACAATCACTAGATTTCCAGCAGCGATTTCTGACTCAATTTCTTCAAGAGTTGGATTGTCTATCATCCGGCTCTTTATTTTTCCTTCAAAATAGATATCTGCTAACTCTTTTGTTTGGGCAATTGTTGTGCTTTCCCACTCGCCGATTTCTTTTTTTTCAATTTTTTGCATTTTTTTGAGTTCGGCTTCAAATTGATTTTGAGTCAATTTTTTCCCTTGAAGATACAAGCCAGCATTAAGAACCGAGGCTTCTTCGCACATTTCTTCATGAAAATGATCCCACTTTGAAAATGGAGCCTGAGAATAAAAAGGAACATCGATCAGAAATTTTTCGGGAATTTGAGAAGAAGATTCTTTTTTGCCTACCACTTCGTCTTCTTTTTGATCACTTCCTGAGGAAGATTTTGATTCGTCTATTTTTGTTTTAGAAAGAGGTGGATAACTGTTTTTTTGAGTAGTATTTATTTTGGATTTGAGCAGAATGAAATACAGGCCGAAAGCCGCGGAAATTAAAATTATAAGGCAAAAGATTATTTTCTTGAATTTTTGGTTCATCTCAACTTTATTGTAGCCTTTTGTTGGAAATTTGCGCAACAAAAAACCCGCCCCTTTAGGAAAGGGGCGGGTTAAAATTAGTACCGATCTCTTCGGCTGCCACCGAATCCTCGGCCGCCGCTACCGAAATTTTTGCGTCGGTTGCGATTGCAGGATTGGCAGTAAAGTCGGCCATAAGTGCCATCATCGCGCTGGGTGGGTTCAAAGGGAAGCTCCGTGATTTCCACTCCGCATTCGGCGCACTTGAGACCAAGCGCCGATACATTGTGCATCTGGCGCTGAGGGCGATTCTGATAGTCCATTTTGTTCGCCTAACTTATTAATAATTTTGACCTTTAGTGGTCAAAATAGCTCTAATTTAGGCGAACGACTTTTTTGTATTCTTATTCCTTAAATAATTTGAATACTTACGCCTAACTCGAAACTAATGATAATTGTAGTCTATTGTTGGGTATTTGTCAATGTTAGCGATACTGGCAATTACTTCAGCTTAATGATAGCTTGTTTTGGATGAATTTGATTGGGTCACCCTTTTGCAGTTTTAGAAAATAGGGAAGGAAAAGCGTGAAAAAAATTTGACTAAGGGTTGAAGGTAAAGAAACCCATTTCACATTTATTGCTATAGCATAATATGTGAAATAATGAATGAGTGTGATAAGTGATAAGTATAATAAATGTAATAAATATAATAAGTGTAATAAGCGTGATAAGTGTGATAAGCGTAATAGGCGTGAAACGATAAGCATCTATGATATTTTTTTTGCGGAATATTTTTTTGAAAAGATTAAAATAATTCCGAAGATAATTATTGAAACTGAAAACCACTGTCCGATCGTGAACGAGAAAAAAAACCAACCGTTGTCTGGTTCGCGGAAAAATTCGCAGATGAAACGGGCAATTCCATAGCCTATCAAATAAAAAGCAGTGAAATATCCGGCTGGAAACTTAATTTTTCTGATACTCCATAAAATAATGAACAAAAAGATTCCTTCAAGAAATGCCTCGTAAAGCTGGGAAGGGTGACGAAGTTGTTCTGAAAAGTCGGCTGGAAAATACATTCCCCAAAACTTATCAGTAACCCGTCCATATAATTCTCCATTGATAAAATTTCCCAAACGCCCGAAAGTGAAAGCCAGCGGGACAGCGGGAGCGAACAAATCTGAAAATTCTAAAATTTTACCAAAACTAAACTTTAGCGGTTCGTCAGGACTTAGCTTTAGCCGAACAAAAACAAAGAGCGCGGTTGCCAGTCCAACAAGTCCGCCAAAATAACTCATTCCGTGAATTCCAATATATTGCCAGTGGTTGTGAATATCAAAGGGCAGAAAAATTTCCGAAGGGTGTTTTGAGAAATACTCCCAGTCGTAAATAAAAACATCTCCTAGTCGCGCGCCGAGAAGCAGTCCCAAAATTCCCCATGGGAAAAAGCTTTGAATAATTTCAAATGAAAAATTCAAATTTTCCGTCCGAATTCGGTAGCGGACCAAAAAATAAACAATGGCAAAAGCGACCAAATACATTATCCCGTACCAGGAAACTTGAACGGGTCCAATATTAAAAGCGATTGGATTTAATTTTTCGGGCAAATGTTGCCACATACTTTAAGATGATTGGCTTGACAAGAAGAGTCGGGCTCTTGTCAAGATTTTTCATTTTGAGAAAGTGAAGGTGTTCAACAAACTTCCATCTGGACCATAAGTTTCCACGGTGATTTCTTGGCCGTTTACTTTGACCCAGCCGAAGCGACCTTGACCTTGGTTGGCGTATTCCGCCACGCCGGGTTTGGGCATTTCGTGATTAAAAGAATCTGTATTTCCAAAAACGAATTGGTAAATGTTTCCAATTTTCCGACGGCTGACAAGGTGCTCGTGGCCGTTGAATACGGCGGTTACCTTATATTTTTCCAAAATCTGCCAAAGAGCGTTGCGCTCGGCGGGCTCAGCGTCCAAACTTTCACCTATTTTGGAACTTACTGGATAAGCCGGCTCGTGAAAAAAGACAAAAGTGTTTTCTTTTTTATTTTTAGAAAGATCTTCCTCAAGCCAAGAGCGCTGGGTGGAGCTTATGGTATGGACATCCGGCTTTTCGCTGTCAAGAAAGACAAAATGGGAATTTTTGAAGTCAAGAGAGTAGACCGTCTCTGAAAACCCATCTGGTCCGTTGGTGGGGAAATTAAAAGTATTTTGCCAAAACTGATCGCATTTATCTCGGTTAGCTATTCGATCATGATTTCCTTGAACAGCATATGTTTTGGGAGCCAGCTCGCCAAGAATATTTTTCCAATTGATATAGTCTTGAGCGTCCTCATTTTCTCCTCGGCAATTTCCGACAAGGTCTCCGACGGCGATCACTAAGTCAGGGTTGCGCTCTTTTATCTTCGCAACTGCTTTTTGAAAATTCCCTTGGGGATTGTTAGCTCGAAAGTACTGGGTATCGCCAAGAACGGCAAAGGCGAAATTGTTTTCGCTGTTAGCCGCTTTTCCTTCTGTCTTTTTTTCGGTGGAATTAGGCGGGGAAGGAAGCTGATTCTGGATGTTTTCTTCACTTTTTGGAACAACTGGCGTTTTAGGCTCCAAATCAAGAACTCCTTTGAATGAGTTCAAGAATCTTTGGTCAATATCATTTCCTATCTCTGCCTGAGAGGGAAGAAACTTCGAATTTTTAGCTTTTAAAAAGAAAAATCCTCCCAGCAAAAGCAAGAGCGCGACGAGAAAAATTGCTAGAAATAACCTTTTCATTTTTTTGAGCTTAGGCTTTCTTTAATACCCTTTTTCTTTTAGTAACTTTGCTTGATTAGTTTATCACAAAAAGTCTGATTACTAAATAACCGATTGATAGGGAGGAATTTTGCTTTTGAGGAGGTTGCTGTCAAAAGTATAAATTATTCGCTATTTGCCTCAATAATTGGGTTAGTTTGGCTGTTTCTGGTCAGTCAGAAGCCGTCGGTTTATTGTTAGATAATAATTGAAAGATTTAATCTTGGTTTACGAAAGAAGGCTAAGCTTCCATTATAAAGCTTAGTTTCCGGTTTTATAAAAAAGTAAATTGGTGACAATTTTCCAAGCTCGAATTTGCTGAAAAAAAGGGCGGTTTGGCTGCCCAAAAGAAACACAAAAAAAACAGCCAAAGCCAAATTTGACTAGGTTCTCATAACCCCCCTTTCTTTAGCTCGAAGTATCGCTTTTAGAAAAAGCCAAATACGGCATAAAGATAATCGGGATAAGAGTGGCTAAAATCCCCCAAACCGCAGACTTTCCAAGTCGCTTAGCGATATCCACCCAGATGACAAAACTTAGAACTATTCCCACCAGGTTAATAATCGGTACCAGGAAAAAAACCAGCCACCACAGCGGGCGCTGGGCAATTTGAAGCATCAAGATGAGGTTTAAAATCGGAATCCAGGCAAACCAGGCATTTTCGGTATTGGTGCGATTGGCGATTTTCATAAGGGAAATTGCCATCACAACGTATATAACTAACAAAAGAAGCAGAAAAAACAAAAACATCCCGCCAAAAAGAGCCGCCATCGCCCCAGCCGCTTCCGGCGGCACGTTGCCTGAGTATTGATAATTGTAAGTTGGGTCCATAAGTCACCTCCAATCTAAATCATTTTTTCTGTTTTATTCTCCTGTGCATAAATAACATTCTGCCCTGGCGGGATCGGGTTATCCGGCGAGCGGTCACCTGTAGAGCAAGAAGCTTCCTTTTTTGCTTCGGGGAGCGCGATTCCTTGAAGAAAGGGATAGATATTCTATTCTATACGGTTTGAACGGCGACGCTTTTAAAGCTCAGTGGGCAAGCCTACCTACTGAAAAGTAAACGGGAGCTTTATTTGTTTTTTCGATACTCCGCAGCTTGCTGTGGTTGAGTGATTCCAATTTAGAGTCTAGAGCTTGCTCTGGAGTTGAGTACTACTTATTCTTTGATATTTTTTTCCAAAAAATAAATTTTTCCCGGGCAAGCAAAGCTTTTTGATATCTCAATGTTGCCGGTGTGCGAAAAGCGGGTCGGCCTTTTTTGCCCCCGGTTTTATGATAACTTCTCATAGGACTATAGTTTTGCTTGTCTTGAGGATTAATAAAAACTCAATTTTTGTCAGTTTCTGGCATATCCAATTGGAAGAATAGCGATGGGCATTTCCTTTTCTGAAAGATTCAAGATTTCTCTGATTTCGTTTTCATCGAAAGCTCCAACCCAGCAGGCGGAGAGTTCAAGATCGACTGCCTGAAGCCAAGCAAAACTAGCGGCGATAGTGGCATCCTGAAGAGCATAGAGATTTTTTCCTCGCTGGCCATATTTTTCAGCCGAAATTTCTGGAAGAGCCGCAAAAACCAGAACTAGAGGGGCTTCTGCTACAAAACTTTGGCCAAAAGAAGCTTCGGCTAATTTTCTTTTTTGGTCTTCTTCTTCAACAACAATGATTTTTCTTGCTTTCAAATTGCCGGCGGAGGGGGCGGAATGGGCAGCGGCTAAAATTTCCTCTATTTTTTCTTTTTCAATTGGATCTGGTCGATAAGCCCGAACCGATCTTCTTTTTTTGAAAAGAATATTCATTGTCTTTGGTATAATCCTACCAGTTCCGCTTGTTCTAGAATATGTCCGGCAATGGCTTTTTCAAGATCAGCCTTTTGAGGGGGTGAATCGAATCTCAAAATTTCGTCCAGCGCGTATAAGATAAAGTGGTAGTGGTGAGTTCCTGAGGGAGGGCAAGGACCCATCCAGCCAACTTTTCCACTGCTATTTTTCCCCTCGTTGCTGCCGGTAGGTTTGAAGTTTTCTTGAATTTCTTTTGTTTGTGGATTGAGGTTATAAAGGATCCAGTGGGTAAATCCACCCGGGATGGGGGCATCAGGGTCATGAACAACTAAAGCCAGGCTCAAGGTTTCCTGGGGGACTTGACTGATAAGTAAAGGAGGATTAATATCTTCTCCGTCGCAAGTATATTTGGTTGGGATATTGCCGTTATTTTCAAAGGAAGAGCTGGTAAGTTTCATATTTTTTGAGTTAGTTGTTAGCTTGCCATTGAAGGGCGCTGGGGATGTCGAGGGGTTTTTGTTGTTTGAAATGGAAAGTTTGTTTATAAAAAATAGAAATGCTCCGATAGTAATAAAAACGAAAACTAGCAGTAAGTATTTTGAATTTTTCATGGTATAATATAAATGGTTCTTGGATGTTGAAATTATACCAAAAAATTATGATAAAGAAAATAAAGGGCAAGTTTATTGTTCTTTCCGAAAAAAACTGGTCGGCGATTCGGAACGTACCAAACGCTGGCTGAAGCCAAAAAGCGTTTGCGGCAGATTGAATTTTTCAAGCATCGAGGGACGACAAAAGGAAAAAAATAGTTAAATAACTTGAACTTTTAGCCAACTGCCTAAGACACATAAAAATTAATAAAATGAGTTTTCTAAAAAAAATAATTTTAGGAGGGATGATTATTTTAAGCCCTTTTTTCTTGTCGGGGTGTATTTATTCCAACGAACCTCGTCCGAGTGTTTTGCGAAACACTGATAGCTATAATGTGAAAAGCTATGCTGAGCGTCAGCCAGAAGACCCAGAGGCAGTAAAAAAACTTTCCGTGAGTGTGACTCCGCCGGCAAAAGAAAATAGTCAATCGACTTCGCCCCAGGGAGATCTTTCCTCTGAAAAAAATAAATTTAGGCAACCGCCGCCAATGCAAATTGACGAAAACAAGACCTACCAGGCTATTCTCAAGACTTCAGCTGGGGATATCACCATTGACCTTGATGTGAAAAGGACCCCCAAGACGGTGAATAATTTTGTTTTTCTGGCTCGAGACGGATTTTATAACGGGACAATTTTTCATCGAGTAATCAAAGATTTTATGATTCAAGGTGGGGACCCGAATGGAGATGGAACTGGCGGTCCGGGCTATCAATTTGAAGATGAGAATTTGGAAGGAAAATATGTTCGGGGAACAGTCGCTATGGCAAATTCCGGACCCAACACAAATGGTAGTCAGTTTTTCATCATCCACAAAGATTATGATCTTCCCAATCAGTATGTTATTTTTGGGAAGGTTTCTGCTGGAATGGAGGTGGTTGACAAAATTGCCGAAGGGGAAGTAACGATGAAAAGCTCTATGGAAAAATCGAAGCCGGTTAATCCAGTGAAAATTGAATCAGTGGAGATTGTAGAGAAATAATAACTAGGATGAAAAATTTTTAGTGTTTTGTTGCCACTAATTGTAGCGAAAAAAGCTAAATTTAAATTATTTTTATTTCTCTTCGCAAAATACCTTGAGTGTTCCTTGACAACACTTCTCGTGGCGATGCGGGTAGGTTTGTCTGTCGACGAGGCAGATAAGCTCGGGAAGCTTTCCGAAAATATCCCAATGACCTAACAAGTTAAGTGTTTATTTATAAAATTTATGGCCAAAGAAAAAAAGAAATCCAAATACAAACGGATTCTTCTCAAACTTTCCGGAGAAGCAATGCGGGGAAAGCGCGAATTTGGAATTGACCCCGAATTTATTTCCTATCTGGCTTCAGAAATTGCCTCCGCTCACCGACTGGGAGTTCAAATGGCGATTGTTACTGGAGGGGGAAATATTTTTCGGGGAGTGGCTGGGTCAAAACAGGGGATGGATGAGGCAACCGCTCACTATATGGGAATGCTAGCAACAATTTTCAACGCGATGGCTCTTCAGGATGCGCTCGAGCACAAGGGCTTGATTGTTCGCCTTCAGACGGCTATCGAAATGAAACAAATTGCTGAAAATTTCATCCGCAAGAAGGCTATTCGCCATATGGAAAAAGGGCGGGTGGTAGTTTTAGGCGGCGGAACTGGACTGCCTTTTATTACTACTGACACAGGAGCGGCAATGCGAGCGCTGGAACTAGGCTGTGATGCGGTTTTCAAGGCGACCAAAGTGGACGGAGTTTATTCAGACGATCCGGCCAAAAATCCAAAAGCCAAAAAATATAACAGAGTTTCTTTTGAGGAAGCCTTCAAAAATGACAAAATAAAAATTATGGACAAGGCGGCGGTGGAGCTTTGTATGCGACACGGTCTCAAGATTGTTGTTTTCAATGTCTATAAAAAAGGCGCTCTTCAAAAAGTGCTCCGAGGAGAAAAGGCTGGAACGGTTATTGAATGAAAATAAAGGTTCCTCAGTTTACCGGTCTCGTCGGGTCGGCCCGCCGGACGGTAGCGTTGCCGATGAGCGCTCAGATGTTTTTTCGCGATGTTGCAAAAATCCTTCAAGAAAATTTGGCAAAGCGAAAAATATCTCCATTGAAAAAATTAATCTTTCTTGAAAAATAAGAAAAGATTAGCCAAGAAGCTCTCTTTTTAGCGAATATAGACTGAAACAAGAAAGAGGATAAGAAAAAAAGTGAACGTAGCAAGCATCAAAATTGCCCCGCCTTTGATGTTTGGATCCGGATTATAAAGACTGGCTAGCAGGTAAGCCAGACCGATAATAATAAAGAAAACAAGAAAAAGAAAAATAAAAATTGTTATCATAGTCTTTGACTTGATGCAGAGCGCTGATTTGACTCTTTGGAGCTTGACCAACTTTCTTTGCTCTAATTATAGATTTTACTAAAAATTAAACAAAAAAACAATTTGTCTAATTTCTTATTCACTGAAAGCTAAAAAATTCCTCTGGTTTTGTGTCCTCTCAAGCGATTCAGCAAAATAAAGCTTCCGAGTTTACCTCTCTGCTGGTGGACAGGTTTGCTCGTTGGAATAGAAATGTTGCCAGTGGAACCGCCTGCCTTGCTAAGGGAAATGTTGCCGGCGGAAGTGCTTAGGATATTTTGGGTAGAGAGGAAAATAAAATAATGAATTTTTGAAATAAATTATGAAGGTACTAATCATTGACAGCGGGGGGAGAGGAGATGCTTTGGCTTGGACGGCAAGACGGGATTGGCGAGTTCGCGAAGTTTTTTGTGTTCCGGGAAACGCGGGGATAGAGAAAAACGGAATCAAAATCAATCCCAAAGCAAGACTTGCATAATGCCAGATACATATTAGACTCCATCAGGCCTTAAGTCTATGGAGTTTTTTAATTCAGCGGGAACTCCCCGCCTATCAAGGCGGGGATGAGAGCGGTTTCCTGCAGCCTCTTTTTCTCTATATAATCAGGGTATGAGACTACGAAAACTTGCTCACTCGGTATATAAAACTCAATATCACATAGTCTGGCCAACAAAGATTCAGACGAAAAAAACACTAAACAGCGGAGTAAGGGCGTATCTGCGAATAAAGCTGCAGGAAGTCAGGAAATACTATCCAGACTGGGAATACGTGGAGACAGGCATCGGAGACAACCATGTCCACATCCACATAATTATTCCTCCTAAATACGCAGTGAGCATGGCTGTGGAAACAGTCAAGAAAAACACCAGCCGAGCCTTGAGACAAAAATTCCAATTTCTTGATAACGTGTATTGGGATAGAAAAGGAATCTGGAGCAAGGGATACTTCGTGTCAACTGTGGGAATTAACGAACAGATAATCAAAAACTACGTTGCCAGGCAGGAAAAAGAGGATGCAGGACAAGCGGAGCTTGAAATTAATTAATAATTAATCAGCACCACGCCTGTAAAGGCGTGGGAATCTATTTTTTAGGTATTGACGACATTTCTAGAATCGTCTACAATTGGAGTGTAGTCGAAAATAAATCGAAAGTCAATAGCTATAAACTTATGCTTACAAAACGCCAAAAACAAACCTTGGATTTTATTACCGTTTTTCAAAAAAAGAAGGGTTTTTCGCCGTCTCTTGAGGAAATAAAAAAACACCTTAAGTTATCCTCTGTTTCTACAGCTCATCATCATGTTAAAAAACTTCAAGAAGCCGGTTATTTGCAAAAAGAATACAACCAGCCTCGAGCGGTATCAACAAGAAACGAGAAAGCGACAATTGAAGTGCCATTAGTCGGAACGATAGCGGCTGGACAACCAATTGAAGCAATAGAAATTCCTGGCGAAACAATAACTGTCTCGAAAGATGAAGTTGGAAAGTATGGACAAAATTATGCTCTTCGCGTTCAAGGCAATAGTATGATTGATGAGGGAATTTTTGATGGAGATATTGTTATTATTAGAAAACAAGAATTTGCTGACAATGGGCAAACGGTTGTTGCCATAATTGACGATAATGAAGCAACACTAAAAAAAATATATCGAGAAAAAAATCGAATTAGATTACAACCAGCAAATCCAACACTTTTTCCTATTTATAGAAAAGAAGTTGAAATTAGAGGAGTTGTTGTGAAAATTATTAGGAATTTAGAAACACAAGTCGAAAAAGAGAAAGTTAAAGACGAAAAATATATTAGGCGAATAGATTATTCCTGGGATTATAAAGGTGAGAAAACAAAGTCATATACCCATGGAATACACACATATCCGGCAATGTTCATTCCCCAAGTTGCCAGAAGATTATTGGAAAATTACAGTCAACCAGGAGAAACAATCTGCGACATTTTTTGCGGTTCGGGTACCGCCTTAGTTGAAAGCAAACTTTTAGGCAGAAATGCTTATGGGATTGATTTAAATCCATTGGCAATATTTTTGGCAAAAGCCAAAACAACACCAATCAATCCGTCTATGCTAACAAGTGAATATTTTAAATTACTTTCCGAAATCGAAAAAATCAAAGACACGGAAATCAAAAAACCAAATTTTAATAACATTGATTTTTGGTTTAAAGAAAAGGCTATTATTCAATTAGCCAAAATCAAAAAAGCAATTCAAAAAATAAAAAACAAAGATATACGAAATTATTTTATGGTTTCGTTTAGTGAAACTGTGCGACTATCCTCAAATACAAAAAGTGGTGAGTTCAAACTTGTTAGAATAAAAAAAGAAAAATTAGAAACTTATAACCCCGATGTTTTGGGAATTTTCAAAAAGAAAACGGAGGCAAACATTAGAGGGATGACTGATTTTTACAAAGATATAAATAAAAAAGCTTGGACCAAAATAATTTATGGCGATTCTTCAAAAACTAATGGAATAAAAGATAATTCAATTGATTGTATTATCACTTCTCCACCCTATGGAGACTCAAGAACAACGGTTGCTTATGGCCAATTTTCTCGCCTTTCCGCGCAATGGATAGATATTTTTGAAGATCCAAATAAAGCTTCCGGCGTGGATAATGAATTATTGGGTGGGAAAGCGACCAAAACTCTTGAGCATAATCTAGATTCAAAATATTTAAAAGATTCTTTAAATAAAATTGCAAAAATAGACGAAAAGAGGGCTAAAGATGTTTTGAGTTTTTATATTGGATTAAACGATTGCCTCAAACAAGCTCATAGAATATTAAAATCCAAAAAATATTTTTGCTTGGTCGTTGGCAATCGGTTAGTAAAACAAGTAAGAATACCAACGGATTTTATAATTGCAGAATTGGGCGAAAAAATTGGCTTTACTTGCGAAGATATTTTCGTTAGAAATATCCCCGGCAAAAGAATGCCAATCAAAAATTCACCGACAAATATTGTTGGAGCCTTAGAGAAAACGATGAATAAAGAGAGTATTGTAATTCTTCGAAAGAATTAAATCAATCGAACTTTATTTCTAAAGCAGTTATAAAGTTTGTTTATTTTTATTCTAAAACCGGTTCCGTGATTTCTGACGCTTCCGTTCGGTCTATAATACATTCTAAAATCTACGACGATTTGATCTTTTTTAACCATTTTTTTAAACAATTCAAAGTCAAAACCGCTTAACAAATACGCTTCGTCAAAATGAAAATATTCTTTTCCTTTTATTTCTTTTGACTCGGCTAAAACATAAACCAAAGCCGGCAATTTATTGCCAAACTTTTTTTGTACCGACTCCATATCCCAGTAAATATTTAACCTTTTATTCTTGCCCTGCACACGGATTTTATTGCCGGAAACTGAAAGTTTGAGAGATTGATTATTATATCGTTTACAAGAAAGCGTTGAGTGTAATTCTTTTGGGCGTCTATTATCTCGTTTGGAATAACCAAAATTATCAAGCAACATCCTGTCTCTATCGCCGCCTTTTGGAAGCGGTTCAAGAGTAAAGAGAGTAAGCATTGATTTTGCGCTTTTACGATATGCTTTAAGCTCGGCGACACCAGCAATATCGTGAAGCGGTATATTATTTTCTTTTATATTCAATAAATCCTCAAGCGTTTTACCAATCCCCGTATCGCCAGTTCGATGAGTGGGCACAAAACCAAGTTTTTTTATTTTTTGTAATTCTTTTTTAAGTGTTGATAAATCCATTTATTTTTTAATAAAATAATCCAGCGATTTTTTATAAATCCGTGCAAATTCTTTTAGTTGAATGACATCTATTCGTCTTTGTCCGGCTTCAATTTTAGAAATATAAGATTGACTTTTCCTCAATAATTTCGCGGCTTTCTTTTGGTCAAAACCGGCTTCAACTCGAGCTTTTTTTAATTGCTCAGTTAAAAATTTATGATCTTTTGAATAAATTGTTTTGCTCATACTTGCTGATTTAATATTCATATGTTATATTCCATATTGTAATATGCCAAAGTGGAATATGCTATATTTAGGGAGTTTCATGATGTTGCCCGCGAATGGGTTGGGTGGGGCAACCTGCCTGCCAGTGGACAGGAGAGAGCATCCTTTTTGGCGGCGCATTTTGCAAAGCAAAAACGCTCCGAAGCAGAACAAGCTCGCTACGGGGTAAAAAATTCGGCGGCGGAAACATAAAAAACACCTTCATAATTTATAAATTGTGTCCCTTTACCGTGGATTTGGCAATCTCCTTGAAAAATTGTAGTCTAGTGATAATGTAAAAGATCAATAGGTCTTCATCAAGCTTTCATTTTGCTGTTTTATTATAAATAAAATTTGAAATATCGGACCAGAAATGATAAATTTCTGGCAAAAAAGTCATCTGTTACCTCGAAGAATATGTCTGAAAGATATAATCACCAAGAATAAGTTTTAGAGAGCAGGAAAATATTTTATTTAAGCTAATTATTAAACATTTTAGGTCCGAATAATTAGACTTTACCCTATTATAATAAAAATGCGAATACTCATCGTTGAAGATAATCAAAAACTGGCTGGATATGTCAAAAAAGCGCTGGAGCAGAAAAGCTACACGGCTGATTGTGTTTATGACGGCGAATCTGGAGAAAAACGCGCTATTTTGGGCGAGTACGACTTGGTTATTTTGGACATAATGCTGCCAAAAAAAGACGGTATCGCGGTTTGCCACGATTTAAGGGAGAAAAATATCAACCTTCCGATTATTATGCTCACTGCCAAAGATGAGCTGGAAGATAAAATTGAAGGGTTGGATAGTGGCGCGGACGATTATTTGGTGAAGCCTTTCGAGCTCGAGGAATTGCTGGCCAGAGTTCGGGCGCTTCTCCGGCGGCCGAAAGAGAAAATAGGGGAAATCCTGACCGCGCAGGATATTTCAGTGGACAATGCCAACCACACTATCGCAAAAAATGGAGAACCCCTTCCGCTCACTTTGAAGGAATACGCGGTGCTTGAATACTTGATTAGAAACAAGGGACGAGTTTTGACGCGGGACCAGATCTTGGATCACTGCTGGGATTTTGCTTTTGATTCTTTCAGTAATATTGTTGACGTCTACATCAAGCAATTGCGCAAAAAATTGAATGACACCAATGAAAAATATATCAAAACGGTTCGCGGGATTGGCTATCGATTTCAGGAATAATCCTTTTTTTCGGGCAAGACTGAAATTAACAGCTGTTTATTCTGCAGGAGTGTTGGCACTTCTGGTTGTTTTCAGTTTGGCGATATACAGTTTTTTTGCCAAAAACATCACCAGCAATTTGGAATACGACGGACAAGATCAGGAAGAAAGCCAAAACATAGAACTGCAAGTCATTCAGAGAGCGAAAGATCAGTTGCTGGCTGTTCTTTTGACGGTTGATGGGCTGGTCATCTTTTTGGTGGCCGGGATGAGTTATTCTCTGGCCGGAAAAACGCTTCGACCGATTGAGGCGAGCTATAAAAAACAAAAAAAATTCATGGCCGACGCCGCCCACGAATTGCGGACTCCTCTCGCAGTGATGAAAACCGGCGCGGAAGCTCTGCTGATGGGCAGAGCAAGCGAAAAGGAATATGAAAAATTCACCAGAGATTTTTTGGAAGAAATCAATTCTTTGTCCGCGCTGGTCAATGATCTTTTGTTTTTGGTTCGCGGTGACTCTTTGAAAAAAATTGAATTTGAAAAAATTGATATCGGCCTGATTGCGAAAAAACAAGTGGAGCTGATGCGAAAATATGCCAAAAACAAGCAAGTTAATCTTGAGAACGAAGTTAACGAAAGTTTTTATATTCAAGGAAACAAATCGGATGTGAAGCGCCTGCTTGCCAATTTGATCAAGAATGCCATCGACTACAACAGGCCGGATGGCAAAGCGGTTGTTTCTTTGAGCGTGGAAAAAAATCAAGTGGCTTTGAAAATAGCCGACAGCGGAACGGGCATTGCCGAAAAAGATTTGAGCCATGTTTTCGATCGTTTTTATAAAGTTGACGCGGCGCGCACCAAAACAGCCGGCGGGTCAGGATTGGGGCTAGCAATCGTGAAAGAAATCGTAAATAGTCATGGGGGGAAAATAGGGATTAAAAGCGAGCTTGGCAAGGGCACTGAAATCACCATTTTTTTTCCGTCCGTTTTTTCTTGAAATCAGCGCATTTGCATACCAAAAAAAGCGCCGCGAAAAATATCGCGGCGCTTTTCATATTTCTTTCATTTCGTCCGCGTATCATATTGTTGACAGGCGAAAAAGCGATATTCAACGGAGCAAAATTCCGTTTAAGTCGAGAATATTGCCATGCCCAAGTGTCATTGTTTTAAACATTAAGACCAAACATATGAAATGGAATAAAAAAACAGCTTCTCTGCTCGCGGTGTTGTCGCTTCTCTTGGGAGGCGTCGGCGCAGTGGGTATTCAGGCCCGCGCCCAGCAAAGCGTTTCAACCCAGCCCGCGCAAGTTCAAACCCAAACTCCGACGGCTGTTGAACAGCAATCAAGCACAGAGAAGGAAACTGGAACAGAAACGAGCGACACGGCCGAAAAAGACGAAAATCTTCCCGGTGGCGGGCATCAGGATCCAGAGGGATCCAATGTCGACCATCAGTTTGAGGGAGTGGAATAGCCGACAGTCTGGGCAAAGAGCGCCCGTAAAGGCGCTCTTTGCCTATACTTATTTCACATCCGCTCCAAAATTAAAACCAATGGAAGAGAAGGATTGAAGCGTTACCTATTCGCTAAGGTGCTTGGAAATAAAATTCATACTATTTTCATCTTCTCAGCTTATACTTAAGCTGATTTTAATTTTAGATAGCATATAATATGAAGAAGAGTTATAAGATAATATTGGTTGTTGTCGGACTTGTTTTGGTTTCGAGTATTTGGTTTGCGGTCAAAAAAAACGCCTCCAAAAATCCCTCGGCGGAAATTAAGAGCAATCAAGCGACGGTGGGAAATGGTTGGATCTCAAAATCGCTCAAGGGGGTATTGGCAACTTTGGGCAATGGATCAAATCAAAACAGCGAAAGCGCAAATCTGTCGGGAGAAACGCAAAACAACTCACAAAATGATCCGCTGGCAGCCGACAATCCCAGCTCTGCCGGTCAAACCGCTTTGCAAGCGCCTTTTTCTTTTGCCGTAATCGGAGACACAAAATCTTTTGACAATATCCCAGCGGGCCCTCTAGCTCAAGCCGTCAAATCTATCAGCGAGAAAAAAACAGATTTGGTCATGACTGTGGGTGATCTCGTCCAGGATTGCAGCAAATTTGATCAATGCAAAAGCAGTTTTGACCAATGGAAATCCGTAATGCAACCGATTCTTCCTAAAACCTATGAAGTGGTAGGCAATCACGACCGTCATGGCGGAGGAACATCGGACAAAGCATGGCAAGAATCTTTCGACCTTCCTGCAAACGGTCCGGTCGGTTTTTCCGAGCTGACTTATTCTTTTGATTATAACAATTCCCACTTCGTGGTTCTTGATACCGAAAAGCCAAAACCGCATGCCCTTGGACCGGACCAACTTGCATGGATCAAAAACGACTTGGATAACAACAAAAAACAAAATGTTTTTGTTTTTTTCCATGAGCCGGCTTTTCCGGTGGGTTCCAAAATTGGCAGCGCGCTGGATGTGACCAAAAATGACCGCGACGCGCTTTGGAACATTTTGGATTCCCACAAAGTAACCGCGGTGTTTTCCGGCCACGAGCATATTTTCAGCCTCAAGACGATTGACAAAAAGGTTTTTCCGGAAGCAAAAAACAATATCCGCCAGTTTGTGGTTGGAAACACGGCTGCCCCCGAAGAAGCAGGACCGGCGTCCGGTATGGCGGATTATTCTTTTGCAAGCCGCCATTTCGCTATCGTGAAAGTAAATCAAGAAAAAATAACGTTGGAACTTTATGATACCGGAGGAAAACTCGTGAAATCATGGGATTTTTCGGGACAATAAGCGCTTCGGGATACAAAGTTCAAACGGTTCAGATCGGAAAGGACGCTGGCGGAACGGAAAATGCGGCGGAATAGCCGATATTCTAGTGTTCGCCTCAAAAAAGCTCTCAATTTATGGGGGCTTTTTTCATACTACATTCATAATCGTTTCGTAATATATATTAGCGGATGAGAAGTCCGAACCATAGGCGAACTTTGTCCAAAAAGTTCACAAGGCATTCATGCTCGTTTGATAAAATGAAAGTATTGGATAATATCGGCGGTCGAACGATATTATTGAGAAATAGAATTTAATTCGCCAACCAGGTTAATTTTTAAGGAAAAACCATATGAAAAGCAAAAAAACATTATCCTTGCTCGTTATGGGTCTTCTCCTCGGTGGGGGAGCTGTAGGGGCCATGCAGGTAGGGGCGCAAAGCAAAGACGCCGCAACAAATACCGCGCAAATTCAGCAAGAAGCCAAAACCACTCCTTCCGTTGAGGCCGTCAAGACTGACGCCGGAAACAACAGCGCGCTGGAGTCAGAGAATGACAGTAGCGATACTAACGAAAAGGAAGGGATTGAAAATGAAAAGAAAGGTACTAACGACATTGAGAAAGACGGAATTGACCATCAGTTCGAAGGAGATGAAGGCAATCACCAGGACTAAAATGCCTGACCAGAAAAAGCTTCCCTTCATGGGAGGCTTTTTCAATTATCGAAACACGGGGAGCTCCTTGTTTGCCGCCCGCGTTGGGTTGGGTGGGGACCAGTTATGTCCTGTCAACAGGAGAGTAAGGTTACCCTCCTGACCCGACAAGATATTTCGGATCGAACATTCTCCGTTTTTTGAGAAGCGCGACGGCGATGCGCAGTATTTTTCTTCCCATAACGCAAAGAATAGTGTTGTGATGCAGTTTTCGCTCTTTGTAATACAAATATACTTTTCGCATCGGCTGGCGCTGAAACGATCCAAAAGCGGCCAGCCAAAGAGCTTCCCTCAAAGTAGCCGAGCCTCTTTTGGAAATCGCGCCGTGTCGCCCCGACTTTCCTCCGGTTTGTTTCACGGAAGGATCAAGACCGGAAAAAGCGATAATCTGTTCAATCTTTTGAAAGCGGTTTAACGGCAAAATCTCGCAAAGAATAACAGCCGCCAGAAAAGGAGTGACGCCGGGTGTATGCTGTCGAGGTATTTCACATCATTTCCTTTGCTCCAATCCTTGATAATTTTTTTCTTGACAATCTTGCATTTCCTGACGAGAAAAGCGGAAACGCCGTCAGAGCCGATGTTTCGATATTCTTTGAGATAGCGTTCGTGAATAAGCAAGTTAGTGGCGATTGACCTCAATTTCCAGTAGTGTCTTACCAGCGCTTTTTTTCTCGCTAATTCTTCCGTTTCCATGAACTGATAGCCGTAATTCTGCGAAGCCAGAAACGCCAGATTGGCCGCGTCCACTTTGTCGGTTTTTCTTTTTCTGATCGATAATCTGGCAATCTGCTTGGTGTGGATGGGATTGGCCACTTTGACGAAATATCCTTTGTCCGCCAAAGTTCTGGCCGCCTGCCAGTGATACGGGCCGGTGCTTTCCAGAAGAATCGGCACATCCGGCGCGACCTCGTGTTTTTTCAGATAGACGACAAACTTATTCAGTCCTATACTGGAGTTGGGAAACGCGGCTGGCGGCTCTGTTATGCCATTTGAGCATCGAACGCAGGCCACCAGCTCGCGCTTTCCCACGTCAATGCCCACCGAATGAGAAAATGTTTGTTTCATAGCGATTTTGTTGATATTTTATTGTTAAAGAAAGAAAGAGAAAAGAGAAAGAAAGAAACCCAACCGCAGGCCTGTTAGTTTTTGACGCTCTGTGGCGTAACCAGCAATAGGCGTTTGGTTGATACTGGAGCGATATTCCCCACCGGTAAGTCAAGCTTAAGTCAAGCATGATCGTCTCCAATTTTATTATCTCTTATTTCTTTTCTTTAAGATACAGGCAACCTGCCTGCCAGTGGACAGGAGAGAGCATCCTTTTTGGCGGCGCATTTTGCAAAGCAAAAACGCCCCGAAGCAGAACAAGCTCGCTACGGGGTAAAAAATTCTTTGGCGGCGGAAACATAAAAAACACCTTCATAGGTGTTTTTATCAACATCCAATTTGGCTCCCGGGGTCGGATTCGAACCGACAACCAATTGGTTAACAGCCAACTGCTCTACCGTTGAGCTACCCGGGAATAATTGTGTTTGAAGATACGTTGGGATTATAAGAAAAAATATGACAT